>Ga0213872_10000362_pt1 | contig 38204 bp, 44 predicted proteins | sample VelepicomBERX_R2_FD_160071 | JGI IMG/M metagenome (GOLD analysis project Ga0213872, IMG submission 160071) | Rhizosphere microbial communities from Vellozia epidendroides in rupestrian grasslands, the National Park of Serra do Cipo, Brazil - RX_R2 | ecosystem: Host-associated > Plants > Roots >... | reverse complement strand
TGTCCCACCTGTGGCAGCGACTGCAACGAGCGCGATGAGCTTGAGAAGGCAGAGCGCGAGATTGAGCGACTTCAAGGCTTGTTCGCTGCCTCTCAGTCTGCCTCAGAGCCGGTGGCGCAGCATATTGTCACGGGTTGGTTTGACGGCGGGGAGGCCGAAGACATCAAGGTGATGCCATTTGCAAAGCTGCCGGACGGCTCGCACAAGCTCTACACCACTCCCCAACCCCCGCACTCGGCGGTGCCGGAGGATGTGGCGCGGGATGCGGATAGGTATCGCTTTGCGCGTGACGAGTCTGAGGATTTTGCAATCTGTAAATGGAATGAAAACGGCGGATGGGGCGGTCAATGGGATATCATTTATCCGGAAGATGCCAACACCGCTATTGACGCCGCCATGCAACGAGCAAAGGAGAAGCCATGAGGCGCTCACACTACACTACCCCCCGCAACCTGCACGACTGCCAATTCGAAGTCGGGTATGCGCAAGAGTTGGAGCACTCAGACACCTGGGTGCGCCCGAATTGGTTTATGCTGGGCATGGCCCTGGGTGTATTCCTGGGCTACCTAATCGGACGAGGTTAAGAATGACTCTACCTTTCAAACCTATGCTTAGCGCCAGTCTGGATGGCGTAGACCTGAGTACGCTGCACTACCCACTGCTGGTTAGCCCAAAGCTGGATGGAGTGCGTTGCATTGTGTGGGAGGGCGTAGCATATAGTCGCAACGCCAAGCCCATCCGTAACCGCTTCGTGCAGACGTGGGCCAAGAACCTACACAATCTCGACGGCGAGCTTATTGTCGGTAGTACCACAGAAGGTGAGGTGCTAGGACGTACTCAGAGTGGGGTAATGAGTTTCGACGGCCAGCCAAATTTTACCTACTGGATGTTTGACACCCCAGATAGACTGTACCGAGACGTATTCGACGCTAGCTTCGAGTTTGCGTGTGGAGAAGTAGAGGGCGGAGGGCGTATTATCCATGTAGAACAAACACCTGTGGAAAATCAGGTGCAACTTGAGATTTACGAGAATGAGGTGTTAGAGCGTGGTTACGAGGGTGTGATGCTGCGCTCAGCTATTGGCCCCTATAAGCACGGGCGCTCCACGCTGCGTGAAGGCTACCTAATGAAGCTTAAGAGGTTCCAAGATGGTGAAGCGGAAGTCATCGGTATCGAGCAAGGCTCTAGCAACCAGAATGACCTGGATACTGATGAGCTTGGCCGTGCCAAGCGCAGCAAACGCGCTGACGGACTCGTCCCCTCTGGCATGGTGGGAACCATTATTGTACGGGATGCTACTTGGGGCGAGTTACGCGTCGCTCCAGGAACTATGTCGCACGCCGAGCGGCGAATAGTCTGGGAAACGCCCAATCTGTTGCTGGGCAAGACTATTCACTGGCGTAGCTTCGGCTATGGTGTGAAGGATAAACCACGATTCCCTAGGTACTACGGCATTCGTGAGGACGTGTGACCCACTCTTACGTATATGAGTATCAGGGCGTACTGTTGCGTGTGGACTACACCATGGCTGACGCTGTGCAGTTCCATAGTGCTAATGTGCTAGACTCCACGTATCAGCCGACTGGCCCCAATCTGCTACCCATGCTACATGATTGCATGGTGCAGACCGGCTTTGAGGAAGCCGAGAAATTCCTCTCTTTAGTTTCTCAGGAAATATATGGAACTTCAAGAACTGATTAACAAAGCATCCACGGAGCAGCTTAGCTTGCAAGAGCTTACGTGGCTCACAGACTTTTTTAATGAGAAGCGCACAGCTCGTCTAGCACTTGATAAGGAAGTGGCCAAGCTGGCTACGGACGAGAGCCAAGCCAAGGATCTTCTCATTCAGCAGATGTTGTCACAGGGCGTCGGCAGCTTGGGTTCCAGTAGTATTCGTGTTACACTGGGCGCACCGGAGCAACAGCCTTCCGTTAAGGACTGGAACAAGCTGTACGAATACATCAAGGATAACGATGCATTCGAACTACTTGAGCGACGCCCTGGTAAGGTTGCGTTCCGGGAGCGCTGGGAGAACGGTGAAGTCATTCCCGGCGTTGAGCAGTTCCCTGTTTATAAGCTCACTACCTCAAAGGTGAAATGAAATGCCAGCAGCTAAGAAAGAATCTACAGCACTCGCGCCCATCAGTGGTGCTGGGACAGCAATGGCCCTCCCTGATGCTTGGCGTGCCAAGCTCAACGCCCAGGCCAAAGACGTAGCAGCTAAGGAGAGGCCCAGCGTAAGCAAGATTAGCCTACGTGCAGGTCAGCTTACCTACGGGGGCAATCCTGTGAAGGGCAACATGCTGCCCGTAATCATCCTTGCGGCAGGTCATCGTAACACATTCTACGATACTCTCTTCGACCCCAATAACCTCCAGAATCCCGTTTGTTTCTCTCTTAGCCTGGAGGGTGAAGACATGGTGGCGCATGAGAATGTACCGGATGAGAATGTACCAGGTGATTCTGATAAGACGCCACGTGAAACACCCAGGTCGTGCAAGGGTTGCGCGTACAATGAATGGGGTAGCGAGTTTTTGCGCGCGGGCTCGCGCGGCAAGGCGTGCAAGGAAACCCGTCGTCTTGTGCTGCTGCCTGCCGACGCAGCGGAGTCTGCTGAAGACTGCAAGAAGGCAGAGATGGCGATTGTTGATCTACCGGTTACCAGCGCAAAGGAGTACAGCAATTTCGTCAACGGGCTTGCGGCTCAAGCAGGCATCCCACCGTGGGCGGCAGTTACGGAATTCACTACCCGTCCCGATGCTAAGACTCAATTCAAGTGTGTCTTTACGCCGACCAGCGTAGTTCAAGATGAAGAAGTATTGGCTGTGCTGGAGCAGCGGCTGGAAGAGGCACAGCGCCTATGTCTGCTCCCCTACGACGAGGTGAGTTCCACTAAGGATGGTAAGATGTCTGAGGGCGCAGGCGTTGCCGAGAAGGCTGACCCCAAAGTGACGGCCGCAGCCACCAAGCGCGCCAAGAAGTATTGATTGTCTCCTGCCAGGGCTGTTTTCAGTTCTAACCCTGGCTTTCGCCTCGACTCTTAGCAGTGAGAGTCGAGGCTCTTTTCTGGAGAAACTATGATCACAATTGACTTTGAAACTGAGGGCATTGTAGGCAATCCAGTCTACAACCCGCCCAAGCCGGTTGGAGTATCTATTAAGCTTGGAGATTCTCCCAGCCGCTATTATGCCTGGGGCCACCCCAGGGGTAATAACTGTACGTTCGAGGAGGGGCGTACAGCCCTCCTGGCCGCACTGGAGCATGTGGGTAAGGGGGTAGCATGGCTAGCGCACAACGCGCCGTTCGAGAGTAGTATCCTGCGGCAGTATTTTGGCTGGGAATGCCAGGATCCACTGCTCACCCACGACACCCAGTACAGTCTTTTCCTAACTGACCCCTACGCATTCAGCTACAGTCTAAAGCCCAGCGCCGAGCGCATACTGGGCATGGCTCCCGAGGAGCGTGATGAGGTGCGAGACTGGCTGCTGGCGCATCAGCCTATGAAGGGACAGGGTATTACAATCGGAGATTTTAAGGGAGATGAAACTGAAACGAAGCATAAGTGGGGCCGCTATATCTGCCTTGCTCCGGGCGATATCGTCGGCAAATACGCCGAGGGTGACACAGATAGGACCTATGCACTGCATAATCATCTCTATCCCAAAGTCCTTGAGCAAGGAATGCTTGAAGCATATCAACGTGAGCAGAAACTCATGGTAGTGTTGTGCGAAAGCACACGCCACGGCACGAGACTAGACGTTGAGAAGCTAGAGAAGGAAGTGGAGGTGTACCGTGGAGCACAGAAAGTTTGTGACGAATACATCTTTAGCAGACTTGGCGAATTTGATATCAACAAAGACGCCCAGCTGGCAGAAGCTCTTGAGCGCGCGGGAATGGTTACCGAGTGGGCACTCACGCCAACAGGAAAGCGTTCGACGGCACGGAAAAACCTTGTCGGAAGGATTCATGACCCTCAAATCCTTGAGTGCTTGGCATACCGTGGCGTTATCGAAACGTGCCTTGGCACGTTCGCAGGCCCATGGCTGGCTCAAGCTCTACGTGAGGGTGGGCGTCTACATCCTCAGTGGAATCAAGTGCGTGGTGACCGTGGAGCAGATGGGGACCTATCTGGTACTCGCACCGGGCGCATGTCTTGTAGAGCACCAAATTTTCAGAATCCGCCCAATGATTTCGAGGAGCTCACAATTCCCGAGGTTGTGCGTGGAGTAATTCCACCTTGGTGTCCGGAGGTTATGCATCTGCGTAGCTACCTACTTCCTGAGGAGGGCCACATCTGGCTTATGCGAGACTTTAGAGCGCAGGAGATGCGCATCCTTGCCCACTACACTGAGGGATCGTTGGCCGCTGCCTTCAAGGCCAATCCAAGTATCGACCCACACGAAGCTGTGAAGGCAATTATTCTGGAGAATACTTCAATTGACCTCTCAAGAAAACACGTTAAGATCACGGGTTTCGGCATCCTATACGGTCGAGGAATTCCTAACCTCGCTGCTGCCCTGGGAGTGTCAGAAGATGACGCCCGTCGTACTAGAGCAGCTTACTTCGCAGCTATCCCAGAAATTGACGAGCTCTCTAAAGGAACTCGGCGTAGGGGACGATCCGGCGGCTATATTACTACCTGGGGAGGTAGACGGTATTATCGTGAGCCTAACGATGAGCGTGATCTTTCCTACAAGCTACTTAACTACCTAATTCAAGGCTCAGCTGCAGACCAGACGAAACAAGCCATTGTGGATTGGCACGCATTGCGCAAGCCGGGTGATATGCTGATGGCCGCAGTGCATGATGAACTTAACGTCAGTGCCCCAGTTGAAGAAGCAGAGGCCGCAATGCACCGTCTACAAACGGCAATGGACGCACCCCGCTTTGACGTGCCATTTCTTTCCGAAGGCTACCGGGGCCCTAACTGGGCCGATATTGAAAAGGAGAAGATAAATGAACGAAACTGAAGAAAAAATGATAGATCTAGCTGACAGGATGCTGGCTTTGGTAACAGAAGAGAAAACTCCTGAGCACCTAGGTATTTTACATGCCGTGGTGATTGTGCTGCCAATCAACAAGGAGCTTACTGAAGTAGATGGTGATGTGCTGGTGGCAGACACTTTCTGCGGAGATCCAGCAAAGTTGATGGAAGCCGCAGCATTTCTACGAGATTCCTCCCTACAGCGTCTAGAGCACCAGCAAGCACAAATGGATGCAGGAATGAGCCTCAGTGAGATTTTAACTGGGCGGAAGCCATCATGATTTTCCGCTGGTCATTCTCACAATGGGAAAATTACCAGGGCTGTCCACGTCGTTGGCACTACAAGAGTGTAATGAAGCTGCCTACCGCACCCCCTGGCCCAGCGGCAGCGCGTGGTCTCTCTATGCACGATCGAGTAGAGAATTACATCCTGGGCAACATTGATAAGGAGATGTTGCTCAATGGTGATCCCACCAAGCGCTTCGGTCCTAAGAAGGAGGCCAGTATTAGTGAGGAGTACTTCCACGTAATAGAGGAATTCAAGGAGCACCCCAATGGCGACCGATACACAGAGCACCGGCTGGGTTTTGATGACGAGTGGTATCTATCCGGTACCATATCTAAAACCACTAGCTGCCTCATGGTGCTTGATGCCGCCCGCTGCTCAGATAACGTCCTGCGCATTGGAGAATGGAAATCAGGCTCTCCGAAGGAGACACATGCGGACCAACGAAAGCTCTACGCCCTTGGGGGGTTGCGAAAGTGGATTGGTGTCGAAGTAGTAGAAGTCACCACTTACTATCTGGAGGGCACAGCGCCACCAGCAAAGCTATCTGTTAAGTCAAGTGCCGAAGAAAAGCTGAAAGCACTTTGGAACGGCCGTGTTGAGCAGATGCAGAGGGATACCATCTGCGCCCCACGTCCGCATGATGGATGCCGCTGGTGCGACTTTGCTAAAGCGAAAGGAGGGCCTTGTGCTTTCGGTGGCTAGGACTATTCTTAAGTCATTTATCTTGGGATTCATTACGGCCATTAGCATTCTGCTTTTGCTGGTAGGTCTACAATGCGTCCTGAGCTACGTGTAGAAAATGAAGTGGTGGACTGGGCGCGTGCCCAGTCCATTTTACCCCTCAAGCTCAACCTAATTGGAAACACCGGCTGGCCCGACCGTCTATGGCTTTTTGTTTACCCTCGTATTGCGTTTATTGAGTTTAAAGCTCCGGGCAGACCACTCACAGGTGACCGTAATCAACCTGAACGGCTTGCGGAGCTTGCTGCACGGGGCTACCCCGTAGGAGTATTCGACAATGTTGCAGAAGCAATTACCTTCTTGGAAACCTACGTCCTTTCAGATCACTGGCGTGGAGTTGATGATCAGCCAAGCCTGCGGAGGCTTGCTGTGGAAGCCAGGGAGAGGGAAGACCAGCGTCGTCTATGCGGCGTCTCTCATCCTTCAAGAAAAAGGATTCGTAAATAAGACTCTAGTCATTTGCCCCATCCGCCCCATGTATAGAGTCTGGCCTCATCAATGTCATGATTGGGCAGACTTTGATGGGCTGCGCGTAGGCGTGATGCACGGGGCTGATAAAGAGAAGGTACTGTCATCAGATGATTACGATATTTACGTCATAAATCCCGAAGGTCTACCGTGGCTATTCGGGTATGATGGCAAAGCTGTTGATAATAAGCGAGTGCGAGAAGTGGGCAATAAGTTCCAAATGCTCATTGTTGACGAATCGACAAAGTTTAAGACCTGGAACTCTGTGCGCTTCAAGCTTCTCAAGAGTGTGCTTAAATTCTTTAAGCGTAGGTATATACTCACTGGCAGCTTCCGCTCTAAATCACTGATGGATCTATTTGGGCAGATCTACATTGTGGACGAGGGTGCAGCGCTGGGTAAGTACATTACTCGCTACCGAAATGCATTCTTCTACCCAAGCGGATACGGAGGCTATACGTGGACACCACAGCCGGGGGCTGAGAAGCGAGTAGCAGATAAGATCGCTCCACTAGTGTACGTCATTAATAGCGAGGAAGGACTAGACTTACCCGAGGTAGTCTTTAATGATATTTGGGTAGATCTTCCCCCAGCCGCGATGCGACAGTACATTGCCATGGAAGAACTACTGATGGCTGATATTGAGAGTGGTAAGGTTGTGGCTGCGAATGGAGCGGTAGCTACAGGCAAGTGTCGACAGATTGCCAATGGTATTCTGATACATGATGGGGATGAGTATACACCCCTGCACGACGTAAAGATTGAGGCTGTTAGCGAACTAATTGAGCAGCTACAGGGGGCCAGCGCTCTTATCACGTACGAGTTTGTAGCTGACATGGATAGACTAAGTGATCTTGGCATTACTTGCATCAGCACAAGTAACGCCAAGAAGGACGATGAGAATATTCAGAAGTTCTCCAACGGAATGCTTGATTACGTGATGGGTCACCCGCAGAGCATTGCTTTGGGAATCGATGGACTACAGAAGAACTGTGCAGACATCATTATGGTGGGACTTACTTGGAGGCTGGAGCTTTACGAGCAAGTACGTGACCGAGTGCGCCGCCGGGGCAATAAGAAAGATACTGTAACCATCCATCGCATCCTGGCACGTAACACTATTGATGAGAGGATGGCAAAACTACTAGAGCGATCAGACCTTGATCAATCTAACTTCCTACAACTTCTTTATGAAGTTAGCCCTCATAAGTAAAAGCTATTGACTTGAGTAGTTCAATAAGAAAATACCATTTGCCACAGAGTGCAGCTCTGCCATAATGGCTCCAGCGCCTGCCACCTGGGCGCCGTCCCCTAACCACATAAGGAATAATTATGCTCCATAAGAACGCTCCTGCCAAGAAGACTGCGGCCAAGACGCCTGTTAAGGAAGAAGTAAAGCAAGAAGCTACCTCTGAGCAAACTGAAGCTACGGCTAGGGAAGCCAAGCCGCGTGGACCGAAGGGTGTGGCAGATACTGCCAAGGTCACCCTCCTGGTTAGCGCCAATCCGAAGCGGGAAGGCTCCAAGGCCCACACTCGTTTTGCCCTGTACAAGCAGGAGCAGACGGTAGCAGAAGCTCTGGACGCTGGCATCACCACTCCGGACCTCATCTGGGATGCCAAGCACGGCCACATCTCCATCGAGGGTCACAACCCGGGCGAAATTGTGACGCCGAAGCCCAAGGCTGAGCCAAAGGAAAAGAAGGAGCCCAAGGGTAAGAAGGTAGAAGAGTCTGCCGAAACCAAAGCTGCTAAGGCCAAGGTTGAGGAAGAAACACAAGAAGAAGTGATGGAGTAATCTTAAACAAGATTGCCGTCGCCTAGTACGAGACCCAGCCTGAGAGCTGGGTCTCTTGCATGGAGAGAGCATGGACATTGTAATCCCAACTTGTGGACGCTGGAAAAGCCAGCCCACACATGAGCAGCTAGAGGCCGCTCGCATCCCCCACATGCTCGTGGTGCAGTTTCTAGAGTTTAAGCACTACGCCAAGTATGAGAGTCCCACCACCAGGATTCTAATTCTACCTGACCACATCAACACCATTGCCCCCACGCGGGACTGGATTGTGCAGAATGCAGGAACGCACACCAAGCTGCTGATGCTTGACGATGACCTAACGTTCTACCGGCGTAGGATGGATGACCCCACCAAGCTGCGCGATCTTGAATTGGGGGATATGGAGCGCCTAATTGAGGATATTCAGAGTGAGCTCGAGTGGCACCCCCATGTGGGCATCGCCGCACGGGAAGGAGCCAATCGCTGCACTGACTCTACTATTCACAATACCCGTATCATGCGTGTGCTGGGGTACAGGCGAGACATTCTCATGCGTGAATGCATTGCCTTTGACCGTATGGAAGTGATGGAAGACTTTGATGTTGCCCTGCGACTTCTACGGCTGGGGATGCGTAACTGCATTCTCAACTGGTGGGCGAATAACCAAGCTGGCAGCGGAGTTAGCGGGGGCTGCTCAGGTTTCCGAACCCGCGAGTTGCAAGCTATCAACGCTGAAAAGCTCGCACGCTTCCACCCCGGCTTCGTCAAAGTAGTAAAGAAGGAGACTAAAGGATCCTTTGGGGGAGGAGTGCGCACTGACGTGCTTATCCAATGGAAGAAGGCTTACCAAGCGGGGTGCGCAAAATGATGGAAGAACTTCAAGATGTCATCAAGGCTATTGCAGGATTGCCGCAAATCGCCCTGTGGGTGATAATTCTATTCTGGGCCTACAAGACCTTCATCATTGGTAGCGTTTACGCAGTTATTCGTTTCTCGGTAAGTAAGGCTGTGGAGTGGGGTAAGCTGCGGGAAGCTAACAAGTTGGAGCGAGATAAGCTGCCAGTGATTAAACCTGTGTATTATGATACAGCTAGTTTCATGCTAGATGAACAAGCGTGGGAACAAGTTAAGTCGGAGCTATTTCGCATTGCGCTTGACGTAAAGGCTACCTACCGACCCAGTAGTCCCCTAGCATCCCTTATGAATAGCCGCACAGTATTCGATCGTAACTGCGTGGAATGGCTAAAGTCCGCATGTGAAGCTAAGCGCATGGGAGATACGAAATGAGAACACAAGAACTTTCCTACTGGATCATCGAACGTGAGAATATTCGCCTTCGCAAAAGAATAGCATTCGCAATGCCAACTTGGAAGTATGGTTGGCATGACGACCCAGTGATGGGTAATGTCCGCTACTGCAACGTGCGGCGTGAAGATGATAAGGTAACGAAATGGCTTGCTGAGAATTGGCGTCCACAGTATCACGAAGTATGGCAAATTCTGCTTGCCCGTCTAATCAATAACATCCCCACGCTTGACCACCTCAAAGACGTAATTGCGATAGAAGATAACACTTGTCTTGAAAGCATCAAGAAAGAGCTTAAGAATCTTCGTAAAGAAGGCCCTATCTTCGGTAATGCCTATTTGGTCAGCACCAATGGCATCAGTATGGATAAGGTGGACTATATCATTGACCGCGTGTTAAAGCCTGCGCGGGGGGAGGCATTTTTGCAGCATGCGCACTTTAGTGGTACTCTAGTCTCTGCCTGCCAAGTACTCTGTCAACTTAATGGAGTCAGCACTTTCATGGCTGGGCAGATTATTGCGGACCTAAAGAATACCGAGGGGCACCCGCTCCAGGCCGCGCCGGACTGGCACACCTGGGCCGCCCCTGGGCCGGGTAGTTTGCGGGGTCTACAAGCGTTCTACGGCGCTACTGTAAGCCCTTGTAGCTTTACAGTGGCCCTCGGCGACTGCTGGGCAGCCACCAAGCCACTACTGCCGCAGTATCTACACGATATGCACATGCAAGACTTTCAAAATTGCATGTGCGAATTCTCCAAATATATGAGGGTTAAGAATGGCGGACGGGCTAGAAACCGCTACAATGCGGGGTGAGATAAAGATAGTGGGTAAGGCGCATGGTGCGCTTAACACATGCGTCTACCTCTACGGGTCGGAGGACCAGTTCGAATTTAAGCAGTTCGTAGATGAGAGCCAACTCCACCAATTTGCCATGGAAAACAACTTTTCAATAAAAGGACTAGAATGAAGCATTTGCCAGACATTTTCTCACGTATCCAGCAGTTCAATCGCATGTATGGACTGCCAACACCAAATCGCCCCATTTTCGAGGGCGTGGAACGGCTGGTGCGGTTTCGAGAAATTATCTCGGAAGAGGTAAAGGAAGCCGACGATATTCTTAGCAAGTTCGTCAATAAGGACACACCTGAGGTGGAACTGCTTACGGACCTAGCGGATTGGCTTGGAGATATGATTGTCTACTGCCTTAGCGAAGGTGCCCGCGCTGGCCTGCCCATGGAGATGGTGCTGCACACGATTATGGACAGCAACTTCTCCAAACTGGGAGAAGACGGACAGCCCATTATTGTCAATGGAAAGGTGCAGAAAGGTCCAAACTACTGGAAGCCCGAGCCTAAGATTAAGAAGCTGTTGGAGGAGATTCTTAACCATGAGTAAAGCCCGCATTATCACGGCCACAAATGTCAACCACGCTCTTAACGATGCCCTATGGCACCTAAAGACTAAGGGCGTGATTAGTGATAGTCGCAATGGGCGAGTAGTTCGCGCTCCAGGGCCGGTTATAACAGAGTACCTGCATCCCCGCGAGAGGCTGGTATCCCCCGCGTGGCGGGACGCTAATCACGTCTTCCACCTTGCAGAAACTATCTGGATGCTTTCCGGTGCAAACCGGGTGGAGTGGCTGTTGCAGTTCAACAGTAGTTTCAGCCAGTTTGCTGAGTCCGATGGTACTCAGCATGGAGCCTACGGACATCGCTGGTTTAGGCACTTTGATATGAACCAGATTCATCTAGCTTTGGAGGAGCTGCGTAAACCCAACAATCGTCGAGTCGTGGTGCAGATGTGGGATGCTAGAACTGACTTTGCTGCCAACTACAAAGACGTTCCCTGCAACACACACATCTACTTTGAAGTGCAGGATGGTGAGCTAAATATGACCGTCTGCTGCCGCAGTAATGACATTATGTGGGGAGCATATGGGGCGAATGCTGTACACTTCTCCATGCTGCAGGAGCTAATGGCTACGACGCTTGGGGTGCGAGTAGGAACGTACTATCAGCTATCCAATAACTTCCATATGTACTTGGATTTTGGCCCCGGCAAGCTGGTGGACCTACATGCTCTGCCCACACACGCAGAGGATGATTACGAGCTATACACGAATGCCAAGCCAGTCCCACTACTGCAAGGAAAGGAGACAATTGGTGACTTTATTGCAGACTGTCATGATGTAGTGCGTGGGCATGATAGCGTCGTCAAGACTGCTTTTATGCGCCGCACTGCTGTGCCTATTCTCAAGACATATATTCTACGAAAGAAAGCTCAGCCTTTTAGTTTCGAACACATTGAAGAATCAGACTGGAAGCATTCCTTCCAAGGCTGGGTTAACCGGAGGACAGAACGTGACTAACTTCACCAACATGCGAGTCTTGGCAATGAATATAGTCAAGACTGTAGAAAAGAAAGATGCAGACTACGGGTCTAGCTGGCGTAAGCGGGAGGGTATCGGAGCCTTCATGGTTATGTCGCGCAAGTGGGATCGCATAGAAAACATCTGCAAACAACTTAACTACGACATCTTTAAGGCCCTTGCCGAAAACAAGGGGGACATTAAGGATGACATTGATGACCTCATTGGCTACCTACTTCTTATACGTGAGCACTGTGATACAGTAAGAGACACCGCTGGTAAGCAGTACGGGGAAGCATTGGATAAGCAGGCGCAGTTCTCCGCCGTCTACACAGGAGACGCTGGAGGTTCACTGCCAAACCTCTCCAATGACCAGAACCACAGCCTAGAAAGCGAAATGTTCCGTAAGATTGCCGATCTTGCGGGATACACGGTGGAGGGCTGGGTTATCAGCCACGGCCAGCGTGCGGCTGTCTGTAAATGCAAGATTTGCAAGCGTGAAGAGACGTTTTTGGAGAGCCGCAACGGCCCGGCCCCGTGCCTGCACCCAGGCACGCCGCTAGGCAGCACTGAAGAGTACTTCTAGCCCACTGTAGAGCCATAAAACAAAGGGTCGCCCTAGGGCGGCCCTTTGCATTGCGTTCAGGCAGCTTACTTTGCCTGCTCCAACGGGGGCTGCTGGGTGGAAGCGGCGTAGTTTGGGCCCTCGGCAGGCTCAGCCCCAGACAGGGCAGCCGTATTACCTTCTACCGACTTAGTAGTCTGGCCTGTGTCTGTAGTCGTAGCAGGGGTGACCTGCATGCTTTGGATTACAGGATCATTCGCTTGCCGTTGTAGTTCACGCACTACAGGATCCGAAATCTCATGCGGTAGAGGAGTTTTGCGGATGAGATTTACCAGAAAGTCAACCGTGCTAATGGGAAGGTGAAAGTGAATATGGCTCATTTTATCCTCGGTTATCAGTGGGGAGCGTGGGGTTGGCTTGCATCTTACCACGGAAATAAGACGCAATGCCCAGCACGGGGGAGATTACCCCCATGATGCCAATCATGGCCCCGAGCATAGCTGGCAGGGTTGCCAGCGGCGCAGCGTCAGCCTTGAAGAACATCACACTAATGTAGCACACACTTATGGTGACGGCAAGTACCAGACCCATTAGACCGAACACAAACCCAATGAACGGGCGCCAGCTATACGTGGGCCAGTGATCACTAGTAGATTCGCTCTGCATAGTTTTATTGACGTCGCTAGCATTTTGAGTCTGTGCTGCAATCAAAGCCTTAGCCTGCTCCGCCGCCACGGTAGCGAGCTGCACCTGGTTATCAGACTCAATCTGCTTGAGCTTAATCGCTGCGTCTGGATTGGCCGTGATGGCAGCGCTGATGGCAGCGGGGTCATTACCGGTGCCGAACGCACTAGCAATCAGACTGCCAATGGCCGTGCCCCCTGGCCCGCCTAGAATAGTACCAAGAATGGGAGCAGCATTCGCTACTTGCTTTCCAAGATCAGACCAATCCATCTAATTCTCCTCAAATGATAGTAAAGACAGGAGTGCCCGCCGAGTAGACAACGCTAAGCGAATCTCCAGGAGCAAGTGTAATCACGCCATTGGCTGTGGGAAGAGCAACTGCTGTACCAGACCGCGTAAGTGTTAGACTTGTCCAGGTGGCTGTGCCAGTGATTACAATCTGTTGCGGAATGGGTGTCTGGTTTGTGTAGGAACTACCTGTGGCAATAGAAAGCCCCTGTGGAGAATTATTAATCGTCTGCACCAAATTCTGAGATTTAACTGTGACGTTGGGTAGCTGATTGGCTGGAGTGCTTGCGGTCATGCCGGCCACAGCAATAAGCCCGGTTTGGGTGAACGCGTTCGTATTGGTGGAACCAGGGGGCAGGGGTGGACTGCTAAGCGTGAAAGTATCTCCTGACTGCCAAACATCACTCATACCCTGTGGATATGAGGTGAGAAAAGAACTCTGCCACCAAATTCCACATGGGTTAGCCGTACCGCCTGAGTAATTAACTCGGTGGGTAATTTCGGCTAGATTAGCAGGATTATTAATTGTGATGTCAACTAGCGACTGCAGAGTTGCGCTATTGGGGACAGTAGGCTGACCAGCATCGCTGGCAAAGCTAACTCCAGAGCCAGGGGATGTAGTTGAGGAAGCAGAAATGGAGATATTGATGCCGCTGCCCTGGGCGTTGGCAGTCACAGTGGGTACAATACCTGAGTCTGCGTACCAGTCATATGATGTGTAGACCACACCGTTAACTGATCCCCCTGGGGCACCCAACAGACTAAAATCCGGATTAACCTGGAATACTCCGTCCGGCGTAGTAGAGTTGTAGGGGCTTTGGGGAATAGCCTTGCGCTCAGGGAAAAGATAGCCAAGTTTAGCGAGCCAAGCCTTAGCTCGAACATACGCTCCACGCTCATTCTGATGAATGATATTATCGCTTGTGTAACTAGCAATGGGCTGATCTAGCGTGCCAGGCTGGATCATAGCCAAGTTATCTTCTACCAGCACATGTGGGGAAGAACTTAGGGACTGAACCCAAGCTGTGATTTGTTGGAATGCCTGATGCTGAGCAGGCGTAGTGTACCCCGTGCTGGGGCCGGGGCAGGACAGTACAATTAGAGCATTGGGCCAAGCATTGCGGAATAGCTGAAGCATCCGCTTAGCTGAAAGAATAATTTGATTGACATTGGGCGCTGCGTTAGCACCAATATCATTTTCAAATATCGAACTGACGTATACAATGTCGGGGGTATCAATTACACTGCTGATAACATTAGGCAGATGGTTAAGCATGGAGTAGGCGGCGGAGTAGTTAATCTGCGCACCGCCCCATCCATAGCATCCAAATTGGTCAATAGTCTCATTGCCACCCGGGTTGCCTTGGGCTCCCCAATTGTAGCTATTGGAACGACAACGATCAAACGCTGCTCCACTAAGCGCGTGAATCCAAGTTAGGAAACCCCATGCGCTAAAGTAGTTTGCCTGACTTTCTCCAAGCTGATTACGCTTATTGATAGAATTGCCAAAACTGAATAGCTTAGGGCGAATTCCGATAACGCGCTCAGCAGCAAAATTACGATCGTATCCTGCGCCCTCGCTAGTTGCGGGGGAACCAATGTCTCTGTAGTTGCGGACAGCATTAGCAGACGTCATTTCCACACCCCCTCAAGTACTTGATCATGAAGACGCTTCGCACGCTCAGGCGTCTGTTTGGCCCAATTGCTGTCCAGCATTTCCGTGGCCGCAGTAGACCAATCTCCGCGCTGCATGGCAGCCAGAAACTTTTTAAACTCCAGCAACTTGGGCATGCCAAGCTGGAAAGTCATATTCAGCAGTACGCCCAGTCGGGCCGCGCTAAGTGTACGGCTCCACGGAAGGGTGTACTCGACTTCCTTAGCAATCTCTGCTTCACGATTCTGATTAATGAAAGCAATCTCATTGGGGCGCAGGCCCGCACCTGAGATAGTGGAGTCCACCAGAATTCCTCGACCAATAGTCTCATAGCCTCGGCTATCTTTGTAGACGCAGGGATTAGTACCCTCATCTCGGTCAAGCTGCTCAGTGATGTTGGTGATCATACTTATCCTGTTCAAGTTTGTTTAGACGAGCCTGGAGATAAGACAATTCTTCCTTGGTGACATACTGTTGCTTCATCTCTTTAATGTCCGATCTCATATCAACGATCTGATTAGTTAAAAATTCTAGCTGAATCTTACTCGCTGCCTTAGTAGCGTTATCCTGAAACACATACCCTGTGGCGAACATAATTGCGCCGGTCGTTAGAGTTATTAGAATTGTTTGCAAGTGACGCTCTAGGTCAGTTGACTTACGACGATCGACACCTTCTCCGCTCATGATTAGAATACCACGTAGCTAAAATCAAATTCGACAACTGTAGCGCCAGATGCGTTGCTTTGGAACTGCAAAGACACAGTCTGAGTTCCAGCAACTGACCCCACATTTGCCGCGACAGATGCCGTGTACGTCGCAACTGCAAGGCCAATAGCCTGATTAGCATTCGCAAAATTACCTGACAATGCGAGAGGTAAGGAGACGGTTGCTGAAGTGCTGGTATTTGAAACTGCAACGTTAAATCCAACGCTGCCCTTTACAGTCACGACATTACCAACGCGAACCCAATTAGCTCCGTAGACAACACCACTACCGGAGATATTAGACACATTTGTGATTACGGGGCTGTACGTGCCAGACGCGATGTACTGATTAATTGCGCCAGATGGGGGTTGTGGGTTATTGTGAAGAGCAGTTCCGTATAACCTACCGTACACATCCAACACCAGGAATGGGCTGAGTGTGGCGGAAGAGCCCACAGTGCCGCTTGGAGCAGATCCCCAAGAATGAGCACCAGAATTTATGTTGTAGTACGCTATTGCGCCAGTGGAGGCATATACCCATCCCCCATTGTAATACACATTAGACGTTAAATATAGATTGCCTTGCTGATATCCCCAAACAGCATTACCCGCATAGCCAACTTCAATAGCACGGCCAAGGCTCCATGGGGAGGGTGTGGCTAGATTAGGCCCTATGCCAAGATTGCCGGCATTGTTTAGCGTCATCTGCAGTGCTAATGACGCCGCAGATCCGGCAGCGCCAGCTACTGCTGTCTGCCACTGGAAGTACCCATTAAGGATAGAAAATGCTGCCGCCCCACCATTGGCGAGATACGTATACTGTGACCCTGTGTAGACCGCATTCTCAATAAGGCGTAGTGAGTCACCTCTAGCCCAGATGGAGCCTGCGCTACCGGCTGTACCCCCAGCGCCTGAGGTAGAAAGTTGTAAGACCTTTGCACCAGATTCCCAAGCACTGGGTAGCATCCCCAGCCCCAAGTTGCCCGCAGCATTTAGCGAGGCGGCAATTGCGTCGCTAACACCAAAGTGAAGGCCATACGCCCCACCATTAGCAATAACCCCATAGTAAGGGGAACTGCCAGCTATAAGATCGCCGCCAACACTATTCTCTATGCCAACAACGAGATTAGACGCATTTATAAGATCTAGATAGCTGGCGCCTGTTCCGGCAGGGGCAGATACTGATAGTCTACTATCAGTGCTGGATGTAAACTGAAATACACTGCCAGACGTTAGCACATCGGCGCCGTTGAAGTAAGCTACTCCATTGGCGACGCCCGCTGGCATGCCGATACCTGCCGCACTAAAATCAAATGTCTCAGTGCCTAGGATACTAAGGGCCACGACTCCAGCGCTCTTGCGCCAGAAACCAGTGCTGGCCTCATTAGAGAACGAAAGTCCTGGTGCGCCCACAGATCCATCGGCAATCTTAAACGGCGCGAGCATACCTCCCCTGCCATACCGGTCAAGGCTATCAGACACACCCTGCGCCACATCGGCCAAGGTAGTGTTCGCCCACAAGGACGTGATAGTGGTGTCAGACACTACCGGGTTTACTGATGATGGGAGGGTATAATTGCCGTTTGAATCACGTGGCATATTCTACTCACTGATTAGGACTATTGATTGCAGGGGCCGCAACGGCGGTAGCTCCGGCAATTTGAGGCTGAGCACGCCGCAAAGCTTCCGCCAGCGCCTGTTGCCAGTCATTTTGACCAAGCAGGAATTTAGCGCCCTGCGCAGACTGGCCTAGAGCGCCCAAACCGTAGGCCCCAGCCCCAGCTAGCGCACCGGGTACGCCCCCAAGAGCTGCTCCAGCAGCGATCATAGCCGGGCCACTAATCCGTTTGGCAGTGGCAAGCATCGTCCTAGACTCGTCTTGACGTGGGGTCGTGCCAATGATGCGCTGCACGGGGGCGATAAGATCTGCCAGCGTAGTATTCCCACTGCCTGCGGCGGCAGCGGCGTCCTCTCCTTTATTGGAGTACGCGCTAGCTAGTCGGGAAAGGTTAATACCTTCTTCGTTACCGGCCGCTCCAGACGTGGCCTCACGAATACGATTAAGGTCAAAGTTGAGACTGTCCGCTGTGTTGACCGTATTTAGCTCATCTGGGCTAAGCCGGTTATTGCGAGCATCCAGCAACAAATTGCGAGCATCCAGAATACGCGAGCGCACCTGTGAAGGAACATTGGCATACGCTTCCTCGGCAAGTGGAGAGAGGTAGTTATTCGCAAGCGTCTGCGGAGACACGTTGATGTTCGTAGCACTGTTACCCATCACGTTACCCACAGTTCCGCCAGCTTGGGCAGCTTCATTTGCGAATTGCCCCTGCTTATTCATCGCACTAGCAGCCTGAGCTACATTGGAACGCAGTGTGGGGGAGATGGGGACTACCTTACCCTGGAGGGCACTATCGTATAGGCCACCCACATAGTTATCCACAGCATCACGGATTTCGTTGCCTGTGGCACCTGGTAGATTAACATTGCCTTGAGTAGATCGTTGAAGAAGGGCTTGTGATACTTCATTTTGCTGACGATTACGCACGTCGCTCATACCAGAAGTCAGGCCGCCAATCGCACGGCCCAGCATGCTCTGCGCCCCTTGTTGCAGAGTTGGATTAACTCCCTGCTTGAAAAGGGTTGCTGCTTCCGGCAGTGACTGGAATAGACCAGTCACTGGCTTGGCAAGGGCATTAACTCCACCTTGCATAAGAGGAGCCATCAGCGCATCTTGTCCACCAGCCATGGCCTTCTGCTGTAGCACATCTCCCACTGTTTGCCCGGGAACGGGTGTAGTGGCGAAGCCCGTAGCCCCCGCCACAGCAGACCCAGCTAGATAGGGAGCCAATCGTCCAGCTCCGCCCACAAGACCCATCACACCGCGCGTAGCAGCTCCACCAGGTACAGCTAGGGAGGCCGCTGTTCCTGCGATATTACCCCCCGCGCGAGTCCACTTATTGGGATCTTCCGCACTCTCCTGGTCCATTGCCGCCAGCACACCGCGCTCATCAGGAGAAAGACCGCCAAAGAATTGCTTCAACCCCAGATAGGTCTTAATGGCGCTGTCGCCCACTCCGCTGGCAAAGGCCCCGCCCCCAAGGGCTTGGTGCGCAAGGCTACTGCTCCCAGCGCGCCAGGAGGGGTCGTACGCCTGCGCGGCCGGGGGCTGGGCTACAGGGGTAGCCTGGGCCTGCTGCAAACGGTTCTGAAGGTCCGCTACAGCCGCAGTATCGCCCGCAGCTTGCGCTCTCTGCATAGCAGCTTGAATTTGCTGCGGCGTGTACTGACTCATTGGGGTTGACCCGGCTTAGGAAGCCACTTATCGCCTGGGGCTGCCACCTGAGGCTGATTAGCCGCCCCAGGCTGCTGAAGCTTCTGAATATCCGCAACCCAGCCCGGGGTAGAAGTGTCAAACGTTTGGCCGCCCTGATCAATGTACTGCTGCTTCTGGTTGGGATTGAGCTGCCCCTGGCGATTTTGAATCTTACCCATTAGCTCAGTGTATGTATTTGCCCAGCCCCGGCGGAGTTGGTCAGCGTTCATGCCAACACCCTGACCAATCTGGGTGAGGAATCGCTTATTTTCCTCATTAGAAACAGCCAAGCCAGATAGAGACTTAAGAAGCTGATTGGCAACAGCTTGCATGTCAGTGCGATTACCCTGGCCCTCTTGGCTCATCATCCAATTTGGCATGGCATTAGTGACAGACCCAAAGCCTGGGATATCACCTTGCGGGTATCGCTGCATCATGTTACTGACAAGTTGAAGACCCGTGTACGCGGCAGGGATATTATCCCGCGACAGACCGTTCGCATACTGTTGAATATGGTTCTGGTCTCGATTCTGCAATTGGGCCTGCAACATCTGTTGTTGATTATCAGCACGTTGCTGAGCAATCTGTGCCATGATGCCTCCAAGGGCGTAATGCTGTTGAGCAGCTTCTGCCCGTTGCTCAACAGAATTACGATTGGCTTCAGCCCGCTGATCAATCTCAGCTTGTCGCATAGCAAGAGTCTGCTGAAGCATGGCCATCGTTTGGTCACGAGCCATTTGCTTCTCTTGCATGTACATGGGGGACTCAACAAACTGTCCGCTACCTGGGAGGGCAAATCCTGTCTGACCCAGGCTCAGTGGCTTGTATTGACTTTGAGCATCTGTATCAGCCTGTTTGGCAGCTGCGGCAACTCCAGGATTATTAGCCATCGCAGCAATCGCAGCCAGGGGCGAATAGCGGTACGCCATCTGATTTGCCTGCTGAAAGGCGTCAGAGTTCTGCACGTTGCGCAACGCGGTAGCCTGAATCATCTGCGCCTGCTCCGGCGGCATTTGCGCAGCGTATGAAGCAAGATCAAATGGGTCAGCCATTACTGATCTCCAGGCATGTCTTGATTACCAAGCTGCGGGTACTGCCCCATAGGGGAACTTTGTCCCAGCGCCGGGTTTTGCGGGAATTGCCCTGGAAGGTGTAGCCCCTGCCCCTGGATAGGCTGGGGCTGCTGTTGCCCACCTACACCCAGGGCGCGTAGCATCAGCGCAGCCTGCATTTGGCTATTCATAGCCTGGTTCTGCATCATCTGAGAAACCTGTTGGTCTTTATGAGCCGCAACATTCTCGCGAGCCAAACCGCCCAGCATGGCAAGAGGGGACGGGGCCACGGCAACGCGTCCATACATCTGAGTCTGTGGCATATTGCCCTGACGAAGCTGGTCCGCCAGCTTCGATTGGTACTGAATTTGGTTCGCATTAAGTTGATTTTGCGAACCAAGGGTCAGTAGCTGGGCGTACTGGTCTGGGCTGAGGAGTTGCTGTTGATCCATCCTGGGTCACCTTGAGCTTGTTTAGCCAAAGAGTAGTATTGATTCTGCCGAAGCATATTGGCGAATGCTTGCTGTTGCTGGAGTTGAGCTTGGTTAGCCCCTCCTCCGCCAAGGCCAGGGAGGCTTGGTAGCCCATGCATGAAGCTGCCAAGCCCAGGTGAGCTAGAGCCTCCACTGGCAGGGGTAAAATCTCCAAGATCGCCAACACTGGTGACTCCGCCGCCACTGCTGGCAAGAGCTCCGCCAAAGTAGCTGCCAGCTTCTGCGCCTGCAATAGCATGAGCAATATCGTGCATCGTGCTAGCTGGGCCGGTGTTGATGCCAGCACGCTGCGCTGCGTTGAAGGTAGCACCCGTAGGGCCACCCATCTGATCTACCGAGGGCTGCCAATTCGTGCCCAATACTCCATTCCACACTTTGGCAGAAAGTGGGTCTTCAGCGCCAAGGGCTGCTTGCAAAGGGTTAGACTTAATGTTATCCCAGATCTTGCCTAGGTTAAACTTCTCAAAGTCTAAATTGTCGCCGAGCCAACTCATCAGCTGCCCCCCATGCTAAAGAGGCTACCCCAACCACCATTATTCATGGCAGCGCTGCCAAGGCTAAACAGACCGCCCATGCTGCTACCGAAAAGTCCATTAGCAGCATTAGAAGCATCAAGGCCAGACTGATACTGCATCCCTGCTGCATTGAGCAGTTGCGGAGTTTCTGCACTGCCTGCCTGAGCAAAACTTGGCATAGATGGGTTTTGAACCTGCTGTCCATACAGAAGTGCGTTGAGCTCGTTAAGGGGCTGACTACGCTGCTGCATCATCTCAGAAATAGCTTGTTGCCTATTCTGATCATTAAAGCTACCAGAACTAATCTGATTCTGCATTTCCTGTTGCAGAAGTTGATTCTGGTAACTATTCTGCTGCATCTGGTTCTGATACTGCTGCTGAGCAGCAGTGTTGCCGAACTGTGCCTGTGCCTGATTCTGACTAAACTGCTGCTGTTGAGCCTGATTGGCAAACTGACCAGCACCAAGATTCTGGTTAAACAGTTGTTGAGCTTCCTGCTGACCAGCTTGCACAGACATAAGCTGCGCTCGATTAACCGAGTCATTATTCTGCATCATTGCAAGATTGTAGGCTTGACTACCAGGGGTAATGCCCTGATTGGCAAGTTGAGTCTGCAATGCTTGTGTCTGTTGCTGAAGATACGGCTGCTGAAGCTGCCACGTAGCGTTCTGCGCCTGCTGCTGAAGCTGAGCAGAATTGGGGCCTAGACTACCCTGTATATTTCCAGCTCCACCAATGGTGCTATTCGGCACATTGGGGTTAATTCCAGAGTAGTTCTGGTAGCCTGTGGGGGCACTGACGTTGCCTGCTTGAGCAGGCAACGAGTTCCAGTCTGCTGGGTTTTGGAAGCTGGAAGTGGCCTGTCCAATAAGAGTTTGTGCACCCTGTGACAGCCCCTGCTGAATGCCCTGTTGGCTATTCAGCGCTTGCTGCTGCGCGGGGGTGAGGTTAATATTGGCAGACCAGTTCGTAACTGGGTCGCCAGTGGATGGGTCGGTACCAGCTTGCGAGCTCCATGTCTCAGAGCCCCAAGGGGTGTAGAGATTGGGACGGTTAGCAGTCGTCTGCTGCTGCGTATTCTGCTGACTCGCAGCAGCTTGAGTCTGAGCTGCTGCTGTGTAGTCGGGCGCTGCGGGGGCGCTTTTGCTTCCCATTAATCCACCTGCATTCGTCTCGGCTCATCGCGAGGTAGACTACATCACTACCGTCTAGCGCTGCGCCCTTAAAGCGATTGATCTCCTTAAACCCCACATGAAGATCCAGCTTAATCGCTCGCTCATTTGAACTATCAACTGGGGCAAAGAGCCACAGCAAGTTGAGCTGCTGGAATGGGTATTCGAAGATCGCCTTGACGAATGTTCGACTAATCGCTGAAGGATCGTCGATGGCACTGTGCATCATGCACGTTCGTCCAACAGCGCCATTATAGCCAACACAGGCCACAAGGCAACCATCTTTTACTAGGCCAATTGCACGGAAATCATCAGTCCAACCGATGCCCATTCGAGAATTCATCCAAGCCCAAAGCTTTTCTCTAGGCTGGGTGACGATCACAAAACCCCTCCCGGGGTGTAGACGTAGTCAATTGCAGTGAGTGTCGTATCCGCAACTGTGGCCGTAGTCATCGCCAATGAAGCAGAAAAGCCAATGGCTCCCGCGCCAATCCAAGTGGCATATACACTCACAGCCCCAGACCAAACTGCGCTATCCCAGTGCGCGCTATCCCATGTTGAAGTTGTGGGGGCTGTGTACGCTGGGGTTCCACCTGTGTTATTAATGTCGAAGTTAGTGTTAACTCCAGCAGTAACATTTGGAGGTGCGGCAGCTAAGAAGCACGGTCGAACAAGAGAGACAAACTTCTGCTGCGCAGGGCTAGATAGATACGAAAAAGCGGGAATTATCTGTCCGTAAATAGCTGCACCAGTACCGCCAGCGTAAGGAACATCGTCCTGATAGCCATTGAACAGTAGCAATACTCGCCCATCCACTGTACCAGCAAATGCGAAGCCAGCAGTCGTACCGATGCTGTAGATGGGAATATTCTGGAAGATACACCAGCTATTCTGTGTGGTGGACATCGCATACTGTCGATTATTCTGCGCTCCATAATTGGGCACATTAATCAGCATCGTACGCTCAGTGGGGTGGACAAGCGCTTGCCATCCTCGTGTGGTAAAGCTAGCAGAAAGATCCTTACCAATCAAAGGCCGAATCTTACTGCTGTACTCCTTTGCAGATGCCTGTAAGAAGTCCGCACCGCCACGAGTAACATAACTGATGGGATAGACGCCCTGTCCGCTAATGAGAATAAGGTCACCGCCATACTGAACAAAGGCACGGCGCCCCACGGGCACCTGCCCGATATACCACGTTCCTACCAGTGCCCAGGTGGAAATACTAGATGGATCAGCCCCCTGATACACCAGCACGTCGCCATTAGATCCCACTGCGACGAAGTAGTCATCAATACCTTCACCAGCGTCAATAGTCCAACGAGCGAGGTACTCTAGATTACCACCATGTTCAAAATACGCGCCAAAGTCAAAGAGATTAGCTGTGCCCGTGATAGAACTCGGGGCTAGATACCATGCACGCGTACTGTTACGTTCAACAAACCATAGCCGATTCTTAAAGGAAAGTCCAAAAACAAACTTTCCAGGATCAATACCTGCAATCTGTCCAGTACCTGTGCCCATTGTAGGCTTATTCCAGGTCGTGCCGTCGTAGTACAGATATCCATCTGTCTCTGAGCAACAAACGGAATATGCCCCGCCAGAATTCGTAAACTGAGTGGTAGACATCCATCCAGCATTAGACGCCCCAGACAGCGCGTAGCTAGACGTGGGAGCATTCGTCGTACCAGTAATGTCGTAGATGGCTGTGTCCGTAGCTGCAAAGAGCTTACCGGGCATCGTAGTTGGATCAGTAAGAAATGATCCTCCAGGGTACGTAGTTCCTGGAGGAATGTATCCAAAAATCGTGTTTACTGACTTCCCACCTGGAAAGTTAATCGCCCACTCACTATATCCTTTACGGCTCTTAATACCGCCAGTATCTGGAATCCAGTTTACCAACGAGACCGCGTCAGTCTCAGGCATTGCAGAATATGGATCCCTAGCATTCAGGCCCCCAATGGGGGCCGGAATAGTGTGCGTCTTGGCAACTGGGGGAATTGGGGGCTTCTGCGCAACTGGCATCATGACCCATACCCCGAGTCAGGCATATTGAGAACACTCAGGTATGGGAACCCATTATTCTTGCCAAGGGAAATCATGCGGCGAGGGGCATCATTGCTCTTGGCATTGCTGAGCAACGTGTTGAACGTGTCTTCAGCCCTGTTGGCATCCAGACCCTTAGCATCCAGCCACTTAAACTTCAGAAATGCCTTGAACATTTCTGGCTCATACATGATAACATCACTATTGGAGCCAAGGGTGTCAGAGAAAGTTCCAGACGTTGGACCTCCGACCTGTACCCACCCGCAGGACGTGTATGGAATATGAACTTCTTGGGGGGTTGTCGGAGTCTCATAAAACTCCAGTTGATCCCCAACCATGCGGTACAGCATAACGAAGGTCGTACCTGCAAGATTTCGTGCCTTTAGCGCTTGCCACTCGTATTCACGCAGCGCGCCAAACACAGGAAGCCTCGTAGTGCGGTTCCAAGACGCATCATCTTGGAAATTATTTAGGTCAGGTGGAATAGTGTAGGTCGCAGACCCATTCGTTGTAATAACGAAGTCTTTCTGCAAAAACTCCCAATCGTGCCTATTTAGGAGCTGGCGACCACAGTCGGTCGCCAACTGCCACATCTGCATGGCCGTGGGGTCTGTACTATCTGAAATAGACGTGGGAGCAGTCAAGCCCAGCCCTTTCATCACCTCAGTGACGATTTGCTGCCCACTCAGATAGCGATTAAACCCCGCCATGTCTTATCAGCGCTTAGCAGCGCTGCCTCCAGACTTCTCACCACTTGCAGCCTTAAGTTCCTGAACCATACGATTCAAGTCTGCGAGCTGCGCTGCCTGGGCCTGGATAGTGTGCTCTTGCTCGTCCAACTTTTCTTGCATGCCTTCAATAGGGGAAACCCCCTTGGCAAGCTCGATGTAGTGCTTTGCACGCTCGCGCATCGTGACAAGACCGGGAATGTCGGCACAAACTCGGTCATTTGCAGTGGCAAGATGCTCTACAGTGTGGAAGCCAAGGTACTTCATCTCTTCTACAAAGGACTGCGAAGCAATAGGCCATTGGCTCAATGGGGTGCCACTATCAAGGTCCTTACTGCCTTCTTCAAAGGCACGCCACGCATCACGAAACCGACGCTTATCTTCCTCGCGCACGGGACGCTGCACCACATTGTTACGATCACCACGCACACGAATCTCAACCATCTGCGTGTCGTCGAAAATGGGTCGACCCGCATCCGTGGACTTTGCGGGGTTTTTGATGGGGGCAATGTAAAACCGAACAGCAAGATTCTCATCGCCCTTGTTATTCTGGTGGACATTGTAGTCGTAATCAAGCTCTTGAATCATGATTGTATCCTGTTTTGGTTGGAATTACGGAGAAACCGACGCCACAAAGTCACCAGAATTTGCTGTGCGTGGCGAACGATTGTAGTACGGGTTCAGGCCCGTGCCGGTCGCTCCTTGCGCGATAGTGGCCGCAGCTTGCTGCATCATAAGACTCTTCCCAGAGCCATACGCTGCGCCCAGAGCAAAAGACTCTGGAGAAGAGCCAGTGACCGCAGTCAACGCCCCACCAGTGCCTGAACCCACGCCGCCAGACTGACCATTTGCCAGATAGGCATTGGCAAGTGTGAATGTGGGCGTGCCCGTGAAATCATTGCCTGCACGGATTACCTTAGCTGCCGCGATAGCCCCGCCCGTAACAGTGAACTGCGCCATGGAAATCTTTGCAGGTGCGCCGCCGGACGCGTCGCTCTCCACATTGAATACACCGTTATTGTATCCCGAGCCAGCCGTAAAGGTAACGTCAATCACCATAGTGGCTAGGCTATCATTAGAACTAGCGTTCGACCCCATGCCGATGCAAGCACCGGGCAACGGAGATGTTTGAATGCTAAAGTTACCGGGAACAGGCTGCCCGCTGTAATTGCCACCGAAGCCGATGCCTGTGCAGGCCGCTCCAGTGTCATTTCCAGGCTGGTGGCAGTCCTGAGCGCCATCGGTTTGATAGGTAGCAGGCATTTTGAACTCCTTGCATTGGAGAGGCGGGCGCAAGCCCGCCTACTCACTCTAGCGCCATGAAGAATTAGGCACTGATTAGACGACCTTGGTACTGAGCACCCGAGCAAGTCATATTGCCAGCCCAGGCGAGGATTTGTACCTCAGCGTCCTGGTTGATGGCATAGCGACGGTTCGGATTCAGAGGCACCATGTTGCGCTTGGAGTGTGGACGGTACGACACAAACTTCGTATCAAGGAAGTACGCAGTCTTGGTGACCGCGAAACCCCCCACACCGCCGTCCAGCACCACGTCTGCATCCATAAACTTAATAGACGGGAAGCCGAGGTTTGCCTTAGCGGGGTCTGTAAAGCGCTGCTGCGGCTGGAGACTACCCATGTAGGCCGTCCACATGAAGTTATCCATGACGATAAGATCAGGACGATCCATGCCACGGACCAACTGAGCCCAAACCGCATTCATAGCTGCTTGGATGTTAGCCGCTGTGAGCGCCACGCCGCTGGACACCACATTGCGCCAGAAGTTCCACACAGACCGGTCGATGCCCCCGTAGACACCAGACGTGGGGGTGACAGGCACCATCGCGTCCAGGCCCACAATCTGCTTACCACCGGAGCCCGTGCCATCACTGTAGATACCCTGAGCAATGATGTTTGCCATCGTCGACTCAGCCACCTTCATACGCGCTTCGACCAGATCGATCATCTGCTCAGGGCCACCGTTGCGCAACTCGTCCAGGCCACTGATAGTGACCGGGCAGGCAGCTTGGCAGATGTTAAATTGCGCTGCCGAGATGACGTCCTGCGCAGCGACCGGCAACAGGTCATAACCCGAATACCAGCCCGCATTGCCGTTTTGTTGGAAGGAAAGCTCTTCGAAAATCAACGAGCCACCGCTGAATGAGCGAACGTTGCCCTTATCTTCGATATAGGTCAGGAGAGCGTTATTCTTGGTAACATTATCCTGAATCTTCTTGGAGCGCTTTTCAATCGTCGTTGCGACGATATCTGTCACATTTGGAAATGCCATGTTGTCCTCACAAAGGAAAGGTTAAACCCGTGAATTTCGTGAAAGTTTAGTCATCGATGAGAGAATGTCGCCTCGAAGACTGCCGTCACTTTCATCCTGGTTCCCCTGCGAAGGTGCGCCGCCCGAAGGCTTGACGCTGACAGCCGCGTTGGTCGCTCTGGCGGCCGCTGCGGATTGCTGAGCGGCTGAATCACCTAGAGACCGGCGTTGGATGATCTCTGAGTACGTCGGATGCCATAATGTAGCACGCCTGTAGGCCTCTTGCAAGCTCAATTGCTGGCCCCTGCGCGCGGCAATTTCAAGCTGATCCGCCATAGAGCTAGAAATCTCTGGGTCAGAGACAAACTCATTCTGTGGATCAGCCATAAATTGTTGCAGAGTTTGCTGCACCTGATTTTGCTGACTGCTCTGGATGCCTTGCATAAACTGCTGCACAGGGGCCAACTGCTGCTGAATCATCTGCTGCATCTGTCGCATCTGATTCTCTTGCGGGTTTTGCTGGTATGGACGCCCCTGCGCGCGCTGACTAAGCTGAGCGTCCAGTGTGGGGATATCTACCCCGTGCTGGAAGATAAGATCCGCAATTGCCGCTGCTTTCTGCAAGGGTGGAGCTGTGCGGATAAACGCCGCTGTACGGAAAAGTTCTGCTACCGCACGCGCCGGAGTACTACCCTCCCCAGCAATCATGGGCATGTAAGGCTGGATAACGTCATTCAATTCTTGTGCATACCTGCGCACATCCGCCGTTTGGCGCAAAACGTTATCTACTTCCCGATCTCGACGCAGCACAGCAGCTTGAGCCTTGGGGTCCATCGCCTCCCACCCCTGCCTCTCGTCTGGAGTCCAGGACACAGGAGCCTTTAAACCCGCCTGCTGGGGGCTAGGGCTTGCCGCCTGTGCATTGGCGGCTCCAGCGGCCTGTTGAGTGGCTTGCTGGCCATCTACCGGGCTAGGGGCTGGGACAGGCTGGCGGGCTAGGGCTTGCGTAGCCTGTTGCCCATCCGTAGCAGGCGCGTCCTTAGCTGGCGTCGTTGGGGCAAATCTTCCTGTAGCGTCTCGATTTCGCGCTCCCTGGGTTGCCTGACCATCTTCCCTTGTGGCAGGGGCTGGAGAAGGGCTGGGCGCCGGGGCTTCCCTCCGCTGTCCTTGGTCATTATTACCTCCACTAAGCTCCGCGATAGCAGAGGCGATGTCATCGTGCATTGATTCTACGGGCATTTTTATGCTCCTATTCAGTTTTAGTCGGGTTGGGCCACAGCCTGCATCACTTGAGAAGTGATTTCTTGACGTAGAGAAGTATCTTTCTGCTCCCCACGGTAAAATTCGTCGCGTTCTTTAGCCTTGCGATCAAAATGACCCTTAAAGTCATCAATCGTAGTGAGACCAGAACGCTTCATGTACTCGCGATGTTTGGTGCGGCTTCCAATATCTTCACCATTAGCTCCCACCATCCCTTCGTAGTGGCGATCACCTGCAAGGGCGTTGGCGAGGCCTGACATTGCGGGGACAACCGATAGACGTCGTTCCATGATGCCGTGCTCAGAACAAGTCGGCCGTGTGGGGTTTCGTGAATACTCGCCGATCGACTGGAAGACTGAGTCTCGTTTTCCACACTCTTGGCATTGGTAGTCATAGGTTGGCATCAGTTAACCTGCAAGGGCTTGTTGAAGAGCAACTTTGGCAGCAGCGAGCGCAGCTTGAGCATTGGATTCTTCAGTCTGAGCAGTGACTAAGCGAGCATTAGCCTCAGTCACGCCTAGCTGCGCCGCAGCTAGATTCTTAGCATGATCGTCATAAGTGCGTTGCGCGCCCTGGACTGCAGCCATCAAATCATTGAGGTTGCTGTCCGGCGTTGTTCCGGATGTCTGAGTTTGCGTCAATTTGCGCCTCCACTCGTTTGGTCAAGAGGTCATTCCTCAATTCCAGATTGGCGTCCATAGTCTTAACCATAGCATCCTTCTGGGCCTTATTGTTATCAATTTGAATTTGAGCATTCGCCTTAGCCCCTTCCTGCTCTTGCGGGCTGGGCTGTGGAGGCTTTTGCTGCGCGCCGCCTGGGGGCTGTGGAGGCTGCTGCATCGCCATCTGTGCCGCTTGGTCTAGCACAGTTTCAATATCATCACTACCACGGAAGCTAGCAGTGACCCACTGGATCATCTTAATAAGGTATGGCATGGCAGTTGGCATACCGGCCACCATCTGTGCAGCTTGGCTAAGGAATTGCCCAACGGCCGTGATATACGCCACGCGCATCTCGCGTTCGGCCGTGTAGTCGGCCATACTGAGGCTTTCCTCAGTAATGTCGATTCGATAAGTTGTCGAATCGAAGTTTTTCAGCATCTGGATACCAGCCTGGAGCAGTTGCGGGTCCTGCGCAGTCTCCGAGTACTGAATTGCCGACATATTAGCAATGATTGCTGGGTCAAAATGCTTACAGATAATCTCTGACTTGATCTTAAGCGCCTCGCAAACAAAACGGGCTACGTCATTCTGCATAAGCTGCAGCCGCACACTGGAATACTGCGCCTTCAACTGCTGCGCGCCCAGCGTATCGCGTGGATTACTCGCTCCACGCATAATATCGGAGATACCCGTAAGCTCGTAGAGCTGCCCAACGACCAAGGTACGCTGATTATTGAGTTTATCCAGCACATCGGCAATCTGCTGTACGGGGAACCAGTCCACCGCACCCTGGATACCGCCCTTTTCAGCAAGCGCACCGAAGTTATCACAGCTAATCATCTGGAATTCAGGCCCTGTGAGAAGCTGCGCAAGATCAGTATTAGTCTTATCATACATGCCCACAATACGGAGGGCACGCGTAAGGGTGGAGATGCGATCGTTTAGGGTATCCAGCTCCTGATACTGGTCCTGCAGCATGCTGTAATCAGCACGAGGGGCCAGATTATTCGTGGTGTGAGTTGCCAGCAGCGGGCAAGGGCACGGCCAGAAATCATCAAGCTGCAACGGGTCGTCTTTGGGGTCTTCCACAAAGGTCTTGCTGCCCGCGTGGAGGAAGTAGACCTTCATCGTCGCGTCACACCAGATCTCAAAGATTTCCACCCGCCCCTTGGCGAAGCCACGGGGGTACCCAGACTCGGTGACATTATTCTTCTGATAGGCCTGAAGGTCATCCCATTCCTGCTGCCCAAAACGGGAGATAAAATCCTTCTTCTTAAGCCAGATTCGACGGGCGACCCACCACACTTCTTCCCAGGTGCGGGCCGCAGACCATAGGAAGTCCATCCAGTACACGTAATCCAGGCTAACATCCTGCTTAGTGATGGCTTGATACTGCTGTTCTTCCTGGAGAACTTCCCCCGTCTCAGGGTGTTTCACCTCAGGAATAGTACGACTTTCAGTCTCTACGTCCATACGAGCCCAGACCTGCCCCAGGCCGGGGATGAGTCGGTCCTCCACAGCCTGTGAGAAAGCCGTATGCACAGTGGAGTTCTGCTTTTCAATGTCCTGGTTGAGAATACGCTGCAAGATTAGCGCAGCAGTACGAGCGACTGGGTCGTTTGGATCATCATGCATCCGCTTAACCAGCGGATTAGGCGGCTTGGCGTAAAGCGCGCTCTTAAGAATAAGCGTATTTGTCCAGAATAGATTATATCTACGAGCTTCGTTAGGAGTTTGATCCATCAAAGTATTGGGATCATCACGCGTATCCAGGAATTTGCTTTGGATTTTAACTCCGCTTTGCCAGAAGTAATCCCGCAGGTCCTTCTCCTGCCGCTCAATTTCTCCAGCCCACCAATCCGCTGTGTATTCGTCTGGGTCCTTGCCGTCTGCTGTGCTAGAGTTTACAGTGCTCATAGTCTAATATTCCTTGGTTTAGGGGCGCAGTCCCAGATGTCATTCAGCGCAAAGCCGTAGTGTAGCCCATTGTCTGCTGGGTCGACAAGCTCTTGTGGCACGCGCCGCCCTGGCTGCTTCGCCCGCTTACTGACGAGGGCAAGATAGCGGACCATATCAGCCCAGTGGGAACTCCAATCGTGTACCGGCTCGTCCGTATAGACCTTACGATCCTCATCATACTTACGATGATAGCTCTTAAGAGCCAGTACCAAGGTCTGCGTTTGTGGCTGATTAAAGAATAGGCTGGGGAAGATTTGTCGCGCAGCGGCGATACCGTCGGACACGTCAAGATTGGGGACAATTCTAGGTGAAAGACCGTGCTTGATGAATTGTTCGACGATTGACTTACCAGTCTGCAGAGATTTGGCACGCGCATCATGAGGAAGCCAGATGACACCTCTTTGATGGCCAGTCTCTCTAAAGTACTTCTTGATATATTCCGCATAGTGGCTGATCGGCTGCATGTTATTTCCATACGCACGATCGATGACAATACCGTCCGGCCTCTCCTGAAAGAATCCCCAAGTACAGGTATCTGAGAAGCCAAGGTCACTGACGATATGGACAGGAAACCCTCGTTCAGCCTTGAAGCTACCAATTCGCTGCTCGACGACGACTTGATCCATCTGTCTTGCATAGATAGCTCCTCGCACACTAGCTTCAAAAGAGCACTCCATTTCCTGAGCGTACTCTTCAGGATCCATCATCCGCTTCATCATCTCCAACTCGCTAAGTGGGATGATATTCGTAGTGGATGCGGGGAGGAATAGCCGGCCCCACTCCGGGTTACCCTCCGCCTCGTACCACATATCGCGGAAGTGATTGGGACCATTCGGGGTCCCCATGAAGACAGCCCAACCCCGACGGTCGATGAGCGCAGGAAGGATAACTTCCTTCCACACGCTCATCTTCATATTACCAAACTCGTCTAGAACAACCCCATCAAAATACAAACCCCGGAACGCGTCCGGGTTATCCGCGCCGTAGATGGTAATTCTTGGGGAGTTTGGCAGGGCCTGTAGCTCTACCCACAGCTCGCTCTCATTAATACGGGGATCGAACGGGGCGGCGTACTTCTTGAGATAATCCCAAGCAATCTGCTTCGCCTGCTTTAACAGAGGAGCTATGTACGCGTAGCGCGGGCTCTCGCGCGTATTGTAGGTAGCCCGCTCAATAAGATCGTTAACAGCTGAGACAGTCTTGCCCGCACGGCGATGCGCTACCATCATGAACCAACGGAACCGTCGCTGATGTAGCGGCCCGAAGTGGGGGCGAGGCTTATAGATCGACTGCATCGCCATCAATGGGCTCCAGTGTAACTATGTCCAAAACTTCCCCTGGGTGATTATCTAGCACTGATGGGGGGATGGCATGTATGATTTGGGGCCGCACGGGGGAGCCAATGATTTGTGCTTGACTGGGTAGCAGACGCGCATAGAGCTTGTAGAACTCTCCTGGGTTCTCATTGGCCCATAGCGCGAGTCTAGTCGTCCCGCCTACGATGTCAAATGCGTCCTGGAATGCATTGACAACATCTCCACGAGAGAACCCATCCCTGGCCTTCTTGGCTCTTGGGATGTACCCTGCGTTCTCGATTACCTCAAAGCATTTATCTTTGTCCATGGGCCTGCACGCTAGCACAAATAGTTCTCAATGTAAAGTGCGAACTATGCAACCTCTGCCCTCAGGTTCCTATGAAACTCTGTGTTCAGTTTTCACAAGAAAATGGCTGAAACTCTGCATTCAGTTTTCACAAGAAATTGTATGCGGGGGAGGACTGAGACCCACACCATGACTGGGGGCTCTCCTCCCCCGGCTTTCAATAGCATTCCCGAACCTGTCAGCTTCCTGTCGTCACAATCCTTTCTGCTTCCTGTCAAGATCGACGTCGACCAGACGCTAGCACAAAAGAAAAGGCCCTGCTCTTGCAGGGCCTTTGACTACAGTACACCGAACCAGATGAGCCACGCTTCAGGTGGCAGCTCCACCTCCTGCGCGGTCATGCCGCTTGCAGGTAGCCACGACGCAGGCAGTAGCCGATGAAGTGGCTGGGCACCTGCTCACGCTTGATGACCTCTTCCACGCTGGCAGGCTCCTTGCAGGACTTGACCAGGGCGTTCCACCAGTTTTGGTTGTGCTCAGCCTTGGTGCTGTACTTCACACCTTCCTTGATGACAATGCGCGTCACGGCTGCGCCGCCACGGAGGGCCACGGTCTTGGGCTTGTCAGCCTTCTCTTCCACGACAGGTGCAGTCACCGCTGCGACCACTTGGGTCATCACACCAGCCTTAGCCATCGTGCCTTGCTTAACAGTCTTGGTAGCCATTTCAGTTCTCCTGTTATTGGCTAGCACCGCGCTAGCCATGTACGAGAGTGTACTCTCACCATCTCTGTTCTTTGTTGCTACTCTGTAAAGCAATGTAAAGAGTTTCTTTCTGCTCCCTGTCGATGTCGACGGTCGAGCTCGACGAGACACGCGAAGCAATTCGGACGCTTCGTCTACGAGACTTTGGCCCTGTTTCGGGGAGGTGGGGCCGAAAGGGCCAAAGGTGGCAGGTGGCAGGTGGCAGGTGGTGGTTTGGTTGCCCCAATTACGCGCATACTATTCAATTAGCCTAGCACGTATACACTTATTACTTTTATAGTTTTAACATGCCACCTGCCACCTCTTACCAATTACCCCTTACAAAACAACAACTTACCTAGGTGGCAGGACGCTGGTGGCATGTGTTACCGGTGGCAGGTCCCACCTGCCACCTCTGTTAATATTTGTCTTTGACTTTAATTGCCCTGCGGATTTCGTCATTGGACCACTCTCTATCCCGCCCCCCCACAATCCAGGCACGCACCTTGTTGCCGTCAATCTTAATTTCCACTCTCTTAAAGCCCAAATCTTGCATTCGCTTGCCCACAGCATTCCGTAGCCCGAGCGTATTCTTAGCTGTGTCCCCCTCAGAATATGCCAAGCCAATTTGTTCGGGAGTAAACACTTTCTGCCCCCGCATAATTCTAGGAAGAACACTATCTGGGTCATCCCAAAGGTCACGCACCCACTTTTCCATTGGTCCACGCGTTGCATCGGTGACCATCTCTTTCCATTCAGTAAATGGAGCCCATCCCTTAGCATCAAAGTCTGATAGGTCAACCCCTAGAAGATATTCGTACAGCGCTTCGGCTCCCCCATTGTCAACCCACGCGAAGTAGTTGTCGAACACTTCCTTACCCAGCATTGAGTCACGCCTACCAAACTGAATAACGCACGCTCGGCGATCACCCTCGTCAAGCTTGATGCTATCACTATAGTTAGATGTAGTAACCAGATTAACATGGTTATCCACCATGTACTCAGGCTCCCCTTTCCTGTTGACTGTCAGGGTAGGAGACGTAGTGAGAAGCTTGATACGGTTAGTGATTGCCAACGCATCTGCAGACGTACCCCCATGAATTTCGTCAATATTAACGAATTGTCTCGTGGCGTAGACGCTATTAAATGTAGACCCAATTTGGTCCTTACCAATGACCACTCCATTATCACCGTAGATTTTAATAAGTGGAGCCAATAGTCCATTCTTACCCGTGCCGCTCGGGCCATACAGATGCACGTAAGTGTTGAGTTTGGCCCCTAATGTCTGTAAGGGATAGGCAAACCACTGTATGAGCCACTTGCGCAGGGCTTCAGATGGCACCTGGAGGGCCAACAACCCTACCCAGGGCTGCACGCTGCCACCCACAGCAGGCTCCACGCCCATGCCACGCCACAGGTTAAGATACTGACCTACAGATATGCGCTCCCCACCTGGAACGTATTTGAGACATTCCACCTCCACTCGTCTTTCATCCATTAGCCATGCCTTGGGTACATTAATCTTCTTATCTTCTATTTCACATGTAAAATGAGCGTAATTTACTTCTGTAAACGTCCCCCGTGTCATCAACGTGCCTGTATCTTGTTCCGCTATGCGTCCCAATGAGCGCACTACGCAGACTTCATCGTTGAGACGGAGACGAAGTTGTTCGAATTCAGATATCTCTACTTCTTTGGCTTCTCCATCCAAGAAGGCTCGTGCTTGTACGTCACCCATGTGCACGACGTAGTCGTCAAACCCCCAATGGTCTCCACCAGGATTTCTGGGGAGCAGTAAGTGACTGGCCCTTTGTCCAGTAACTGCATGCAGCCGCTGTGCCAGAGCGCTGATAGCTCCACGCACATCCCAATTATCGTCCGCATTTGAGTCAAAGACAATAACGGGATTAAGTTCAAGAGCTTTCCAAGGCAGCCCTCGGAGCTCATCTATAAGACCAACCCCATGCTTTTTCGATGTAAAGCCCCAAACACCATTTAGTCCAATAGACCAGTAGCCGAGTCGAGCTCCGTTGATTGCTTTGATACATGATTCGTGTATATATATCTTATCACCATGCTGAAGCTTAGTCCAGTCCAGTGAAGGTACCAGATAGCCATGCGGAGGCTCGTTCGGCGGGCAGAACATCTTGCCCAGCTTAGTCTCTGTTAGACCAGCCCAGCCTTTGGCTGCGGGACGCAGTCCCGCATCCACAAGTCGCGCGCTCCACCAATCTAGTGGGCGCCCTTGTGGGTCCGCATGGGGGAAGACGATGGCCAGCCGAGGATCATCTCGTATGATGCCTCCCCGCGCCGCCTGAATTAGCTCCCGAGCTGGAACAATTCGTAATCCATGTTCTTCAATCTCTTGCTTACTGACCCCTCGTTTTCGCAAGTATTCGTAAACTACGTCCAGCCCGGGTACTTGAGTGTCGATGCCATTGGGCATCTGAAGTGTTATTTCTTGATAAGAAAGCATGCAGCCCCGCTATTGTCGTGCGGCGGGCTGTGCTATACTGGCAACGTCTTAGTTCATTGTCAATCGTATTCACGAGCCCGCCAGCTTGTGAGTCTAGAGAAAAGCCCCTGGTCATGTGCTCCACGACCAGGGGCTTTGCCATTGTACGCTGCTGCTAGGGGCGGACAGCAATGGGTGGCGCTTGGTGGCACTTGGTGGCAAGCATCTTCATTTGCGACCTCCACGAGAGTGCGATTGCTTGTACTGCTCACGCATGGCGGCTTTAAAGTCTCGCAGATTAACACCTGGGCGCGTAACCTGGAGCACGTCGCTCAGCGTAAAGCGAGTCTTGACATCCTCCAGTTTGACGTGGGCCAGAGCTTGACGCACGGCGGTGCGCATGGCCTTGCGAGTAGCCACCACTTTAACGTAAAGCTGATGGCGACGGAATTCATGGTTAGACATTACGCTCTCCTAATTGACACCAGCTCCTTGCTGGCCTAGCCATTGTGCCCATCTCCCACAGAGCACCAAGTAGGTAGTTACCCTATAGGCACGCTACCCGATGGGTGTACAGTAAGGGCTGGCAATCATGCCAAAGGAGAACTGAATATGAAAGCATTTCATGGGGACCCGGCCATCAAGGCTAAGTATCAAGCCCGGCTTGCAGCCCATCGCGCCGACGAGCACCTGACCCAAGGCATCGGATGGGAGTCGGGCAAGGGTTGCGCAGTCGGCTGCACTCTTGAAGCCTACAACCATGCGGCATACAAGACCGAACTGGGCTTGCCTGAATGGCTCGCGCGGCTTGAGGATCGCATCTTCGAAGGCCTGCCCAAGGGTGAAGCTGAGCAGTTCTCGGAGGATTTCCTCGCCGCAATCCCGGTCGGCGCGAACGTCGAGCCTGTCAAAGCACTACTCGCCAGCCAACGTCATCGCCGCGACCTTGAGCGACTGAAAAGCAACACGGAGCCTTACGCTGAACAATGCCGCCAAGCACTGCAAAAAGTGATTGATTGGCTCGAAGCAGGAGCGGCCGAAGTATCGCGGTCGGCGGCGGAGTCGGCGGCGGAGTCGGCGTGGTGGTCGGCGGCGGCGGAGTCGGCGGCGGAGTCGGCGGCGGCGGCGGCGGAGTCGGCGGCGGAGTCGGCGTGGTCGGCGGCGTGGTCGGAACACTTCCGCTGGGAAGCCTCCACTCTCCTGCAACTTCTCAAGGACTGCAAATGAGCAGAGTAGTTAGCATCAGATATGGGGCCGTGCTGGTGGATGTCGCTCCTTCAGCCAGTGCAAGATTTGGGTCTGTGAGAATCATGACCCCATCTTGCTTCGCTGAGGAAGGTGGAGGCTATGCCCCTGCAAGTGACGTCTATTTGTACATGACACCACAAGAGTGTGAAGAAGTGGCTAAGTTCTTTGCAAACGTAGCTGCCCGCGCACGAGGAGATAATCATGCGTAAATTCGCAGTAATCACAATATTCTGCTGGTCACAGTGGGTGAGTTGGTACGGCTGGCATACAGTCCCTGTACATGTGCCCAGCCCTGCTTATCACTGTCAAGGAGTATCTTGCAAATGACTACTGGCAATAAAGCAGCGCTGACGGATCAAGCGATTTACGATATTTACGACAAGCTCAGTTCGGGCGTGGGTCGTGAACTCAATGTCTACGAGTTCGCCCGCGAGGTCGAACGCGCCGCCCTCGCCAACCAGCAGGCCGGGGTGGTGCCGGAAGGTTTCCGACTGCTGAAGGACACGACCCACGCTGAGCGCTCGTACCCGACCCGGGGCGATCACGCCTATTCCAACGAGTGCATTTCGTGCCTGCGAACATTTTTCGGCGCGAAACTCCAGCACATTTGCAGGGCTTGCGCCTCCGCTCCCCCAGCAACACAGCCGACAGAGCCAAAGTTCTGCAAGAGTGATCCTGGCGAGGGTTCATTCAATGGCACATGCATGTACTCCTGCGCACAGCAGCCCGAGGCGCAGGGTAGCGCCTGTCCCACCTGTGGCAGCGACTGCAACGAGCGCGATGAGCTTGAGAAGGCAGAGCGCGAGATTGAGCGACTTCAAGGCTTGTTCGCTGCCTCTCAGTCTGCCTCAGAGCCGG
>Ga0213872_10000361_pt1 | contig 38243 bp, 34 predicted proteins | sample VelepicomBERX_R2_FD_160071 | JGI IMG/M metagenome (GOLD analysis project Ga0213872, IMG submission 160071) | Rhizosphere microbial communities from Vellozia epidendroides in rupestrian grasslands, the National Park of Serra do Cipo, Brazil - RX_R2 | ecosystem: Host-associated > Plants > Roots >... | reverse complement strand
TGCCAATCCGCGCCAGCTGACGAGCAGCGCTGGCGCCGAGTCGGTGCCGCATTTCTCGCCGGATGGTCGCCACATCGCCTACTCGGCCACGGTGGATGGCAATGCAGACGTCTACGTGATCCCGACCGAGGGCGGCGCGGCGCGGCGCCTCACCTGGCACCCAGGCAACGACATCGTCAGTGGCTGGAGCCGTGACGGCAAGCGCGTGCTCTTCACATCCGCCCGCGAGATCGGCAACAGCCGCAGCTCCCAGTTCTACGAGGTGCCCATGGACGGCGGCCCCGAGAAGAAGCTGATGGCAGCCGTCGGCGTGACGGGCGACTGGTCGCCCGACGGCAAGCGGCTGGCCTACCAGCCCTTCAACGCGGCCTATGCCGGCCCGGCGGCCTGGCGCCAGTACCGCGGTGGCAGCACGCCGCCGATCTGGGTCATCGATCCGGCCACGCCGGCGGCGCAGCAGCAATGGGAGAAGGTGCCCCACGTCAACGCGTCGGACACCAACCCGCGCTGGTCGGGCAGCAAGATCGTCTTCATCTCCGACCGCAACGGCGGTGCGGCCAATCTCTTCGTCTATGACACCGCGAATAAGCAGTTGCGCCAGCTGACTCATGAGACGACCTGGGATGTGCGCTCGGCCGATGTGGACGGCGATGCCGTCGTCTACGAGGTTGGCGGCCGATTCAAGACCCTGAGCCTGGCCAGTGGTAAGGAGCAGGAGCTGCCGATCCAGATCGAGGTCGCCGGCCCGCAGACCCGCGTGCAGTGGAAGGACGCTGGCAAGGCCATGACCCGCGCCGTCCTGTCCAGCACCGCCAAGCGCGTGCTGGTGACGGCGCGCGGCGAAGTCTTCAGCGTGCCCGTCAAGGACGGCTCGGTGCGCAACCTGACCAACACCGACGGCGTGCGCGAAAGTGGCGCGCTGGCAAGCCCCGACGGCCAGCAGGTGGCTTACATCTCTGAAGCCGGACAGGGCATGAGCCTGCATCATGTGCTGATGCTGCGCGACCAGGAAGGCCTGGAAGCGCCGCGCAGCATTGCTCTCAAGCAGCCGGGCTACTACTCACTGCTCAGCTGGTCGCCCGAGGGCAAGACCCTGGTGCTCGCCGACAACCACCTCAATCTCTACGTGCTGGACATCGCCACCGGCGTGCAGACCCATGTCGACACGGCCGAACGCCGTCTGGAGGACCAGCTCGGCCAGCGCGTGAGCTTCTCGCCCGATGGTCGCTTCCTGGCCTATTCGGTGATCACGGCCAACTACCTGAGCCAGGTCCGTATCTACGACTTGGCGGCGAAGAAGTGGCATGCAGTCAGCGACCCGCTGGTCTCGGCCACCTCGCCGGCCTTCTCGCCCAATGGCGACCTGCTGTTCTTCGCGGCTTCGACCAACGCGGGCGCCACTGATCCCTCGCTGGACATGACCAGCAACGACCGCCCGCGCCGCGCCGGTCTGTATGCGCTCGTGTTGTCCAGCGAAGGCAAGTCGCCGACGGCGCCCAAGACCGGACTTGAAGAGAAGAAGACTGAGGGGAAGAAGGACGAGAAGAAGGACGAGAAGAAGGACGCCAAAAAAGAAGACAAGAAGGAGACGCGCATCGACTTCGAGGGCCTCGCCCAGCGCACGGTGCCACTGCCTGTGCCCGAGCGCAATTACGAGGCTCTGGCCGCGGCGCATGACGGTGCGCTGTTCTACATCGAGCGTGAGCAGCCCGGTGCCAGCGGTACCAGGCCCGGCACGTCCGGTGACGCCTCGAGCCAGCTCTATCGCTTCGATTTTGAATCGATGAAGGCGAAGGTGGTGGCGGGCGATGTCAAGGACTTCAGCTTCAGCTCCGACGGCAAGAAGCTGCTGCTGCAGAGCTCGGACGATGCGCTGCAGGTCGGCGATGCCGGCGAGAAGGTGGACGGCAAGCCCGTGGACCTCGGCGGTCTGCGCATGCGCGTGGACCCGCGTCGCGAATGGCGCCAGATCCTCGACGAGAACTGGTGGATGCAGCGCGAGTACTTCTACGACGCGAAGATGCATGGCCTGGATGCCGCCGCCGTGTACGCGCGCCACCTGCCGCTGCTGGCCTCGGTGCAGCGCCGCGAGGACCTGAACGATCTGATGATCGGCATGAACGCCGAGCTGCAGGTCGGCCACAACTTCCTCACTGGCGGCGACGTGCACGCCGACAAGCCCGTGCCCGTGGGCCTGCTGGGCGCAGACTTCGCGCCCGAGCAGGGCCGGCTGCGCATCACGCGCATCTTGCAGGGCGACCCCTACAACCCCTTCCTCGCCGCGCCGCTGGCCGTGCCGGGACTGGGTGTGGCCGCAGGCAATTTCCTCTTGGCCGTCGATGGCGTGCAACTGCATGCCGATCAGGGCAATCTCTTTGAGCTGCTGGCCGGCACGGTGGGCAAGCAGGTCACGCTGACGGTGGCCGACGACGCCGCGGGCAAGAACACGCGCCGCGTGGTGGTCGTACCCATCGCCAACGAGGCGGGCCTGCGCCACTGGGACTGGGTTGATCACAACCGCCGCTATGTCGACGAGAAGAGCGGTGGCCGTATGGCCTATGTCTACATGCCCGATACGGGACATGGTGGCTTCAACTACTTCAACCGCATGTTCTTCCCGCAGGCCCAGAAGGATGCGCTGATCTTGGACGAGCGCCGAAACGGCGGCGGCCAGGTGGCCGACTACGTCATCGAGCTCCTGCACCGCCAGTACCTGCTCAGCGCCAAGGACCGCGACGGCGCGCTGCTCGATTCGCCCACGGCCGGCATCTACGGCCCCAAGGCCATGCTGATCGACCAGGACGCCGGCTCCGGCGGCGACATCATGCCCTACCTGTTCCGCAAGACCGGCGTGGGCCCCTTGATCGGCACGCGCACCTGGGGCGGCGTGATCGGCATCTCGGTCAACCCGAAGCTGATCGATGGCGGCACCGTCACCGTGCCCTATGTGCGGCTCTTCAGTGCCGACGGGCACTGGATGATCGAGAACGAGGGTGTGGCGCCAGACGTCGAAGTGGATCTGGACCCGCGCGCCGTCAACGCCGGCCGCGACCCGCAGCTCGACTCGGCCATCGCCAATGTGGCCGAACGGCTCAAGGGCTGGAAGCCCGTGCGCCGCACCGAGGCGCCGGCCATTCCGACCGAGCTGGGCAAGTAAGCCCGAAGCCTCGGGGCATCAGGGCTGGCCCTGGGGCGCGTCTGCGCGGCGCGCCCCTAACATCGGCGCCTTCTTTGTCGACGAAGGATTTGCCATGCGCCTGCTGCGCTTCACGGTGATGGGTCTCGCTCTGCTGCTGGGCGCGGGCGCCCGAGGTCAGTCGCCTACCAGCTACCCGGCCCTGCCGAGCGAGACACCGGAGAAGCTTGTGGAGTCCACACACGGCTTTGATCACGAGCGTCGCGTGGTGCAGATCGCCATGCGCGACGGCGTCAAGCTCAACACCGTCATCCTGATTCCCAAGGGCGCGAAGAACGCGCCCATCCTGCTCACCCGCACGCCCTACAACGCGGCGGATCTGACAACGCACAACTCGAGCTCGCGGCTGGCCAGCGTGCTGCAAGGCTACGATAACGCCACCGACGTGATCGTCGACGGCGGCTACATCCGCGTCATCCAGGACATCCGCGGCAAGTACGGCTCCGAGGGTGACTACGTGATGACGCGGCCGTTCCGCGGACCGCTCAACCCCACGCCGGTCGACCATTCGACCGACACCTACGACACCATCGACTGGCTGGTGAAGAACCTGCCCGAGAGCAATGGACGCGTGGGCATTCTCGGCATCTCCTACGACGGCTTTCTTTCGCTGGCGGCGCTCGTGCATCCGCATCCTGCGCTCAAGGCCGCGGTCCCGATGAACCCGATGGTGGACGGCTGGCGCGGCGACGACTGGTTCCACCACGGTGCCTTCCGCCAGATCAACATGCCCTATGTGTACGAGCAGGTCGTCTCGCGCAAGAACGAGGCCAAGTGGTACTCGACGCATTACGACGAATACGACACCTTCCTGGAGGCCGGCTCGGCCGGGGCTCTCGCTCGGCAGCGCGGCCTGGAGCAGAGCGGCACTTGGCGCAAGGTCATTGCGCATCCGGCCTACGACAGTTTCTGGAGCCAGCAGGCCATGGACAAGCTGCTGGCCTCCGCCCCGCTGACGGTGCCCACGCTGCTGGTCCACAGCCTCTGGGATGCCGAGGACATCTACGGCGCCATCGCCGTCTACAAGGCCCTGCGCGCGCGACCCGACAGCGCCGCCATGGCGAGCCTGGCCTTCGGACCCTGGGTGCACGGTGGGGCGATCCAGGACGGCAGCCACATCGGTGCCATCCGCTTCCGCTCGGATACGGCCTGGGATTTCCGGCAAAACGTGCTCGCGCCCTTCCTGGCCGCGCATCTGAAGGGCGAAGCGCCGGCCCAGCCGCTGCCGCGCGTCACGGCCTACGAGACGGGCACTGGTCGCTGGCAGCAGCTCGACGACTGGCCGCGCGGCTGCGTGAGCGGTTGCACGACGCAGGCCACGCGCCTGGTCCTGCAGTCGCAGGGGCGCCTGAACGTGGGCGGCGCTCTGTCCGCTGGCGCAACCGGCGAGGACCGCGCCTTCGACGAGTATGTGTCCGACCCGGGCAAGCCGGTGCCGTTCCGCAGCCGCCCGATTCGCCCCTCCGAATACGACGAAAGCAAGGGCTTCACCTGGCCGCGCTGGCTCGTTGACGACCAGCGCGAGGCCTCGGGCCGCACCGACGTGCTGGCTTATACAAGCGAAGTGCTGACGGTGCCGCTGAAAGTGGCCGGCGAGCCCATCGCTCACCTGGTCGCCTCGACCAGCGGCACCGACTCGGACTGGGTCGTCAAACTGATCGACGTCTACCCCCCAGAGGTGGCGGAGCATCCGGAGCTCGGTGGCTACCAACTGATGGTCTCGGGTGACATCTTCCGCGGACGCTATCGCGAGTCCTGGGCGCAGCCCAAGGCTATCAAGCCGGGCGAGCCCCTGGCCTTCGACTTCGGCCTGCCCACGGTGAACCACGTCTTCCTGCCCGGCCATCGCATCATGGTGCAGATCCAGTCGAGCTGGTTCCCGCTCTACGACCGCAACCCGCAGACCTTTGTGGAGAACATCTTCGACGCCAAGCCTGAGGACTATCGCGCCGCGACGCAGCGCGTCTATCGCTCCGGCACGCGTTCGAGCACGGTTGAGATTCCAGTGGTTCACTAGGGCCAGTCCCTGGCCATAATGCGCGGCCATGGAAATCATTGCCCCGCTCTTGGACTTCATCCGCCACGTCGACCAGCACCTGCTGGCCTTCGTGGCGCAATATGGCAGCTGGGTCTACGGGCTGCTGTTCCTGATCATCTTCGTGGAGACGGGCGTGGTGGTCTTCCCGTTTCTGCCGGGGGACTCGCTGCTGTTCATCGTGGGCGCCATGTGCGGTGCCGGTGTGATGCAGTACTGGGTCGCGGCGCCGCTGATGTTCGCAGCGGCCGTACTTGGCAACCAGAGCAACTACACGATCGGGCACCTGTTCGGCCCCAGAGTGTTCCAGTGGGAGCAGTCGCGCTTCTTCAACAAGCGCGCCTTCGACCAGGCCCATGCCTTTTACGAGCGCTGGGGCGGCATCACGCTCGTGATCGCGCGCTTCATGCCCTTCGTGCGCACTTTCGCGCCCTTTGTCGCCGGCGTGGCGCAGATGACGCGCAGGAGGTTCACGCTCTTTGATGTGACCGGCGGCGCTTTGTGGATCTTCTCGGTCAGCGCCTGCGGGCTCTTCTTCGGCAATCTTGAGTGGGTCAAAAAGAACCTGGAGATCATCATCTGGTCGATGATCTTCATACCCGGCCTGATCGCCATCTTCGCCAGCCTGCGCAAGAGAAGCCCTCAGCAGTGAGTCTGGCCCTGGTGCACAGGCGCATGGGGCGGTGGTTCTGGGCCATATTGGCGGGCGCCCTGGCCGCCGGCCTGGTGTTCTAGGCTGAAGCTCCCCGGGGCGTGGCACTTCAGCCTAGGGCAACGCGGTCGAAGCTGTGCGTTGAAGCGGCGCTGGAGTCTCGTTGTCAGCTGAGGTTGCGCCGACGCGCCAGCGGCGGGTTCTTGGCGAAGTAGCGCGAGATGCCGGCGGTGAGGGCTTCGACGAGCTTTTCCTGGTAGTCCGGGTCGCGCAGCCTGGCCTCTTCGTCCGGGTTGGAGATGAAGGCCGTCTCTACGAGGATGGAGGGGATGTCCGGCGCCTTGAGCACGACGAAGCCCGCCTGCTCGACCTCGTTCTTGTGAAGGCGGCCCACCTGGCCGATCTGGGCGAGCACGGCGCTGCCAAGTTTGAGGCTGTCCTTGACCTGGGCACTGATGCTCATGTCCAGCATTGCTCGCAGCACGTGGCTGTCCTTCACGGCCACGTTCACACCGCCCACGAGGTCGGCGGCGTTCTCCTTGTCAGCCAGCCACTGGGCCTGCACGCTGCTGGCGCCGCGCTCGCTGAGTGCGAAGACCGAGGCGCCGCGCGCCTTGGGTGTCACGAATGCATCGGCGTGGATGGACACGAACAGGTCCGCCTGCACGCGCCGCGCCTTGCGCACGCGGTCCCCAAGGGGCACAAAGTAGTCGGCGTCGCGCGTCATCATCACGCGGATATTGGGCTGCTCCTGCAGTCGCTCGCGTAGGCGCTTGGCGATGGCCAGCACCACGTCCTTTTCTCGAAGGCCCGAGGGGCCGATGGCGCCGGGGTCCTCGCCGCCGTGGCCCGGGTCCAGGGCAATGACGATCAGGCGGTCGAGCTTGGCCTGCTCCTTGGGAGTGAGCTTTTGCGCAGGTGCCGAGGCGGCCTTGGGGGCCGAGGCCGCCTCGGCGATCGCGTCGCGCACCGACTTCGCCGCGTCCCGTTCCTTTTCCAGGATCAGGGCCATCAGCGGATCCTCCTCGACCTTGGGGTAGAGGTCGAAGACCAGCCGGTCCTGGTAGGCCGCGACCGGCGCCAGCGTGAACACCTGGGGCGCGATCGGCTGTTTGAGGTCGAAGACGATGCGCACCGTGCGCGCCGTGTTCTGCCCCACGCGTACGCCTGCAATGAAGGGATCGTCGGGTGCAATCTTGCCGAGTAGCTCGCGCAGGCGCGGGCTCAACTGCAGGTCGTCGATGTCGATGGCCAGGCGATCGGGCGATTCGACCAGGGTGTGGCGGGCCTGCAGGGGTTTGTCGGACTCCAGCGTGACGCGGGTGTATTCAGCCGCCGGCCAGACACGCACGGCGATGATGGTGGGGCCGGTGCCCGCCAGGGCCTGGGGAATGCGCAGCGTGAAGGCGAGGGCGCCCATCGCGCGCAGGGCATGTCGTCGGGATTCAGAGGGTCTCATTCATTCCTGGCCTTCGAGGCCATTCAAGACCTGCACGCCGAGCGAGGTGCCGGCGCGCAGTTCGACCGTGCGTACGTCCTCGGCGCCGGTCGTGATCCAGATCTGTATGTCGGCCACGGGCAGCACGCCCGCAGCCTTCTCGGGCCACTCGCTGAGCTTGAGGCCAGGGGCAGTAAATACGTCGCGAAAACCTGCGTCTTCCCATTCGCGCGGGTCTTCAAAGCGGTAGAAGTCGAAGTGGCTGACCACGCCTTGCGCCAGCTCATAGCTCTCCAGCACTGCGTAGCTGGGGCTCTTGATGCGGCCCTCGACGCCCAGCGCGCGCAACAGGTGGCGCACGAACGTCGTCTTGCCCGCACCCAGGCTGCCGTGCAGCTCGACGCTGCAATCCATCAGGCCCGGGCAGCGCGACAGCTCGCGTGCGAAGGCTTGGCAGGCAGGCTCGTCGGCCCACAGCAGATGACGACTTTCTAAAATACGCAAATGTCGAAGGATCTTGTTTCGGAATTGCAGGGCTGGGCCCTTGAGCTCGGATTCTCACAGATCGGCGTGGCCCCGATCTCGCTCGGTGATGCCGAACAAGGGCTGCTCGACTGGCTGGCCGCCGGCTTCCACGGCTCGATGCACTACATGGCGGCCCACGGCCTCAAGCGTGCACGGCCGGCCGAGTTGGTGCCGGGCACGCTCTCGGTGATCACCGCGCGCATGGATTACCTGCCGCGCGACACGCCCCAGGGGTGGCAGGCGATCGAATTCGACGCGCTGGACGACCCAGCGCGCGGCCAACTGGCGCTGTATGCACGGGGACGCGACTATCACAAGGTGTTGCGCAACCGGCTGCAACAACTGGCCGATCGCCTGGCCGCGGCTGTGGGGCCCATGGGCCATCGTGTCTTCACCGATTCAGCACCCGTGCTCGAAGTGGAACTGGCCTCGCGGTCGGGCATCGGCTGGCGCGGCAAGAACACCCTGACTCTGCACCGCGACGCCGGCTCCATGTTCTTCCTCGGCGAGATCTACGTGGACCTGGCGCTGCCACTGACGAACGCCGTCAGCGACCATTGCGGTCAGTGCCGCGCCTGCCTTGACATCTGCCCGACCCAGGCCATCGTCGCTCCCTACCGGCTGGACGCGCGGCGTTGCGTGTCCTACCTGACCATCGAGCACGACGGCCCGATCCCGCTCGAGCTGCGGCCGCTGATCGGCAACCGCGTCTACGGCTGCGACGACTGCCAGCTCGCCTGCCCCTGGAACAAGTACGCCCAACCGACACGCCTGGCCGACTTTGACGCGCGGCCGCATTTCGAAGGAGGGGATCTGCTGCGCTGGTGGAACTGGAGCGAGGCGGAGTTCCTGCACGCCATGGAAGGCTCAGCCATCCGCCGCATTGGGCATGAACGCTGGCGGCGCAATGTGGCGGTGGTGATGGGGAATGCCTTGCGCGAGCGCGAGCGGCCAGCGTTCCGGCAGGCCCTTCAGCAGGCCTTGCCGCAGGCTTCGCCGCTCGTGGCAGAGCACATCAGCTGGGCCTTAGCAGCAGCCACAGCGGAAGGCTGACCATGCCGGTCAGCGTGGACAGGGTGACGAGCCCGGCCACGAAGTCTGCGCGGCCGCCCATGCGTGCGGCCAACACATAGGCGCTCGATGCGGTCGGAAGGGCCGAGAACATCAGCAAAATCAAGGCCTGCGGCGCCGGCAGGTGGAGCAAGGCGCTCAAGACCAGGGCCACCAGGGGCAGGGCCAGATGCCGGATGGCGATGAAGCCGGTGGCCAGCAGCGGCCAATCGCGCAGGGCGCCGAAGCGCAGGCCCGCGCCGACGGCCATCAGGCCTAGGGGCAGGGCGGCCAGGCTGATGCGGTTGAGCGTTAGGGCCAGAGGCTGCGGAAACTTCAGGCCGGCGATATTGGCCAGCAGGCCAGCGACAGTGGCGATGATGAGCGGGTTGCGCGAGAGCTCGCGCAGATAGCCATGGCCGCCCTGGCGCGCCAGCGGCCACACCGCGGCGACATTGCAGATCGGCACGCACAGGGCCACCAGTAGAGCCACCCAGGCCACGCCTTGCGCGCCTAGCAGGCGCTCTGCCACGGCCAGTGCGATGAAGGAATTGAAACGGAATGCAACCTGGGCCCCGGAGGCGTGGGCGAGCGCGTCAACGCCGGGCAGCCGCTTGAGGTTGTAGGCCAGGAAGATGCCGCAGCCGACCGTGACCACGCCCGCGAGCGCCAGGCTCGCCGTGCTGGCCGGATCCAGAGGCGTTCGCACGATGGAGTGGAACAGCAAGACAGGGAAGAGGAGGTAGTAGACCAGGCGCTCGGCGGCATCCCACACTGGGCGGTCCAGGGCGGTGAAACGGCACAGAACGAAGCCGCAAAGAATCAGCAAAAAATCAGGCAGCAACAGCAACGCGTCGGGCATGTGGCAGAGTGTGCCCGCGAAACCGAAGCCCAATTGGAGGCACCCATGTACAGACACTATTTTCTCAGCGGCCTGCTGGCGCTGTCCCTCATGACCCAGGCCCAGGCCGTCCGCTACCAGGACCAAGACTATGCTGACACGCTCGCGCTCGGCGGAAAGAGCCTCGTGCTTTCGGGCATCGGCGAGCGTGCCGCCTACGGCTTTCATGGCTATTCGGCGGCGCTCTACATGACGAAGAAGGCCGGAACGCCCGACGAGGTCTATGCGGTCACCGGCCCCAAGCGCCTGGAACTGCGCATCACGCTGCCGCTCAAGTCCATCGGGGCGCAGGAGTTCATCAAGGCCATCGACAAGGGCGTGGAGCGCAACTGCACCGAGGCCGAGAAGGCCGCGCTCGGTGACCGCGTCCAGCGCCTCAATGCCAACCTCGCCCTCTTCGGCAGCTTCAAGAAAGGCGACGTGGCCCTGATCGACTTCGTACCGGAGAAGGGCACTACCTTGGTCGTCAACGGCAAGCAATATGGCGATACCGTGCCAGGCGCGGACCTGTATACCGCCTTCCTCAAGGTCTTCCTGGGCGAGAAGGTCAGCGACGAGCGGCTCAAAGCGGGCTTGTTGGGACAAGCCACATTCAAGGGCCAGCCGACCTGAACTAGCATCGGTTCTGTCCATACACACGAAGGAGACAGACCATGCAGAGAAGGTATTGGATCCAGGGGGCGCTGGCGCTCGGTTTGAGCCTCGGTGCTTCGGTGTCCTGGGCCGACGCCTACCCGAGCAAGCCCGTGCGGCTGGTCGTGCCCTTCGCGCCGGGCGGCACGACGGACATCATCGCCCGTGTCGTCGCCGAGCGAACGAGCGGGCCGCTGGGGCAGACCGTGCTCGTCGAGAACAAGGCCGGCGGCGGCGGCGTGGTCGGCGCCACTGACACTGCGCGTGCCACGCCCGACGGCTACACGCTCGGAGTGGCCACGGTCTCCACCACGGCGGCCAATCCGGCCATCAACCCGAAGATTGCCTACAACCCGCTGACGGACTTCACGCCCATCATCAATATGGCGGCCACGCCCAACGTGATTGCCGTGCACCCGAGCTTCCCGGCGCACGACTACAAGGGCTTTCTCGCCGAGCTCAAGAAGCACCCCGGCAAGTACAGCTTCGCCAGTTCTGGCACGGGCGGCATCGGCCATCTTCAGATGGAGCTGTACAAGAGCCTGACAGGGACCTTCGTGCTCCACATTCCCTACCGCGGCGCCGGCCCGGCCCTGACCGACACGGTGTCGGGCGTGGTGCCGATGATCTTCGACAACCTACCTTCGGCCCTGCCATTCATCAAGGACGGACGGCTGATTCCCATCGTGGTGGCCGCGCCCGAGCGTCTGGCCGTGCTGCCGAATGTGCCGACCTTCAAGGAGCTTGGTCTGGAGCCCGTCAATCGCATGGCCTACTACGGCGTCTATGGCCCCAAGGGCCTGCCGCCCGAGGTGGTGGCCAAGCTCAACGCCGCCTTCAAGCAAGCGCTCAACATGCCCGAAGTGAAGAAGCGCATCGACGAGACCGGCTCCATCGTCATCGCCAACACGCCGGAGCAATTCGCGGCCCAGATCAAGGCCGAGTTCGATGTCTACAAGCAAGTCGTCGCCAAACAAAAGCTCAAGCTCGACTGAACTCGCGCAGAGCCTGGCCGGCATCGAGGACTTCGTCCAGGCGCTGTGGCTCGAGGACGGTCTTTCGCGCAACACGCAGCAGGCCTACAAGCGCGACCTGAGCCTGCTGGCCCGATGGCTGGCGGAGCAGGGGCGCACGCTCGATGGTTGCGCGGAGACCGACCTGCTCGGCTATGCGGTTGCGCGCGCTAGCGACAAGACCACCAGCGCCAACCGCCGGCTCTCGGTCTTCAAGCGCTATTTTCGCTGGGCGCTGCGCGAGCGGCGCATCGCGGCTGATCCCTGCCTGCGAATGAGCAGCGCCAAGGCGCCGCAGCGCAACCTCAAGACGCTTTCGCAGGCCCAGGTGGAGGCCCTGCTGTCTGCGCCTGATGTGGACACGGCCCTGGGCCTGCGCGACCGCGCCATGCTGGAGCTGATGTATGCCAGCGGCCTGCGCGTGACCGAGCTCGTCACTCTCAAGAGCGTGCACGTGGGCTTCAAGGAGATGGTGCTGCGCGTCACCGGCAAGGGCTCTAAAGAGCGGCTCGTGCCCTTCGGCGAGCATGCCTCGGGCTGGCTGGGCCGTTATGTGAGCGCAGCCCGCGCCGAGCTGCTGGCCGGGCGAAGCTGCGACGAACTCTTCGTCACCGGCCGCGGCGAGGGCATGACGCGGCAGATGTTCTGGCACCTGGTGAAGAGGTACGCGCTGGAGGCGGGCATCCATGTGCCACTGTCTCCGCACACGCTCAGACACGCCTTCGCCACACATCTGCTCAACCACGGCGCGGATCTGCGCGTGGTCCAGCTGCTGCTCGGCCATGCCGACCTCTCCACGACGCAGATCTACACGCACGTGGCGCGGGCACGGCTCAAGGCCCTGCACGCCGAGCACCACCCGAGGGCGTGAGCGCACTGCCGCTGGGCAGTGGTGGCTTGAATCCAACATAGCGAGCGCTGTCCCGGCCTGGAAGCTTGCCTAGGCGCGCCGGCCTCGGGCAGCATGCACCGTTTATAGGCCGTTTACCCAAACTCATATGTTCAAACCCACCCTGATCGCCAGCGCTGTCGCTCTCTTGAGCTTGCAAGCCCTTGCCCAGCAAGCGGACAACACCGACCACCAGGTGCTCGACACCGTGCTCGTCACCTCGCAGAAGCGCATCGAGGACGTGCGCAAGGTTCCGCTTTCGGTCACGGCGATCAGCGGCGATTCGCTCAAGGACAATCAGATCGTCGACTTCGGCGACCTGACCCGCAACCTGCCCAACGTCTCCTTCAACAGCCAGGGCGGACCGGGCCTGTCCACCATCGAGATCCGCGGCGTGAGCTCGCAGGCCGGCTCGGCCACGGTGGGCGTCTATCTCGACGATGTTTCGCTGACCACCCGCAACCTCTACAGCCAGGGCACGGCCGAGCCGCGCTTCTTCGACATTGAGCGCGTGGAAGTGCTGCGCGGCCCGCAGGGCACGCTGTACGGCGCCGGCTCCATGGGCGGCACGCTGCGCTTCATCAGCAAGCAGCCTGACCTCGTGAACTTTGGCGGCGATGCGCGCGCCGAGGTATCGTCCACGGAGCACGGCGGCACCAGCTACATGGGCCAGGCGGTGTTGAACGTGCCCCTGTCGCGCGACACGGCGGCGATTCGCATCGGCGTGCAGGCTGGGCATCTGGCCGGCTACATCGACCAGGTCAGCCCCCAGACGCTGCAGATCATTGACAAGGGCATCAACAGCGCCGACTGGACCGTGTTCAAGCTCGGCGCCAAGTTCCGCATCGACAAGGACTGGACGGTGCTGCCGGCGCTGTTCTACCAGCACAACAAGACCAAGGACATCGACGCCTATTACTCGCAGGTTGGTGGCTACCAGCAGTACAACGCCGGCGTGCCCCTGCCGCGCTTCGAGACCTCCAAGATCGTGCAAGAGCCCGGTGACGACACGCTGACAGTGCCCTCGGTGACGGTCAACGGCGACGTCGGCTTTGCCGACTTCACCGGTATCGTCAACAGCTACGAGCGCCGCTTCAAGCGCACGCAAGACGGCACCAGCGTCAACTCCAGCTACATCGGCAGCCTGATCGCCAATCCGGCCGTGGCGGCCATCGCCAGCTATCTGCCTTCGGCCGTCTACCTGGACAACAAGATCAGCCAGACCTCGGCCGAACTGCGCCTGGCCTCCAAGGACACGGCCCAGACGGGTAGCCCCTGGACATGGGTCGTTGGCTTCTACAACGCGCAGACCAAGACGGACGTGTCGGACAACGAGCCGGTCTTCGGTCTGACCAAAGCCTTCACCTCCAACGGCGTCAACATCTACGACCCGACGCAGTGGGTGTCCGGCGCGGGCATTTTCAACGGCGCTTTCACCAACGACAACAGCTACTACAGCGCGCGTCACTACAACACCAAGCAAAACTCGGTGTTCGGCGAACTGAGCTACCACGTCAGCCCGGCGCTGCGGCTGACGGCAGGCATGCGCTTTCTGCAGTCCAGCGAGGACTTCCGCCGAGAAGGCGATTTCTACTTCGCCGGCCAAGGCGCGAGCGCCAACCCAACCCACATCACCAGCAATGCCCACAAGGCCACGCCGCGCCTGGCCCTGGACTGGGACATCAACCCGGACAATACCTTCTACGTCAACATCGCCGACGGTTTCCGCCTGGGCGGCGCCAACCGCCCGGTTCCGCTCACCATTCAGGGCAATGTGGACGATCTCGCGGCCCTGGGTCTCAAGGCTGCGCCCGCCACCTTCGGTCCGGACAGCCTGCGCTCCTATGAGGTCGGTACCAAATCGCGCCTGATGGGCGGTAAGGTGAGCCTCAACCTGGCGGCATATCACATCGATTGGAAGGACATCCAGCAGGACATCAACCTGCCGACCGCGGGCTTCGACTTCGAGACCAATGTGGGTAAGGCCACGAGCGACGGCTTCGAGTTCGAGCTCAAGGCCAAGCTGAGCAGCGCCTTCACGATCAGCACCGGCGGCGGGTACAACCGCGCCGTGTTCGCCGAAGACGTACCTTTCCTCGGCACCGACAGCAACGGCCAGCCCAATGTGCGCAAGGGTGACTCCATCATCGGCGTGCCCCGCTACAGCTTCAAGCTCGGCGGCGAGTACCGTTTCTCGATGGGCTTCGCGGAATCGGTGCTGCGCCTGAATGGTCAGTGGACCGGCAGCAGCCACGGCTCGCTGCTGCGCACCGACACCGACTACAAGCGTCCTTCCTACGCCACCTACGACGCCGGCTGGACAATCTCCTTCGAGAAGTGGGACCTTGACCTCAGCGTCAAGAACCTGACGAACAACCACACGGTGCTGCAGCAGCCCAGCATCCAGTACGTGACCCAGGAATTCTCGCTGCGGCCGCGCACCATCGGGCTGGCGGTCAGCACGAGCTTCTGAGCCTGAGGGACTGACTCAAAACAGAGGCCGGCGCTCCGAGAGGACCGCCGGCCTCTGCCGCTCATGGACAATGCCAGCGTGGATCACAACTTTCTCTCTGCCCTCATTCTGCTGCTGCTAGTCCTGGACCCGCTGGGTTCGTTGCCGGTCTTCATCCCCATCATGCGCGGCGTGGCGCCCGAGCGACGCACGCGCGTGGCGCTGCGCGAGGTGGGCATTGCCACCGGCGTGCTGCTGCTCTTCATGTTCTTTGGCAACGGCTTTCTGGAGGTTATGCACCTCTCGGAGCGTTCGCTTGAGGTGGCCGGCGGTGTGATTCTGCTGATCATCGCCATCCGCATGATCTTCGGCGGCGGCGGCGAGACCGCCTACGGCCTGGAGCGCGGCCGCGAGCCGACGATCTTCCCCCTGGCCGTGCCCCTGCTGGCCGGTCCCTCTGCGATGGCCACCGTGCTGCTGCTGGCATCGCGCCAACCTGAGCGCATCTGGTCCTGGATCGGCGCGTTGCTGACGGCGATGTTCATCTCCCTGCTCACGCTGCTGCTGGCCGACCGCATCCGTCGCCTGCTCGGCGACTCCGTCATCTCGGCCCTTGAAAAGCTCATGGGCCTGGTGCTCACGGCCATTGGCGTCGAGATGACGCTGGCCGGCATCAAACACTACTTTTCCTGAACCTGCGCCCGAGCGGCAAACTCGGCGCATCTCGCGATATGGAATGACACTTCCATATTGCGGGGTCATTCATTGCTGCGCTGCGCAATAATTTCCCATGATGGTGTATGTCATTTCGCATACAGAAATATTCATTTCATGTTGTTGATAAATAAGGGAAATTTTTTTAGTCTTATATAAGACATAAGTCATCCATGGAGACCTCTGGGCGACTAGGCTTGAGTCCATTGCAACCCCTGATTCACCAAGGAGCACTTCATGTCCAAACTCACCCGCGAACAGCAGATCGCCGCCCTCGAAAAGGATTGGGCCGAGAACCCCCGTTGGAAGGGCGTCAAGCGCGGCTACATCGCCGAAGACGTGGTGCGTCTGCGCGGCTCCCAGCAGATCGAGCACACCTTGGCCAAGCGCGGCGCCGAGTTGCTCTGGGAGCGCGTCAACGGCGGCGCGAAGAAGGGCTATGTGAACGCCTTCGGTGCCATCAGCGCCGGACAGGCCATGCAGCAGGCCAAGGCCGGCCTTGAGGCCGTCTACCTATCGGGTTGGCAGGTGGCCGCGGACGGCAACACCTCCGAGACCATGTACCCCGATCAGTCGCTCTACGCCTACGACTCGGTGCCCACCATGGTCCGGCGCATCAACAACACCTTCAAGCGCGCTGACGAGATTCAGTGGGGCCGCGGCATCAACCCCGGTGACAAGGAATTCGTCGACTACTTCCTGCCGATCGTGGCCGATGCGGAAGCCGGCTTCGGCGGCGTGCTCAACGCCTTCGAGCTGATGAAGAACATGATCGCCGCGGGCGCCGCGGGCGTGCACTTCGAGGACCAGCTCGCCGCCGTCAAGAAGTGCGGCCACATGGGCGGCAAGGTGCTCGTGCCCACGCAGGAGGCGATCGAGAAGCTGATCGCCGCGCGCTTTGCCGCCGACGTGATGGGCGTCTCCACCATCATCCTGGCCCGCACCGATGCCGAGGCTGCCAACTTGCTGACCAGCGACCACGACGCCAATGACAAGCCCTTCCTGACGGGCGAGCGCACGCAGGAGGGCTTCTACCGCGTGAAGAACGGCCTGGAGCAGGCCATCAGCCGCGGCGTGGCCTACGCGCCCTACGCTGACCTCGTCTGGTGCGAGACCGGCACGCCCGACCTCGGCTTCGCCCGCGAGTTCGCCCAGGCCGTGCATGCCAAGTGCCCGGGCAAGCTGCTCTCCTATAACTGCTCGCCGTCCTTCAACTGGAAGAAGAACCTCGACGACAAGACCATCGCCAAATTCCAGGACGAGCTCTCGGCACTGGGCTACAAGTACCAGTTCATCACGCTGGCTGGCATCCACATCAATTGGTTCAACAGCTTCAAGTTCGCCCACGCCTATGCGCGCGGCGAGGGAATGCGCCACTACGTGGAGATGGTCCAAGAGCCCGAGTTCCAGGCGCGCGAGCAGGGCTACACCTTCGTCTCGCACCAGCAGGAGGTCGGCGCAGGCTACTTCGACGACGTGACCACCGTGATCCAGGGCGGCTCCTCCTCGGTCAAGGCGCTGACCGGCTCGACGGAAGAGGAACAGTTCCACTGAGAGACCTACACTCGCTCGCAATGAGCGAGTTCTTGACCCCACCTTTGACTGCAAGGATGGCGGGCGTGCTCGAGCGGATCCACCGCGCGAACCGCCCGCCTTTTCATTCGATGACGCCGCAGGAGGCCAGAGCGGCCTACCAGCTCGGCGCCGAGATCCTCGACCTGCCGCGTGCGCCGCTGCCGCGCGTGCATGATCTCGAGTTGGCCGGACGGTCTGCACGCCTGTACGCGCCAAGCACCGAGACCGGTCTGCCCGCGCTGCTGTACTTGCATGGCGGCGGCTTCACCATCGGCGGCCTGGAGACGCATGACAGCCTGTGCCGGCAGCTCGCGCTGCGGGGCAACTGTGCCGTGGTCGCGCTCGACTACCGGCTCGCACCCGAACATCGCTTTCCGGCCGCCGTCGACGACTGTTTTTCGGCGCTTCAACACTTGTCGGCCAGGGCAGAAAGCCTTGGCCTGGACGCCTCTCGAATCGCCGTGGGCGGTGACAGCGCAGGCGGCACGCTCGCCGCCGTCAGCGCCATGCAGGCCCGCGATGCTGGCGTGGACCTGAAACTGCAGCTCCTGATCACGCCGGGCACCATCGCCCACGCTGACACGCCCTCGCATTCGCGCTTCGCCAAAGGCTTTCTGCTCGATGCCGAGAACATCCGCTGGTTCTTCGGTCAGTACATCGATGTGGACCAGCGTGAGGACTGGCGCTTCGCACCGCTGCTGGCCGATGACCACTCCGATCTCGCGCCGGCGCTCGTGCTGCTGGCCGAGGCCGATCCGCTCGTCGACGAGGGCCTGGCCTACGCCGATAGACTGCGCAGCAGCGGCGTGACCGTGGAGCTGGAGCTGTTCCGCGGGGTCACGCACGATTTCATCAAGATGGGGCGGATGATCCCCGAGGCCCTGCAGGCGCTGGACGCCTGCGGTGCGCAGCTTAAGAAGGCATTTGAGACATGAAACGAGAAGACTTCCGATATGCCGAACGGCTGCGCGTGCGCTGGTCCGAGGTCGATGCGCAGGGCGTGGTCTTCAACGGCCATTACCTCGACTATTTCGACACCGTCGTCAGCGGCTACTGGCGCGCGCTGGCCTTGCCCTATGCCGAGGCCATGGCACACATCGGCGGCCAGATGTTCATGCGCAAGAGCACGCTCGAATACCTGGCCCCGGCACGTTGCGACGAGATGCTGGAGCTGGCTACGCGTTGTCAGAACATGGGCACGAGTTCGTTGACCCTGCAGTGCGCGCTGTTTCGCGGCGAGGAGCTGCTGGCCCATGGCGAGCTGATCTACGCCCTGGCGGATGCCTTGACAAACCGGCCCATGCCGCTGCCCGCGTCGCTGCGCGAGGTGATCGATGCCTACGAGGCAGGCGAGGCCGTCGTGCGCGTGCACGTGAGCGGCTGGGCCGATCTCGGCAAGGACGCCGGCGCGATCCGCTCTGCCGTCTTTGTCGAGGAACAGAAGATCCCGGTCGAGATGGAATGGGACGAAGCCGACGCCAGCTGCGTGCACGCCGTGGCCTACAACCGCTTCGGCCAGCCGCTGGCCACGGGCCGTCTGCTCGAGCATGTGCCTGGCGTGGCCAAAATCGGCCGCATGGCCGTGGCCCGCGGCATGCGCGGCAGCGGCGTGGGCCGCGAGGTGTTGGAGGCGCTGATGCGCAAAGGCCGCGAACTTGGCTACGCCGAAGTGCTGCTGCACGCCCAGCTCTCGGCCCAGGGCTTCTACCTGCGCGCTGGCTTCACGCAGCGCGGGCCGGTCTTCGAGGAGGCCGGCATCGGGCATGTGGAGATGGTGCGCTCGATCTAGGCGCTGATGGCTGAATCAGGCGGGCTGAATCAGGCGGGCTGAAAACGCTCGACGTGGCGAGGTCCGCTGATCAGCCCGGCCAGCGCTTGGGCCAGCGCGCGTTCACTGGCCTCAGCCTGCGGGCCGATGTGGATTTCCATCCAGGTCGGCGGCTGCGCATCGCCATCCTTGCGCAACAGGCGCACCTCGGGAAAGCGCGCCGCAATCTCGCGCAGGCGGGCGGTGTGCCGGCTTTCGAGCTTGTAGTAGACGTAGAGCTCGGTCACCGCGGCCCGCTCATTGCGGCTCGGTCAGCGGGTAGGGCAGCGGCCGGCTCGTGAGCAGCGGACCATCGGGCGCGCCCAGGTGCAGGCTGCCGTTCGCCAGGGCTGCGATCTTGGTCTCGGCCAGCACGAGGCTGCGCCCGCTGCGCGCGGCTGCATTGGTCACCAGGCCGGCCGGTTGCCCCGGGTCCTCGCTGTGGAAGATCTCCTGGCCCGGGTGGGCCTCGCCAGCCAGCTCGTAGAGATAGGTGCGGCGCTTGAGCGTGCCGCGGTACTGGCTGCGGGCAACGACCTCCTGGCCCGGATAGCAGCCCTTCTGGAAGTTCACACCCCCCAGCAGTTCGAGGTTGAGCATCTGGGGCACGAATTGCTCTGTTGTTGCAGAAAGCACGGTGGGCAGGCCGGCTTCGAGCTGGCTCCAGGCCCAGTCGCCCTCGGCCAGGGCGGTGGCGGGCGCCGGCGCATCGGGGGGCTGAGCGATCAGCCAGCGGCCTTGGGTGCCGTTGTCGGGCAGCCGGATGTGGGCAGCATCACCGTGGCGCTCTAGCGTCCAGGGTGCGCGCGCGTCGTGCGAACCCAAGGCGCCCCACAGAGCCACGCTGGACGAGGCATCGCTGAGCTTGCACTTGGCGCGCAGCACGAACATGCTGAGACGCTTCTGGATCGCGGGCAGCAACTCCAGCGGCAGGGCCAGCAACACGGTGCCGGCATCGGGCTTCCAGGCAATCAGGGTCGCCAGCAGACGGCCCTTGGCCGAACAGAAGCCGGCGAAGCGGGCTTGGTCCGGCCCGAGGAGGGCGAAGTCTTGCGTGAGCTGGCTGTGGAGGAACTTGGCGGCGTCTTCCCCTTCGGCGCGGATGACGCCCCAGTCGAGCAGGCGTGTGGCGCCGGTCAGGTGCTGGGTCATGGCGCCATTATCATCAGCCCCCGATTTCTCCTGTGGTTCCTGCGGTTTTTCGATGAAGCGTCTTCTCCTGCTCGTGCTGATCCTGGCTGCCGCCGTTGGCGGGACCGTGGCTTGGTGGCTGCATGCACCGCTCAGACTCGCGGGCCCCACCGCCGAGCTCTCGATCGAGCCCGGCACCTCGCCGCGCGAAGTGGCTCAGGCCTGGGTCAATGCCGGCGTGCAGGAACCGGCGCTCTGGTTGTATGAGTGGTTTCGCTGGTCTGGCCAATCGCGGCAGATCCGTGCCGGCAGCTATGAGATCCAGGCCGGCGCCACGCCGGTGACGTTGCTGGACAAGATGGTGCGCGGCGACGAGGTGCTGGAGCAGCTGCGCCTGATCGACGGCTGGAACTTCCACCAGCTGCGCGCGGCTCTGGTCAAGGCGCCGTCCCTGAAGCTGACCACGGCCGAGCTCAGCGACGCGCAGCTGATGGAAGCGCTCGGCGCCCCCAGCGTGGCGCCCGAAGGCCGCTTCTTCCCGGACACCTACGCCTACAGCCGTGGCGTCAGCGACCTGACCGTGCTCAAGCGCGCCTACAAGGCCATGCAGCACCGGCTCGAGGCGGCCTGGGCCCAGCGCGCCGAGGGTCTGCCGCTCAAGAACATGGACGAGGCGCTGGTGTTGGCTTCTATCGTCGAGAAGGAGACCGGCGCGGCCGCCGACCGCAGCCTCGTGGCAGCGGTCTTCGTGAACCGCCTGCGCATCGGCATGCCGCTGCAGACCGACCCGACCGTGATCTACGGCTTGGGCGAAGGCTTCAACGGCAACCTGCACAAGCGTGACCTGCAGGCCGACACGGCCTACAACACCTACACGCGCGCCGGCCTGCCGCCCACGCCGATCGCCATGCCCGGCGCAGCCTCCCTGCAAGCGGCCCTGCATCCGGCGGCGAGTCGGGCGCTGTACTTCGTCTCGCGCGGCGACGGCAGCAGCGAATTCAGCGAAGACCTCGCCGCGCATAATCGCGCCGTCAACAAGTACGTTCGCAAGCAGTGACCGGAAGATTCATCACCTTTGAGGGCATCGACGGCGCGGGCAAGTCCACGCACATCGCATCCCTGACCGAGAGGCTCCAGAAGCAGGGCGAGGTGGTTTCCACTCGCGAGCCCGGCGGCACAGAGCTGGCCGAGATCCTGCGCGATCTCTTCCTGCATCGCGCGATGGATGACCTGACCGAGACCCTGCTCGTCTTCGCGGGCCGGCGCGATCATCTGCGCACCGTGATCGAGCCCGCTCTGCGCAGCGGCAAGACCGTGCTGTGCGACCGTTTCGCCGATGCCAGCTTTGCTTACCAGGGCGGCGGCCGCGGCATGAACCTGGAGGTACTGGGTACGCTGGAGCGCTGGGTGCTCGAAGGCCGCCAGCCCGACCTGACCTTGTGGTTCGACCTGCCCGCGGCCCAGGCCGCCGCACGCCGGGCCGCGGCGCGTGATGCCGACCGTTTCGAGCAGCAGGACCTTGAGTTCTTCGAGCGCGTGCGCGGCGGCTATGCGGCCCGCGCGGCAGCCGCCCCGCAGCGCTTTGCCCGCATCGACGCCAGCCAGAGTGTGGCCGAGGTGGCCGCGCAGATCGAGGCCGTCATGAAGGCGCGCGGGTGGTGAGCATGCTGCCCTGGCTGGAGCCCACCCTGCTGAACACGCTGGCAACGTCCCGCTCGCACGCGCTGCTCCTGCAGGGGCCGGCCGGCGTCGGTCAGTTCGAGTTGGCCGTCAACCTGGCGCAGTCCTGGCTCTGCGAATCGCCGCAGGGCGGGGGGCGCGCCTGCGATCACTGCGCGAGCTGCCTGCTCTTCAAGGCGCGCACCCATCCGGATCTCCAGATCCTCGTGCCCGAGGCCCTGCGTGAAGGCCTGGGCCTGGTCGACGAGGCCGAGACGGCCAAGGAAAGCAAGACCAAGCCCAGCCGCGAGATCAAGATCGACGCCGTGCGCGCCATGCTCAGCTTCGCCCAGGCCTCTAGCGCGCGGGGTCAGGCTAAGGTCGTGATCGTGCATCCGGCCGAGGCGCTCAACACGGTGGCGGCCAATGCCTTGCTCAAGACGCTGGAGGAGCCCGCGGGCCGCCTGCGTTTCGTGCTCACGTGCAGCGCGCCGGAGAGCCTGCTGCCCACCATCCGCAGCCGTTGCCAGCCGGTCTCCATGGCCTTGCCCGAAACGGCGCAGGCCCTGGCCTGGCTGCGGGCCCAAGGCCTGCCAGAGGCCGATGCGCAGACCCTGCTTGCCGCCGCCGGCGGCCGGCCGCAGGAGGCGCGCGACTGGTTCGAGTCCGGTCTCAAAGGCAGCCTCTGGAACGCAGTACCCCAGGCGATCGAACGCGGCCAGAGTCTGCTCTTCAACGACTGGCCCGTGCCGCGTGCCATCGACGCGCTGCTGCGCCTGTGCCACGACCTGCTTTGCCAGGCGCACGGCGCCGCGCCACGCTTCTTCGGGGCGGCGTTGCTGCCCAAGCTGCAGTCTGCGCCGCCTTTGCTCGAATGGGAGCAGCGACTGCGCCAGGCCGCCCGCCATGCAGAGCATCCTCTCAATGCTGGATTGCTGATGGCCTCGCTGGTGGCACAAGGCCAACAGGCGCTGCGCGCGGCAAGCCGCCGCGAACTACACTGAAGCGCATGTCGACCGAGCAGCCCAAACCTTTCAACGCACTGCCCACGGCCAGTGTCTCCGGCGCCAGCGCCGCTGGCGGGGCACGGCCCAGTGTTATGCAGTTGGTCTTCAAGGAGAAGGGCGCGCTCTACGCGGCCTACATCCCCGGCTTTCTCGACGGTGGCCTCTTCGTGCCGACCAACCGCGACTACAAGCTTGGCGACGACGTCTACTTGCTGCTTTCGCTGCCCGAAGACAACCAGCGCTATCCGGTGGCCGGCAAAGTCGCCTGGATCACGCCGCCCAACGCGCCGGGTGGCCGAACCCAGGGCGTCGGCGTACGCTTCCCGAACGATGAGAAGACGCGGCTGATCAAGCTGCGCATCGAAGAAATTCTGGGCACGCAGATCTCGTCGAACAAGCCGACCCAGACCTTCTGATTTCGGCTCCCGATGTACATCGATTCGCACTGCCATCTCAGTTTCCCTGAGCTGCGCGAACGCCTTCCCCAGATTCTCGAAGACATGCGCGCGGCGCAGGTCACGCAGGCCATCTGCATCTGCACGAATATGGAAGAGGCCGACGCAGTGCAAAGCCTGGCCGAGGCGCATGCGCAGCTTTGGGCCACGGTGGGCGTGCACCCCGACACGCAAGACATGATCGAGCCCACGCTCGACGAGCTTGTCCAGCGCGCCAGACATCCGAAGATCGTCGCCATCGGCGAGACCGGGCTCGACTACTACCGGCTCAACGGCCGCTCGATCGCCGACATGGAGTGGCAGCGCGAGCGCTTTCGCACCCACATCCGCGCCGCTCGCGCCGCCTCCAAGCCTATGGTGATCCACACCCGCTCCAGCGCTGTCGACACCTTGCGCGTGCTCAACGAGGAGGGCGGCGAGCAAGCCGGCGGCGTCTTCCATTGTTTCACCGAGGACCGCGACGTGGCCATGGCTGCCGTGGACCGCGGCTACTACATCTCCTTCAGCGGCATCCTGACCTTCAAGAATGCGCAGGACCTGCGCGACGTGGCGGCCCTGGTCCCGATAGATCGTTTGCTGATCGAAACCGATAGCCCCTACCTTGCCCCAGTACCCTATCGCGGCAAGACCAACAGTCCGGCCTATGTGCCGCATGTGGCCACCGTGCTGGCCCAGGTCAAGGGCATGAGCGTGCAAGCGCTGGCAGCTGCCACCACAGCCAACACCTGCCGTCTCTTCGGCCTGCCAGCCTGAGCCGTCCCGCGAATGCGCCGATTCGCGGCGCGCCGCGAGCAAGGTGTTTGCGGCGCAACGCTCGCGGCGGCCGAAATTCGTGACGAATTGCAGAGGCTGTTGCGCACCCGGCTTCGCTGTTCGTGTAGGAATTGGCCCTACAGGACTTTTGGCGCGCCAACCACTTTTTTTGCGAACTGGCGACCACTAGAGTGCATCCATGTGATCACTCCTGGTGGAGCCTCCCATGTTGAATCCCGCACTGACCAGCCCCTTCTCCATGCTGCTCGACCTCGACAGCGTGGTGGCCGAAGTGGAACGTTCCGAGCGCCTGCAAAGGCTCTCGAGCCGCGTCTATCACCCGCTGGACAAGCCGCAGATTCCGCGCAAGGGTGGCGTCATTGGCGACGAGTTCGATGATTTCGGCGAAGCCGACCACTGAGCATTCAATCCCGCGGCTCGCCACACGCCTGCACGGCGTCGAGCCGCCGCCCGACGAGCTGAGACGGGCGCCGGACATCGGATAATCATTCCTTTGTACCGGAGTTGCGATGGCCGTTTATGCCCTGGGCGAGTTTGAGCCCGATATTGCCGGTTCGGCCTGGGTGGCCGAGAGTGCTGACGTCATCGGCCGCGTCACGCTCGCCGAGGACGTGAGCATCTGGTTCGGCGCCGTGCTGCGCGGCGATTCCGAGCATCTGAGAATCGGCCGCGGCAGCAATATTCAAGATGGTTCCGTCTGTCATGCCGACCACGGCTTTCCCCTGGTCGTTGGCGAGGGCGTGACCGTGGGGCACAAGGTGATGCTGCATGGCTGCACGGTCGGCGATGGCTCGCTGATCGGCATCGGCGCCGTGATCCTCAACGGCGCGAAGATCGGCCGCCACTGCGTGGTCGGCGCGGGTGCCCTGGTGACCGAGGGCAAGGAATTCCCCGAAGGATCGCTGATCATCGGTGCGCCCGCCAAGGTGGCGCGGCAACTCACCCCCGAGCAACTGGCCGGCCTCAAGATGAGCGCCGCGCACTACACCGCCAATTCACAGCGTTATGCGGCGGAGCTGAAGAAGATTCGATGAGCGAACTCCATAAATTCCTGTTCGAAGGCCTGCCGGTTCGCGGCATGCTGGTGCGATTGACTGAAAGTTGGAAGGAAGTGCTGCGCCGCCGCGCCGAGGCCGGCGAGCACCCCCCCGAATTGCGCGCACTGCTTGGCGAGATGGCGGCGGCCGGCGTGCTGATGCAGTCGAACATCAAGTTCAACGGCGCCCTGGTGCTGCAGGTCTTCGGCGACGGGCCGGTCAAGCTTGCCGTGGCCGAGGTGCAGCCGGATCTGAGCTTCCGCGCCATGGCCAAGCGCGTGGGCGAGGTGCCGCCGGGCGCGCGCCTGGAGGCGATGCTGAACGTCCGCGGCAAAGGCCGTTGCGCGATCACCCTGGATCCTAAGGACCGCCTGCCGGGCCAGCAGCCCTACCAGGGCGTGGTGCCCCTGCACGGCGACCAGCGCGAGCCGCTGCAAAAGCTCAGCGAGGTGCTCGAGCACTACATGCTGCAGTCCGAGCAACTCGACACTCGCCTGGTGCTGGCCGCCAACGACGAGATCGCCGCCGGCCTGCTGATCCAGCGCCTGCCCATCAAGGGGGAGGGCAATCTAGGGGGGCAGGCCGCCGAGCGCAACGAGGACCAGATCGGTCTGTCGGAAGACTTCAACCGCATCGCCATGCTGGCTGCCACGCTCACGAGCGAGGAGCTGCTGACCTTGGACGCCGACACCGTCCTGCGCCGCCTCTTTTGGGAAGAACAGGTGCGGCGCTTCGAACCCGCGGCGCCACGCTTCGCCTGCACCTGCTCGCGCGAGCGCGTGGGCCAGATGCTCAAGGGTCTGGGCCGCGAAGAGGTCGACTCCGTGCTGGCCGAGCGGGGTGACGTGGAGATTGGCTGCGAGTTCTGTGGCCTCAAGTACCACTTCGACGCTGTGGACGTCGGAAGCCTGTTCACCGACGCGCTGGCACAGGGCAGCGGCAGCGGCGTGATCCAGTAGGCCGCAGGCCGTAGACCGCTCAAGCGGCCGGATCGCTGACCGAATCGGCGCCGGTTTCCATGCGCCCGGCAAAGCGGCGTGCAAAGCCCGCCAGGCCTCCGATGCCGATGCTGAGGTCGTACCAGAGGCCGCTCTCGGCCACCGACCAAGAGATGCGCTCCTGAGTCTTGGCCGCCACGGTGACGTTGCGGCTACCCTGGCCATAGGCATTCGGCGTCAGCGTGAAGTGGCGCGCCTCGTCGGCATCATTGCGCAGCAGCAGCTCGATCCGGCGGCCGGGCTTGTCGTAGCTCAGACTGGCGCTTAGCTGGGCCTGCGCGGGAGCGCCGAGTGTGCCGATGAAGTGCCGGTGAAAGCCGTTGGGCCCCAGCACCCAGAGGTCGTATGCGCCGTCCTCGCGCGGTGCCCAGGCATCTGACAGCTGCTTGCCAGCCTCGACCATGTAGCGCTGCGGCAAGGCATCCAGCCGGTATTTGTCGTAGACGTGGAAGACCGCGGCCTGGGTGCCGGTATTGATGAAGTCGAGCCGCAGCGCCGAGGCCTCGACGGCTGCGTTCACTGTCAGTTCATAGGGCAGGGCGCGCGAGGGGCGTGTTCCCCTGGCCTGGCGAGGCGTTGTCTGAGCGTGCGGCGGCTTGATGCCTGGCAGGCCTTGCTGGCTCAGGCGCAGGGCGTCGGCCTGTGCCTTGCTTCGTGCGCCGGACAGGACAGGCGCCTTGCGCGTGGGCATGGCGAAATCGAAGCAGCTGGTGAGATCGCCGCAGACAGCGCGGCGATAAGGTGGGATGTTCGGCTCGGCCACGCCGAAGCGGGCCTCGAGGAAGCGCAGCACCGAGGTGTGGTCGAACACTTGCGAGTTGACCCAGCCGCCGCGGGACCAGGGCGAGATCACGTACATCGGCACCCGCATGCCGGGGCCGAAGACCTTGCCGTCCGCCGGCGGCTGCGCAGCAGGCAGCCCCGGCACAGGTGGCTGCGTGTAGTACTCGGCGGCCATCTCCGCGGTGCCAAGCGTGGTCTTGCCGGCAAAGCTGCCGTCGCCACGCGGCGAGGGCGCGGAGGGGCTGGGCATGTGGTCGAAGTAGCCGTCGTTTTCGTCGAAGTTGACAAGAAAGACGGTCTTGCTCCACACCTCAGGCGCGGCCGTCAGCGCGTCCAGAATGGCCGAGATGTACCAGGCGCCCTGTACCGGGCTCGAAGGGCCGGGGTGCTCGGAGTAGAGGTCGGGCGGAATGATCCACGAGACCTGCGGCAGCCGGCCTTGCTTCACGTCCTGTGCGAAAGACTCGATGAAGCGGCCCGAGTCGAAGGCCTCCCTCGATTCGGCCGGCAGCGTGTTGGCCGTGCCCTTGCAGAGCGGATTGGCGGCGTCCTCGGCGGAGTCGTATGCGGGGTTCTCGGCGAAGCCGCGTGCCGTGTCGACGGGGCGCTTCGATTGCTCGTTCGCGCCTCGATAGGGCGTGAAGCCGACCAGAGGGTTGCAGCCGAAGTTGTTGGGGATGTTCTGGTAGACCTTCCAGCTCACGCCAGCGGCCTGCAGCCGCTCCGGATAGGTCTTCCAGTTGAAACCGCTCGTCGAGGGACCGGTATCGGCCCAGGCGTCTACGTTGTTGACGAAGGCGCTCACGCCAGCGCCCTCACCGGTCGGCCCGTTGGTGCCGGTCCAGTGGAAGATCCGGTTGGCATGCGTGCCTGCGTGCATGGCGCAGTGGTAGGCGTCGCAAAGCGTGAATGCATTGGCGAGGGCGAACTGGAAGGGGACTTCTTCTGCCTTCATATAGGCCATCGAGGCGGCAGTCTTGTAACGCGGCCACTCTTGCAGGCGGCCGTCTCCCCAGGCCTTGTGCGAATCCACCCAGGTGTGCGGCGCACCATGCGCCCGTTGTGCGTTGCCCTTGGAGCCGTCCAGGTGGAAGGGCATCAGCTGTTCGCCCTTGTCGTTGCGCGCTTGTTGCCAGACCTGGCGCCCTTCGGGCAGCGGAATCGTGAAGCGGTCGCCGAATCCGCGCACACCGTTCAGCGTACCGAAGTAGTGGTCGAAGCTGCGGTTCTCCTGCATCAGGATGACCACGTGGCCGACGTCGGCCAGCGTGCCTGTGGCCTGGTTGGCCTCGATGGCCAGCGCGCGCTGGATGGAGGGCGGCAGGGTCGCGAGGGCGGCAGCGGACTGGAGGAAACGGCGGCGTGAGGGCATGGCTCGGACTCTATCCGAGCCCCATGACCGGGCCGCGACGCTCAGGGCAGTAGCGGCGTGATGGCGCGCAGGGCAGATTCGACGCGTGCCGCGCCACGGCCTTCGACCAGGGACCAGGCGATGCCGCCTTGCTCCAAGGTGCGGCGAATCAGCGCGTCGATGGGCGGTCGCACATGTGGGCCTTCGCGCTGCAGGCCGTCGGCCTCCCATTCGATGTCCAGCGCGGTGAGCAGGGTCAGCGCGCAGCGCCGGTGAAAGGCCAGGCCAGCTTCGGTGAGCGAGTGGTCGCTGAAGATGTACTCGCTGTAGATGGCGGTCATCAGGGCGGTGGTGTCGCAGAGCACGACATCGTGTGTCCGCGCGGCGAGGTCGATGGCGTCGGTCTGCGCGTGCGCGATGTCGGCCTGCTCGTCCGGCCGGGGTGTGCGGCCTTCGCGTTCGCACCAGTGGCGAAGGAGCTCGGGCACCGCGGCGGCGCTCAGGCCCGAGGCGCGAAGACGCTGCGCCAAGGCAAGCGCCAGGCTGGTCTTGCCCGTGCTCTCGGCACCGACGATGGCCACTACAACGCTCATGCCTGCATGCTGCGCCATTGGCGCCACCCGGCCACCGACATGGGGATGAAGACAGCGTAAAGGGCGACGGTCAACCAATAGCCCTTGAGGCCAAAGAGCACGAGGCTCACGGCATTGACCGCGATCCAGGCCGGCCAGTTGTCCTCGTATTTGCGGCCCAGCAGCCATTGGCCCACGAGGCTACCCACGGTTGGCAGGGCGTCCCAGTACGGTAGGGGGGAGTCGGTGGCGTGGGCGAGGAAGGTGCCCAGCAGCGGCCAGCCGGCGAGCGTGATGATCAGGGCAATCGCTGCGCCGCGGCGGGACAGGCGCTGCACGTGCAGCTTCTCGCCATCCTCACCCTTGCCGCGCAGCCATTGCCACCAGCCCCAGAACGCCACGATCACGAACAGAACCTGCAGGCCTGCCTCGCCGTAGAGCTTGCCATCAAGAAACAGCCAGCCATAGAGAAGGGAGGCAAGAATGGCCAGTGGCCAGGCCAGTGGATTGACGCGCATATTCAGCACGACCATCACGACGGAGAGCGCGAACGCCACAATCTCCAGCCAGCTGACCGGGCTTCCGAGCAGGGTGAAGGCGGGTTCGAGGAACCCGTGAAGCGCATCGAACACGAGCTCAGCGGACCTGAACGAAGATCTCGTCGGGCTTGATCATGCCCAGCTCGAACCGGGCCTTCTCCTCGACCATCTCCAGACCTTCCTTGAGGTCCAGCAGCTCGGCCTGCAGCTGCGCATTGCGCACCTTGGCAGTCTCGTTGGTCGCTTGCGCCTCTGCCAGTTCCGCCCGCAGCTTGGCGCCGTAGGGCACGCTGCCCTTGCCGAACCAGAGCTCGCTCTGGATAAGCGCCAAGAATGCAACGAGGATGACGGTCAACACTTTCACGCAGCCGAGTGTATTCGCAAGGCCATGAAAAAACGGCGATGGACTCGCATCCATCGCCGCTTGTGTGGGCCCGAAGCCGATTACTTGAGGTTGTAGAAGGCGCCGCGACCGGGGTAGACGGCGATGTCGCCCAGGTCCTCTTCGATGCGCAGCAGTTGGTTGTACTTGGCCATGCGGTCCGAGCGCGAGAGCGAGCCGGTCTTGATTTGGCCGGCGTTCAGGCCCACGGCGATGTCGGCAATGGTGGAGTCTTCCGTCTCGCCCGAGCGGTGCGAGATCACGGCCGTGTAGCCGGCTCGCTTGGCCATTTCGATCGCGCCAAAGGTCTCGGTGAGCGTGCCGATCTGGTTGATCTTGATGAGGATGGAGTTGGCGATGCCCTTTTCGATGCCCTCTTGCAAGATCTTGGTGTTGGTGACGAACAGGTCGTCGCCGACGATCTGCACCTTCTTGCCGAGCACCTCGGTGATGTGCTTCCAGCCATCCCAGTCGCCTTCGGCCATGCCGTCCTCGATGGAGATGATGGGGTACTTGTCGACCCAGGAGGCCAGCATGTTCGTCCACTCGACGGCGCTCAGCGAGATGCCGCCTTCACCTTCGAGCACGTACTTGCCGTCCTTGTAGAACTCGCTGGCGGCACAGTCCAAGGCCAGGGCGATCTGCTCGCCGGCGGTATAGCCGGCGGCGTCGATGGCCTGCAAGATCAGCTGGATGGCGGCCTCGTGGTTTTCGACGCTGGGGGCGAAGCCGCCCTCGTCGCCCACGGCCGTGCTGATGTGCTTGTCGTGCAAAATCTTCTTGAGCGCGTGGAAGACCTCGGCGCCCCAGCGCAGGGCTTCGCGGAAGCTCTTGGCGCCCACGGGGACGATCATGAACTCTTGCAGGTCCAGGCTGTTGTTGGCGTGAGCGCCGCCGTTGATGACATTCATCATCGGCACGGGCAGCTGGCAACCGTTCATGCCGCCGAAGTAGCGGTACAGCGGCAGGCCCGATTCCTCTGCGGCGGCCTTGGCCACGGCCATGGACACGGCCAGCATGGCGTTGGCGCCCAGGCGGCTCTTGTTCTCGGTGCCGTCCAGGTCGATCAGGGTTTTGTCCAAGAAGGCCTGCTCGGAGGCATCCAGGCCCAGCACGGCCTCGGAGATCTCGGTGTTGATGTGCTCAACGGCCTTGAGCACGCCCTTGCCGAGGTAGCGACTCTTATCACCGTCGCGCAGTTCGATGGCTTCGCGCGAGCCGGTCGAGGCGCCCGAGGGCACGGCCGCACGGCCCATCACGCCGGATTCCAGAAGCACGTCGCATTCGACGGTGGGATTGCCGCGGCTGTCGAGGATCTCGCGGCCGACGATGTCAACAATGGCGCTCATTCGTATGTCTCCGGGGAAAGTCAAAAATCTTGGGCGGACAGCATCCTGCCAGCAATCCGTTACGGCGTCAGAACAAGCTTCAGCAGGAGAAATCGTTTTCCAGCAAGGGCTGCTTTTTGACGACGCGATCCAGGGCCACCAACTGCTCCAGCAGCGTCTTCATGTGCTTGAGCGGCACGGCGTTGGGACCGTCGCTGAAGGCTTCGGCCGGGTTCGGGTGCGTTTCCATGAAGAGGCCGGCCACGCCCACGGCGACGCCTGCGCGAGCCAGCACCGGCACCATCTCGCGGGCGCCGCCCGTGGAGGCGCCCAGGCCACCGGGCTTTTGAGCGGAATGGGTGACGTCGAAGACCACCGGAGCGCCACTGTTGCGCATCTCCGCCAGGCTCGTCATGTCGGCGACCAGGTTGTTGTAGCCGAAGCTGACGCCACGCTCGCAGGCGAAGAAGCGGTCTTCCGACAGGCCGACTTCGGCTGCGGCCGCGCGGGCCTTGTCGATGACGTTCTTCATGTCCCAGGGCGCGAGAAACTGGCCCTTCTTGATGTTGACGGGCTTGCCGCTTTGCGCGACCGCACGGATGAAGTCGGTCTGGCGGCACAGGAAGGCCGGCGTTTGCAGCACGTCGACGACGCTGGCGACCTCGCCCACCTGGGTGGCGTCGTGCACGTCCGTCAGCACCGGCAGGCCGGTCTGGCGGCGGACCTCGTCGAGGATCTTCAAGCCGGCTTCCATGCCGACGCCGCGCTTGGCTGAGCCAGACGAACGGTTGGCCTTGTCGAACGATCCCTTGTAGATCAGCGGGATGCCCAGCGTGGTGCAGGCCTCCTTCAGCAGACCGGCGACGTCAAGGGTCATTTGCAGACTCTCGATCGCGCAGGTGCCCGCGATCAGGAAGAAGGGCTTGTCGACACCGACGTCAAATCCGCAGAGTTTCATCTGTGCTTCCTACTCAGGCCTTTTGATGGTCCAGCGCGGCCTTGATGAAGGCCGTGAACAGCGGGTGACCATCCCAGGGTGTGGACTTGAACTCGGGGTGGAACTGCACGCCCACGTACCAGGGGTGGACGGAGGTCGGCAGCTCCACTATCTCAGTGAGCTTCTCGCGCTGCGTGATGGCGGAGATCACGAGACCGGCCTTCTGCAGGCGGTCCAGGTAATGCTCGTTGGCCTCATAGCGGTGGCGGTGGCGCTCGGTCACCACCGGGCCGTAGATCTTGTGGGCCAGGGTGTCGGGCTTGACGTCCGAACTCTGTGCTCCGAGGCGCATGGTGCCGCCGAGATCGGAGTTGGCGTCGCGCTTCTGGATCGTGCCGTCCGCGTCTTGCCACTCGTCGATGAGTGCGATGACGGGGTGCGGGCTCGCCGGGTCGAACTCGGTCGAGTTGGCGCCCGTCAGGCCAGCCATGTTGCGCGCGTACTCGATCGTCGCAACCTGCATGCCCAGGCAGATGCCGAGGTAGGGCACCTTGTGTTCACGCGCGTACTTGGCTGCGAGGACCTTGCCTTCCACGCCGCGCTTGCCGAAGCCGCCGGGCACAAGGATGGCGTCAAACGCCTTGAGCTGGTCGATGTTCTCGGCGTTGAGCATCTCCGAGTCCACGTACTCGATCTTCACGCCCGCATGGTTGTGGATGCCGGCGTGTCGCAGGGCTTCGTTGAGCGACTTGTAGGAGTCCGACAGGTCGGTGTACTTGCCGCACATGGCGATGGTGACCTGGCGTGCCGGGTTCTCGACCTCGTGCACCAGGGTGTCCCAGCGCTTCAGGTCGGTGCTCTTGGTGTTGAGCTGGAGTTTGGTGCAGATCAGCTGATCCAGGCCCTGCTCATGGAGCATGCGCGGCACCTTGTAGATCGTGTTCACGTCCCACATGGAGATCACGCCGTATTCCGGCACGTTCGTGAACAGCGAGATCTTCTCGCGCTCGTCGTCGGGCACGCGGCGGTCCGCGCGGCACAGCAGCGCATCAGGCTGGATGCCGATCTCGCGCAGCTTCTGCACCGTGTGTTGCGTGGGCTTGGTCTTGAGCTCGCCGGCAGCGGCGATCCAAGGTACATAGGTCAAGTGGACGAAGGCGACGTTGGTCGGCCCCATCTTCAGGCTCATCTGGCGAGCGGCTTCCAGGAAGGGCAGGGACTCGATGTCGCCCACCGTGCCACCGATCTCGACGATGGCCACGTCCACTGCATCCGGCGTGCCGGCACCGGCGCCGCGCTTGATGAACTCCTGCATCTCACCGGTGACGTGCGGGATCACCTGCACGGTCTTGCCGAGGTAGTCACCGCGGCGCTCCTTCTCCAGCACCGACATGTAGATCTGCCCGGTGGTGAAGTTGTTGCTCTTCTTCATCCTTGTCGTGATGAAGCGCTCGTAGTGGCCCAGGTCCAGGTCGGTCTCGGCGCCGTCGTCGGTGACGAAGACTTCGCCGTGCTGGAACGGAGACATCGTGCCGGGATCGACGTTGATGTACGGATCGAGCTTGATGAGGGTGACTTTGAGGCCGCGCGATTCGAGGATGGCAGCCAGAGAGGCCGACGCGATGCCCTTGCCGAGAGAGGACACCACACCGCCGGTGACGAAGACGTACTTGGTCATTGGTCTTGCAGCAGCCCCGTTGCAGGGATGCTGTGGTGGGAAATTGCGATTATAGCGAAGCCGACTCGACGGCTAAGGCTTCCAGCAATTGCAAGACCGCCGCGGCGGTGTCGTCCGGCCGCTCGAAGGGAAACAGATGTGAGCCCTCCATCCAGAGGAAGTGCTTGCGCGCCAGGCGCCTGCTGGCATGCACACCCGCCTGGCGCAGCTCTTCCGACTGCGTGCCTGCGATGAAGCCAATCGGGCAGCGCGGCGGATGCCGCTGCAGCAGGGCGCCCAGGTGATGCGGCAGGGTGTTGTAAATGCGGGTCTCGACCTCGCGGCGAAACTTGAGCACCGTCTTGCCGTTGCGCTCCTCGAAGCCGTGCTTCACGTAGTCGGCCAGCACGCGCGCATCCCAGCGGGCGAACTTGCTCTTAGCGGCGAAATGGGCGTGCACGGCAGCGCGGTCTGGCCACTCGTAGCGACGTCGGCTGGAGATCTTGCCCGGCGAGATGCGCGGCAGCAGGCCGATGGCCTTGACGACTTGCATGCTGTGGGCGCGCCAGCCATCGACCACGGGCGAGTCGATCATCACGAGGCCGGCGGCCAGCTCGGGGCGGCGGCAGGCGGCGAGCAGGCTCAGGATGCCACCGAGCGAATGGCCAACGAGCATCACCGGGCCTTCGGGCCGGACGTCGTGCTCGATGTAGCGGATCAGTTGGTCGCGCAGGGCGCGCCAGTTGCTGGCGACCGGATAGGCCGGATCATGGCCGAACTGGGGCAGGGCGTGAACCTGCCAGCCCGCCTGGCGCCAGATTTCGAAGAGCACGCAGTAGGTGCCGGCCGGGAATCCGTTGGCGTGGCTAAAAACGAGCGTTCGCGTCATGCAGTCATTGCTGGCTCAGCTTCTTGAGCTTGTAGAGGACTTCCAGCGCCTCGCGGGGGCTCAGCGCATCGGGATCCACAGTCTGCATCGATTCGATCAGCGGGTGTGTCGCCTCGGCGACGGGCGCGGGCGGCGGTGCGGCGAAGAGGTCGATCTGCGCCTCGCCCTCCTCGGCCTTGGCCTCCAGCGCCTCCAGCGTGCTGCGGGCCTGGCGCACCAGGCTGGCGGGCATGCCGGCCAGGCGCGCCACCTGCACGCCGTAGCTGCGGCTGGCCGGGCCGGGCTGGATCTCGTGCAAGAAGACGATGTCCTCGCCGCTCTCCACCGCTGACACATGGCAGTTCAGCGCCTGCGGGTGCTTGGCAGGAAAGGCCGTCAGCTCGAAGTAGTGAGTGGCGAACAACGTGAAGGCGCGCGTCTTGTCGTGCAAGTGGCTGGCGATGGCGCCGGCCAGGGCCAGGCCGTCAAAGGTCGAGGTGCCACGCCCGATCTCATCCATCAGCACCAAGGAGTGCTCGGTGGCACCGTGCAGGATGGCGGCGGCCTCGGTCATCTCCAGCATGAAGGTCGATTGCGCGTTGGCCAGGTCGTCGGCAGCGCCAATGCGGGTGTGGATGGCGTCCATCGGCCCGAGCCGGCAGCTCGTGGCCGGCACGTAGGAACCCATGGCAGCCAGCAGGCAGATCAAGGCCACCTGACGCATGAAGGTGCTCTTGCCGCCCATGTTCGGGCCAGTGATCACGAGCAGCTTGGTGCGCGCGTCGAGGCGGCAGTCGTTGGCCATGAATTCACCGGCGCCCGTTTCGCGCAGCCGCGATTCGACGACCGGGTGGCGGCCGCCCTGGATGTCGATGGTCGGCTGGCTGACGAACTCCGGTTGACACCAGTTCAGCAGCGTCGCGCGCTCTGCCAGGGCCGCCAGTGCGTCAAGGCTGGCCAGGGCGCGGCCCAGCGCGCTCAGGGCGGGCAGCTCCTCCAGGAGTTGGTCCAGCAGCAGCTCGTAGAGAATCTTCTCGCGGGCCAGCGAACGCTCCTGGGCGGAGAGCGCCTTGTCCTCGAAGGTCTTGAGCTCCGGTGTGATGTAGCGCTCCGCGTTCTTCAGCGTCTGACGGCGCTGGTAGTCCATCGGCACCTTGTCCACCTGGCCCTGCGTGACCTCGATGTAGAAGCCGTGAACCTTGTTGAACTGCACGCGCAGGTTGGCGATGCCGGTGCGGGCCCGTTCGCGGGTTTCCAGGTCGATCAGGAAGGCATCGCAGTTCTCGGCGATGCCCCGCAGCTCGTCGAGCTCTGCGTCGAAGCCGGGGGCAATCACGCCGCCATCACGCAGCAGGACGGCCGGCTCGTCGGCCACGGCATGGCGCAGCAGCTCCTCGATGTGCGGTGAGGCGGCCAGGCCGGCGGCCAGCTTGTCGATCAGGGCCGATCCGGCAGGCAGTGCGCGCGCCAGTTCGGGCAGTAACTGCAAGGTTGCACGCAGGCCCGCGAGCTCGCGCGGGCGTACCTGGCGCAGGGCCACGCGCGCCGCAATGCGCTCCACGTCCGACACGCCGCGCAGCGCGTTGCGCAGGGGCTCGAAGCCGCTGTCCATAAAGGCCGCGATCGCGCCATGCCGCGCCAGCGCCTCGCCGCGCTCGCGCCGCGGATGCAGCAGCCAGTGGCGCAGCGCGCGGCTGCCCATGCCGGTGCGGCAGCTGTCCAGCAGCGAGAGCAGGGTGGGGCTTGATTCACCGCGCAGGGTCTGCGTGAGCTCCAGATTGCGCTGTGTGGCCGGTGGCAGGTCCACGAGCTCGGAAACCCGCTGGACCGCCAGGCTCTTCACATGGGCTAGTGAGCGGCCCTGCGTGTGCTCGGCATAACTGAGCAGCGCGGCGGCGGCGGCCTGTGCGGCCAGGAGTTCCTGAGCGTTGAAGCCCTGAAGGCTGCTCACGCCCAACTGCTCGCAGAGTTTGCGCTCGCCGAGCTTGGTGTCGAACTGCCAGCCCGGGCGATTGGTGATGGGCACGCGCGCAGCGAGCACCGCCTGCGGATGCTTCTCGCGGTCCACTAGCACTTCGGCGGGCGACAGCCGGCCCAGGAACGACGGCAGCTCGCGGTCCGTGCATTCGGCCAGACCCAGCAGGCCCTGCGTCATAGAGAGCCAGGCCAGGCCGAGCTTCTTGCCTTGAGCACCATGAGCGGCCACGGCCAGCAGCACAGAGTCTTGCTTGTCGGCCAGCAACTCGCTGTCCGTCACCGTGCCCGGCGTGACCACGCGCACGACCTTGCGCTCCACCGGCCCCTTGCTCGTGGCCACATCGCCGACCTGCTCGGCAATCGCCACGGCCTCGCCGAGCTTGATCAGCTTGGCCAGGTAACTCTCGAGCGCATGGACCGGCACGCCCGCCATCACCACCGGCTCGCCACCACTTTGGCCGCGGCTCGTCAGCGTGATGTCCAGCAGCGCATTGCACTTGCGGGCATCGTCATAGAAGACCTCGTAGAAGTCCCCCATGCGGAAGAACACCAGCACGTCCGGATGCTCCGCCTTGAGGCGGAAGTACTGCGCCATAACAGGTGTATGACCTGGGTGTGCGCCGAAGTCACGCATTTCTCCTTGGGAGACGGCCGTTTTCTTGTTGTTCTCGGAAGAAGATGCCATGGTCTATTGCCAGCCATGCCATCTCGGGGCAAGGCTCATAAGAGTCGATTCGCGTTGATGAATTCGGCGCCAATTGGGTGCCACAAGATACCGGTTCAGAAAAGCGTAAAAAATTTGGCGGACGACGTCCGAAAACGGCTAGCTAGCACCCTGACTGTTCGGTCAGAACCCACGTCACGGAGAACGCGTCCCGCATTCGAGCCGCCAACGTGCGTCCGCATTATCTTTCCTGTAAGAAGTGGGGTCGGAAGGGGCTTTGCGATGCACCAGCTTAACGATGGCTTCTGGCTGCGAAGGTTGACATACGTGGCTTCGGAGATAACAATCCGATCCATCGGAATATTTTATTGGGGTCGACATGATTGCAGAAATGGCGCCCACGGTCAGCGCGGCTGCCTATGTGGCAGGAGTCAGCGAGCGCGACGTGAATCGGATTTTCGATGAGCAGTTGCTTCCGGCCGCCGTGCTGTCGGCGCCTAGGTCCTTGACGCCGCTGGGCTGCGTCTTGGCCTCGTTTTACTTTCGTGAAGCCCCCACCTTGACGGCAGAGGTTCGCAAGTCGGTGGTCTCCTTGCTTGGCCGCCGCAGCTCTAAGCTGCGGACTTGGGCCGCACTGGCGCCGCAGACGCCTTCGGACTGGGATGTCGAGCTGGGAACGATCCTGATCCACCTCGCGACCTATGCCGAAGAGGCGCGTAGCCGTGGTGAGTCGCTGGCCAAGGCGGAAGCTCTTGTTGATAGCGATCAAGACCTCTTCGACGGAGAGCCCGTCTTCAAAGGCACTCGGGTGCCGGTTCGGACCATCGCGGCTTGGATCGCCGAAGGCATCGACCGCGAGCGCATCCGTAGTTCATATCCCAGCGTCACCGACGAGATGGTCTCCGCCGCCCCCGTGTGGACCAAGGCGCATCCGCAAAGGGGCAGGCCGCGTAAGTTCAACGAGATCAATCCGGATTGGAAGGTGAAGTCCGTGTCCAAGAGGAAGCTTGGCGGAGCATGAAATTCTTCTTCGACGAATGCTTGGACCCTGAGCTCACGAAGGTGGCGGTCGCCTCAGGCTACGAAGCAACTTGTTCGCGCGATCGCGGCATGCTGTCGAAAAAGGGCTCTGTTGAATTTCAAGTGGGTTGCCGGGCGTGGGGATTGATCGCGAGGAAGTCGAGCTTGCCAGCGATCAGGAAGATGACGGTTCTGATGGAGGACAGTCGTTGAAGCCGCGCGCG
>Ga0213872_10000360_pt1 | contig 38318 bp, 32 predicted proteins | sample VelepicomBERX_R2_FD_160071 | JGI IMG/M metagenome (GOLD analysis project Ga0213872, IMG submission 160071) | Rhizosphere microbial communities from Vellozia epidendroides in rupestrian grasslands, the National Park of Serra do Cipo, Brazil - RX_R2 | ecosystem: Host-associated > Plants > Roots >... | reverse complement strand
ACGGAAGACGAGTTCGAGCTCCAGTTCTCCGACATCTTCGAGCAGATCGTGTCCTTTGCTGCCGGCCATCCGATACACGTCGTCAATCCAGCGGTGCTTGGTCAAGCCCGGCCCGGACGCGCCGAAGCGGACAGCGGCGACACCGTCGCGCCGCTGGTGCTCGATCTGCTCGAATGGATAGGCGCCGAGGCACGGCCTTACAGCGAGGTGATCGAGATCTGGCGCACCTCCTGCCCCCGGCTGCCGGTATGGGAAGAAGCCAACGCGCGCGGTTATCTGACCCGCCTGCATGCGCCCGGCGGCGTTGCCGAGGTAAAGCTCAGCGAGGCCGGCGCAGCACATCTGCAGGCCAGCCGGGGCAGGTCGCCGGGGCGTTCGTAGACTTCGTCTCAAATCCGACAACGACACAGGAGCAAGCGATGACAGAGCACCCAGACCCCAGGCAAGCCCAGGTCCAATGGGACGCCACCCAGTATCTGCGTTTCGGCGGCGAACGCCTGCGCCCGGCGCTGGATCTGATGCTGCACCTGCCAGCGCAGACACCCGCGCGTATCCTCGATCTTGGTTGCGGTGCCGGCAACCTGACCGCTCTGTTGCAGCAGCGCTGGCCCGAGGCGGAGGTGCTCGGTGTGGACGGTTCCGAGGACATGCTGGCCAAGGCGCGCGCGAACCTGCCGCAGGGCCGTTTCATCGCCGCCGACCTGAATCGCTGGGCACCCGAGTACAAGCTCGACCTGATCTATACCAATGCCACCTTGCAATGGTTGCCGGAGCACGCGCAACTGTTCCCGCGGCTGTTGTCCTTCCTCAACCCTGGCGGTTGCCTGGCGGTGCAGATGCCGGTCATGCACGACGCACCGTTGCGGCTGGCGCAGGTGGAGCTGGCGCGCGCCCCCGCCTATGCCGGCGTGCTGGGCGAAGTGTCGGAGCGGCGCAATGTGCTAGACACCGGCGCCTATTACGACCTGCTGCGACCGCATGTGGCCGCCCTGGACATCTGGCAGACGACCTACCTGCATATCCTCAAGGGCGCGGACCCGGTACTGGAATGGGCCAGTGGCAGCAGCCTGCGGCCCTACCTTGAAAAACTGGAGGGTCAGCAGCTACAGGACTTTCGCGCCGACTATGCGCGCCGGATGCGACAGGCTTATCCGCCGCGCGCCGATGGCAGCACCTTGCTGCCGTTCCAGCGCATGTTCATCGTGGCGAGCCTGGCGGGGTGAGTGGGGCAGTCCAGAAGCGGATCAGTTTTCAGTGCAATTGAAGCTGTTGAAGTCGCGCCGACCGACTGACCGACTGCGTTGCCAAAGAATGTGAGGCAGAGTCCTGCCATGTCTTCATCGATACGGACATGATGCCCCACTCAAACCACTGCCGGTTTTACCAAAGGCTGCGCCGAGATCGTGTTTTGGATCAACGTCAGTGCATGCTGGATGTCACTGCGACTGGCAACGCCGCCGATGCAAACGCGCACGGCCTGCACCGCTGCGGACGTCACCGAGAACGCATCGCCCCCGACCACCGCCACGCCATTGGCACGCATCTGTGCCGAGAACGTGCTCGCCTGCCAGCCGTCCGGCAGCTTGATCCACAGATGAAAAGCCTCCGGTTCGGAGGCATAGCTGTGCTCGGGCAGGATGCGGGCGGCGATCTTCTGGCGCGCCATGGATTCCTTGCGGATATTGTTCAGCGCCAGGTCGGCCACCCCATCGCGGATCCAGTGCGTGGCAAGGGTCGATGTGATGGGCGAGGCCATCACCGTGGTGGCGCGTAGCGCGGCAGTCAGGCGTGCCGCTGACGGTGCGTCGGGCGCCACCATGTAGGCGATGCGCAATCCCGCGCCCACGCTCTTGGCCAGGCCAGTGACATAGAAGGTCAGATCGCTGCCCAGGCTGGCGATGGCCGGCGGCGCCGCGCGCGGCAGGAAACCATAGGCGTCGTCCTCGATGATGGCCACTTCATAATGACGGGCGATCTCCACCAGCGCCTGGCGGCGTGAGAGCGAGGTGGTGCAGGTGGTGGGATTGAGCAGCGTGGGATTGCAGTACAGTGCCTTCGGGGCATATTGCGCGCACGCGCCGGCGAAGGCCACGGCGTCGATGCCTTCGTGATCCATGGGCAGTCCCACCAGCTTGATGCCCAGTTGCCCGGCCAAGGCACGCAGGCCGGGATAAGTCACGTCTTCGCAGCACAACACGCCGCCGGGGCCGACCAGCATGGTCAGTATGGCCAGTAGCGCACACTGGGCCCCCGGCGTCACCAACACCCGCTCCGGTTCCACCACCAGGCCGCGCCTGCGCAACCAGAGCGCGCCGGCCTCCCGGTCTTCGGGCGAGCCACCGAAGTCCTGGTAGCGCATCAGGTCGCGCAAGCGACTGTTGACCTTGCTCCATCCCGATTGCATCAGCTCGACCAGTTCCGCGGATTCCGGTTCAGGTGGCATGTTCATCGACATGTCCACGTTGGGCCGTCCCTCGGTCACGCGCGGGATGCGCGGGCGCCGCTTGCCGCAGACGAAGGTGCCGCGCCCCACCACCGAATCGACCAGGCCGCGCCGGTGCGCCTCCGTATACGCACGTGCCACCGTGGTGAAGTCCAGTTCCAGTACTTCGGCCAGCTTGCGTTGCGGCGGCAGACGCTCTTCAGCTTGCAGGTGACCGGTGGCCACATCCTCGGCAATCGCATTGGCAATGGCCAGATAGAGCGGGCCGCTGCCCTTCTTCAATTTGGGGACCCACATCGTGCTGTTCTTTGGCATGGTGATTTTCCTTGGCCGGATTGCCGGACTTCAACATTGACTGCATGGCATCCATTTATTGAATGCAATTTGCATTCCATCCAATCAGCACCCGTCCTGGGGTTTTCCGCACCGACCTGCAGCATCCTGCCGCCTTTGCCTGCACCATCTCAAGAAATGTCCTTGCATCCGACGCTACACCAGAGTGCGCGCGGCTTTGCGGCTGGTCGCCGGATTGTATGGAGCGATTGAATGGATTGCTTCAGGAGCTGCAAAAAGGGTCGCGGAAATCATGTTCCCGCAGGCCGCGAGGATGCTGGGGGCGTTGTCAGAAAAGATGGATTGACGGGATTTTCATGCAGTCAATTGCGCCATTGAAGGGGGATTGCTGGCACACCTGATGCATCCAATGCCAGCGTCACGGCAACGTCGCCGGACCACTTCCACAAGTGACCACCCACAGCATTGAAGAGGAGTCTCACCATGCCCGCAGTCACCAAAGCAGCCCACGCCCCCGGCGATTTCCTGGTGGATTATGAAGAGAAGGTTTTCGAAGACGTCAAAGCTCAGCCGGGCGAAAAAGCGCTGGTGACCTTCCATACCGTAGCCTTCGAGGGCTCGATCGGTTTCGTCAACCTGTTGCAGGCCACGCGCCTGAAGCGCAAGGGTTTCGAAACCTCCATCCTGCTGTATGGCCCGGGCGTGACGCTGGGCGTGCAGCGCGGCTTCCCCACGCTGGGCGATGAAGCCTTCCCCGGTCACCAGAACTTCAACAAGCAGATCGTCAAGTTCATGGAAGAGGGGGGCAAGGTCTATGCCTGCCGCTTCGCCCTGCAGGCCCTGTACGGTCATGGCGAGCCTTCGCTGATCCCGGGCATCCGTCCTATCAACCCGCTGGATGTGCTGGACCTGGTGTTGCTGCATCGTCGCGACAACGCCTTCATCCTCGACACCTGGACCCTGTAAGCGGAAGGGCGGCCCATGAGCATCAACAAGAGAACGGTACGGGCGGCGGCAGTGCAGATCGCGCCCGACCTCGATAGTGCCGACGGCACCGTGGCCAAGGTCTGCCAGGCCATCGCCGACGCCGCTGCGCAAGGCGCGCAGCTGGTGGTGTTTCCGGAAACCTTCGTTCCCTACTATCCGTACTTCTCGTTCGTGCGGCCGCCCTTTGCGTCTGGGCCCGAGCACCTGCTGCTCTACGAGCGCGCCGTCGAGGTGCCGGGTCCGGTCACCCAGGCCGTGTCGGCTGCGGCACGCCAGCATGGCACGGTGGTCGTGCTGGGCGTCAATGAACGCGACCACGGCACGCTCTACAACACGCAGCTGGTGTTCGACGCCGATGGCGAGCTGGTGTTGAAGCGCCGCAAGATCACGCCGACCTATCACGAGCGCATGATCTGGGGCCAGGGCGATGCCAGCGGCCTGAAGGTCGTGCCCACCGCCGTGGGGCGTCTGGGCGCACTGGCCTGCTGGGAACACTACAACCCGCTGGCACGCTACAGCCTCATGGCGCAGCACGAGGAAATCCACTGCGCGCAATTCCCCGGCTCCATGGTCGGCCAGATCTTTGCCGACCAGATGGAAGTCACCATCCGCCATCACGCGCTGGAAGCGGGCTGCTTCGTCATCAATGCCACCGGCTGGCTGAGCGATGAACAGATCGCCGCCATCGAACCCGATCCCAAGGCGCAGAAGGCGCTGCGCGGCGGCTGCTGTACCGCCATCGTCTCGCCGGAGGGCAAGCTGCTGGCCGAGCCCCTGCGCAGCGGCGAAGGCATCCTGGTGGCCGACCTCGACATGGAGCTGGTCACCAAGCGCAAGCGCATGATGGATTCGGTGGGCCACTATGCGCGCCCGGAGCTGTTGCACCTGGTGATCGATGATCGCCGTACTTCCCCCATGTCTTCCCTGTTCCCGGCGGAACAGTCTTCTTCCCTCATTCCATCTTCCGCGAGGCCACATCATGCAGACAGCCGTCATCCAGTTGCATCCCCAGCGTTCGAGCCGCAAGGCGCCCATGGAGCTGATCTCGGAACTGCAATCCTTAGGGCTGCGTCTTGATGATCCCACTGCCGGGGCGCAGAGCCGGCGCGGCGGGGCAGGCCCGTCCGACCACAAGGCGGTGACGGTCGACGGCCATACCGTGATGATCCCGGTGCATACGGCCGGCTCCTGGTCTTCGCCCTATGTGGCCACGCAGCCGGGTGCGGACGGCGCATCGCGCATCCTGCGCGATGGCGTCGAGGTGGGGGTGGTGTCCTTCCCGCGCCAGCCGCGCTTCTACAAGATGCAGACCTTCGATGGCATCCCCTACGGCAAGATCGCCACGCTGCACGGCGCCGACGTGCTGGCCACCACCATCCTGCAGAGCTGCATCCGCTATGAAAGCCGGCGCAAGTCCTGCCAGTTCTGCGCCATCGGCCAGTCGCTGGCGGCCGGCCGCACCATCCTGCGCAAGACTCCCGAGCAACTGGGCGAGGTGGCGCGGGCGGCGGTGCTGCTGGATGGCGTCAAGCACATGGTGATGACCACTGGCACGCCCAATGCCACCGACCGTGGCGCGCAGATCCTGTGCGAGAGCGCCTTTGGCGTGAAGTCGGCGGTGAACCTGCCTATCCAGGGCCAGTGCGAGCCACCCGACGACGATGCCTGGTTCCGCCGCATGCACGACGCCGGCATCGATACCCTGGGCATGCACCTGGAGGCGGTCACTCCCGAGGTGCGCAAGCGCATCATGCCGGGCAAAGCCAGCGTGCCGGTGGAGCGCTACATGGATGCCTTCGCGGCCGCCGTCGAGGTGTTCGGTCGCGGCCAGGTCAGCACCTACATCCTGGCCGGGCTGGGCGACAGCGACGAGGCCATCCTGGGCATGAGCGAGCGCCTGATCGCGCTGGGCGTCTACCCCTTCGTGGTGCCCTTCGTGCCGATCTCCGGCACCCCGCTGGAAGACCATCCCTCGCCCGACGCCGCTGCCATGCGGCGCCTGTTGAGCCCGCTGGCCGATATGCTGGAAGCAGCCGGCATGCGATCGGGCGACGCCAAGGCCGGCTGCGGCAAATGCGGCGCCTGCTCCTCCCTGTCTTCGTTCGAAAGGAAGTGATCATGAGCGACATGGCCGGGAAGATCGCCCTGGTGGTGCAGAAAACGCCAGCCCGGCTGGCCGTGGCCCAGGGCGTGCGCATCAAGCTGGCGTTGGAGCAGTGGGAGCGCGAGGACGCGCGCCGCGTGCGCCGTGAGGTTTTCTGCACCGAGCAGGGCGTGTTCGAGCATGACGATACCGATGAGATCGACGCCATCGCCATGCCCATCGTGGCCGTGATGCAAGCCGCCGATGGCAGCCGCGAAGTGGTCGGCACGGTACGCATCCATGAATCCGCGCCGGGCGTATGGCACGGTTCGCGCCTGGCGGTGGTGCAGCATGCGCGCCGTATCGGTTCGGTGGGCAGCGGCCTGATCCGCCTGGCTGTCTGTACCGCCCATGCGCATGGCTGTCACACCTTCCTGGCGCAAGTGCAGAGCCAGAACGCGCCGCTGTTCCGGCGCCTGCACTGGAACACGCTGGGCGAAATCGAGGTGCATGGCCGGCCGCATCACCAGATGCAGGCCGATCTGGACTTCTATGCGCCCAACAACGATGGCGAGCTGGACCTGCTGGTGGGCCAGCACGAGGAGCGCCAGCCATGAATGCCCACGACAGCAGCGCCGCGCTGGCACAGATCGTCACCGGCTTGCGGGCCTTGCGCGGCATCGCCCACAAGCGCGATATCGATGCGGTCATGCAGACCTTGCAGCCGCCCCGGCCGGTACGCCACCAGGGCCACACCCTGGCCGTGGGCGACGACTGTGCCGCCATTCCCGATGGCGACGGCTATCTGCTCTTTGCCATCGAGGGTTTCATCAACGAGTTCGTCCAGCAGCAGCCGTGGTTTGCCGGCTATTGCGGGGTGATGGTCAATGTCAGCGATATCTATGCCATGGGCGGGCGACCACTGGCGGTGGTGGATGCCTTGTGGAGTCGCGACGGTGACGCCGCGCGTCCCCTGCTGGAAGGGCTGGCCGAGGCGGCGCGGGTCTATGGCGTTGCGCTGGTGGGCGGCCACAGCAACCGCCGCAACGACCGCGAGCAGTTGTCCGTGGCCATCATGGGCCGGGCGCGGCGATTGCTGACCAGTTTCGATGCGTGCAGCGGCGATCACCTGGTGGCCGCCATCGACCTGCGTGGCCGCTACCAGGAACCGTATGCCTACTGGAATGCCAGCCTGGGCGCGCCGGCCGAACGCCTGCGCGCCGACCTCGAACTGTTGCCGGCCATGGCCGAGGACGGTCTGGTCAACGCCGCCAAGGACATCAGCATGGCCGGCGTGATCGGTACCGCGCTGATGTTGCTGGAGTGTTCCGGCAAGGGCGCGGTCATCGATCTCGATGCCATCCCGCGCCCGGAGGTGGCTGAACAGGATCTGCTGCGCTGGCTGGGTGCCTTCCCCAGTTATGGTTTCCTGCTCAGCGTGGCCGATGCGCATTTGCCGCAGGTGCTGGCGCGCTTTGCGCAGCGCGGCCTGGCCGCCGCCGCCATCGGTCGCGTTGATGACAGCCGCCAGCTGGACCTGTGCTGGCGCGGACAGCAGCAGCGCTTCTGGGATCTGCGCGAGGAAGCATTGATCGGTTGCGGCCCGGACGAGGCGGCCTGACATGAATGGCACCGACAAGCCGCTTTCCCGGCCCCTGAAGATCGCCATCCTGACCCACTCGGTCAATCCGCGCGGCGGTGTGGTGCACGCCCTGCAACTGGCCGAGAGCCTGCAGGCGCTGGGTCATGCGACCACGCTGTTTGCCCCCGATGCGCGCGGCAAGGGCTTGTTCCGGCGCGCAAGTTGCGACTTCCATCCGGTGCCGGGCCCGCCGCACGGGGCCGATGTGGTCGGCATGGTGCGCCAGCGTATCGAGGATTACCTGCGCTGCTTCGAACAGCCCGGCATGGCGCGCTTCGATATCTATCATGCCCAGGATTCCATCAGCGCCAATGCGCTGGCCACGCTGACCGAGCGCGGCGTGATACCGGGTTACGTGCGCACCGTGCATCACCTCGATCAGTTCGACGACCTGCGCCTGCATGCCTGGCAGGAACGCGGCTATCGCGCCGCCGACCGGGTGCTGTGCGTGAGCCATACCTGGCAGGACATCCTGTGGCACCAGCATGGGATACGCGCCGATCTGGTCTCCAATGGCGTGGATATCCTGCGCTACACCCCGCAGCCCGGCGCCGGGGACAGCGCCCTGCGTGCTGCATTGGGACTGGTCGGGACACCGTTGCTACTGGCCGTGGGCGGGGTGGAGCCGCGCAAGAACACGCTGGGCATCCTGCGCGCCTTCCTGCGCCTGCGGCGCGTCTATCCCCAGGCGCAGCTGGTCATCGCCGGCGGCGCCAGCGTGCTGGATCACGCCGGCTACCAGCAGCAGTTCCGGGCGGAATGGGAGGCCGCCGGCCTGCCCGAGGGGGCTGTGCGTATCACCGGGGAGGTGGCCGATGCCGACATGCCCGCGCTGATGCGCTGTGCCGATGCGCTGGTGTTTCCTTCGCTCAAGGAAGGCTTCGGCCTGGTGGCGCTGGAGGCCATGGCCAGTGGGGTGCCGGTGGTGGTCTCGCGCATCGCTCCCTTTACCGAATACCTAACCGGCGAGTGCTGTGCCTGGGTCGATCCGCATGACCCGGCCTCGATCGCGGCGGGCGTTGCGCATGCCCTCGACCCGGCCGTGCGCAGCGCCATGATCGCCGCGGCCAGACCGGTCTGTGCCGGTTTTTCCTGGATGCGATCGGCGCACCGCCACCTCGATCTGTATCACGACTATCTCGCCTGCCGCAGCCCGGCAGGCCCACTTCAAGAGGAACACCATGCCTGAAATGCACTTCCGTGTCCGCTGGCCGGATGACACGGTCACCGATTGCTATTCGCCGTCACTGGTGGTGAAGGAACATCTTGAGCCCGGACGTCGCTACCCGCTATCCGAATTCGTCGAGCGCAGCGCCACCGCCCTGCATATCGGCAGCGAGCGGGTGCGGGAGAAATATGGCTTTGCCTGCTCGTCGGCCATGGACCAGCTGCGCCGCATCGAAGAGACCGCCGCCCGCTTCAAGGACGCGGCCGATGCGCAGGTGCTGGTCGAATCCTTCCTGCCCTGATCGCGCCAGCGCCATTCAATTCCATTCGACTTCATCAAAAGAGGAACCTCATGCATACCCAAGAGCCAGGCGCAGTGCGCCACCACAGTGTCATCATCGTCGGCGGCGGCCAGGCCGGCCTGTCCATCAGCTGGTATCTGAAAAAGGCCGGCATCGATCATCTGGTACTGGAAAAACACCAGGTCGGCCACGCCTGGCGCAACGAGCGCTGGGACAGCTTTTGCCTGGTCACGCCCAACTGGCAGTGCAAGCTGCCGGGCTACCCCTACACCGGCGACGATCCCTACGGTTTCATGAAGAAGGACGAGATCGTCGACTACCTCGACGGCTTCGTGGCCAGCTTCCAGCCACCGCTGCGCGAAGGCGTGACGGTGACCCGGCTGTGGCGCGAGGCTGCGCTGTGGCGTGTCGACACCAGTGAGGGCGCCTATTCGGCCGACCAGGTCGTGGTGGCGGTGGGCGGCTATCACATTCCGGTGGTGCCGCGTGCGGCCGAGCGACTGCCGGCCGATATCGTGCAGATCCACTCCAGCCAGTACCTCAATCCGCAATCGCTGCCCGAGGGCGAGGTGCTGGTGGTGGGCACCGGCCAGTCCGGTTGCCAGATCGCCGAGGACCTGCACCTGGCAGGCCGCCGCGTGCATCTGGGCGTGGGGGAGGCCCCGCGCGTGGCGCGCACCTATCGCGGCAAGGACGTGGTGGCATGGCTGGACGAGATGAAATACTACGACCTGCCGGTGGATCAGCATCCGCTCGGCACCGGCGTGCGCGAGAAGACCAACCACTACGTCACCGGCCGCGACGGTGGACGCGACATCGACCTGCGCAAGTTCGCGCTGGAGGGCATGCAGCTCTATGGCAAGTTCGAGGGCATCGATGGCGATGTGGCCCGCTTTGGTGCCGGCCTGAAGGGCTATCTCGATGAAGCCGATGCGGTTTCCGAAAGCATCAAGGACAGTATCGACAAGTTCATCGCCGCCAACCAGATCGAGGCGCCTACCGAGGCGCGCTATGTCCCGGTCTGGCAGCCGCCCTCGGACCAGGCCCGCGCACTGGACCTGCGCGCTTCCGGCATTGCGGCAGTGGTGTGGTGTATCGGTTTCCGTACCGATTTCAGCTGGATCAATGCCCCCGTCTTTGACGGCCGTGGCTATCCCGGTCATGTGCGTGGCGTGACAGCGGCCGAGGGCCTGTACTTCCTCGGTCTGCCGTGGCAATACACCTGGGGCTCGGGCCGCTTCTCGGGTATCGACCGCGATGCGCGCTACCTGTTCGACCACATTGCCGCCTTGCGCGCGCAGGCGGGCCAGCCTGTCATGTCGCAAGCCGCCTGATGCGGGAGTCGCGCATGCATCCGCCATCTGCTCCCATGCCCGTGGACGCTGCCGGTTCCGCCTACGGGCAGCTGATGCTGCGCTCGCAACAGGATCCGCAAGGGTTCTGGCGTGAGCAGGCTGGCCGCATCCACTGGCAGCGTGATTTCGATGAGGTGCTGGACGACAGCCGCGCACCCTTTGTGCGCTGGTTCGCCGGTGGCCTGACCAATCTCTGCCATAACGCCGTGGATCGTCATCTGGCGCAGCGCGGTGAGCAGGCGGCGCTGGTGTGCGTATCCCAGGAGACCGGGCAGGAGCGGGTGCTGACCTATCGCCAGCTGCATCGCGAGGTCAACGTGATGGCCGCCATCCTGCGCGAGCGAGGTGTGCAACGCGGTGACCGCGTGTTGGTCTATCTTCCGGTAATGGCCGAGGCGGCTATCGCGATGCTGGCCTGTGCGCGTATCGGCGCGGTGCATGCGGTGGTCTTCGGTGGCTTCGCGCCGGCCAGCCTGGCCAATCGCCTGCTGGACGCCGAACCGGCCCTGGTGATTTGCGCCGATGCGGGCTTCCAGAATGGCGTGGCGGTGTCGTACAAGGCCTGGGTCGATGAGGCACTGGCCCTGGCCGCTTGCACGGCACCGGTGGTGGTGGTGGATCGCGGTCTGTTGTCGTGGCAGGTGGTGGACGGGCGCGATCACGACTATGCCAGCTTGCGGGCGCGTCATGCACAGGCCGACGTCCCCTGTGTCTGGCTGGAATCGGGCGAGCCCTCCTATCTGCTCTATACCTCCGGCACCACGGGCCAGCCCAAGGCGGTGCAGCGTGATACCGGTGGTCACGCGGTGGCGCTGGCGACCTCGATGGCGCTGCTGTTCCAGGGGCAGGCGGGGCAGACCATGTTCACTACCTCCGATCCGGGCTGGGTGGTGGGTCACAGCTATGGCGTCTATGCGCCCTTGCTGACGGGCATGTGCACCGTGCTCTACGAAGGATCGCCGATGCGCCCCGACGCCAGCGCCTGGTGGCGGCTGGTGCAGAAGTACCAGGTCAATCTGATGCTGTCTTCGGCGACCGCCATGCGCCTGCTGCGACGCGGTGGCCGGCGCGCCTTCCGCGCTGCCGACCTGGGTTCGCTGCGCTGCCTGTTCCTGGCCGGGGAGCCGCTGGATGAGCCGACTGCGGCGTGGCTGGAAGAGGCGCTGGGCAAGCCGGTGATCGACCATTACTGGCAGACCGAGACCGGTTCGCCAGTGATCGGTCTGCCTCTGACTGATCTCGATGGATGCACCCCCTTGCAGCGTCAGCGCGGTTCGCCGGGCATGGCGACGGCGGGATACTGTCTGGCACTGCTCGATGAGCGCAGCGCACAGCCCTGCGCGCCCGGCAGCAAGGGGCTGTTGGTGGTGCAGGGCGTGTTGCCGCCTGGTTGCCTCTCCACATTGTGGCGACGCGATGAGCTGTTCCTGCGCACCTACTGGAGCCGTCACGATGGCCAGTGGCGCTATGCCACTTTCGATGTGGCGCTGGCCGATGCGAACGGACATCTGCGGGTGCTGGGACGCGCCGATGATGTCATCAACGTGGCCGGCAAGCGCCTGGGCACGCGTGAGGTCGAAGAAGTGCTGCTGGCCGACGATGCAGTGGCCGAAGTAGCCGTCATCGGTGTGCGGCACCACCTGCGCGGACAGGTGCCGATGGCGGTGGTAGTGCCGCGCGCGCACATGGAGTGTAGCGCCGGCCAGCTGGACCATCGTCTGGGCGAGGCCGTGGTGGCCGCCATCGGTGCCTGGGCACGACCGCGCCGCGTCGTGCTGGTGGAGGCACTGCCGCGCACGCGATCGGGCAAGGTCTTGCGCCGATTCATTCGCGAGGTACTCGATGGCGAGACCGGTGCGGAAGCCTGTCCGCCGGAACTGCTACCGCTGCTTCTGGAACTCACGGGCAGCGGGCAGGGCCACAGTGTCGTTGTGCCCGGTTGATTGCGGTGTCCCGGGACGTCGCCAGGCGCGGCGGCCGGGGATGGCTAGTGATGATCAATTCTGCGAGCAAATCGACATGCGTCTCCCATGCGCGTTCCCACGCATGACATTCGACGCAATTATTTTTTCGGCTTGGAAACTTGATTGACGTAGGTTTATTTTTCGCGCATTCTAGTTACATAAAGAGGCTAGTTTTTGCCCATTATAGTTACGTAAATAGCCAAGTGGCGATACTCTGCGCATCCCTCAGTCAGCGCATTCAACTTTCTGCCCCTAGCCAATAGAAGCATCGATATACAGGCATTGCCAGGCTGTTATCGGATGATTAAAACCTCGTCATGGGGCGTCTATGCTTAACGCTATTGCCGCTTTATTAACGGCAATTCCAGAAGTTGCTCTCTTCGCAGCGCTTGCAGTTGGGTATGCTGTAGGGCAAATCAAATTCGGTCCGATCCAGCTGGGGGGCGTGTGCGGCACCTTGATCGCCGCATTGCTGATCGGGCAAGTGGGCGTAACGCTGGACCCTCACGTCAAGACGGTTTTCTTCGCGCTGTTCATCTTCGCCCTGGGTTTGCCGGAGGTCCGCAATTCTTTTCCAATCTGAATGCCAAGGGCATGCGGCTCGGTGTCTTCTGCCTGATCGAAGTAGTCGTGGTGCTGGGAATGGTGCTGGTTGCCACTTACGTTCTGCAACTGGATGAAGGGACGGCGGCAGGGCTGATGGCCGGCGCAGCCACCGAATCCGCTGTCGTCGGCACCGCGACCGATGCGATCTCCAAGCTGTCGCTACCGGCGCGGCAGATCGCCGATCTGCAGGCCAATGTCGTCACGGCATATTCAATCACTTACATCTTTGGCCTGATCACCATCGTCATCGCGACCAGCCAGATCTTCCCTTTGCTGTTGCGCGTCAACATGCGCGCTGAAGCCAGGAAGCTCTGGGCAGAAATGGGAGGTAGCGACGACGAGGGCGACAAGGAGCTTACCGCCTTGCCTCACCTGGTCGGCCGCATCTATCGCATCGGTGCTGCACATGACAAGAGCGTCGCCGAGATCAGCGCGGACCTGGGCAACAGCGCCGGCATCGTACGCCTGCGCCGCCAGGGAAAGGATCTGGCCATCAGTGCGCAAATGCAGCTCGCCGCCGGCGACGAGGTGCTCGTCGTCGGCCACCGTAGCAGCCTCGTCAACGCCGCCGTTCTGCTCGGTGAAGAGCTTCCTGGCGCGTCGGGACTGAATGCAGGATTGCACCTGCAGGATGTCGTCATCCGCAACCAGGCGCTGCGCGGCAGTTCCCTGCAAGCCTTGAGCTCCGGCTGGCCACCGAATTTGCATGTCGGTGCGATCCGTCGCGGCGATCAGCATTTGCCGGTGTTGCCGGAGCTTCGATTGCAGCTCAATGACATCGTACGTCTGTACGCCATTGCGCCCACGCGTGCTGCTGCCTTTGCGGATGTGATCCGCAAGATCGGCAAACCGCTTCCCGAGAAACGCAGGAGCAACATTGGCGTGCTGGCGCTGGGCATCTCCGTGGGCATCTTTATTGGCGGCTTGAGCGTGCGCATCGGCGGCATTCCTTTCTCGGCAGGCACCGGCGGCGGCGCCCTGCTGACCGGGCTGGTGCTGGGATGGTATTCGGCCAGACGTCCCGATCTGCCTACGATCAACAATGACGCGCTGGTCCTGCTCAAGGATATAGGCCTGACGACATTCATCGCCTGCGTCGGCTTGCAGGCCGGTCCGCAAGCATTGACGCTGATCGCGCAATACGGCATCACCTTGCCGCTGATCGGCGTTGCCGTGGCGCTGGTCCCCGCGTTGGTGTCGCTATCGGTCGGTCATTTCATTTTCAAGTTCAGTGCCCCGGTCCTGCTCGGAGCGATTGCAGGCCAACAGTGCAGCACGCCTGCGCTGAGCGCCATCCAGAGTGCCGCCGGCAACTCCACGCCCTTGCTCGGCTACACCATTACCTACGCACTCTCCAATGTCGTGCTGCCGTTGATGGGGCCGTTGATCGTCGGCCTGGCCGGGTTGATGACCCGACATTGAGGCTGGCAAAAAATATTGAATCGATATTTCTTTGTAATGAAAGGTGGTAAGCATGGAATGGCTACACCAGTTATTTGCCAAGTCTCCGGAAATTGCATTGTTCCTGTCGCTTGCTGTGGGCTACTACATCGGCAAGATCCAGTTCGGAAAATTCCAGCTCGGCGGCGTGGCGGGCTCCTTGCTCGTGGCCGTGCTGGTCAGCCAGGTGGGCGTGAGCGTTGATCCCGGTGTCAAGTCGGTGCTCTTTGCGCTCTTCATCTACGCCGTCGGGTATGAGAGTGGTCCGCAGTTCTTCAATTCCTTGGGCAAGCAATCCATACGCGAGATCATCCTCGCGGCCATTCTCGCCATCACTGGTCTGGCGACGGTGGTTGTCATGGCCAGGCTGTTTGGTTTGGACAAGGGGCTGGCCGCCGGTGTCGCCGCCGGTGGCCTGACGCAATCGGCCATCATCGGCACGGCCGGAGACGCCATCACCAAGCTCGGACTGGCGGCCGATGAGGTCAAGCGCCTGCAAGGCAACGTCGCCGTCGGTTACGCCGTGACCTATGTGTTTGGCTCGTTCGGCGCGATTCTCGTGTGCGTCAATCTCTTGCCCAAGCTGATGGGGCGCGGCATCAAGGAAGATGCCGTGCGCGCCGAAGCAGCGATGCAGGAGGGCGTGCAAGTGCTGGCGCCTGGCCAGCAGGAGGCCGCGCCGGAACTGGTCGGCCGTATCTATCAGGTCGGCGACCACGCCAGTCTCACCATCGAGCAGCTGGAAAAGGAACATGCCGCGCACGGCATCACCATAGAACGCTTGAAGCGTGCTGGAAAAATTCTGGAAGTCGCTCCCGAGCTGCAGCTGCAAGCCGGTGACATTGTTCTGGCTGTCGGACGCCGGCAGGCGATGGTCAATGTGGTACCGGTGTTCAGCAAGGAGCTGTATGGGGTGGATGGCATGGAACTGACGATGGAGCGACGCGACATCGTGCTCTCCAACAAGGATTATCACAATCGCACCGTCGGTGACATTCGCGCCAACACCTCGCAACAGGTGCGGCATGGCATTTATGTCGTGCAGCTGGTCCGCATGGGCAAGGTCTTGCCGATGCAGGAGAAAACCATCGTCCAGATCGGCGACGTGGTCTCCATCTTCGGCTCCGAGCAAGACGTCAAACGCGTCTCGTCGCTGATCGGTTACGTGATCGTGCCCAGCGCAAAGACCGATTTCGTCTATCTCGGCGCCGGCCTGGTGGTCGGTTTGCTGGTTGGTTTGCTCACTGCGCGCATTGGATCGATCCCGCTGACCCTGGGTAGTGGTGGCGGGGCCTTGCTCTCCGGCTTGCTGTTCGGTTGGTTGCGTGCCAAACGCCAGAGCTTTGGCGCCATGCCCGCCGGCGCGGTGCAGATCCTCAAGGATCTCGGCCTGGCCGGATTTGTCGTGGTAGTGGGCCTGTCGTCGGGGCTCCAGGCGGTGCAAACCGTCAGGGAGCAGGGCTTGACCCTGTTTGGCGTGGGTGTGGTCGTGACCGTGCTGCCGCTCATCCTCACCATGTTGATCGGTCGCTACGTTCTCCGTTATGACAATACCGCCGTATTCGCCGGTGCTCTGACCGGTTCGCGCAGCGCCAATCCCGCCTTCGGCGAAGTACTCGACAAGGCGGAAAACTCAATTCCCACCGTTCCCTTTGCAATCACCTATGCGCTGGCCAATGTCTTTCTCACCCTGCTGGGGCCGCTGATCGTGGCGCTGGTGTAGCCGGACATCGTGAGGTCGATGCAATTTCCCTCGTTTTTATTCGCCGCCGGTATGGAGCATTGTTTTTTATAAAGGAGTAGCACCATGGATTTTAGCGACCCAGAGAAACTTGCCCTGTTAAGCCCCTTCGAACTCAAGGACGCGCTGATACAGACCGCGCTGGAGGGCAACAAGCTGATGCTCAATGCCGGCCGCGGCAACCCCAACTTCCTGGCGACCAAGCCGCGTCACGGCTTCTTCCAGTTCGGCCTGTTCGCCATGAGCGAGGCCGAGCGATCTTATGTTTATATGGATGGCGTCGGCGGCTTCCCCCAGCGTGAGGGCATCGAAGCCCGCTTCGAGCTCTTTGCCAGGAACAATGCCGGCGTACCCGGTGTGCGCTTCATCGAAGCCGCTGTTTCGTATGTGCGCGACCAGCTCGGGATGTCGGCAGGCGACTTCATCTACGAGATGTGCGAAGCCATCCTGGGCTGTAACTATCCCGTGCCGGACCGCATGCTGCGCATGACCGAACGCATCGTCGGCAACTACCTGCACAGGGAGATGATCGGCACCTATCCCTTCGTCGGCCATTTCGACATGTACGCCGTGGAGGGAGGCACTGCCGCGATGACTTACCTCTTCGGCAGCCTCAAGGCCAACCATGTCATCAAGGAGGGCGACACCATCGCGCTGGGCATGCCGATCTTCACGCCCTACATCGAGATTCCGCACCTGGCCGAATTCAACCTGGTCGAGCTCACCATCGACGCGCCGCAATCCAACAACTGGCAATACACCAAGAAGGAACTCGACAAGTTGCTCGACCCCAAGGTCAAGGCCTTCTTTCTGGTCAATCCGAGCAACCCGCCTTCGGTCAAGATCGACGACAAGACGCTGGCCTACATTGCCGAGATCGTCAAGAAACGCCCGGACCTGATCATCCTCACCGACGATGTCTACGCCACTTTCGCGGACAACTTCACGTCCTTGTTTGCGATCTGCCCGTACAACACCATCCTGGTGTATTCGTTCTCGAAGTACTTCGGCGCAACGGGCTGGCGCATGGGCGTGGTCGCCACCCACAAGAACAACGTCATCGACGAACTGATCGCCAGGCTGCCCGAGAAAACCGCGCTCCAGCTGGACGAGCGGTACAACTCGATCAGCACCGCACCGCGTTCGATCAAGTTCATCGACCGGCTGGTTGCCGACAGCCGCACCGTCGCGCTCAACCATACCGCCGGCCTCTCTACCCCTATCCAGGCACAGATGAGCCTGTTCTCCTTGTTCTCGCTGATGGATGAGGCGGGCAGCTACAAGGCGCAGATGAAGCGCATCGTCCTGCGCCGCAAGGAGGCGCTCTATCGCGAGCTCGGCTTGCCCATGCCCTACGATGCCAATTCGGTGCGCTACTACCATCTGCTCGACCTGGAGTCGCTGGCCACGCAGATGCATGGCGAGGAGTTTTCCAAATGGCTGCTCAAGCGCCTGAAGCCGAACGAGGCGCTGTTCCGTCTGGCGGAAGAAACCGGGGTCATCCTGCTGCCAGGAAAAGGCTTCGGTACGGCACATCCGTCCGGCCGTGTCTCCCTGGCCAATCTCAACGAATACGACTACGCCAATATCGGCCGCGCCATTAGGAAAATGGCGTCGGAGTACTTCGCGTTGTTTGAGCAGGAAAGAGGTGGCGGAAAAGGAAAAACGACGCGCACAGTCAAGGCGTCCAAGAGCGCCAAGTCGATGAAAGACCGGAAGTAGAGGCGCAAGATTGTCCGAGGCGCTTCCGGAGATCCGAACCATGCGGATCTCCGGATTGATTCAGGTCTTGGCCCTCATCACAATGAGCGCAATGAATAAGGTTGGTCGGACAGGAAGTCCGCATCTGCCGCGAGCGGACAGCAGCGGCATCAGATCCCGCTGAACCAGTTGTAGCCCTGATCTTCCCAATAACCGCCTGGGTTTTGGTTGGTCACGAAGATCGCGGCGACGTGCTTGGGATTCTTGAAGCCAAGCTTGGTCGGCACCCGCACCTTGAGCGGGAAGCCGAACTCGGTCGGCAGCGGCTCCTTACCGAAGTCCAGCGCGAGGATGGTCTGCGGATGCAAGGCGGTGGGCATGTCGAGGCTGGAGTAATAACGGTCGGCGCACTTGAAACCGACATACTTGGCCGACAGGTCGGCGCCGATGGCCTGTAAAAAAAGCCTGAGCGGCACGCCCGACCACTGGCCGATGGCGCTCCAGCCTTCGATGCAGATGTGGCGCGTGATCTGCGCGGCTTGCGGCAAGGTGCGCAGGCGCTCCAGCGTCCACGGGCGTTTGTCGCTGACCATTCCGCTCACCTCCAGGCGCCAGTCGGCGGGATCGATGTCGGGCGCGCTGGCCTGGTCGTAGAAGGCGTTGAAAGGGAAAGGATTGGTGATCTGGCTCGCCGCATAGGTCAGCGCCAGCTTGTCGCCACGGAACAGCAGCGCCTGGACCCGGTCGTTCCAGCGTGACATGGCCCACAGCGCCTTGTCGACGCTGTCGTTGTCCTGCAGGTCGCAACCGGCCAGCATCGACAGTGCGCCTAGCGACAGCGCCGAGCGCAGCAACAGGCGACGTTCGACCTTCACCAGCGACTTGTGGTGGTCGGCCAGTCGGATCTTCTCGGTTTGGCGGGGAGGTTTTTCGTCAGGCCGGCTCATTGCACGTTTCCTTCCGTATGCCCGCGCCCGACCAGCATGGGCAGCAAGGTCTTGGGCACGATGGCGACCAATGCCAGATGCACCACCACGAACGCGGCGATACCCGCCATCGCGGTGAAATGGACCTTGCGCGCGAAATCGAAGCCGCCGAAGAAATCACACAGCGGCTCCAGTTGCACCGGCTTCCAGATGGCCAGCCCGGACAAGACGACGATGATGCCCAACAGCATGACTCCCCAATACAGTAATTTCTGCACAGCGTTATAGGCGCCCGGATGATGCGGCAGGCGAAAACGCAAGGCGCTGGCGGCATCGGCCACCACGTCGCGCGCCCGCAGCGGCAGCAGGCGCCGGCGGAAATGGCCGCTGGCCGCACCATAGCCCAGGTAGAACAGGCCATTGGCCACCAGCAGCCACATCGCGGCGAAATGCCAGGCGATCGAACCGCCCAGCCATCCGCCAAGGGTCATCCAGGCCGGAAACCGGAAGCCGAAGATCGGCGAAGCGTTGTAGATGCCCCAGCCGCTGGTCAGCATGCAGCCGATGGCGAAGGCGTTGAGCCAGTGGGCGATGCGCACCGCCATCGGATGAAGAGCAAGCTTGCCGGACATCGTGCGCCTCTTACATCGGCGGCGTGACGCCGTTGCGGCCGACGCTGACCGAAGCCGCGGTCAGGCTGCCGTCGGCATTCTTGCGGGCGCGCACCACTACCTTGGCACCGGCCACCAGCAAGGAGCGTTCACCGGCTTCGATGTTGACGATGGGCACGTCGTCCGGCACCACGATCTTCTTCTCGCCGTCCTTGTATTTCAAGGTCAGCGTGCGGCCATTGCTGGCCACCACGTCACCCACGGTGCCGTTGGTCATGGTGCTGTTGGGCGCCAGGTCGAACGGACGGTGACCGTCGCCGGTGCCGGCCATGGCCGGCGGGAAGACGTGCACTTCCAGCGCCTTCTGCGAGCCATCCGGCTGCGGGATGCCAGCCGCGCCGACGTAGCTGCCGGGCTTGATGTCGTTGATGTTGGCCAGCGAGATGGCGGCCACGCGGGTGTCCTTATCGAGGCCGATGGTCTGCTCACCGCCGCGATTGCTCTTGACGACCAGCTTGTCGGCGTCAACCGAGACGATGGCGCCACGAATGCCCGCCATGGCGGCGGGCGCGGGGGCTTGTGCGTAGGAGGCGGAGGTGGCGAAGATGGCGGACACTGCGATGCCATGGATGAGGTTGCGAAGGGATGCGCTCATGAGATCCTGACCGGTTGAGTGGGTTGGAAAACCCCCATGCTAATTACGCAAAGGAGTCATTCGCATGACATTTGAATGACAAAAATGTCAGACTTGGCGTATTGATCGGGGGCTGTTCCAGTCGCAAGGGGGGGAAGTCCTTTCGGCGGGCTAGACAGGTAATACTTAAAGAGCGTTTAGCTCGTCGTCGAAGCCCACAATTTCGACACACTCGCGTCAAATGTTCTCCTAAAATCCGGATCCGACGCATAGCGCTTGTAGAGGTCTAATTCCCGCCAACGCCCAACACTAATCGCCTGTTGAATCAATCGCTCCAGCGCCAGCTACCGGTTTTGGCTATCGAGGTTGTCTTTGACCTGCGCCTTGTAATCAGCATGATTTTTCACATGCTTAGCGATGTTGATGAATCTCACCCGCTGCTCTTCGAGCGTATCTGAATCGAAGTTATGGGCGCAGAGACTTTAGTTCGACCAAAGCTCACGTGCTTAAAAAATAAAATGTCTTGTATGCGCGGATCTGCAATAAATCGAAGAGAGAAATAGTCTCTATCTGCAGGGCGTTGGCCGCATCCGGTAACTTAATGTTCTTCTTGCTTAACGGCTGCGAAACTTCGTTAGTCACTACGGTGTAGCCCCCTTCATTGGCTGCATAGGCAATTAGCCAAGCATCAGCTGAATCAGCGTTGAGGAATTTTGCCTGGGCCGCTGGCAAAAAATCTCCAGCCATTGCCCATCTACTCAGATCACTCCACTTCGCAGCACTCCCAGCGCTCGGGAGAAAAAAATTCTTCAATTGCGGGCGCTGTGCCCACTGATTAAGCATGTCGGTGCTCTTGCCATTGAGGAGCTCCCCTTTAACTTTGTCAATGCTAAAGAGGTGCCCAGACGAGTGCCCGTCCTGAATCCAATCCCAGAATGCTGCGCAAAATGTAGGCCGATAGTAGATGTTCTTAGCCCCAATCAGAACATCCGAATCAAGCAAGTACTTTTTATTGCTTGCCATAGAGAGTGATTACATTGTTTGGATTTGTATTTAGTAAATTACCTGCTTCGCGTAAACTCAACTTTCCACGTACGGCCATAGTAGAAACCAAAGCAGAAAGCTTCCTGCTATTCCTGATAGGAAGAACCGCGTAGAAGTCCCCCCCAGATGCGTCCGCTTTCTTCTTCTTTGCAGAAGCCATCATTAGCTTATAAATTTGAGAATGTACTGTGTTCGAGATTAGATGCAGTTCAAGCGCTCTGCGAGCAACAACATATTTGCTGACCTTCACACGATCACTCACATAGTCAATTCGGCTCGATTCATCCCCGTCAGATTCTGTCCAGAGCTGACTAAATCGCACACTCGGAATAAGAAATTCCGCAGCAATCTGGTTACACAGTCGCTCTTCCTTGTGCGCACTATCGGAGAGGGTATCGGAGATCGCAGATTCTCCAATCCATATGTGGGCTAATTCGTGAGCTAAGGTGAATACTGTAGCTGCGGGCGCATCTGCCCCATTGATAAAGATGGCCGGCGCAAAGCGGTCAGAAATAACAAAACCTCGGAATTCGCTGACCGATAACGCTCGATGAGTGTTATTGCCTACGATTCCATTTTTAAACACCAAAATTCCAGCGCTCTCCGCTTTCTTGGCGATCAGATTGAAAAGGTTTTCAGACGTGCGTTGCGCTTGGATCTCTTGATCCGTGAGCGCTAACACTTTACGCATATGAGTAGCAATGGCTACAGGAGATGCCTTGCTCTTCTCAAATTGGCCTACATAAGCTAATGGAGCTGCGTTTTCAGCTTGAAGATAATCTCGGTACCAAGTTTGCTTGTATTCGATATCGTCGAAAACATCGTAGAAATCACGGCTAAGAGGAGTAGGGGAGGTCAGTGTGCGAAAGTCTGCTATAGGCCGCTGACGCTGTGCCGGAGGATTCTCTAAAAAGAGAAATCCGAACGGTATGCCAGCAATTTGCGAAAACTTTAGAGCCTGAGAGGCAGTCAGCTCACCTCGCTCGATAATCTTTGCTTTTTTGCTCGAAATCCTCTGCGCAAACTCACCAAGACTGCTGCCAACTTGGCCCGCAGCCCATTCGAGGGTTTCGACGGAGAGTTTGAGAGTTTCCATTTTGGAAATATAGGGTGGTTATGAAGCGTACAACCGGAAAGAGACTCGTTAAGGAGAGAAAAAGCGCCTTTTGGGGGTGCATTTATCTAAATATGGGGCCTATCGGGTTATTGGACACAGTCCGTCATCTAGTTCGTGTGCGTCAGCATCTAACAAGTTCCTATGTGGCTGGAGCGACAGAAATCATCGCCCGAACAAGAGAATCCGGCGTTCCGCGATTATGAGCATAAATTGCCAGATGGTCACCCGAGAAATCAGCATATTGCAAAGTCCTGTCGTAAATTCTAGTTCCTGCGAACACGCACTGGAGTACCGTTCTGGACATCCCAACCGGCCCATGTGTGTCGAATATCATTCCATCGAAAATTGGCAAGTGAGACTGGTTGGTCGAATCTCGAGTTCTTCTGAGAGAAGGCCTTGCACAACATCAAGACTCATCTGAACGATCTCGATGCGAGCAGAAAGAGTCTTTCGCAATAGTTGAGAGTGATTTGGATCAATCATCGGGCCAAGCAATAGCCGAGATGGAGGGGAGGGAAGACCAAAGAAAGGTGCCTCCGTGATTATTCGGAATTCTTCTTCATAAGCCCACTCGACGCTTTTCCCATTAAATAAGTGCCTCAAGTCATCTTTGGCGTAAGTACGCGCGAGAAGGCCGCGTACCAGACGCCAGCATGGTTCTAAGGGTTGCAAATGATGCAGGGATTGATCGTGGAGAAATGCTCGCCCTCATGGAGGAAGCGGAAGAAACAAAAAAGCAGCGGCACAGGGAAGTGTGGCTGCCAATTCTGGTGCCGCTGAAAACTTGGTGGCCCGGGCGGAATCGAGCCACCGAAACAAGGATTTTCGCTCCTAGAGCTGCATGAAAAACTTGTTCCAGATTTTAAAAGCATATCTCTGTCTTTTTTTGCACGAAACTGGTGCTGCTTAATTAAGTTCGGAACAGCCCCCTCCGTTTTATGAGGGTTCTAGGGCGTCGAAAAAAGGCTGTGCACAGCTAAAGTTTGGAACAAAACGTACTTGAAAAGTTTATTCTAGGATACTGAGGAGGAATTAAGTTCGGAACGCCTTGATGGATAAGGATTTGCGATCTACTGCTGATGGAGAGGGCGCACCCACTAGCGAACTTATGCATATTTCAGTGGTGGTGGACACCTAGTTCGGCGACATGGACACTTCTAGTCCAGTCGACCTGGGTAGTTGAATGAATCCTAGGTGCAGCGAAAGGCAGTGGTTGCCAACAGAGTTTCCTCTATGTAATGCTAACGTGATGGATATGTTGCGGAGTCGACTTGTGCCCAAAGAAATTGGTGGAACATAATCACTTCACATGAGACACGGTCGCTGTTTAATTTTCCATCTGGAAGACGGAGTTTTTTAATCGAGACTGAATGGTGTCCAAACTATGACAGACTTTTTTCTTGAAAATCCTGAGGCTAGCGCCTGGGCAGACAGAGTATTAGTGCAGCATAAAAATGGGATATTTGGAAAACTTGTTCGCTCGATAATTTGGTCAGACTCACGTGACGAAAAAGCGGACCTTATTGTTCCAATTGATCCGAAACAGCTTGTTACTGAAATTAACAGAGAGCCGTTCATCATTCTCCACAACCATGATCCAGGTAGACCAGTTGGGAGAATCGTAAAAAGTGCTTACTTCGAGTCTGCTGAAGGAAGGCAGTTTGTGGTGGCTGTGTTGGGATATTACGCGGGCGGTAGCACACTGAATTTCCAAGAGCTCGGTTTTGATACTCAACCATTGCTTCCACTACCGATATCTTTGCCCGAATTGCCCGACAAGATTTGGATTGAGCTTGCCGTCGATCCGCGCGAATTAGACTCGGGGTGGGTAGATTCTGTTGCCGAAAATGCTCCGATCCGACTTCATCGTACGGATCTATCTCACAATGCGGCTAGTAGCGAGCAAGAGCTGATTAGGATTGGAATTGTTTATCTTCTCGCAGTTTGGAATCCATTCGTTAAAGCGATTGCACAGGAAGCAGGGAAATCCACTTATGCCGCAATTCACAGTTGGATTCGAACACTGCTTAAAAAAATGGAAGATCGGAAGAGCCCGATCTTAGATATACATACGCACCAGGATGGATGCCAAGTTTCATTTCTCATTCGCGGCAGAGATATCAAGATCAACTATGCAGCGCATGAGGCGCTCTCAAGTGCCGCAGTTCAAGCGGCTCTGTTGATCTCCAAATTCAAAGTCAGCGATATGGCAGCAAAGACATTGGTCTATGAGTTTGATATCGATGCAATGAGGTGGTATCCCTCTTATGCTATCTTGAATGACGGCAGGATCGTAGCTGATAAGGGGGTGCTCATCTCCTTCGAGCAATTACCTATGAGCCTAAGTTTGGGGCTAATTAAGGGAAAGCGCGAGACTCCTGTTAATGAATAGAGTTTGCTAATGCAGCTAGAGGACGCGTCGTGTCGCGGACAAAGCGCCGATCATTGCTGCCGACTTGCTCAATGGTTGGATGCTGTTATCCGTCTGAAGTCTTTTCGTAGCCGATAACAGACTTGCTCGATCCTTATTTCGTCGACGACGAATCAGTGGGATATGGCAACTTATCTATCTCTGGAAAGCGCGTCTCGTAGCGGCCATAACCGCGATATTCATAGTATTTCGTCATCGCCTCAAAATGGCTGCCAGCCTCTATCGTCGTTTCCAGTTTTGAGTTTGGCGGCAGAAGCGCACGCGCAGCATCTCCCCCAGGCCCGGCGTGGCAGTATGTGTCTAATCCCTCTGGATCTACCCACAATTCGTGCAGCATTTTTTTCCTGTTCGTTGTTGCTGTCTGCTTCTGGCCGTTTTCGGACATCTTAGCGCGTAAGCCTAGATCCTAGATATAAATAAAACATTCGTGTTTCGATAAATCATCGGCGTTGAATGGTCTTTGGCCTTTCGGCTGCCCATGTCGACTGAACTAGAAGCGTCCACGTCGCCGAACTAGATGTCCACCTTCACTGAAATACGCAGAGAGTCATGCCCTAGCAAAAAATGCCTTCTAGTGGGTCAGATTTCGCTGCAAATCTGAAATCAGTACGCCAATGATGCGGGAGCGGCCCCATGTAGAGACAGCAAGACGAAACGATTTTCCTAGATTACCAATTGGCCGTTCGCAGAAAACCGATATCGAAGATACTGATAAACTGCTCTGGCGCTTGTTACCACTCTAGTTAAGGGAGAATTGAATGGGCAGACCAATGGGATCAAAGAATAAACCTAAGCAGAAAATACCTGGTTTCATTTCGGACGCGAGCGGTAGGCTGAACGTCCGCGTCAGCTCAACGACGCGCGAAAGCCTAGTGCAATTAAAAGAGGACTTTGGCTTGAATACTCAGGAGGAAGTTTTAGAGAAAACAGTCGCAATCGTCATGGCGCTACGCAAGGCACTAACTTCGTAGATCGAATGCGGATTAGATTTCTCGCATCAATCGAAGCGAAGATTGAAGAGAACGTAAGGGAGATTTATTGTTCTTTAGCGAATAAGGGGACAGGCTATTGCAACAAAGAAAAGGACGACTGCAGTAGTTAGGATTCTATGTGGCAGCGCTTCATGGAACGCGTAATCAGAGAAACAAAAGTAACGGAAACTTTTACCGACCAACTATTTGCGAGCCAAGTGCGCAAGCGACGCAGATAGCTTGGATCAGGCGCGAGCGCTTATTGCCCATGCAGACAGCCGTACAACGAAGCGTATCTATCGAAGCCGTCCAGAACTAGTGCAACCCCTCAAAAGACGATTCGAATAAGCTGGGTAGGATGGGAGAGACCCGAAAGGGCCTCTCCTGTTTTTGGCTTAACGTGTGTTGGACCAGCGACATACCGACTCCGCGATTCGCTCACCTAGGTGGCGGGCGGTAAGTCGGTCGCTCTCCGTGACACCTTCTTTCCCTTGATCAGCATTTGCTTGTGCCATGGCGCCGAGAAAAGACCCTAGTCGGTTCAAGTCAGACGGCGATGATGTCGTGCTGTTGTTGCCGGGCATGAGGCCAAGTGATACCCACACCATCTGGTGTTGAGCTGCAAAGATAGACAGCTGCTGAAGAGTCGCCAATTTATCGCCGCTTTGAGAGGCTGACACGGTAAACCCGCCTGCAAGCTTGTCTTTCCATTTTCCCCATTGGCTCACCGATGCATCCATGAACGACTTAAATGCAGCCGACACGCCCCCCATGTAAGTAGGCGTGCCAAAGATGATTGCATCGGCTTTTTCTTCAATGAAGCCCCAATAATTTTCAACCTCATCGACCGCAATTAGCTTTGCTTTCACGCTACCGATGCTATCTACCCCTTCGGCGGCATACGATGCCAGTATTTCGGTGTGCCCGTAACTCGAATGGAAAATGACCGCAACTTCTCGCATATATTTCCTTAGGAGGCGGGAATTGGAAATATTGTCTCGGCTCGCCAGTTCTCACGAGGTTCCGCGTAGAGCTCCCAAAATGCCTCGGCAATCCCCCGTGCCTCCTCCGAGCCGGCAGATACCAATGTGGATACCGTCACGGTTGCCACGTGAACTCCCCTGGCTTTAAACGTTTCGAAAATGCCATAGGTTAGGTTGCGAATGCCTGCCTTGCCGATGCTAAGCGAAAGATATTCTGGGTGCGGTGTAGTCGCGAATACTCCTCCGGTGAGTAAGATCGTGCCATTCGAACGCGACAACATCCCACGTGATACCGCCTGCGTTGCCACTAGTGCCGCCCCGATATTAACAACTAAGTCGGGTACAAAAGTTTCGGCGGGCTGGTTCTCAATTGTCGCTGAGTGCATAGAGGCGGCGTTGAAATGCAATACGTCGATTGTTCCGAATTCAGCTTCTACCACCCGGATCAAGTTTTGGACTGATTCGAGATTGCCGGCATCTACAGATTTGGTGACGACTTCAAAACCTTGATCGCGCAGCTCATTGGCTCGCTGGATCAATTTCGTAGAGTCACGCGAGGTCAGAACGATTCTGAAGCCTTCTTTAGCGAACCGCTCGGCCGTCGCAACACCAATGCCTGGGCCAGACCCGATACTGAGAAATGTTTTCATGATTTGTCCTTCGAAGAAGATAGAAGTGGAATGTACTGTGATGCGTTATGCGAAACAATTAGCTTAAAATGCATTTATTAAATGCAGATTTCGCACATATTATGTCTACTGACGGTTTTGATGATCTTGCTGCCTTTGCTGCAGTTGCCTCTACAGGGAGCTTTCGAGCCGCTGCGATTCAATTGGCCAAAGATCCCTCCGTAATTTCTCGGCGGTTGACTCAACTAGAGCAGCATCTTGGCGTCAAACTCTTGGTCCGAACGACTCGTAATGTGGCCCTGACTGAGGCTGGTGCCTTCTACTTTCGGCGGGTTAGATCCGTTCTGGACGAATTGGAAATGGCTACACGAGAGGTTAGTGGCTTTGCGTCGTCGCCCCAGGGAACGCTAAAAATTTCATGTCCCGTGACTATTGGGGATAAATTGATAGCACCTCTGCTACCGGATTTTCTTGTGAAATATCCCCAGATTCGCATTGACGCACATTTCCTTGATCGGACCGTTGATATCATTAGAGAAGGCTTTGACGTAGTAATAAGAAGTGGAGTTGTCAGCGATAGCTCCCTCATTGCAAGGAAGGTCGGAGCGTTTCGTAGTGTGCTTGTTGCTTCAGAGGAGTATTTGACGTCTCGTGGAGTTCCGACATGCGTGGAAGATTTGCAGCACCATGCAGCATTAGGATTTACGACGCATGCGGATTGGCCGGCTTGGGTTTTAGGAAAGGATGGAGAGGAAAAGTCTGTGCGTCCGGTTGCTTTATTTACGTCCAATAGTCTTGAGGCGATATTTTTGGCAGCGGTAAAAGGGCTGGGAATTGCGATGGTCCCGCCTTGGATGGCCGCGCCTTACATCGCGTCAGGGAGGTTGATTGAAGTGCTGCCGGGTTGGCATTCGACGAGAGACATTAGCATACATGCGGTGATGCCTCCCGGTGCTCTTATTCCTCAGAAAACGAGGGTTTTTGTTGACGAAATTACGGCTGCATTGCGCTGCGGGAATTCGGAACTTAGTTAATTTGTTGATTTTCTAGCTCAATTGACCCGGTTCGCTTCTGAAATTCCGCTCTGGACCGAAATAGAAGATCGTGCCGCCGGGTCAAGAGGCGAGGCAAAACAACAGTCACGGACTAGACGTTCAGCGTTTCACTCATTTAACGACTTGGACACCTTGACGATGCCTTGATGGTCTCTAACTATCATTTGGTAATTTTCGACTGACGCATGGAAATCTGAGCCAGGAGTGAACCCCTCGGGTTAGACCAGCCCTGGAGATGAAGTGATACGCTTTGTCGAGCCTTCTGCGGAGAAGTGACATCAGACAGCAAGAGGTCCATATCGGCGGGACAGCCCGCAATTCAAGATACAGATTTGTAGCGATATCCGCCGCGGCGAGCTTAGACGGTGCAAGGCGTTCAAGACTCATTGCCTTTCGGAAAATCTCTTGCAGACGTGGCCGGGGCAGTTTGATAGCGGTGAGCGGGATCCGGTATCAATAGCTCTGGGCCTGGGATCCTCAGTGTCTCTGTGGGAAGGCATTTGAGTGCCGAATTCTCCGCAAGATTCTGTGCGTAAAGAAGGTTTGCCTTTCTAGCTTGGGGAAAAGTTGTGTGACCGAAGTTTTCACATGCATGGAGGCGGACGTGTCAAATGAACAGAGTGAACTTTTCTCGGTGTTGGAGTTGCCGACGTGGTTACCAGGTGAAACGCTCTATAGCCTTTGCTCGAGGTATCACCGCTATTCGGCGAATGGCAGTCAGTGGGAAACTAGTTTCCAGCTTTTTGGCGTACGAAGAGAAACGATCGCGCACGACATTCCATCTCGGCTTCAAGCCTTTGAGTACAGATCGCGAGGTTTATTAGGAACAGCGGAGGAGATGGCCTTAAAGCACTCAATTCTTCCGTTCTATTTGAACTTCAAATCCGAAGACGAAAGAAGTTCAATTCTTTCAGATGTGTGCAGCGGTGGACTTGGCTCTATTAAGTTTAGAGTTGGGTTAATCACGAGCCGGTTTAGAGCGCATCATCCGCTGAAGATGTGCTTAAAGTGTATGCTAGAAGATGTTGTTGTGTATGGGGTGCCGTATTGGCATGTCGATTTGCAGTATCCCGGTATCTGGATATGTGCAAAGCACGGAAAAATTCTGGCTGAGCTGGATGTGAAGGCAAATGGTGTCAGCAGATTCTCGTGGCAGCTGCCAGTCGCACAGAAATTCACTAGCCCTGTGCGGTCAAGAATTTCAACGCATCGAATGTATGAACTTCGCAAAAAATTGATAACAATCGCGGAGATTGTTGATATGAGCATGAAATATGGTCTGCAGAATGAATGGGACCAGGCGAAGCTTCTAGCCTGCTATAAAACTAGGCTGGGAGAAATGGGGTTACTCTCCGACAACGGACGATTTCGTTGGAAAGAGATCTCTCGTGGGTTCAGCGACTACGTCCAATCGCTACGTGAAATCCATGAATTCTCATGTCTTCCAAAAACAGAAGCCGAAGCAAAGACCCAGTTGGATCGTATATTGAGGGAGCGTGGGCGAAACTGCCATCCCCTTAGGAAAATAATTCTGATTGCATGGTTATTCGGAAGCTGGCAGTCCTTTTTTAAGACATACATTCCGGTCGCGGTGCATGCAAGGGCTGGTGATACGAAACCTAAAGCCAAAAAGAAGGATGAGTTGCAGCGGCTGAGGCTTGTTGAGCTGGTTGAGAGGGATGCTCAGTCAGCCACCGAGGCAGCAAAGAATATCGGGATTGATGTTAAAACGGCGATGAGTTGGTTGGCTCAGCGAGGGCACGTTTTTAAGCTTCGCCCCAAAAAGATCTTCGGAGAATTGAGACGAATTATCTTAAATGGACTGGAGAATGGTGAGGAAAAGAAAGACATTGCCTTGAGAGCAGGTATCTCTATTCAAGCTGTTACCACCATAATGAGAACAGAATGTGGGCTCAATGAGCGTTGGGCCGCAGCCAAAAAGGCCAAAACTCAAGAAGCATCGCGCTCAACATGGTTAAGAATCAGGGAAAACGCCGGCGAGCAAGGAGTCAACGAGATTCGCTTGTTGATCCCCAGTACGTATGCATGGCTATATCGCAATGATCGCGATTGGTTAAAACTGAATCTTCCTGTAAGAAGGGTGAGAGCTCGTCATTCCAATGTTGACTGGGATTGCCGTGATTTAGACCTCTCACAGAAAGTTGCGCTTGTAGGCACTCAGCTAGCTGCGGGCGAAAAATGCCGGAAGATACGTCTATGGCAGATATATCAGAAGGTCCCTGAGTTAAGAGCCAAGCTAGACGTATTGGATCGGCTACCACACACAAAAAAGGTGATTTTAAAAATTACTCGTGAAACTAGGCGGGAGAAATAACATTATCGGTCCTGATGCATTCTTACCGCATGGAGAAAGGTTTGCTTGCTTGGCTTTTCAAGCAACCACAGTTCGGGCGAAAAATCCCTGAAGAGACACGAAATAATTGAGTAGCTATCGTGAATAGAGGACGTAAAATACTCGCGGGAAAATAAATCTTCGCGATATAAGCGAATGCGATCTTCTAGACTGATCTGGTTCGCCCCGAACCTATTCAATCTTAGGCTTACGGGCGAAGAAAAGCGGCCCCCCCGCGACGCCGTGAAACTTGATATCCCAAGGGCACACGCCAGAATGGTGTCATCTGCAATGTGATACTGGCGTCCATGATAGACGATGAACTTTACCGCATCAGCCTGATGCGTGAGTCCTAGATTGATCATTTCAATCAACGGGTCTTCGGCGAGACCAGGAACGTAGTATGTCTTCTTTTCAGCCTCGACTTCACATTCGATCGCCGCTAAAAGTACTAAATTTCCAGCAGCGTTGAGTGTTATGTCCCTGGCTTGAATAGCATTCATGAAGAATATCTCATCGGCTTCAATCCCAAGGGATAGACTCAGATTCGTGAGGGAAGAATATTCCCAGTGCCGCAAAATGATGTTCTTTACTGCTTGCGAGGTGTCTGTACTATCGATGGAAAGGGATTCCAGGAGCTGGATATATCTTGCTCTCAGCTTGTGTTGGCGGAACGCTTCTGTTTCCTGCATCGTGCTGAGGTCGTTGCAATATGCAAGATATTTTGTATACGCTTTTGATGGCGTAATCTCTATCTTCTGTTGAGTAGCGCAGCTACAGAGGTGTACATTCGGCTGTCCGAAATTAACTCCATCAATTTTTTCCATCGGATCGCAGTGGTCACATCGTTCTACGAGGCGAGACAGATGAATTGGGCAATGCAGAACTCCAGGTAACTGGTGTACGGTATTGCGATATGTGAGGCTGGCTAGACTGTACTCCTCCCGGCATTCTCGACAGTATCGCCTGGTTTTTCCGGAGCGATGAAAGCAGTGGAGTTCTGGTCTATCATAGAGACATGATTTTTTCTCGCCCATCAGCCCCGATCTTGAAAAGATGCTGGCGAGAATCTCTTCATTCTCCCGGGAATCGAACATCAAATAGAAACCAAGCACTGTCCTTCTCAAAAAAAGAGATTCTAGTTTCCATCGGAGTTTAGCTGGAACATCTCCATTCTCATCGAGACTATTCACTTCCAAATTCAGATCTAGAAAAGTGCTATCGATCAGACCCCGTTCCTTATCCTGCCAAATTCTTTGATGAAGGTCATCCCTTCTGAATATTCCGCCAGTTACTAGGTTTCGACTGAAGTATTCAAAGATTTGGAAAAGGATCGCGTACGATTGAAATATTGATGCAATAGAGTCTCTCTGCGAGTACAACTTTTTTCTGAAGAGCTGGATTCGATATTCTAGTGAATGAGATGGCGGTCCAAAATTTTCCAATCTGTTTTTAACAGGAAGAGAATATAGTTGGCCTCGCATTGCGATCTCTGTTGAAAATCCCAGCATGCAAGCAAGAATAGAATCATCGGCGAGATGGTACTGCCTGCCCATAAAAAATATCTGTACTATTTTTGAGCATTTCCCGGGAAGGGCGCTACGAATGGCATTGATCATTGGGTCATCCATGCGGCCATCGTCATCAGTCCCTTTCCCACTTCGGTTCTCGATTTCGCAAACCAGAGTAGCTAAGAGAATCACATGTCCTGTGGCATTAAATGATTCGTCTGTTCCATTCAATGCGTTGACGATGAATGTCTCATCGAATTCACACTCCATAGTCACACTCAGGTCAGTGAAATTCTCCTCTTGCCAATGATGTAGGGTCAGCCGGGCGACGGCGTTCGGAACATCAATTTCGTGGATAGAAAGCTGGCAAAGAAGATCCGTATATTTTCGCTGCAATTGATTCGGCCTGAACTCATGACAACGCTTCGGTGAGGTAAGGTTTTCGCAATAGTTAAGAAATTGAATGTATGCATTGGAGGGTGCGCTTGTGGAATGCTCAAAATTCGCTCCTCCACATTGGTGGCAGCTCTGTGACGGCAGATACCAGAATGCGTCGTCAACATTCCCAGCTGACTGGGGAAAGCCGCAAGTACGGCACCGACCTTGTAAAGGAGTTAGATGCCGGGGGCAGTGCTTGACGCCGGGTAATTGATGGACAACATGCCAGTAAGCCACTCCGATACTGGCCCGCTCTTCTTCGGCGCAGGATCGACAATGCCTTTGATAATTCCTTGTTCGGCCAATTAGTCGGAACCCCATTGTAGATTTGAGAAATGACGTGGACTTCCGTGTGTGCGTCTGATTGGCAATCTGAAACAATTTTCTCTCTTCGTTGCTCTCAGTTGTGAAGGAAAGATAAAAACCTAAAGAGGTAGAGCGTAATAGATGGAATGGAAGTGACGTCTGAAGTGACGTAGGGAAAGGCACAACGCGTGCGTATTCTGCAAAATCATCCGCCCCGAAATCGTGAGGATTGCATCCGAATAGCTGATGCCGTGATTGAGCGACGTTTCGGTTTCCTGAGAGGAAATGGAAGGCGACGTATTGAGAAAACAGCGTGACGCCTGATTCTACCGAGGGAAAGAATGGAAGAACACGCCGCTTAGGAGCGGATAGGGAGTGAGACAAAGTGAGCCTACTAAAGCGGTTGGTGCAAATCGGTCAGATTAGGAAACAAGTTCTTTTAGATCGACCTGGAGAACGTTGGCAAGTCGAGTGAGGTTGTCATGCGAGATATTTGTAACGCAGCGCTCGAGATTGGAAACGTAAGCGCGGTGCAACTGGGCTACTGCAGAAACGCTCTCTTGACTCATGCCTAGCCCAAGTCGAATTCGACGCAAATTTTTAGCGATAAGTTTTCGTCCTGTGTCTTCAGGAACCTGAATAAATACCTCGTCTGACTCTTGCATAAGCATGCCGATTCGAACTACAGTTAACCGTCTACTGTATGGAAGTGGAGGTTTTCGCACGATCAGTGCCGATTAGATTTCGCAGAATGCGAAATCTGGAAGGTACTACTAAATTCAATCGCTGTAACCATTTCTCGACAAAGAAAATGGGTGGATTTGCTATTGCCGCTGACTTTTAAGTCAATCCTCGAGCGACTTTAAAAATTCTTTATTTTTCGGTGCGTTACACCGTCTTTTAATTTGAATTTTGGTGCGCTATTACGTACCACCTATTTTCGTGAGTGGCGCTCGAGAAGTCAAGGACTTATTGGGCTGTGGCGATTGGTATCGCCCCTCTGTCTTATTCAAAGTAATAATTTTCTCTAGAGTGCGCCTGCGTACTCTAGAGGGGTTCGCTCGTTCCAAATTTTTTGGAGTTTATCGTCATGCCCTCGAAAACCGTGCGCATTCAAAAACGTATCCTCAAGCGAATTGCCGATCGCCATGGTCAAGGGCATGGTGACGCCTACAAAGCGTGGATACAGGTGACACGAGCAAACATCACCAACAAGAGTTGCCAATCTGCGGGCAATACTCTGAACGGCTACAAGCGCAGATTCAACTTCATGAGTCAGTCCGAGCGACGTTTCTCCATTCTCTTGCAATGGCTCGGGGCTGCCGACATCAGAGAGCAGTTTCCCCTTTGGCCTGTACCTCACCTTCATCCGTTGGTTGGCGCCCGAGGTAGTGAAGGTCTCGGATTGGGGTGTGTGCGCGGACTACTTGAGATAGCGAAGGAGGCCGGAATAGATCACGGCTATGAAATTGAGGCCAGAGGTATTCCCTACGTAGCGACTGTCGACCTGATGGTCACGATCTATCGGCAAGGCGTTCCATCGTTGGTCGCATTCAGTTGCAAACCAAGAGAAATCATTGAATCTGCGGGGCCATTGGATAACCCGTTGCGACGAGCAGAGCTTGAACGGCGCTATATGCATGAGATTTCTGGACGTTTCGTAATGGCCAATCCAGAAAGATATCCGCGAGCGCTCTATCTGAATCTCGAATGGTTGATGCCGGACGATGCAGTAAGCGTTGCACTGGAAGCGAACCCGGGATTCGTTGCGATGCGAGAGTACTTAGCTGCGAACATCAATGACGTTCCAATAGAGAAGGCTATCAGAGATGGGCGGGTGAGCGCGAATATGGATTCGGAGACCGCAAATGCCGTTTTTCGTCTACTGGCATGGCGGCAGCAGATCGACATAGATTTGTCCAGACCCGTTGCTATGTCGCGTCCAGCTTGCCGTGGCGGAAAGAGCGTTTACCACGCGCTCAGAAATGGCTTTGGCTTCGGAGGCTGCGATGTTGCGTGTTGAAGTGAATCAGGTCTACATGATTGCGCAGCATTCTCCGGCAGGTAAAAGTAGCGGAATGTTTCGGGTCCTACACGAGGATCGGCTCACGGATCGTACCTGGCTGATCTTTCTACCAAGAAGAAGAGAGAGCTTTTGCAGGGGAGCGTTCGTAGAAAGTTCGGAAGTTCTGTCAAAGATGTTACTTGATGAGAGCTTGAAAAAAGTCGATTTATCACCTAACCCAATATGGAATATGGCGGATGACCAGATTCGGCTGAGATATCCCAGCAATGCGGAAGGAGAGGAGTGCCAATTTCTAGTGAAACGAGACATGAAATGGAGATGGATACAGGATTTTGTTGAGGGAAATACGATCGGGCATGTCCTGGTAATGAATTCTGCGTCATCCTGGATCGCTCAGAGGAGTAAGGAGTTGCAGATCGAGCGGAATAAATTAGCCGATGCCTTAAACCGCTATTGGGCGGGAGGGCTCCAGAAGAATGCGTTGCTCCCAAATTGGATGTTCAGTGGGGATCCTGGCGGGACTCGCGAGCAGACAAGAAAAATCGGCCGGCCAGATGCCAATTCCGAGCGTGACGGAGATCGTGGGTATTTTCTTACGGAGGGTGACAAGGAAAAGTTGAGGCATGGATGGAATATTTTTGTCAAACCTAATTGTTCCGTGCACACCGCATATCTGATGACCTGCGGAATTTTCTATTCCAAAGGGGTCAAGTCAGAGGGTGGCTATCGCCTTCCTGAGCTGTTAGACAAGCGGCAACGTCCGACGCTAGCCCAGTTCAAGAAATGGGGGCCTGGTTGTGATGCTGGAAATACTGCTTCAAGACAGAAACTGCGAAACTCCGATTACGAGAACAACTTCAGAGGACTACGGGGATGCGCGACGGATGTCTCCATAGCAGTTGGTTCCATGGCATTTACTGACAGCACGTCAACCGATGTGCATCTTGTTTCTATTGCTGATCCTCTTAAGCCGATCGGCATGCTCCATCGTCTATTGATCAAGGACGCAAGATCTACAGTGATTGCAGGATGGTATTGCGGGTTAGATGCACCGTCTGCTCGCACGTTCTTGTTGGCGGTTGCAAATGCAGCGTCATCAAAAAAAGATGTATACGCGCGCTTTGGTATTGAAATATCTGAGAGTCAAGATATTTCCGCGGTGTTTAAGACGTACATTGGGGATAACGGAGAATTTCGGAATGAACAATCGATCTCCGCACTAACAAATTTCAATGCAACGATTCAATACGCCAAAAGTGGCGTTGCCGTATTGAAGGCGCCTGTCGAAAGTTATCACCATGTTGTGCAAACGCGGATGGATCATCAGCTGACTGGGACAACATTTGGGAGGCAAAGAGAACGTGGAGAACCTGCACCGGCAACTAAAGCAATTCATAAATATCCCAGCTATATGCGTGAGTTTCTTGAAGAGACTCTCTACTACAACACGGTGGAACTTGTACCGCATTTGCTCACCTTGGAAATGCGCGCAGTTGAACTACATCCAACCCGAATGAATATCTTCCGGTGGTACCAAAAAATGGGCTACGCGCCTACATACTCACCAGATATTGCGGCGATTCACGCGCATCTGTATCCGCCAATCAGAGGACGGATGACGCCGAGCGGCGTGAAGATTTTGCGGGATGACGCAGGCAACAAAAATGTATTTGTTAGTGGAGTCGTTTTTTCAAGCAAATATCTTTATGACAGCGGATTGTTAGAGCGGGCAAGAAGATTAGGTAACTTTGACATAACCCTTCGGGGCGATATTTGCGATCTTCGAAAGATGTGGATGGTGACAGACGCAGGAGTATTCGAACTGGAAGGGGCGTCACCTGATCCTCTGTTGCATGAACTCACGATTCAAGATCTGAATGGATTTAGTGATTCAGACTTAGAGCTCCGAGTCGCTGAGCGGCAAAATCAAGAGCAAGCGAGATTAGACATCATCAATAAGAGAGGCGCTAACGAGAAGGAGCTTTTAAGAAAAAAGAAAGACGCATTGGCGCAGCTCACTAGGCCGCCTACAAAAAAAGAACTTACTGCGGGAGTGCGGGTAAATCGTCAGGCAGAGCATGTTCATCTGAAGAATGCTGGACTTACTCAAGGTCCTCATGAGATGCGCTCGTCGGGTGAGGAACCTGCAGCTATCGAGAAGAAGAGCGCCGCAGAGAGCACCGAATCAATATCAGAAATGGCTGAGGAGGGCGGCATAGCTAAGACTTCAAAAGTCGTTGAAGCGAGCGCTAGAGGTCAACGGAAGAAGCATGAAGATTTTATCTCGAGTTTTTTTAAGTAATTGTCGATAGATGGGATGACGAAAATGAATGGCGGAAATTTCTGTAATGACCCACTGAAAACCTGCTCAGTAGATAATCCTAAAAGGAAATCAAAATGAGCAAGGTTATGGAAGAAGAATTCAAGCGTTGGACAGCCAAGCGCAAAGCGGCGCTGGTGATGGAAATCATCCAGGGAAAGACGACGGTGGCAGAGGCTAGCCGGTCGTTTGATATCCCGCCATCCGAGATCGAAGAATGGGTCGATGAAGGCCGCAAAGGGATGGAGAACGCCCTGCGTGCCAAGCCGCTGGATGTGAGAGAACAGTACGAGCGGCAACTCAAGGAGCTTCAGGAAGCCTACGGAGAAGCCATGCTGGAGCTGCGCGCCAGAAAAAAATTGGCGTCCCTGTTGGGCGAGGAAGACAAGTAATCGAGACCATCCGCCAGGGACTCAAACAAGACGGTTTCGATGTGGCTGTCAGCAAGATATGCGCGTGGTTTGGGATTGCCAGGCGCAGCGCTTACTACAAGCCGGTGAAGGCTGAGCCCAAGGTGCAGGAGCGCTTTGCCGAACCCATTCGCAAGATGATCCTGGAAGAGCCGTCCTTCGGCTATCGCACGGTGGCTGGCCTGCTCGGGTTCAATAAGAACACCGTGCAGAGGATCTTCCAGATCAAAGGTTGGCAGGTCAAGAAGCGTCCTATTGGTTTCCGTCCCAGGGTGAAGGCCTTGCCGTCGGTAGCCACAGGACCAGACCAGCGCTGGGCAACCGATCTGTGTCGGATCTGGACAGGGCGAGATGGCTGGGCGGTGCTAGCCCTGGTGATTGATTGCCACACGCGGGAATTACTGGGCTGGCATCTGTCGCGTTCGGGCAAGTCGAAGACGGCAGAGTCGGCCCTGGAGCAAGCGCTGATCGCGCGTTATGACTCGCTGGGTCGCGTGACGGCGCCGTTCTTGCTGAGGTCCGACAATGGGCTAGTGTTCACCAGCCGTAGTTACACAGCGTTGGTCCGCAGTTACGGACTGCAGCAGGAGTTCATCACGCCGCATTGCCCGCAGCAGAATGGCATGGTCGAACGCGTCATCCGAACCCTGAAGGAGCAATGCGCTCATCGGCATCGCTTCGAAACACTGCAACACGCCAGTCGCATCATTGGCGACTGGATCGGCTTCTATAACCACCGCCGGCCGCATCAGGCGCTGGGCATGAAGACACCGGCTGAGGCGTTTGCTTTAGCCGCATAACGTGAGCCGGTTTCGCTGGGTCATTACA
>Ga0213872_10000359_pt1 | contig 38340 bp, 29 predicted proteins | sample VelepicomBERX_R2_FD_160071 | JGI IMG/M metagenome (GOLD analysis project Ga0213872, IMG submission 160071) | Rhizosphere microbial communities from Vellozia epidendroides in rupestrian grasslands, the National Park of Serra do Cipo, Brazil - RX_R2 | ecosystem: Host-associated > Plants > Roots >... | reverse complement strand
GGTGCAGGTGATCCCGCACATCACCAACGAGATTCAAGACTTCGTACGCCGCGGCGCAGGCGTCGGCACGCCCGACGCGGTCGACGTGGCCATCGTCGAGATCGGCGGCACCGTGGGCGACATCGAGTCGCTGCCCTTCCTTGAAGCGGCGCGCCAGATGAGCCTGAAGACCGGCCCGACCAACATTGCCTTCGTGCACCTGAGCTACGTGCCCTGGATCGCCGCCGCCGGCGAGCTCAAGACCAAGCCGACCCAGCACACCGTGCAGAAGCTGCGCGAGATCGGCATCCAGCCCGACGCGCTGCTGTGCCGCGCCGACCGCCGCATCCCCGACGACGAGCGCGAGAAGATCTCACTGTTCACCAACGTACCCGAGTACGGCGTGATCTCGATGTGGGACGTGAACACCATCTACAAGGTGCCGCGCATGCTGCACGAGCAGGGCCTGGACCAGTTGATCTGCACCAAGCTGCAGCTCAACACCAAGGCCGCCGACCTGAAGCGCTGGGACACCCTGGTCAACGAGGTCGAGAACCCCAAGACCGAAGTCACCATCGCGATGTGTGGCAAGTACACCGACCTGTCGGACTCGTACAAATCGCTCAACGAGGCGCTGCGCCACGCGGGCATCCACAACCATGCGCGCGTCAACATCGACTACGTCGACTCCGAGCTGCTGACGGCCGAGAACATCTCGCAGCTGGCGCAGTTCGACGCCATCCTGGTGCCCGGCGGCTTCGGCAAGCGCGGCGTCGAAGGCAAGATCCTGGCGGCCCAATATGCCCGCGAGCACAAGCTGCCCTACCTGGGCATCTGCCTGGGCATGCAGGTCGCCACCATCGAGTACGCGCGCCACATGGCCGGCCTGGAGGGCGCCAACTCCACCGAGTTCGACCCCGACGCGCCGCACAAGGTGATTGCCTTGATCGACGAATGGCAGAACGCCGACGGCAGCATCCAGAAGCGCGATGAAAAGTCCGACCTGGGCGGCACCATGCGCCTGGGCGCGCAAAGCTCGGACGTCAAGCCCGGCACGCTGGCGCACGACATCTACGGCGACGTCGTCACCGAGCGCCACCGCCATCGCTACGAGGCCAACGAGCATTACCTCGACCAGTTGCAAAAGGCCGGCCTGGTGATCTCGGCCATCACCCAGCGCGAGAAGCTGACCGAAATGGTCGAGCTGCCGCGCAGCGTGCACCCCTGGTTTGTCGGCGTGCAGTTCCACCCCGAGTTCAAGTCCACGCCCTGGGACGGCCACCCGCTGTTCACCGCCTTCATCAAGGCGGCGCTGACTCACAAGGCTGCGGGTCAGAAGGATTGATTGAAATGACAACCCCCACGCTCACTTTGTTCACTGCCCCCCGAGGGGGTGCTTCAGCGCCTTCGGGCGGCCGGGCGGCACTGAAATGAAACTGTGCGGATTCGACGTCGGCGTCGACAAGCCTTTCTTCCTGATCGCGGGCACCTGCTCGATCGAGGGGCTGCAACTCTCGCTCGACGTTGCGGGCCTGCTGAAGGAGGCGTGTGCCACGCTCGGCATTCCGCTGATCTACAAGGGATCGTTCGACAAGGCCAACCGTTCGTCCGGCACCAGCAAGCGCGGTGTCGGCATGGAGGCCGGCTTGAAGATCCTCGACGAGGTCCGCCGCCAGACTGGCCTGCCTGTGCTGACTGACGTGCATGACGCCGCCCAGGTGGCCGAGGTCGCCAGCGTCGTCGACGTGTTGCAGACGCCGGCATTCCTGTGCCGACAGACCGATTTCATTCGTGCCGTCGCGCAAAGTGGCCGGCCGGTGAACATCAAAAAGGGCCAGTTCCTTGCGCCCTGGGACATGAAGAACGTCATCGACAAGGCCCGTGCCGCCGCCGGTGAGGTGGGCCTGTCGGAGGACCGTTTCCTCGCCTGTGAGCGCGGCGTCAGCTTCGGCTACAACAACCTGGTCGCCGACATGACGAGCCTGGCCGTCATGCGCGACACGGGCGCTCCGGTGGTGTTCGACGTCACCCACTCCGTGCAGAAGCCTGGCGGACTCGGTGGCACGAGCGGTGGTGCGCGCGAGATGGTGCCGGTGCTGGCCCGGGCCGGCGTGGGCGCCGGTGTGGCCGGCCTCTTCATGGAGACACACCCGAACCCGGCCGAAGCCTTCAGCGACGGCCCGAACGCCGTGCCACTCAAGCACATGAAGACCCTGCTGGAGCAGTTGGTGGCGCTGGACCGCGTGGTCAAGACGCAGCCGCTGTTAGAGAACGATTTCAGCTGCTGAGCCCCGCACGCCGTCGCATCTTGTTCAGCGCCGGTAACTGAAAGCTGGCACCATGCGGCCGCAAGAATTTCTGACCTTCTGGAGACCTTGAATGAGTGCAATTGTTGACATCGTCGGCCGCGAAATCCTCGACAGCCGCGGCAACCCCACCGTCGAATGCGACGTGCTGCTGGAGTCCGGCGTGATGGGCCGCGCGGCCGTGCCGTCCGGCGCCTCGACCGGTTCGCGCGAGGCCATCGAGCTGCGCGACGGCGACAAGAGCCGCTACCTGGGCAAGGGCGTGCTCAAGGCCGTCGAGCACATCAACACCGAAATCTCCGAAGCCGTGCTGGGCCTGGACGCATCCGAGCAGGCCTTCCTGGATAAGACCCTGATCGACCTCGACGGCACCGAGAACAAGAGCCGCCTGGGCGCCAATGCGATCCTGGCCGTGTCCATGGCCGTGGCCCGCGCTGCGGCCGAAGAGTCCGGCCTGCCGCTGTACCGCTACTTCGGCGGCATGGGCGGCCTGCAGCTGCCGGTGCCGATGATGAACGTCATCAACGGCGGCGCGCATGCCAACAACTCGCTGGACCTGCAGGAGTTCATGATCATCCCCGTGGGTGCACCGAGCTTCCGTGAAGCGCTGCGCTGGGGCGCCGAGGTGTTCCACGCGCTCAAGGCCATCCTGCACGACAAGCACATCAGCACCGCCGTGGGCGACGAAGGCGGCTTTGCTCCCAGCGTCGAGAACCACGAGGCCGCCATCCAGCTGATCCTGCAGGCGATCGACAAGGCCGGCTACACCGCCGGCGAACAGATCGCGCTGGGCCTGGACTGCGCCGCCAGCGAGTTCTACAAGGATGGCAAGTACGTGCTCGAAGGCGAAGGCGGCATTGCACTGAGCGCCGAGCAGTGGACCGACATGCTGAGCACCTGGGTCGACAAGTACCCCATCATCTCGATCGAAGACGGCATGGCCGAAGGCGACTGGGCCGGCTGGAAGCATTTGACCGAGCGCCTGGGACAGAAGGTTCAGATCGTCGGCGACGACCTGTTCGTGACCAACACGCGCATCTTGAAGGAAGGTATCGAGAAAGGCATCGCCAACTCGATTCTGATCAAGATCAACCAGATCGGCACCCTGACCGAGACCTTCGCCGCCATCGAGATGGCCAAGCGCGCCGGCTACACCGCCGTCATCAGCCACCGCTCGGGCGAGACCGAAGACTCGACCATCTCCGACATCGCCGTCGGCCTGAACGCCGGCCAGATCAAGACCGGCTCGCTGAGCCGCAGCGACCGCATGGCCAAGTACAACCAGTTGCTGCGCATCGAGGAAGACCTGGGTGACGTGGCCTACTATCCTGGCCGAGCCGCTTTCTATAACTTGCGCTAAGACCCGGGCTCAAGCGCTCGGGCTAAACTCAGCCGCGTGAAAACGCTCGCCGTCGTTCTTGCCACCTTCCTGGTGGTCATCCAGGCCCAGCTTTGGTTCGGCAAAGGGGGCCTAGGTCGCGGCGTTCAGCTGCGTGCCCAGTTGCAATCGCAGTTGGAGGCCAACGAGCAGATCCGCGCCCGCAACGCGCAATTGCAGGCCGAGCTTCGCGACTTGCGCGAAGGCTTGGAGATGGTCGAGGAAAAAGCCCGCATGGAGCTGGGCATGGTGAAGCCGGACGAGATCTACGTCCAGATTCAACACTGAGCCTCCTCCGCACACCCTCATGGACGCCCTGCTGATCTGGCTTGCACCGCTGTTTGCGCCCGCCTTCGAAGCGCTGGGCAGCCCCATCACGTGGGTCGAGCTGCTGGCCTTCGTGCTGTCGATCTGGATGGTGGTCTGCAATATGCGCGAACAGGTGCTGGCGTGGCCGCTGGCCCTGATCAGCTCGCTGCTGTATTTCCTGCTGTTCTGGAGCGGCAAGCTCTATGGCGAGGCGAGCCTGCAGCTGCTGTTCGCCAGCCTCGCCGTCTGGGGCTGGTGGCAGTGGCTGCGCGGCCGCACGGCCGACGGCCAGGCGCTGCACGTGCGTCGCCTGGACGCCAAGGGCATCTGGGTGGCGGGCATGACGACGCTGATGCTGTGGCCCATGCTGGGCTGGTTCCTGCACAGCCACACCGATTCGCCGCTGCCCTACTGGGACGCCTTCCCCACCGTGGCCAGCCTCACCGGCCAGTGGCTGCTGGGCCGCAAATACCGCGAGAACTGGACCGTCTGGGTCGTGGTGAACGTGGTCAGCGTGGGCCTGTTCGCCTTCAAGGGCTACTGGCTCACCGTGCTGCTCTATGCCGTCTTCATCCCCATGTCGGTGGCCGGGTGGCGGGCCTGGCAGAAACAGCTACGGCAGATCCAGCAACGCCAGCATGGACAGCACGCCAGCGCCTGCTGAAGCCGTCAAGGGCTTGTGCATTGCCCTGGTCGGCGCGGAAAGCACGGGCAAGAGCAGCCTGGCTCTCGCGCTCACCGAGCACCTGAGCCAGACCACGCGGCTCCGCGTGACGCCAGTCGACGAGCACTTGCGCCATTGGTGCGACGCCCAGGGCCGCACGCCCCGCATCGACGAGCAGGCCGGCATTGCACAAGTGCAGATCGACCTGATTGAAGCCGCGGCGCTCAGGCACGATCTGGTGATCTGCGACACCACGCCCTTGATGACGGCGGTCTACAGCGACCTGCTGTTTGCGGACACCCGCCTGTACGACACAGCCCGGCAATTTCACCGGCGCTGCGAGCAGACCCTGCTGATGGGCCTGGACCTGCCCTGGGTGGCCGACGGCCTGCAGCGCGACGGCCCCCATGTGCGTGCGCCGGTGGATGCGCTGCTTCGCCAGGCCTTGCGCAACTTCGGCACGCCCTTCAGCGTCGTGACGGGCCAAGGACCGGCGCGCCTGGACGCCGCCTTGAACGCCATCACGCCGGTGCTGCTGAGCCTTGCGCCTCAAGACTCAGGCCCAGGGCTGTTCAGCCGCCTGGTCCAGCGCCAGGCCCAGGTTGGCGGCTTGCGCGCCTGGGCCTGCGAGCACTGCGACGTGGCCGAATGCGAGCACGCGCTGAGGCGCCGAGGCTGATCAGAGTTCGGCGTGCAGACGCAAGCCCCAGACGGAAACCGGACCGCGATCTTCGTTGTAGGCCGGGTTCTTGACGAACTGATAGTCACCCGTCACGGTCAGGTATTTGTTCAGGCGCGCCGAGTAATAGGCCTCCAGAATCTGCTCCGTACCGTAGTGAGGCAACTGGCCGTCGCCGATCAGAATGCCCATGCCGCCGGCCGCAAAGTAGGCCTTGGCCTGCGACGACAAGCCGTTCACGGCAAAGGCAAGGCCGACGCGATGCTCGGGTTGATTCCAGTAGCTGCCCTTGATGGACACCCCGCCTGACAGCGCCTGGTTGATGTCCGTGAAGTCGTAGGCTTCGGTCTTGCCGTCATTCGCGCTGTAACGGGCAAACGCCCCCACATCCGGCGCCAGCTCCTGCTCCAGATTGAGCACATAACCGGTCTTGTTCGCGACCTGCCTGACATTCGCCGTATTGGGCGCGGTGTCGAGCGCCAGCCCCTGGCTGACCGCATCCGTGTACAGCCCCATTCGCGCATGGGTCAGGAATCCCAGCACGCGGACGGCTCCGGGATGGCCCAGCAGGTCGTAATGCCGCTCCAGTTCGAGCAGCCATTGCTGCTGCTTGAATGTGCCATCCAGGGTTTCCATATTGGGCTGCTTGGACATGGCGTAAAAGCCACCGCGCAAGGTCCAATCGCGGTGCGCCCATTCGAGGGCTGCGCCCGAGCTGAAGCCCCAGGAGTCGGCGGCATAGTCGAACGCGCCCGCCTCGATCACGGTCCAGTTCAGGAAATCGGCGCGCGGATCGTGGGCATAGGCGTTGCCGTCAAACAGGTCCGGAACCGAGATCTTGCCCAGCGTCAGCGTGATGCGGTTTTCAGACCGCGTTCCGGCCAGATTGTTGGCGCTGGATTCGACGAACTCCGTGGGCCCGTCGTCGAGTGAAAAGGTTTGACGCAGAAAGGCCCTGTGCAAGCGGGCATAGGGGGTGTCGTGCCCGACCTTGTAGGCATCGCCGCTGGTGAATCCGGCGACCCCCAGGGTATTTTCGAGGCCGTAGCCCTGGTCGAACTCAGGGTTCAGGTAGAACTCCCCGCCCTTCCAGACCCGCGCCCCCAGGAACAGGGTGGTGTCCAAGGTTTCCTTGGCGCTTTCAACCGACAGCAGGCTCTGCGGGCCGCTATAGGGCGAGGTGAACGTACCGTGCTTCTGTGTGGTGTTGGTGGCCTGCCAATGCCAGCCCCAGCTTTCGGTCTTGACGTCAGCCTCCGCTGCCGCCTCTGGCTGCGGTACCGCGGACAAGGCCACGGACTGGACCGGCGCAGCGGCGTCGGATTGCGCCATGGCCGACATGGCGGCGGACTGGGCCATCCATGCAGTTGCAAAAATCTTGGCAAAAGCCATGCCACGCTGCGCACCGGGCAGCGCATTGAAAAACTTCAACATTTAAATCTCGCTTTGGAATTGTTTGGGGATCGGTCTGGAGCGGTGAGCCCGCTCCGTTCTCGTTGGATTTCAGAAGGCTGCCAGTTGCACGACACGGTAGATCACCATGCCCACGGCCAGCACGAGATAGCCACGCAGCACGCTCATCCAGAGGCGCGTGGCCGGCGTCATGGGCGCCTGCTCCAGGGTATGCAAGGGAGGCATGCGCCAATCCAGGGCATTTTGCTCAAGAATGGTGACAGGGTTTTGAACCGCCTGCGCCTGCGTCGCGGCCTTGAAGGCGCGCAGCGCCAATGCGGCGATGCCAATCAGCACACCGACCAGCCCGCCGCCGACCAGGATGGAGATGATGGCGTCCTCGTCGATGTCCGGGAACAGCACCGCGGTGGTCAGCACCACCGACAACACCACCAGCACGCCCACGACCACCGCCGTAAACACATTGGTGAACTTGCCATTGATCCACGGCCCCAGCACTTGCTTGTCATTGCAGAGCAGCAACAGGAACACCGAAGCACTGGGCAGGAGCACGCCCGCCAGCGTTTGCACCGCGTTCGTCAGCAGGCCCAGAGGCACGCCGGGAATCAGCACCAGTGCCGCCGCCACGACGATCAGGCCGAAGTAGACCAGGTAGAAGCCCTTGGCATCCGAAGGCTTGCGGTGCAGCGAATGCTTCAAGGACAGCACGTCGCCCAGCGCGTAGGCCGTCGAGAGCGACACGGCGCTTGCGCCGATCACGCTGGCGTCGATCAAGGCGATGGCGAACAGCGTGCCCGGCCAGGACCCGTGGTACTTGGACAGGCCCTGCGCCACGGCCAGGGCGTCGCTGAACTGGCCGGCTTCGGCGGTGCCTGCAAAGCAATGCGCCACCATGCCGATCAGGGCCACGGCGCCGGCAATCACCAGCACGATCCCCAGCCAGAGGTCGATGCGCTCGTAGGGGATGAAGCGCGGCGTGATCCGCTTGTCGATCACATAGCTCTGCTGGAAGAACAATTGCCACGGCGCCACGGTCGTGCCCACGATGCCAATGATGAGCAGCATCACGTCGCTGAGCTTGCCCTCCTTGGGCAGGCCCACCGTGCCGAAGTCATGCAGCAACTGCCCCATGGGCGGATGCACCATCACGAACAGCGGCAGGAGCACCAGGCTGCCGGCGACGAGCGCCATGGAAAAACGCTCGAAGCGCCTGAAGTCTCCGGTACCGGCCGCCAGCATCACCAGCGCCGCCGAGACGGCCACGCCCAAGGCGCGCGGAATGCCCAGGTAGTCCAGGCCCAGCGAGATGCCGATGAACTCGGTCACGATGGTCAGCGCATTGAGCAGGAACAGGTCGATGACGCTGAAGGCGCCCCAGAATTTTCCGAAGCGCTCCAGGATCAGCCTGGCATGTCCCACGCCCGTGACGGCGCCCAGGCGCAGCACCATTTCCTGATTGACGTAAAGCACGGGAATCAGCAGCGCCAGGGTCCACAGCAGCGTCGTGCCGTAGTTCTGCCCGGCCTGCGCGTAGGTGCTGAAGGCGCCGGCGTCGTTGTCGCCCACCATCACGATCAGGCCCGGCCCGAGAATCGCAAGCAGCGTCTGCACGCGGCGCCGCCAGCTGCGCTGCGTCTGCGTCAGGTGCTGATCGCGCTTGATCGTGCCGAAGGCGCCGCGGATGTCGCCGATGTGCGCGCTATCCAATACGGCATGCTGCGTGACACGCGGCGGCGGCACGGCATTTGAAGTCTGGTACATCATGTCGTTCCTCCGTATCTGTGAGACTGGATACAGAGGCCTCAGCGACCGAGGTCGTGAAGGTCGACGAGCATGCAGTAGGCGCTGCCATGCGCGGCGCTGATGCGAGGCGAAGTCACATGCCGCAGGGTCGGCAGGAATTCAAACAGGCGGACGAAGATTTGTTTGCAAAACATGGGTTTCTCCTTGGGCACTCGGCCACAGAGAAACCCTCGCAATCAGGCGAGCAGCACTCTCCGCGACCAAGTCGGGATGAATTGGACGGAAATACGTTTGAAATTGGGGGGGGGCGCCGGCGTGCGCCTACTAGGGTCGGGATCCATGCTTTCTCCTCAGTTGTGGGGCACTGCAGTGCGTTGCACGGAACCGTTCACGCGTTCGTCTGTCAGGCAAACACGCAAACGACGGGTCGGCCAAAGCGAAGACAGGTCTACCGCCTTGACTGCTTCAAGAAGGGGCGCAGCGTCCTGCTGCCGAGCACGGTTCGACGGAACCGCAGGCTTGGCCGTGGACGATATGGAATGGATGAACTGCATGCTGCACTCCCGCTCAGGACGAAAGCTGCATGCGCGCACAAGCGCCAAGAGCCACAGCCCTCGTCAATGAGGGTGAAGCTCTTGCTATTTGGTGATTGAAGGCCAGACCACGGATTGGGACTGGCGAAGGTTCAGGCGTCGATCAACTCAGTGACCGACAGCCCACGAAGCAGGCGTCAGACGGCTGAGCAGGTCGCGGCCATCACGGCACGCTTCAATTCACTGCAACAACTGGCACTGTCCACGCACGCGGCTCCGAAGTTTCGATCCTGCGATTGTTGCATTGCGACAAATTCAAGTCAATTGTTAATTTGGTCATTTGCTTCACATACAGTTCGCGTCGTCACAGAGATCGCATCATGTCGCTCATGTCATTCATCCGCCCCAAGACCCTGGCTGCCAGCCGAATTGCCCTTGCATTTCTGTTTCCGTTCCTGACGGTGTCGCTCGGCGCGTGCGCGCCCGTGCCGCCGACGCCCAGGGCCGACCTGGCGCCCGTCAAGGTGACCGTGCTGGCCATCAACGACTTCCATGGCAACCTCAAGCCTCCGGAAGGCGGCATACGCATCCAGGACCCTGATCACCCTGGCCAGGCCCTGCAGGTCGCAGCCGGCGGCGCCGAACACCTGGCCACGGCGGCGCGGCAGCTGATGCAGCAAAACCCCAACCACGTGTTCGTTGCCGCTGGCGACCTGGTCGGCGCCAGCCCCCTGCTCTCGGCCCTGTTCCACGACGAGCCCACCATCGACGCCCTGAGCCAGATGGGCCTGGAACTCAGCGCCGTCGGCAACCACGAATTCGACAAGGGCTATGCGGAGCTTCTGCGCCAGCAGTACGGCGGCTGCCACCCGGTGGACGGCTGCCAGGGCCCCGAGCCGTTCAAGGGCGCGCGCTACCACTACCTCTCGGCCAGCACCTGGGTCGAGCAGACGGGCAAGACCTTGCTCCCTGCCTACGAGATCAAGCGCTTCGAGGGCGTGCCCGTGGCCTTCATCGGATTGACGCTCAAGGCCACGCCCGGCATCGTCCTGGCCAGCGGCGTCAAGGGACTGCGCTTCGACGACGAGGCGGACACCATCAACCGCCTGGTGCCCGAGATCCAGGCGCAGGGCGTGCATGCCATCGTCGTGCTGATCCACGAAGGCGGCTATCCGACGGGCGACTACAACGAATGCCCGGGTATCTCGGGCGCCATCGTCGACATCGCGAAGAAGCTCGACAAGGCCGTGGACGTGGTCGTCAGCGGGCACACCCACAAGGCCTACAACTGCCGCATCGATGGACGCCTGGTCACCAGCGGCGACAAATACGGCACCGTGCTGACCGACATCGAACTGACGCTCGATCGAGCCCAGGGCACGGTGCTCAGCGCCCAGGCCCGCAATCTGCTGGTGCGCGACGACGTCTTTGCCAAGGACACCGACCAGACCCGGCTGATCAGCCATTACGAACGGCTGGCCGCGCCGCAGATCCAGCGCGTGGTGGGCCACATCAGCGACAACTTCGACGCCACCTCGGCCGCCGGCGCAAGCAGCATGGGCCAATTGATTGCCGACGCGCAGCTGGCCGCCACGCGGCCATCCGAGCTAGGCGGCGCCGTGATCGCGCTGACCAACCCCGGCGGCATACGCGCCCCCCTGCTCAGGAAGGGCGACGGCGCCATCACCTACGGCCAGGTCTTCACGTCCCAGCCCTTCTCTAACAATTTGGTGACGCTGACACTGTCGGGCGCGCAACTTCTGGCCTTGCTGGAGCAGCAATGGAGCGGGCAAGCCAAGTTCAGGCCGCTGCAGGTCTCCCAAGGCTTCAGCTACAGCTGGGACGCCAGCCAGCCCGAGGGACATCGCGTCCGGCCCGACAGCCTGCGCCTGCAGGGCCAAGCGATCCAGCCCGATGCGCGCTTGCGCGTCACCGTCAACAACTACCTGGCCGACGGAGGCGACGGTTTCAGCGTGCTGCGCCAGGGCAGCGACCGGGTGGTGGGCATCATGGATGCTGAGGCCCTGGCGCGCTACCTGCAATCACAGGCACTGACCACGCCCAGCAGGCTGGATCGGGTGACCGCGCTCACCCACTGACCAGGAGCTTCCCATGCAATGCGATCAATGCAAGTTCTGGCTGGAAGTCGGGCAAGACACGCACCTGGCCGCTACCTACGGGCAATGCCATCGCCACCCGCCGCAGCGCGACACGTCCATCGAGTCCAAGGACGTGCACCCGCTCAGGCACTGGCACCACCCGCTGACCCTGGCCAAGGACTGGTGCGGCGAGCACCAGACCCGGTCCAACCCGTCGGCTTACTGAAGCGTGCCCTTGTCGGCTTCCTTCGCGGTGCCGGTGGCGAACAGCGCGCCGACGTCGACCGCGTCGAAGTGGTAGCGGGCGCCGCAGAAATCGCAATCGATCTCGAGCTGGCCCATCTGCTCCAGCGCTTCATCGACTTCGGCGCGTCCCAGGCCCTGCAGCATGCCGCCCACGCGTTCGCGCGAGCAGCTGCAGGCGAAACTGGGCACCAACGGCTCGAAGCGGCGCATGTCCTCTTCCCAGAACAGGCGGCGCAGCACCGTGTCGGCGTCCAGCGTCAGCAATTCTTCACGGGTCAGGGTTGAAGCCAGCATGCTGATGCGGTTGAAGGCATCGGCCAGCTCTTCTGCACTCTTTTCGCCTGCCTTCCCCTGCCCTTCCAGATTGCCCTTGCCCTCCAGCGGCAGGCGCTGGATCAAGAGGCCTGCGGCCAATTCATCGTTGGCGGCCAGCACCAGGCAGGTGTCGAGCTGCTCGGACTGGCGCATGTACTGCTCGATCACCTTGGAGACCTGCTGCAGCGGCTCGCCATTCGCATCCGACAAAGGCACCACGCCTTGATAGGGCTGCTGGCCCGGCAGGCGGTCCTGCGGATCCAGCGTGATGGCGCAGCGCCCATGGCCGTGCGCGTTCAGCATGGCCGGCAAGGTCGCCGTCTCCTGCACCTCGCCGACCACCTTGGCGGTGCAGCGAAACTTCAGGTCGGACCCGACCTCGGCCACGGCCAGCTTGACCGGGCCGTCGCCCATGGCCTGCAGGATCAGGCTGCCCTTGAACTTGATGTTGGATTGCATCAGCACGGCGGCGGCGGCCATCTCTCCGAGCAGATGGCGCACCGGCGCCGGGAAGGCGCCTTGCGTCTCGCGCCGCTTGAGCACGTCGCGCCAGCTGTCATCCAGGCGCACCAGCATGCCGCGAACGGGCAGGCCCTCGAACAGGAATTTGTGCAATTCACTCATGCAGACACTCAAGCGATTTTTGTCAATTCACGCGCAAAGCGCTGGCCGTTGTGGACGTAGTGCTTCGCACTCATTGCAAGTCCGGCCACCTGTTCGGGACGCAGCTCCCGCACCACCACGGCCGGCCGGCCCATGATCAGGCTGCCGTCGGGGAACTCCTTGCCCTCGGTCACCAGCGAGCCGGCGCCCACCAGGCAGTTCTTGCCGATGCGCGCGCCATTGAGCACCACGGCGCCGATGCCGATCAGCGAGTTGTCGCCCACCGTGCAGCCATGCAGCATGACCTTGTGACCCACCGTCACGTTGCGGCCCAACTCCAGCGGGAAACCGGTGTCGGCGTGCAGCACGGAGCCGTCCTGGATGTTGCTGCCTGCGCCTATCGTCAAGCTGTCGCTGTCGCCGCGCAGCACTGACTGGAACCACACGCTGACCTCCTCGCCCAGCGTGACCCGGCCTATCACCTCGGCGCTGTCGGCCACCCACGCGGACGCCGCCACCTGGGGCTCGTTGTCGCCTAGCTTGTAAATTGCCATTGATGTCTCCAGGGCGTGAATCGATCCGTGCTGCCGATCTTGTGCAGCAAACCGGGAATTGTATGAACTCCCAGCTGGGGGCGCGGCGACGGCTTACAAGGCCTGCAGTTCGGCTTCGGTGAACCCGGCGGCGCGGCGCGCCTCCAGGTTGAAAGGCGCGCGCAGCTTGGGCGCGTCGTATTGCTTGACCAGCGCGGCATAGGTGCCGACCGGGTCCAGGCCGCGGGCCTCGCAGACAAAGTTGTACCAGCGGTTGCCCGCTGCCACATGGCCGATTTCGTCGCCCAGGATCACATCCAGAATCGCGGCCGCCTTCTTGTCGCCCACGCCCAGCAGCTTGTTCTTGACCGCCGGCGAAGCGTCCAGGCCGCGCGCCTCCAGCGTGCGCGGCACCAGGGCAATGCGGGCCAGGATGTCGCCCTGCGTGCGCTCGGCCATGTCCCACAGCGCCTTGTGGGCCTGGAACGAGCCGTAGTCGAAACCCAGGCTCACCAGATGATTGCGCAGCAGGGTGAAGTGCAGCGCCTCCTCCTTGGCAATACGGACCCAGTCCAGATAGAAAGCCTCGGGCATGCCGGCGAAGCGCCAGACGATGTCCAGCGCCAGGTCGATCGCGTTGAGCTCGATGTGCGCGATGGAATGCACGAGCGCCGCCTGCCCCTCCACCGTGCGCATCGAATAGGCCTTGAGCTGGGTATGAGGCACCAGTTGCGGATGCTCAGGCCGGCCGGGAATGCCGGGCGGCGCCTCGATCTGGCGCTCGGCGCCTATGGGACCATCCAGCGCCAAGTCTTGCGTCAAGGCCGCCTTTCGGATGGGGTCGGCCGTCAGCAAGGGCTCCAGCACGCGATCACGCAGGGAATTCATGGGGGAATTCTAGGCCCGGTAAAATCGCGGCTTTTCGTGGGCCACCGCCCTTTTTTGTTGTACGGCCCACGCCATGACCCGCATCCAAGCCAACCTGCTGCTGATCGTCGTTGCCCTGATCTGGGGTTCGGCCTTTGTCGCCCAGGCCCACGGCATGGCGCACGTCGGCCCTATGACCTTCACCGGAGTCCGCTTCCTGATCGGCGCCCTGGTGGTGTCGCCGCTGATGTGGAAGGAATGGCGCGCGCAGGCCCACTTGCAACAGTTGCACCAGCATGTCTGGGGGGCGCGCGAGGCGCTCAAGATTGCCGGCCTGGGCTGCCTGTTGACCCTGGGCGCCGCCATGCAGCAGATCGGCATCCAGACCACCACCGTCACCAACGCCGGCTTCCTGACCGCCCTGTACGTGCCGCTGGTGCCGGTGCTGGGCTGGCTGCTGTTCCGTCATTTGCCGCACTGGTCGGTCTGGCCCGGCGCGCTGTGCTGCCTGCTGGGCGCCTTCCTGCTCTCAGGCGCCAAGGAGCTTCAAATCGGGACGGGCGACCTCTGGGTCATTTTCTCGGCCCTGCCCTGGACCGTGCACGTGCTGATGGTGGGCCGGGTGGCCGACCGCATGAACGCGCCCTTCCTGGTGGCCGGCGGCCAGTTCCTGACCTGCGGCATGCTGGCCCTGGCCTGGGCGCTGCTGTTCGAGCCCATCAGCCTGCAAGGACTGCAGGCCGCCGCGCAGCCGCTGCTCTACACCGGCGTGATGTCGGTCGGCGTAGCCTTCACGGGCCAGGTGGTGGCGCAACGCTACGCGCATGCGGCGGACGCGGCCATCATCCTCTCGTCCGAAACCCTGTTCGCGGCCGGCTTCGGCTACGTCTTCATGGGCGACCGCCTGAATGAAAGCGGCCTGCTGGGCTGCGGCCTGATCTTCTTCAGCATGCTGGGCGTGCAACTGCTGCCGCAGGTGCAGCCCCTGCTGCAGGCCTTGTGGCAGAGGCGGCAGGCGGCCTGACCCTCATTGGGGCCGACCGTTCTACATCAGGGTTGACGTCATGGACGGCGTCGGCGGCCGCATGCCAGGGATATTGGGCGTGGCCCGTTTCATGACCGCAATGAACTCGCGCAGCCGGGCCGGATAGATCCTTGCATACGGATAGATCAGGTGCACGGGCAGCGGCGACGCTTCCCAGTCCGGCGCCAACTGGCACAGCTGCCCGCTGGCCAGGTCGTCCGCCACCAGCCATGCCGAGACCAGCGCCGCGCCAATGCCGCTGCGCACGCCGGAGCGCGCGGCGTAGAGGTTGTCCGTGCACATGCGCGGCTGGATGGCGAGGGTCTCGATGCGAGCCCCGTCGACCTGCCTGAGCTTGATTTCATTGCGATAGAACTGCGTGAGCGCCAGCCACGGCAGGCGCGCCAATTCTTCCGGACGGCTGGGCGGATCGCCCGCACCCCACAGCCCTGGCGCCGCGACCAGGATGCGCGGCACCTCGCCCAGACGCACCGCGACCACGCCCGGCTCCTCGACCGCGCCGACGCGAATCGCGCAATCGATCCCCTCCGCGATGAAGTCGACTTGCCGATCCAGCAGCATCCAGTCGACCGTGACTTCCGGGTTCTCGCGCAGGAATTCGGCCAGGGGCTCCACCAGCAGATGCTGGCCGAAGGCATGCGGCGCGATCGCCCGCAGATGCCCGCGCGGCGTGTCCTTGGCACCGCGCAGATCGGACTCGACCGCGCTCCAGGCCTCCAGAAGCGTCTTGGCGTGGGCGTAGCAGCGCTCGCCGTCCTCGGTGAGCTTCATGGCGTGGGTAGAGCGCTGCAGCAGCTTGAGCCCCAGCGTCTGCTCCAGCCACATCAGGCGGCGGCTGATCGTCGGCTGCGTGCTCGCCATCTGGCGGGCGGCCGCACTGAGGCTTCCGGCTTCAACGATGCGGACGAAGGTCTGCATCAGCTCCAGCCTGTCGAGTCCTGTCGGTGCCGCCTTGCTCATTCGTAATGCGCATAACTGTATTGCATCTTGGCGTTCTACCAAAGATTTTCATGTCCAGCAAGAATGAACGCATTCCATCCAAGGTGCTTGATATGAATGCGATTTCCAACGCCCAGGCCGGCCTGCACCGGCACGCGGAACTCTCCCGTCCGCTGGTCATGCTTTTGGCCGGCGGTGCCGGCATGGCGGTGGCGTCGATCTACTACAGCCAGCCCATCCTCGGCGTCCTGTCGAGCGACATGAACGCCTCCGCGCGTTCCGCCGGCTTCATCCCCACCCTAACCCAACTGGGCTATGCGCTGGGCATCCTGCTGCTGGCGCCGCTGGGCGACCGCCACGACCGCCGCACCATCATCCTGATCAAGTCCGCCCTGCTGGCCCTTGCCTTGCTGATCAGCGGACTCGCGCCCGGACTCCCTGCCCTGTTGGCAGCCAGCCTGGTCGTCGGCCTCGCCGCCACCATGGCCCAAGACATCGTGCCGGCCGCCGCCACGCTGGCGCCCGAGGCACAGCGCGGAAAAATCGTCGGCACCGTCATGACGGGCCTGCTGCTGGGCATCCTGCTCTCGCGCGTGGCCAGCGGCTTCATCGCCGAGCGCTGGGGCTGGCGCTGCGTCTACGAACTGGCCGCCGGCCTGGTCGCCGTGTTCGGCCTGATGGCCTGGCAGGGCCTGCCGCGCTTCCACCCGAGCACCCGCATGAACTACCGCCACCTCATGAACTCGCTGGCGAAGCTGTGGGCCATGCATCCGCCTCTGCGCCGCGCCACCTGGGCGCAAGGGCTGCTGGCCCTCGGCTTCAGCGCCTTCTGGTCGACGCTGGCCGTGATGCTCCATGAGCAATTCCACTTTGGCAGCGCTGTCGCAGGCGCGTTCGGACTGGCCGGCGCCGCCGGCGCACTGGCCGCGCCGCTGGCCGGCCGCTTGGCCGACCGCCGCGGCCCGGAACTGGTGACACGGCTGGGCACCGGTCTGGCGATGGCCTCCTTCGCCATCATGGGCCTGGGTCTCCTGCTGCCGAGTGAAGCGCAGATCGGCCTGATCGTTGCCGCCACAGTAGGCTTCGACTTCGGCGTCCAGGCCACCCTGGTGGCGCACCAGACGCTGGTCTACGGCATCGACCCCGCAGCACGCAGCCGCCTCAACGCCCTGCTGTTCACCGGCATGTTCATCGGCATGGCCAGCGGCGCGGCGCTGGGCAGCCTGGTGCTTGCGAGCGCCGGCTGGATGGGGGTTGTGGGGCTCAGCACGGTGTCTGCCGGTGCTGCGTTGATCGTGAGGATGTGCCGCTCATGAACGGGCGTCTCACTGTTCACGGTGATCAGCCCCTAGCTCAAAGTCAGAAAAAGTTCTTCCTCTTCAGCGAAGTGCAGTCGAACGATGGCATCAAGCCCATACAACGTTCGTTGAACCTCTCGCATAGTTGCTTCGTCTGGCTTTGCGTCAGACATGGCATGTACGACACGATGAAAGCGTCGCGCAAAGTTGAAAATTTCGCGATGCGAGCGGCTTAGCGATGCCATGGGATCATCCCCACCGAGTAATCCGGCAACCTTGGGATAGAGCTCGATGTCGTCGGCCTTCTCGTGAGGTAGTAGCTCATCGACAAGCAATTCATCCAATTGAAATAGAGCAGGCACTGCATCTTCAATTGGCATGGCCAGAATCTGATCAGCGAGGTAGGACATGCGATCAAGAATTGGTGCCAGCTGTTCATGTTCGCTACGCAGCTGTTTTGACTCCCGTTCGGACAATCGTTTACGGCTGACGCGCAAGGGCGCCACGCGCAGTGCTCGCAATGCATTCGCGATTGCAAGTACGTCAATTACTTCTTGGAAAGCCGCACCATAGACTGGTGTCAGATAACCCGCTGCCGCAACCACCATGGCGCACAGCGATAGTCCCATGCCCAGCGCGACACTCTGGGTCGCAATATTTCGAGAAGCCTTGGCTAGGTGGACCGCCTCCGCAAGTCGATCGAGACGGTCAACTAGCAACACAACATCTGCGGCCTCCGATGATGCGGCCGCGCCTCGTGCCCCCATCGCTACGCCGACACCGGCAGCAGCCAGTGCCGGGGCATCATTCACGCCGTCACCGACCATGATCGAAATCGTGCTGGATGGCAATTCAGCCAGCGCGCGGAGTTTGCCTTCTGGGTCGAGTTCGGCCCGGATTTCGTCTACGCCAATTGACGATCCGATTGCGTTAGCCACATCGTGCCGGTCTCCGGTGAGCATGATCATGCGCGCAATTCCTACTTGCCTGAGCATGCGCAATGCGCGGGGTGTTTCAGTACGAATCTGATCTGCCAGGTGCAAAGCGCCAATTACCTCTCCTGCTTTTGCAACAAACACCGCAGACCCGCCATCGTCTCCGACTGCCGACTGAAATCTTGCGCTCCAGGCGGGTGCTGCCAATGTTCCGCATACAAAACGGAAGGTTCCAACCATGACAAGCTCGCCATCAATGACCCCCGTCAGCCCCGCGCCCGGCTCCTCGTGTACATTGGTCGGCATTGATAGCCGCAGGTGACGCTCGCGTGCAGCGGCGACGATGGCAGCAGCTGTCACATGCGCAGAAACCTGATCTAGCGAAGCCGCGACGGAGAGTACCTTGGCTTGATCGATACCTGCCTTGGTTTCGACGTGCACGAGCCGCGCTTGTCCACCGGTCAATGTGCCGGTCTTGTCAAAGTACAGCACACTAGCCTCTGCAAGTCCTTCAAGCGCGGCACCGCCCTTGACCAAGATTCCACGTTTGGCGCAATTCGACATACCTGAAACGAGTGCAACAGGTACTGCGAGAATTAAAGGGCAAGGCGTGGCTACGACCACCACGGCCAACGCTCGCAAAGGGTCGCGGCTGACTAGCCAGGCGAATAGGGCCACCCCAAGTGCCAAGGGTACGAACCAGAGCGCATATCGATCTGCGAGCCTAGAAGCAGGTGATCGCGATGAACGCGCCGACTCTACCAGTCTGGCGATACCGGCAAATGTGCTGCGCTCGGCTGTTTCTGTCGCCAGCAACTCGAATGGCGCACCTGCATTGATCGCGCCGCTGCGCAGTCCATCGCCCTCGTGCCGCTCAATTGGTACAGACTCGCCGGTCAGTACCGACTCATCAAGCGTGGCCGCCAGAGATTCAACTACGCCATCGACGGCTACCGTGTCGCCCGATCTCACCAATAGTCGATCACCGACGCGAACCTCGTTCAGATTGACGTTAACCAACGTGTCACCCTCGATCCGAATCGCGCTGCGTGGTGCCCTGGACAACAAGGCTGACATTTCCCGACTGGCGCGTGCTTGCGCATAACTTTCGAGTAACTGACCACTGGAAAACATGACAGCGATTACGCTTGCAGACAGGTATTCGCCTAGCAGGACTGCACCAACCATCGCGATGGCAGCCAGTACATCAATACCGGCTTCGCGGCGAAACAATGAACCCGCAATGTCGTAGAGCACCACGCCAAGTGCCGGTAACGCGCCAAGCGCCCACAACAGGTGACCAACATATAGATGGCCAGCCCATGCCAGTAAGGCGCCGGCTGTCAGTGAGGCTGCTGCGATGCCCAAGAGCGCTGCATTGATCGGGAGCGTGCGCATGACTTGATCCAATCAATATCCAGTATGTTTGGCTTGGCCGGCGTTACGCCGCTCATTCAAAATCACTTACTGATGACTTCGTCAATCGACAGTCACGAAAAGCCTTATGTACCAGGGTTCTTCCCATACATAGTTTGAACGCGAGCTGTTTGTCGTCCTTGATCAGCATCAATTTGCCAGCTTTTGTACCCGAACATCAAAATGCTCAAAGTTACATGGCTCAACGAAAGCAACAGCGCGCAGTTTTACATGTTGAAAGTCGAGGCAGTCCGCATTGGCGAATCGCCGCCTGCGCCGTTGTTTACTTTGATCGTTGGTCCCTCAGAAGAATCAACCGGCGTTGGCATCCGACCAACTGCGCGAATTGCATCGGCGAGGATTCTTCCGAGCCATTCTTGGTAAGGGAGGTCGGGGGATCCTTGAGCGGGCGCACTATGAGGCGGTTTGCTGTGGCGCGTTCGGTGAGGTCGAGAAGCCCAGGCCGCGAGTTGTCATGCCCAGAAGACTGGTGCAACGTCCAGACCGCAAGTAGGTCGTTTCACGGTTGCCATTGAATGGGCGTCTGAATCTGCAAAGTTGCCTACAGATTGCCCAAAAGCAGTCCCAAAACAACAAAGCCCCGGAGGTCATCCGAGGCTAAGTGCTTGTTTTTATTGGTGCCGGAGAGATGAATCGAACACCCGACCTTCTCATTACGAATGAGCTGCTCTACCGACTGAGCTACACCGGCATGCTGTCTGCGCTTCAAAAAAAGCTGCAGTAGCGAAGCTCGCTAGTATAGCGGACTTTTTTCTTCCTTCAAGAAATTCTGAGCTCAACTCAACAGGCCCGCGTCGCGCAGGTAGGCGCTGGGGCGGTCGGACTGGTAGAACACGCTGAGGCAGCGACGCGCGCGGGTCATGGCGACGTAGAGCAGATTGCGGTTTTCAGGGCTGTCGCCGCCGATGGCGAATTCGCCCTGGTTCAATGCGGGCAGCATCACATGATCGAACTCCAGACCCTTGGCCGCTTCGATGCTGGACAGGACCAGGGCCTGCTTGCCGCCCATGGTCTGCTGGCGCAGTTCGAGCATGTGGGTCACGCGGGCAAAGGCCTCGATGCTGTCGGCCTCGGCGGCGAAGTCCAGCAGGCGCTGCAGATTGGCGTGGGTCTGCGCCACATCCTCTTGACGCACCAGAAAACGCGCAGCCAGCCAGCGGGGCCGTAGTTGGGAGAGCAGCTTCGCGCAGAACTGCGGCAGATCGTCTTGCTCGACCAAGTGCAGCGCCCCCTGCAGGCAGGCCCGCACCTCGGGCACTGCGTTGCGCAGGATCTGGTTGTCGATGAAGTCGCAGTGCGCCGTGGGCTCGCGCGACACCTCCTCCATCACGCGCAACTGGGCTTGCGCGCCGGCGGCACCCGATTGCGTCAAGCCTTCAATCTGTGCGCCCGAAAACAGCATCAGCGCCTGCAGCATGGCGAGCCGTGCGGCCGGCCTCTCGACCACATGGAACTCGCGCCGGGCGTGATGAATCAACGCGCGCAGCAACAGCGTTTCAGGGCGCTGCAAATAACTGTTGAAGCCCACGGTGCGGTAGTCCACGCCCCGTTGCAGCAAATGATTCTCCAGCGGGATGGAGGCGTCGGGCTGGCGGACCAGCACGGCGATATCGGACAGCGCGGCATCGGGCGCCAGCCCCTCGCGGCGCTGGATGCGCGCCACCAGATCTCGATACAGGCTCGGCGGGTCGGCATACGGAATCAATCGCACATCCGTTGCCGCCTGCTGCGTGGCCGCATAGGGCTTGCGCGCCAAGCGGCCCGCCGCCTGCGCCACCGCAGGCCCGAATCGAAAACTGAGGCTCAAAGGCATGCGCGTGGCGGGTCCGATCTCCTGATCGAAACTTCGGCCCATGAAGGCCGCATCGGCGCCGGCGCCCGAATGGATGACCTGATCGCGGTCACCCACGCCAACAAAGCCGGCACGCGGGTTGGCGGCCAGCAAGCCCGCCAGTACCGTGAACATGGCGCGGTTGGTGTCGTGCATTTCGTCGACCAGCACGAGATGCTGGCCTTGTGCCAGTGCGGACCGAGGGTCGAAGCTCGGCTCATCGGCTTTGAGCAAGAGCGCCAAATCGTAGGTCGCATCGCCAGGTGCACGGAACTCCGGACGGTCGGGATGCTCGCCACGTCGAATCTGCTCGTGGGCCTGGAAGACCCGCAGCGTTGCATAGTCCAGCCCCATCTCCTGGGCGGACTCAGGCGTCCAAGCCCGTGCGCCCGCCTCGTCAGCCAGGCTCATGCAACCCTTGAGCACGGCGAAGCTGCGCAGCAGGCTCTCCACGGCGCCGGGCCCCTGCAGCGTCAGTTCCTGGGGAAAGCGCTCCTCAACCCGGGTCTGGGCCCAGTCCATGGCATCCAGCACGCTGGGCTTGAGCTGCTCCGGCGCGGCAAACTTCTGGCAGCCCGGACCCTCCAGCCCCTGCAGGCAGGCGGTGCTGAAATCGTCGAAAGTCATCAGTCTCAAGCGCCGCGCCACGGACGCGCCCACACCCATTCGCAGCAATGCCGCGCGCCAGGCATCGACAGCGCCTTGCGTGTAGGTCAGGCCCAGCAGACGCTCAGGTTCCGCGCCGCGATGCAGGGCTTGCGCCATGCGCAGCGCCAGCGTGGTGGTCTTGGTCGCTCCTGCGTTGGCCTCAACCACGATGTGACGCAAGCGGGCCAGTTGGATGGCACGCTGCTCGCTGGAGGGGATGAAGCCCAAGGGCTCAAAAACGTCTTCTGTCATCAAGGGCTGGATCCCGCCTGAAGCGGGGGAACGAGAATGAAACGCCGTGTTGGCAGCCTTACATTGAGCTTGCAGGCAGACCCAATACGGCATCATCGGAGCCAGCCATTATCGGATCGTCCTCATGCGCCTCGCGTCTTTTCCCGTCCTCGTCCTGACCGTCGCGCTGGCCCTGGCCGGCGCCGGGGCCGAGGCCACGACCCGCGACGACGAGATCGCGCAATGCCGGCCTGGCGAAGTGAGCACCTGGGGCGATGGTGTCGATCGCAAGGCCATCAGCTCGCCCGTGGTGTTGGTGTATCGGCACCAAGGCGCTCCTGCATGGTTTTCTGAAGGCCTGGTGCTAGGCAAGCTGCAAGCGGCCGCCAAGGCCTGGTCGGCCTGCGGCATTGCGGGCAAGGTCTTGCGCGAGACCGACCCAGCCCACACACCGGCGGGCAGCGTGCTCGTGCAATGGAACAGCGCCGACAGCCGCGGCAATTTCGGGCTGGCCAACCTGACGGCGCGCACGCTGTCGCTGAGCCCGGCCGCCTTCCAACTGCTGCGCGAGAGAAACCCCGGCTACGACGCCACGCAAACCCTGCAGATGGTGATCTCCCACGAGATGGGCCACCTGTACGGCTTGATGGCGCATTCGCGCCGCTGCGTGGACGTGACGTCCTACTACAACAACGGCAAAGGCGAATCCTGTTATCTAAGGGACGCGCGACAGTTCCGCTCGGTCGTCGAATACCGGTCCACCTTGCCCACAGCCTGCGACATCCAGCGCTGCCGCATGGCCAATGCGGTTGAGCATTGACACCCCCGAAAGAATCTCGTTAGCCGCAGTCCGGCCTGGTCTCGTGTGTGTGAACCCTGTATTGCCACCTCAATATCTGGGCGAATGCTAGCAATCGGCAATCTGGACCATTGATACATTGCCTTTGGCTTCTGTCTAGCCAAAGGAGTGGTCGCGACGACATGTCGTCTACGTTTGTCGACGCCACAGATTTGTCCGAAAACTGAGATGACCCCAAAGAAACAGAATCTTTTTTTGTTATGCGCTTCAATCTCTTTCGTTCAACCCGTCATGCATGGAGCATCACAGCAATGAAACTATCCAAATTACTTTTCCTGCCATTATTGATTTGTGTTTCGCAGTTGTCGCAAGCTCAATCCCCGATTTCCGTAACCATGCCTCAGTTTGCGGAAAATGCAACCGGCCAGGCATCAGTCGGAAGCGCATGCGTGCGAGACGGCATCAACAAAGGTTTCGTCCAGATCATGTATCCTGAATATGACGTCGGATACCTGGTGCTAGGCAATCCCAGAGTGATGTGCTCAATCACCAATGGCACAAATCAGGGGCTGGTTGACCTTCAGGTACTGCGGTCCACGGCACCCTCAATAGCGGCGACTTACCTGCTTCGAGGCATCAATGCCAGCGAAATTCCAACAGACATAGCAAAGGGAAATCCGGCCATCCAAATCTGCACCGCACTGGGTGGTACGGAATATCTGCCCGGAGTATCTAGCGGATGGGTGACCCGACTCGGTGGAGATCAAAACGATCTCTGCGTATTCGCGGATGGATCCGCGGCCAGCGCATGGACGATTTTGTATGTCTCATCCAGTCCCACGTTCCTGGGGATCCGGAAAAACATCAGATCAAAACCTGTCTTGACCAACTTGCCGTACCTCCTGCCTTAGGCCTTTGTTCGGCGGGGTGTGGCAATCACGGCGCCACACCCCGTATCCGGGGCTTTGCAGGGGTTATGCCAGACATTGACACGGTGTGCTCCCCGAGTATGCCCGCTGATCCAGCGACAGATGACTGGTTCAAATGGTTTGGCGGCCTGCTGCATCGCAACACCATTTGCCTTATGTCATGGACCGAGGCTGCATGGCGTTCCTAGACTTGCGCCATGGACAAGCACTACCTCACCCCACTCTTTGCCCCTGCTTCCATCGTCGTGATGGCCGGCCAGTTGGACGAGCCCGGGAGCTTGAGCCGCCAAGGCCATATCCTGCACCAGGCGCTGCGAGCGCAGCGCTACAACGGCACGCTGCTGTTCGTGGACATCCACACCAGCGGCACCTTGGCCGATCTGGCGCAGACCCGGGCCGATCTCGCCATCATCGCCTTGCCCGACAAGGACATGACCACGGCCATGGAGGTGGCGGGACGGATGCGCTGCCGCGCCGCAATGATCATCTCGACCGGCATCAGCGCCGAACTGTCTGCTGAGCTCAAGCGCATCGCGCAGCGCGACGGCATCCACCTGCTGGGTCCCAACAGCCTGGGGTTCCAGCGCCCGCAGCTGCAGCTCAACGCCAGCGCGGCCGGCGCCCTGGCCCGTCCGGGCTCGCTGGCACTGGTCTCGCAGTCGGGCGCGCTGACCTCGTCCATCCTGGACTGGGCGGACAAGAACGGCCTGGGCTTCTCCACCGTGGTCTCGCTGGGCCCCAACACCTCGGTGGACATGGCCCAGGTGCTGGACTTCCTGGCCAACGACCCGCAAACGCAAAGCATCATCGTGTACCTGGAGGGCATCGCCAACGCACGCCAATTCATGAGCGCCCTGCGCATGGCCGCCAACGCCAAGCCGGTCGTCATCCTGAAGGCCGGACGGCGCGCCTGCAGCACGGTGGCGGCCCATACCCACAGCGGCGCCATCGTGGGCAGCGACGAGGTGTTCGACGCGGCGCTGCGGCGCGCGGGTGCGGTGCGGGTGCAGGAATTCGTCGACCTGTTTTCCGCGGCCAAGTGCCTGGCGTCCCGGTACCGTGGCGTCGGCAAGCGCCTGGCCATCATCACCAACGGCGGCGGCCCGGGCGTGCTGGCCGCCGACAGCATCTACAACCAGGGTCTTCAGCTCGGACTGCTGTCGCCGGCCAACGCCAGCGCGCTGCTGCGGGAACTGCCGGCCAACGCGTCGCTGCACGACCTGATCGACCTGTCCGCCGAGGCCACGCCGGCGCATTACCACGCCGCCATCACAGCGGCCGCCGACGACCGCCAGATCGACGGCCTGCTGGTCATCTATTCACCTGCCGTGGGCAGCGACCCGATGGCCATGGCGCAGGAACTGGCCGAGATCAAGCCGAAGGTCGGCAAGCCCCTGCTGAGCTGCTGGATGGGGGACGCCAGCGTCGGCGCCGCGCGCGAGGCGATGAGCCGCGCCATGATCCCGACCTTCCGCACGCCGGAGGCGGCCGTCGGCGCGTTCAACAACGTCGCCTCGTTCCACCAGAACCAGCTGATCCTGCAGCAAACACCGCCGCCGCTATCAACCCTGGCCAAGCCCGACATCGAGGGCGCGCGCCTGGTGATCGAGAGCGTGCTGGCGGAACGCCGCAAGGTGCTGACCGAGATGGAGTCCAAGACCCTGCTGTCGGCCTTCCACATTCCCGTGACGCAGACCACGCTTGCGCGCAGCGCCAACGAGGCGATGATGATCGCGACGCAGATCGGCTTTCCTGTCGCGCTCAAGATCGATTCGCCTGACATCAGCCACAAGTCCGACGTGCAGGGCGTGGTCTTGAACATCCGGGACGGCGCGGCGGTTCGCGACGCTTTTAACGACATGATGGAGCGCGTCGCGCGGCTGCAGCCCGAGGCGCGCATCAACGGCGTCACGGTGCAGAAGATGGCGCGCGCCAGGCGCGGCCGCGAAATCTACATCGGCCTCACGACCGACGATCCCTTCGGCCCCGTGATCGTGTTCGGCGCCGGCGGCACCATGATCGAGCTGATCAACGATCGAGCCATGGAATTGCCGCCGCTCAACCAGTTCCTGGCGCGCCGCCTGATCGAGCGCTCGCGCGTGGCCGAGACCCTGGGAGCCTGGCGCGGCTTGCCGGCGGTCGACATGGAGGCGCTGGAGCAGATCCTGTTGCGCGTGTCCGAGATGGTGTGCGAGCTGCCGCAGCTGCGCGAGATGGACATCAACCCCGTCATCGTCGACGAACTGGGTGCCGTGGCGGTCGACGCGCGCATCGTCATCGACAGCGCGCCGCAAGCGTGCAGCAGCCGCGCCAACCCCTACAGCCATCTCGCCATCCTGCCCTACCCCGCGCGGTACGAGCAGACCTGGCCGATGCGCGGCGGCGGCGAGTACAGCGTGCGCCCCATCCATCCCGACGACGCCTGCATGCTGCAGGTGCTGGTGCAAGGCCTCTCGCCCGAAAGCCGCTATTTCCGCTTCGTGTCGCGCATGACCGAGCTGCCGCCCACCATGCTGGCGCGCTTCACCCTGATCGACTACGACCGCGAAATGGCCCTGGTGGCCGTGCACAAGGAGCGCCAGGCGGGAGAGGACGGCGAGATCCGCGAGACCGAGCGCATCGTCGGCGTGTCGCGCTACATCACCAACCCGGACCAGACCAGCTGCGAGTTTGCGCTGCTGGTGGCCGACGAATTCAAGGGCAAGGGCCTGGGCTCGCGCCTGATGGAAAGCATCATGGCCGTGGCGCACGACAAGGGCTTGAACGAGATCGACGGCCTCGTGCTGAGCCAGAACGCCGACATGCTCAAGCTCATGCGCAGCCTGAACTTCCGCGTCAAAGCCTATCCCGAAGACCCGGACTTCAAGCTGGTGACGCACAGTCTCTAGCACGTCAATTCAGCGTGCCGGCGGCTTCATTCACAAATCGTCCAGGTGCGGAAAACCCCATTCGTCCGGGGTCTCGCGCGACACGATCCGGTCGTTCACCTGCGGCCAGGCGGCCCGACGGCAGCTTGACCAAGGCGCCGACCTTGAAGCTTGCGTCAAAACAAAAGCCGCCTGGGGCACAGGCGGCTTTGTTGTCCACAAATTCACGGATTCAGCGGAAGCGGCTTTCCGGCACCGTGGCGATCTCGCCCTGCAGGCTGCCGATGTAGTCGGCGAGCTCATGCAGTTCTTCGTGGCTGAAGGGCTTGACCTGGCCTGCCATGATGGCGTTGCCGCGTCCCACCATCGCATTGGAGCTGGTCTGGTAGGCCTTCAGCGCTGCATACAGGTAATCGGCGTTCTGGCCGGCCAGCTTGGGGTAGGACCCGTCGATGGGCTTGGACAGGTTGGCGCCATGGCAGGAGGTGCAAGCACCCTTGGCCAGCAGCTCGGCGACTTTCGCCGAAGGCTGTGCAGGCGCTTCAGGCGCCGCAGGCAGCTGCACCTGCTGCTGGTAATAGGCGGCGATGTCGGCGACATCCTTGTCGGTCAGCGAGCCGGCGATGCCGCGCATGGTCGGGTGCTTGCGGTCACCCTTGGCGTATTCGCTCAAGGCCGTGGCCAGGTACTTGGCGTTTTGCCCGCCGATCATGGGCACGCGGTAGACCTCGGGAAAACTGGCGCGGTAACCCGGGATGCCGTGGCAGCCCACGCACATGGCAATCTTCTTTTCACCTTCCTTCGCGTCTTGCGCGTGGACAAGGCCCGCGCACGCAAAGCTGATGGCCAGGGAAAGCGAAATCTGCAAAAGTTTTTTCATGGGCACGATCGTCTTGAACTGACACAGGAGCCGCTGACGCAGCTCCGCCATATACTGAATTTATCCCATTTTGGCTTTGATCCACACTATGAAATTCCAGGGTACCGACCAATACGTTGCCACCTCCGATCTCAAATTGGCCGTCAATGCCGCGCTGACGCTGAAGCGCCCTTTGCTGATCAAGGGTGAACCCGGTACCGGGAAAACAATGCTGGCCGAGGAAGTTGCAAGCGCTTTGGGCATGCAGCTGTTGCAATGGCACATCAAGAGCACAACCAAGGCGCAGCAGGGTTTGTACGAGTACGACGCCGTCAGCCGCCTGCGCGACAGCCAGCTGGGCGACGAAAAGGTCAAGGACATCCACAACTACATCGTCAAGGGCGTGCTGTGGCAGGCCTTCGAGTCGGAGCAGCCCACCGTGCTGCTGATCGACGAAGTTGACAAGGCCGACATCGAGTTCCCCAACGACCTGCTGCGCGAACTCGACCGCATGGAGTTCTACGTCTACGAGACCCGCCAGCTGGTGCGCGCCAAGCAGCGCCCGCTGATCATCATCACGTCCAACAACGAAAAAGAGCTGCCGGACGCCTTCCTGCGCCGCTGCTTCTTCCACTACATCAAGTTCCCCGACCCCGCCACGATGCAGCAGATCGTCGACGTGCACTTTCCCGATCTCAAGAAGGAACTGCTGGCAGCCGCCATGAAGACCTTCTTCGACGTGCGCAACCTGCCGGGCCTGAAGAAAAAGCCCAGCACCTCCGAACTGCTGGACTGGCTCAAGCTGCTGGTGGCCGAGGACATCCCCACCGATGCGCTGCACAGTGGCGACGACAAGGTGGTGGTGCCGCCGCTGGTGGGCGCGCTCCTGAAGAACGAGCAAGACCTGACCCTGTTCGAAAAACTCGTGTTCATGCAACGCAGCAACAGGTGAGCGGACCACCCCGTACCGGCTATTGAAAAATGTGAACATGACTCCTTTTGTCGAACCTGTCATCCTGAGCCAGCGCGGCGTGCGCCTGGAGCCGCTGGCACTGCACCACGAAGCCGGGCTGCGTGCGGCGGCGGCCGACGGTGAGCTGTGGAACATCCGCGTCACGTCGGTGCCCGAGCCCGAGCAGACGCGCGCCTACATCGAGAACGCGCTGAAGATGCGCAGCGAAGGCAGCCGCTTCGCCTTCGCGGTGATCGAAGAGGCCAGCGAGGCAGTGATCGGCTCCACCAGCTACCACGACATCCTGCCGGCGGTGAAGCGGGTCGAGATCGGCTGGACCTGGTACGCAAAGCGTGTTCAGCGCACGCATGTCAACACCACGGCCAAGCTGATGCTGCTCACGCATGCTTTTGACACACTGGGCTGCCGCGTCGTGGGCTGGCGCACCGACAACTACAACTTCGCCAGCCAGAACGCCATCGTGCGGCTCGGCGCAAAGAAGGACGGCGTGATCCGCGGCCATGCCCTGCGGCGCGACGGCACCATCCGCGACACGGTGATGTACAGCCTGCGCAGCGGCGAATGGCCCGAGGTGCGGGCGCATCTGCTGTACCAGTTGGACAAGCCCAGGGCCTGATCCCGGAGGCTGCATGCCGACAGGTCCTGCGCAATAATCGCTCCACCATGCTGATCCAATTCTTCTACACGCTGCGAGCCGCCAAGCTGCCGGTGTCGGTCAAGGAGTTCCTGACCCTGCTGGAAGCCCTCAAGGTCGGCGTGATAGCCGACGACGGCGGGCCGGACCTCGACAAGTTCTATTTCCTGGCCCGCACCACGCTCGTCAAGGACGAAGCGCATTTCGACAAGTTCGACCGCGCCTTCTCCGCCTATTTCAAGGGCGTTGAGATGCTCACCGACTTCACGGCCGACATCCCCCTGGAATGGCTGCGCAAGCACCTGGAACTGGAACTGACGCCCGAGCAGAAGGCCGCCATCGAGAAGATGGGCTGGGACGAGCTGATGGAGACACTCAAGAAGCGTTTCGAGGAGCAGAAGGAACGCCACGAGGGCGGCAACCGATGGATAGGCACGGGCGGCACCAGCCCCTTCGGCGCCAACGGCTACAACCCCCAAGGCATACGCATCGGCCAGGCCAAGGGCCGCAACAAGAGCGCCGTCAAGGTCTGGGACCAGCGCGCCTACCGCGACTACGACGACAACCTGGAGCTCGGCACGCGCAACATCAAGGTGGCGCTGCGCCGCCTGCGCCGCTTTGCCCGCGAAGGCTCCGATCTCGAGCTCGACCTCGACGACACCATCCACAAGACCGCCGCCAACGCCGGCATGCTGGACATCCGCATGGTGCCCGAGCGCCACAACAAGGTGAAGGTGCTGCTGCTGATGGACGTGGGCGGCACCATGGACGAGCACATCCACCGCGTCGAGGAGATGTTCTCGGCCGCCAAGTCGGAGTTCAAGCACCTGGAGTTCTATTACTTCCACAACTGTGTCTACGACTTCATGTGGAAGAACAACCGGCGCCGCTATGCCGAGAAGACGCCGACCTGGGACGTGATCCGCAAGTACAACAAGGACTACAAGCTGATCTTCATCGGGGACGCCACCATGAGCCCCTACGAGATCCTGCAGCCCGGCGGCAGCGTCGAATACAACAACGAGGAGCCCGGCGCCGAATGGCTGCAGCGCCTCACCAACGCGTTTCCCAAGTACGCCTGGATCAACCCCGAACCGCAAGGCGTGTGGCAGTACCGACAGAGCATTTCGCTCATTCAGCAACTGATGCACCAGCGCATGTTCCCCTTGTCAATCAACGGACTCGAATCGGCCATGCGACTCCTCAACAAATGAGGCAGTGGCGCGATGCCATGCGGTTTCCCGGCACAGTTCTGCTGGGACTCGCACTGGCCCTGCTGCAGGGTTGCAGCGCCCTGAAATCCTGGAACGACCGACCGCCGGGCGAAGCGGCGGCGCCCCAACCGTCCGGCAAGATCGCGTACCAGCTCGACGTGCAGGCCCCGGGCCCGCTGCGTGCGCTGCTGCTGCAGCATCTGGACCTGGCGCGCTTCCAGCGCATCGAGCGCCATGACGGCAAGGACGGCCAGAGCGACGAGCGGCTGAGTGCGGTCGAACTGGACCGCCTGAGCGCCGCCGCACCGGCCCAGGCGCAGGCGCTGGCCGAAACCCAGGGGTTCTTCAACGCCCGCGCGACGGTCCGCGTCGAAGGCAGCGAGCAGGAACCCCGGGTGGTGCTGCAAGTGGACCCCGGCGCTGTCGCCCATGTGAGCCGTCTGAGCCTGGATTTTTCCAGCGCAATGGCCGACCTGCCTCCCCTGCCGGGCGCCGCGGCCCTGCGGCAGTTGGTGATCAAGCAATGGCCGCTGGTGCCGGGCCAGGCGTTCTCGCAATCCGCCTGGTCCGACGCCAAGCAGCAGGCCCTGATGATGGTGCGCGCCAAGGGCTATCCGCTGGCCAAATGGGGCCGCAGCCACGCCAAGGTGCTCGCCGACGACAACAGCGTCGAGCTCGACCTGGTGCTCGACAGCGGACCCCAGTTCAAGCTGGGCGAGATCGAGGTCGACGGCGTGCAGCACCAATCCGCCGATACCGTCAGGCACCTGGCCGGCTTCAAACCCGGCGACGCCTACACCGAGCAGGCCCTGCTGGACTTCCAGGAGCGCCTGCTCGCCTCGCAGCTGTTCGACGGCGCCAGCGTCACCATCCTGCCCGAGCTGGAGAACGCCAACGCCGCGCCTGTCTACGTGCACATCAAGGAAGGGCCCTTGCAAACGGCCACCACAGGTGTGGGTTATCACAGCGACGACGGCCCTCGCGCCACGCTCGACTACGTCAACCGCGCGCCGCTGGGCCTGCCGGTGCGCGGCGCCGCCAAGCTCGAGTACGGCAGCGCGCTCAAATCGGCCACCCTGGAAATCAGCTCGCGTCCGCAGCCCGACCTGCAGCGCAAGCAAGGCTCGCTGCAATACGAGGAAACCAATATCGCAGGGTCCGACATCACCAACTCCAGCGCCCGCCTGGGCCGCGTGCGGGAAACCCGCGTCGACGAGCATGTGTCTTACATCGAGGCCCTGCATTCGCGCGAAATCACCGCGGTGTCCGACATCAGCGCCAACGCTCTGTCGATCAACACGCAGCGGATCTGGCGCCGCGTCGACAACCTGATGCTGCCCACCCAGGGCCACACGGGCCTGCTGCTGCTGGGCACCGGTGTGAGCGGGAGCAGCGACGCCGACAGGGGCCCGTTCGGCCGCTTCCAGCTCAAGCTCAACGGCTACCTGCCGCTAGGCGCCGACTGGTTGGGCAGCGCGCGCACGGAAATCGGCGAGGTGATCGCCAAGGACAGCACCGGCCTGCCCAACAAGCTGCTGTTCCAGGCCGGCGGCGAAGACTCGGTGCGCGGCTACGGCTACCGCAGCCTGGGGCCCAAAGACAGCGCCGGCATCACCATCGGCGGCCGCATGGTCTGGACCGGCAGCCTGGAGGCGGCGCACCCGATACGGCCCGACCTGCCCAACCTGCTCGGCGCGGTCTTCGTCGACGCCGGCAATGCGGCCAACACCTGGCGCGACCTGAACCCGGTGCTTGGGTATGGCGCGGGCTTGCGCTGGCGCAGCCCCTTCGGCCCCTTGAAACTGGACTTCGCGCACGGACAGGCCAACGGCGACTGGCGGATCCAATTCAGTGTGGGAGTGGCGTTGTGATGTCGCTGTCCCGCCGAGGCCGCGGCCTGCTGTTCGTCAGCCTGCTGCTGCCTGTCCTGCTCGGCGGCCTGGGCCTTGCGCTCACCTGGCTGCTGGCGACCCCCACGGGCAGCGCCTGGCTGCTGCGTCAGGTGCCGCACCTGGTAGTCGACGCGCCGCAGGGCAGCCTGCTGAGCGATTTTTCCGCCCGCCAGCTGCAATACCGGACCGAGACCTTGCAGGTGTCGATTCAGGGCCTGGCATGGCAAGGCCTGCGCCCTGCGTGGTCGAGCAGCCCGCGGCTCTGGGGCGTGCTGCATGTCCAGACCCTGCACGCCGATGCGCTCAGCCTGGATTGGCGCAGCAGCGGCTCGCCCACGGCGCCGCCGCAAGACCTGACCCTGCCCCTGGGCCTTCAGGTCAGGCAGCTGGAGGTGGGCCGGGTCCAGCTCAAGCCCTTGAGCGACCTGCAACTGCTGGGCCTGCGCGCCGCGCTGGACCTGGGCGGCGGCGACGGATTGACGCACCAATTGCGCATCGATGCCCTGCAATGGCAGGATCGGCACCTGGCCCTGCAAGCGCAGCTGCACGCCACGGGCACCATGCAGATCGACGCCCAGGCGCATCTGCAAGGCCAGCTGCCTTCAAGCCAAGGCGCCGCACTGCCTCTTGAAGCCCAGCTCGACTGGCACGGCCCGCTGCTGCAAGGGAACCTGGCCTTGCGCCTGCGCGCCGCATCGCAACAGCTTCAAGCCAAAGGCCTGCTGACCCCCTTCGCGCCCCTGCCCCTGGCCTCCCTGCAGCTCGAGGCCGATGCGCTGGACCTGGCGGCCCTGCATCCGCAGTGGCCGCAGACGCGTTTGAGCGGCTGGCTCGCCGTCGACCATCTGGCACCGCATCAGCCGGCCCGCATTCAAGGGCAATGGCGCAACCTGCTGCCCAAGCCCTGGGATGCCCATGGCCTGCCGATCCGGAGCCTGGCGCTTCAACTGCAGCTGGTACCCGAACAATGGCAGCAGCTGCAGATCGACGAGCTGACGCTGCAACTGGGCTCAGGGGCCAGCCCCGCCGGACAAGTCAGCGCGCAAGGCCGGCTCATGGCGCCCGGGCCCAAACAGGAGGCTGCGCAAGGACATATCCAGGCCCATGTCCAAGGCGTGAACCTCGCCCAGCTGGACGCCAGGCTGGCCGCGCTGCAGCTGAATGGCGACATCCAGCTGCAGGCGCCGGCCCAGACCGCAACTGAATTGCAGCTCAGCGGCGAACTGCATGCGCAGCGAAGCGCCGTAACCGATAAAACGCCGTCCAAGGACACCAGTCCGCGCGAGGCCACGCTGCACTTGCAGGCGGTGTTGAACGAACACATGCTGCGGCTCACGCAGGCCCGGCTGGTGAGCGGCGCTGCAAGCCTGCAGGTGCAAGGCCTGCTGCAGCGCAAAGCCGCTGCCGGCGGTGAAACCCGGGCTGGCGAGGCATCGTCGGCATGGCAGGCGCAAGGCCAGCTCCAGGCACAGAATTTCGACCCCCGCCTGATCTGGGCCGGCGCAGCCGGCAGCCCCTGGCGCAGCAGTGCGTCAGCCTTGAGTCTGAATGCACAGGCGCGCCTGCAAGGCCGGGGGATTTCAAGCCCGCCCGAGGGCGAGTTGACGATAGACCTCCAGCCCAGCCTGTGGGCCGGGCAGCCGCTGCAAGGCCACCTGAGCTACGTCCATACGGCGGCCCCCGTCACACTGGCCGCGGAGCTGCGCAGCGGCGACAACCAGTTGCAGCTCCAAATGCAGGGGCAAGGCGGCGGCAGCTCGGGACGGCTCTCGCAATGGCAAGGCACGGGCCAGCTGCAGGCGCCGCAACTGGCCGCCTTCGCGCCCTGGCTGCGCATGCTGTGGCCTCAGGCGCAGTTGAATGGATCCCTGCAGGCGCATTGGACCGCACAGGCCCATGGCCCCGCAGGGCCGACGCCGTCGAATGCCGCGGCCTGGACCTTCAACAGCCAAGGCGACCTGGCGCTGGCTGGCCTCACGCTGGCCGACATGAGCGGCCAAGGCGTGGCAGGCCTCCCCGCCCTCCATGCCGAGCACGCCACCCTGAACTGGAACCTGGGCTCGGATCTCCATCAAGCCCTGGGCGTCCACGCCCGGTTGGAGCAGGTGCAGATCGGCGACCGCGCGCTGCCCAGCGCTGAATTGCAGCTGAGCGGCAGTTGGGCGCAGCAGCAGCTGAGCCTGCAGGCGCAAAGCGGCGCCCTGCCCCTGCCAGCGGCATTGACGGCCTGGCTGGGCCTGGACAATTCGCCCGCAAGCAGCCAGCTCGAGCTCAAGCTCCGCGGCGCTTTCGAGCAAAGTCCGCTGCAAAGCTTGCTGGGCGCCAAGGACTCCGCCCAGGATCTCCATTGGCAATCGCAGATCCAGGCCCTGCAATGGCAAACGCTGCCGGCGCCGGGCGCTGCAGGCGCTCAGGCGGTGCTGGCTGCAGTGGGTCCGGGCGAACCCAGCCTGCAGCTGCGCTACCACCCGGACATAGGCCTGACCTCCCTGCAGCTGACTCCCGGCAGCTTGAGCCTTGGGGCCGCCAGGCTGCGCTGGCAGGCCATCCATTGGGATGCCCCGCGCGCGCTGGCGGAGCCGTCCCGCGTCGAGATCGATGCCAGCCTGGATGCCCTGCCGCTCGCGCCGGTGCTGGCGCGCCTGCAGCCCGATTTCGGCTGGGCCGGCGACCTGGCGATCAGCGGCCAGTTGCATGTGCTGCGCGGCACCGACAACACCCGGCTGAACCTGCGCATCGAACGCCAGCAGGGCGACCTCAACGTCAGCGCCGAACGCGGGCGCCAGGCCCTGGGCCTGAGCGAATTCCGTTTTGAGCTGAACGCCGACCACGGCGACTGGACACTGACCCAGGCGCTGGCCGGCACCAACCTCGGCGGTCTTGCAGGCGGCCTGGGCTGGCACGCGGCGCCCACGGCCCTGACCCCCGCGCTCGATGCGCCGCTGCAAGGCAGCTTCCAGGCCAACGTGTCCAACCTCGGCACCTGGGGGGCCTGGGTGCCGCCCGGCTGGCGCCTGGGCGGCGCACTCGACGCCACGCTGAGCGTCGCCGGCACCCTGGGCGCCCCGGCCCTGCACGGCCAGGTGGCAGGCCGCCAGATCGCGGTCAACAACCCGCTGCTGGGCATCGCCTTCAAGGACGGCAGTTTCGAACTCACCTTGCAAGGCGACAAGGCCGTGCTCAAGTCCCTGCAGGCCCGCAGCGGCGACGGCACCCTGCAAGCCAAGGGCGAGCTGTTGCTGGGCCCCAGCGCCCAGGCCCGGTTGGACGCGCAGGCTGAGCACCTGGCGCTGCTCAACCGCGTCGACAGGCAACTGGTCATCAGCGGACAGACGGCGCTGATCTTCGACAAGGACAGCATCCAAGTCAAAGGCAAGCTCAAGGTCGATGAAGGCCTGTTCGACGTCTCGCATGGCGATGCGCCGGGACTGGACGACGACGTCGAGGTCGTGCGCAAAGACAAGCCCGGCGTGCCATTGCCAGGCGGCACCAAGACGCAAGGCGCGTCGGGCCGGCAGATCCAGGTGGCGCTGGGCATCGACCTGGGCCAGCACCTGGAGGTACGCGGCCACGGCCTCAACAGCAGCCTGCAAGGCGAGCTGCAGCTGACGCAGCAGGCCGGCAAGCCGTCACTGCTGGGCAAGGTACATACGGTCGGCGGCAGCTTCAATGCCTACGGCCAGAAGCTCGACATTGAAAAGGGCCTGATCGAATTCACCGGCCCCTTCGACAACCCGCGGCTGGACGTGCTGGCCATCCGGCCCGACCTGGACACCCGCGTCGGCGTCACCGTCTCGGGCACGGCGCAAAGCCCGCGCATCAAGCTCTACTCCGATCCCGACATGGCCGACACCGACAAGCTCAGCTGGCTGGTGCTGGGCCGCGGCTCCGACAGCCTGGGCCGCACCGACACCGCCCTGCTGCAGCGCGCCGCGCTGGCCCTGCTCAGCGGCGAAGGCGAAAGCCCGTCGGCCAAGATCGTCAAGAACATCGGCCTGGACGAGTTCTCGATCGGCGCCAGCTCCACGCCCAGCGCCACAGCAGCAGCGGCCGCCGCGGCCGGCACCGGCGACGACACCGCAAGCAACACCGTGGTCCGCGTCGGCAAGCACCTGGGCGGACGCTGGTACCTGGGCTACGAGCGCGGCATCAACGCCACCACCGGCAGCTGGCAGATCATCTACCGCATTGCCCAGCGATTCACCCTGCGCGCCCAGACCGGCGACAGCAACGCGCTGGACCTGATCTGGCAATGGTCCTGGGACTGACGCCCCGCAGAACCACCCCTTCAGTCATGCGACAATCCGCGCCGCCGGGTGCAAAGCCCGGCCGTCTCGCCATAGCACAATGGATAGTGCACATGCCTCCTAAGCGTGGGATTCAAGTTCGATTCTTGATGGCGGGACCATCCTTCATAGGAGAAATGGCCTCCGGTGCGTAAATGGTGAATAATGCCGCGCCAGTTTACACATATACACAGTCACTTCACGATACCAAGAGCTTGCTGCACGCCGCTCACCTTGAGTCAGCAGTTAGAACTCTATCTTTTTATATTACATCCAGCGCTGGCCGTATTTATTTCTCAAGTGCACTTGTAAGTGTTGATGTGGGGGCCAAGCTAGGTACTGGCTTTGCAATTGCTTGTACCGATAAAAGTCGCCCCTCTCCCGAGGGAGTTATTCTCCAATATACTTTCTTATCAGATACCGGGCGCCGTTTGGTTCCAGGGGCCATGTAGCCCAACGCTCGGAGTTGAATTTTTATTTGATCTGCAACAACGTGCGGGATGACGACTGACGAGTAATCTACCTTGCTATTTGGATTCAGGTTCTGTGTTGCATGATAAAAACATAGTGTTATTTTTTCAATCAAATCCTCATCCGCGCACTCAGCAATAAGAGAAGGTCCAACATACTTTAATAACTGATCCCATGTTACAGATACATCTATCCAGCCTCTATCTGCGTCATCGATTACGCAACTAATTCTTGTGATATATTTATCGCTGCCGCTCGATAGATTTTCAATGCTGACCATTTCGCTAGTTGACTGTTGTTTTGTCAACTCTGCCTCAAGTTCGGCCACTTTTACTCTGAGATTCGCGAGTTCGATAAGAATCGATTCATCTGCAGCATAGCTACCTGGAATCCAACCATCAGAGGGGTGCGTTTTTCTCAAAGAGATAAGACCTCTTGAGACTTGGCCTCCGAGTTCGTCTGGGGATGCCCAATACTTGCAGTGATGCACTTGCTCGACTTTAGTTCGAAATGCAAGCAACTTCTCACGCCCCTCCGTAGATGCCTCAAACTTGCCTGAAGGAATAGTCGAGGGAGTCTTGTGCAAGAATGCCATCAAGGGCTTCCCAGTAGAAATGGCGTAGTTGTACTCCTTTTCTGTGAAGCCAACACCATCTTTGTCTAATGTCCCATATCTACCGCCAATAACCAAGCAGTAGTAATCTGAGTCATCAATCACGCCCTTTATTAAATCCCAGGCGCCTTCGTTGGTTGCGGGGAACATCTCCATTCCCGCTGGAATGCAATCAAGCTCCAGCAATGCCTGAATTATCTCCGCTCGCTCATTCATTAAGTCTGAGAATGTTGATGAGATAAACACTTGATGTCTTCGTTCCATGATCTTCACTATCTAGTTGCTTGCGCCTTATGCCTGAATTCAAACGTGTTATGGGAGGGCGGAATCCGCCACATAACATTGCGAATTCCCTATAACAAAATTCCCCGCCATCTCGTAAACCCTTGATTCAATTTTAATTTATTACCATTTTTAGGCTTTGGTCAGGCTACCAAAAATCCGGCGAGAGCGGCAGGGGTTATGGCTGTTGTAAATCGCGGATGCATGGACACCACACAACATATGTAGGTTCATCTGTCAAATGCATCCATTGGACAAATAATTTCGTCTTTAATCTCTTCCAAATTAGCATTTTTCATGAAAAAGTGAAATGTTGAATCCACAACCCTCAGTTGCCTAGAGTTGGAGTCATAGGCAATAACTGGAGGACTGATATGGTCGCTCCTGTCAATCGCAAGATTTGAATTTCATTTCAGCGGCTCGGGGTGATGCGACACGAAGTCTGCTGCGACGATGGATCAGACTGATATCCGCGGGTTGGTTTCCGCCG
>Ga0213872_10000358_pt1 | contig 38353 bp, 36 predicted proteins | sample VelepicomBERX_R2_FD_160071 | JGI IMG/M metagenome (GOLD analysis project Ga0213872, IMG submission 160071) | Rhizosphere microbial communities from Vellozia epidendroides in rupestrian grasslands, the National Park of Serra do Cipo, Brazil - RX_R2 | ecosystem: Host-associated > Plants > Roots >... | reverse complement strand
TCCAAACCTCGATTCAGTTTGCAAGGATTTGATATCGATTGGGCCGCAATCTTGCGATTCCCACTATCGGCAATCGCCCGGAAGTCCAGTGTTCATGCGGGTTGCGAGCGTTCTTCAGGGCCGACTGCTTAGGTCGGCGCGCTCGGTCTCAGCGGGCAACGGCGCAGTTGCAGCACTGAAGCGCATCAGCGCCTGACGACCATCCCCACGCCCATCGCCGTCAGCGCGATGCCACCGATCGTCAACGCCGTGATCGGCTCGCCGAACAGCGCCCAGGCCATCAGCGCCGTGGTCGGCGGGACGAGGTAGAGCAGGCTCGTGACCTGGGTGGCGGCGCCGCGCTGGATCAGCAGGTACAGCAGCGAGCTGCCGCCCAGCGTCAGGCCGCCGACCGACCAGGCGAGCGCGACGACGAGCGGCCATTCGACACCGCCGCCGTCCGGCCTCAGCCACTGCATCGGCGCCGGCTCGAGCAGCGCGAGCGGCGCCGTCACGGCCAGCGCCGCGAGCAGCTGGATCAGGTTGGCCGCGCGCACGTCGCAGGCCGTCACGAAGCGCTTCTGGTAGAGCGTGCCGACGGTGATGCCCGCGAGCGCGAACAGCGCGCAGGCGAGGTTCGCCGCGCCCAGTTCGCCATGGCCGAGCTTTTGCCAGACCACGAGCAGCAGGCCGCCGAGGCCCAGCGCGAGGCCCAGCCACTGCGCCGGCGCGACGCGGTCGCCTTGCCGCGCGACCCACAAGGCGGTCAGCAGCGGCTGCAGGCCGACGAGCAGCGCGACGAGGCCCGCGCCCATGCCCATGCGCACGGCGGCCCAGACGCCGCCAAGGTACACGCCGTGCATCAGGATGCCGGTCACGGCCAGGTGCAGGTACTGGACCCGGTGGCCCGGCCCCGGCACGCGCGCAGCGAGCACCCACAGGCCGAACGCGAGCGCCGACAGCGCGTAGCGCCAGGCCAGGAAGCTCAGCGGCGGCGCGTGCGGCATCGCGAGGCGCGCGACGATGAAGCCCGTGCTCCAGATCAGCACGAACAGGCCCGGCATCGCGCGCAGCGCGCGGCTCGCTGCGGTCATCGCGTCGCGGCGCGCCGCACGGCGTCCAGATAGGCGTGGCCGTCGGGCGGCTGGCCGCTGCGCTGCGAGGCCCAGATCATCTCGCCGAGCGCGTCCATCGCGACATGGTGGGCCGCGTGCAGCGAGTCGCGCCGCGCCGCGAGCAGCTCGACCGCCTGGCGGATGCCCGAGGGCTGGTCGATCGACTGCTGCTCGGCGATCGTCAGGTGCATGGACAAATGCAGGAAGGGGTTGGTGCGGCCGTCTTCGACCGTGTAGACGGCCGCGACGGCCGCGGCCTCGTCGCCGAGCTCGGCGTGGTACTCGGGGTGCTCGGCGATCCAGTCGGCCGCGATCGCCTCCATCGGGATCAGCGGCGCGCCGTCGCGCCATTTGCGGTAGGTGGCGCAGAAAAAGCGCCGGACTTCGATTTGGCTCGGGGCGAACATGGCGCGATTGTCGACGACGCGCCGCGCGCGTGCCCGCGTCAGGGCTCTTCGTCGTCGGGCGCGGCCGGCGCCGCGCGCCGCGTCTCGGCGTGGGCGCGCTCCTCGGCCATCAGGCGCTCGAACTGCTGGCGCCCGGCCGTCGCGGCCGCGAGCAGCGCGTCGGTGTTGCTGCGCAGCGGCATCATCTCCTCGAGCTGGTCGAGGTTGTGGCGGCGGAAGCGCCAGGCGAGCTTGCGCGCCGCATGGCGCTCGAGGCCGAGCTGCTCGAGCACGCTGCGGCCCGTCATCAGCGCCGCGTCGAAGGTCTCGCGCTCGATCAGCGTGACGCCGGCGTCGCGCAGCCGGTAGTAATGCGAGACGTTGCGCGCGCGCGCGACGATGCTCAGCTGCGGAAAATGTGCGCGCGCGAGCTCGACGATCTTCATGCTCTGGGCGATGTCGTCGACGGCGACGACGAGCACGCGCGCGCGCGCCGCGCCGGCCGTGCGCAGCAGGTCGAGCCGCGTCGCGTCGCCGTAGTGGACGCGCCAGCCGAAGCGCGCGAGCGAGGCGATCGCCTCGGCGTCGTGGTCGAGCACGGTCGGCTCGATGCCGTTCGCGTAGAGCAGGCGGCCGACGATCTGGCCGTAGCGGCCGAAGCCCGCGATCAGCACCGGACCGTCCTGCGCTTCGCTGAGCTCGGCGACGCCCGCGACGCCGCGGCGGCGCAGCTTGGCCGCGAGCTTGCGCTCGCTCGCGGCGAGCAGGCCCGGCGTCAGCGCGAGCGAGATCGCGACGGCCGCGACGAGCGCCGAATGCAGCCGCGCGCCGAGCAGGCCGGCCTGGGCCGCGAGCTGGAACACGACGAAGCCGAACTCGCCGCCCTGGGCGAGCAGGATCACGAACACCGGCCGCTCGCGCCGCGCGATGCCCATCCAGCGCGTCATCGCCGCGAGCAGGACGCCCTTGACCGTCAGCAGCGCGACCAGCAGGCCCAGCACGAGCAGCGGGTGCTCGACGAACACGCGCAGGTCCAGCCCCATGCCGACGGCGATGAAGAACAGGCCCATCAGCAGGCCGCGGAAGGGCTCGAGGTCGGTCTCGAGCTCGCGCCGGTACTCGCTCTCGGCGAGCAGCACGCCGGCGAGGAAGGCGCCGAGCGCGGCCGACAGGCCGAGCTTTTCCATCAGCGCGGCCGTGCCGACGACGAGCAGCAGCGCCGCGGCCGTGAAGATCTCGGGCATGCCGCTGCGCGCGATCCAGCGTAGCGCCGGGCGCAGCGCGAGGCGGCCGCCGAACACGAAGCCGGCCATGATCGCGAGCACGCGCAGGGCTTCGGCCGCCTGGTGCCAGCCGCCCGGCGCATGCGCGGCGGGCGAGCCCATCGCGATCACGGGCACGAAGCCGAGGATGGGGATCGCCGCGATGTCCTGCAGCAGCGACACGCTGACGACGCTTTCGCCGGCGGTCGTGCGGCCGAGGTTGCGCTCGGCGAGGATCGCCAGCGCCACGGCCGTCGACGACATCGCGAGGCCCAGGCTCGCGACGAGCGCGAGCCGCCACGACCAGCCGAGCGCGAGCGCGGGCAGCATCAGGAGTGCCGTCGAGCCGAGCAGCTGCACGCTGCCCCAGCCGAAGATCGGCCGGCGCATCTGCCACAGCCGGCGCGGCTCGAGCTCGAGGCCGACGAGGAACATCATCAGCACGACGCCAAACTCGGCGAACTGCAGCACCGTGTCGGGCGACTCGATCACGCCGAACAGCGGCGGGCCGATCACGACGCCCGCGACCAGGTAGCCGAGGATCGCGCCGAGCCGCAGCCAGCGCGCGAGCGGCACGACGACAACGGCGGCGGCGAGGAAAACGAGGGGGAGGTGGAGCCAGTCGTGCATGGGCAGCTAATCTTCTGTCTCAGCGCTCGCGCGTGCCGTAGGGCGAGAACGGCGCGGGCCGGTCGTCGAGCTCGAGCGTCGGCACGAGCGGCGTCGGGGCGGTGCCGGCGGCGCCGGTCCATGCCGGCCAGTCGCGCAGGCCTTCCGAGAAGCGCTCGGCGTGGGTGCGCAGCGCGGCCGCGTCGGCGCGGTGCGCGTCGTGCAGGATCAGCGGCGGCAGCCAGTGCATGCCGCACAGCCGCGCGATGCCGCGGTAAGGCAGCAGGAACGCGTCGAGCGGCGCGCCCTGGGCGCCGTCGGCGGCAAAGCTCGCGGCGCTGCTGCCGGCCGAGCTCACGAGCCACAGGTGCTTGCCGGCGAGCGCCGCGCCGGCGCCGGGCGCGCCGTAGGCCCAGCCGAAGCCGAGCACCTCGTCGACCCAGAGCTTGAGCAGGGCCGGCATGCCCCACCAGTGCAGCGGGTGCAGCAGGACGACGAGGCGCGCGTCGGCGAGCGCCGCGCGCTCGGCCGCCACGTCGACGAGGTAGTCGGGGTAGAGGTCGTAGAGGTCGCGCAGCGCGACGCCGTCGGCCGTGCGGGCGCGGCCGACGAGCTGGCGCGTGACGCGGCTGTCGGCGAGGTCGGGGTGGGCGGCGAGAACCAGGCGATCGCTCATGGCCGCGAGCGTAACGGATCGATGTGTTGCGCCGACGCCGCCGGGTCGCCCTTGAGGGGGGAGAAAGCGCGCCGCCCTGGCGATAACATCGCCGCGACTGCGCTCAATAGAGGAGTCCGCATGCCCGTGATCGTCGTCGCCAACCCCAAGGGCGGGGTCGGCAAGAGCACCCTGGCCAGCAATATCGCCGGTTTCCTGGCGCGCGGCGGCGAGCGCGTGATGCTCGGCGACGTCGACCGCCAGCAGTCGGCGCGGCGCTGGCTCGCCCAGCGCCCGGCGACGCTGCCGCGCATCGAGGGCTGGGAGGTCGACCGCGACGTCGTGCGCCCGCCCAAGGGCGTCGCCCAGGTCGTGCTCGACACGCCGGCCGGCCTGCACGGCAAGAAGCTCGGCGTGATCCACCAGCTCGCCGACCGCATCGTCGTGCCGCTGCAGCCGAGCCTGTTCGACATCCAGGCGACCTTCGACTTCGTCCAGGAGCTGCGCGCGCTCGGGCGCGACGGCGGGCGCGCCCCGCAGCTCGGCATCGTCGGCATGCGCGCGCGCGAGGGCCTGCTGTCGGTCGCCCAGCTCGAGCAGTTCCTCGACGAGCTCGGCGTGCCGGTGCTGGGCCTGCTGCGCGACACCCAGAACTACGTCCAGCTCGCCGCGCGCGGCCTCACGCTGTGGGACGTCGCGCCAGGCCGGGTCGAGCGCGACCTCGCGCAATGGGAGCCGATCGCGCGCTGGCTGCGCGCCTGACGGCAGGGTGGGGCGCCGTATCATCCGGCGCAAGACCGAAAATGACGACCAGGGAGGTCGCGTGAAAGTTCTATTGATCGATGATCACCCGCTGATCCTCGCGGCGCTGCAGGCGGTGATCGAAGGCCTCGAAAACGTCGTCGAGGTCGCGACGGCCGCCAGCGCCGCGGCCGCGCGCGAACTGCTCGCCGCGCGCAGCGACATCGGCCTGGTCCTGCTCGACCTGCACCTAGGCGACGCCGACGGCTTCGCGCTGCTCGCCGAGCTGCGCCACGCCTATCCGGCGCTGCCCGTCGTCGTCGTCTCGGCCTCGGACCGCGCGTCCGACGTGATCCGTGCGATCGACCAGGGCGCGATGGGCTTCGTGCCCAAGCGCGCGAGCACCGAGGTGCTGATCGAGGCGCTCAAGCTGGTGATGTCGGGCGGCATCTACGTGCCGGCGCTGAGCCTCGGCAGCGAGGTCGCGCCGCGCGAGTCGGGCGGCGCCGGCGCGGTCGGCGCGGCCGCGCGCGCCGAGGGCTTCCAGAGCGTGCCCGAGGCGATCGAGAGCCTGTCGCTGACGCCGCGCCAGACCGACGTGCTCGCGCTGCTGCTGCAGGGCAAGCCGAACAAGCTGATCGCGCGCGAGCTCGGGGTCTCGGTCGAGACCGTCAAGGACCATGTCGCGGCCGTGATGAAGGCGCTCGGCGTGAACTCGCGCACCCAGGCCGTGCTCGCGGTCAGCCAGATGACGCAGCGCGGCGGGCCGGACATGCACTTCTCGGCCTGGCGAGGCCGCTAGCGGCCTCCGAGCGGGCGGGCGCCGATAATCGCCCCCATGCATCCCCAAGCTCTTCTCGACGCGTGCACCGAGCTGCTCAAGCAGGTGCTCAAGCTCGACGCGCCCACCGACGCTGTCGTGTCGGCCTATTTCCGCAAGAACAAGCAGCTCGGTTCGCGCGAGCGCCACACGCTCGCCGAGACCACCTACGCGGTGCTGCGCGAGCGCCTGCTGTTCCAGCATCTCGCGCAGTCGGGCCGCGGCCCGATGGAGCGCCGTCTCGCGCTGCTCGCCTGGGTCGGCAACCGCGACTTCCTCGCCCGGGCGCTGACGCCCGAGGAGGGCGCCTGGCTCGCCCAGCAGGCGACGATAGCCCGATCCACGCTCGCGCCCAAGCTGCGCCACAACCTGCCCGACTGGCTCGCCGAGCCGCTGCTCGCGCGCCTCGGCGAGGCCGAGTTCTGGCGCCTCGCCGCGAGCCTCAACGAGGCCGCGCCGCTCGACCTGCGCGTGAACACGCTCAAGCTCAAGCGCGAGGAGGCCCAGGCCGAGCTCGAAAAGGCCGGCATCGCGAGCACGCCGACGCCGCATTCGCCCTGGGGCCTGCGCGTTCCGGGCAAGCCCGCGCTGCACAAGCTGCCGCTGTTCACCGACGGCGGCGTCGAGGTCCAGGACGAGGGCAGCCAGCTGCTCGCGCTGCTGTGCGACGCCAAGCGCGGCGAGATGGTCGTCGACTTCTGCGCGGGCGCCGGCGGCAAGACGCTCGCGCTCGGCGCGGCGATGCGCAACACCGGCCGGCTCTACGCGTTCGACGTGTCGGGCCACCGCCTCGACGCGCTCAAGCCGCGGCTCGCGCGCAGCGGCCTGTCCAATGTCTACCCGGCGCAGATCGCGCACGAGCGCGACGAGCGCGTCAAGCGCCTCGCCGGCAAGATCGACCGCGTGCTCGTCGACGCGCCCTGCTCGGGCCTCGGCACGTTGCGCCGCAATCCCGACCTCAAGTGGCGGCAGTCGCCGCAGGCGGTCGCCGAGCTCGTCGCCAAGCAGGGCGCGATCCTCGCGAGCGCCGCGCGCATGGTCAAGGACGGCGGCCGCCTCGTCTACGCGACCTGCAGCCTGCTCGAGGCCGAGAACGAGGGGGTCGCGCGCGCCTTCGAGGCCGCCCACCCGCAGTTCCGCCGCCTCGACGCGGCCGAGCTGCTCGCGAAGGCCCAGGTCGACGCGGCGGCCGCGCTCGTCGACGACGGCATGCTGCGCCTGTGGCCGCAGCGGCATCAGACCGACGGCTTCTTCGCGGTCGCATGGCAGCGCGCGTGATTGTTTAAAAAGATGGAACGGTGACTTCATGGCCGCCTAGTGTTTCCCCGGATCAGGGCTGTCTACAGTAGAGCCCATCGAACGGAAGGGATGCACACCATGAAGACCTCCAACGTCATCGTCCTCGCCACCGTCGCCGTGGCGCTGCTCGGCGCCACCGTGACCGCCATGGCCGATACCCCGCCCGCCCGGGGCCTGACGCGCGCCGAGGTCAAGGCGCAGATCGCCGAGGCGAGCGCCAAGGGCGAGCTGCTGCGCTACCGCCCGGCTGCCGACTTCAGCGACGACATCGCGCCGCCGCCGCGCGCCGCGCGCGTCGAGGTCACGAAGCCCGCGGCGCAGGATCCGGCGGCGAAGCTCGCGGTCGCCGCGCCCAAGGCGGGCGGCACGGTCCGCTGACGCCAGGCGGCACAATGGCCGCCATGGATTCGCGCCCGCCCGTCGCCTCGCCCTGCACCAAGGTCTGCCGCATCGATCCGCGCAGCGGCTGGTGCGAGGGCTGCACGCGCAGCCTCGACGAGATCGCCGCGTGGTCGAGCCTCGACGACGCGGCGCGCCGTGCCGTGATCGCACTGCTGCCCGCACGCCGTGAGGCGCTGCTGAGCCAGCGGCCACAGCAGCGGCTGCCGCAGGCCTGACGCGCGCCTCGCCGCTTCGCGGGCGACGCCCTCGGGGCTTACCCGCGCCCCGACGCCTATCCCGCATCGTGGAAAGCTGCCTGCGGGTTCCCACGGAAATCGTCAGCGTTCATTCAGTCTCACGTCAGAGCTGGGTCAGTCGTCGGCCCAATAGTCGCGCTGGTCCTGCCGCGATCCGCGGCGGCCCGCGTCCGAAGCCGGGCGACGACAAACCCAACGGAGACTAGGTATGGCAACTGCAAGCATGACGCCGACGGCGATCAGCGGCGGCGAGAAACGCGTGATCTTCGCGTCCTCGCTGGGGACGGTGTTCGAGTGGTACGACTTCTACCTCTACGGCATCCTCGTCTCGATCATCGGCAAGCAGTTCTTCACGCCGCTGGCGCCGGCCTCGCGCGACATCTTCGTGCTGCTCGGCTTCGCCGCGGGCTTCATCGTCCGGCCGTTCGGCGCGCTGGTGTTCGGCCGCCTCGGCGACATGATCGGCCGCAAGTACACCTTCCTCGTCACGATCCTGATCATGGGCCTGTCGACCTTCGCGGTGTCCATCCTGCCCGGCTACGACACCTGGGGCGTCGCCGCCCCGGTGATCCTGATCGCGCTGCGTATCCTGCAGGGCCTCGCGCTCGGCGGCGAGTACGGCGGCGCGGCGACCTATGTGGCCGAGCATGCGCCGAAGAACAAGCGCGGCCTGTTCACGTCGTGGATCCAGACCACGGCGACGCTGGGGCTGTTCCTCGCACTGCTCGTGATTCTCGTCACCCGCACCTCGCTGGCGCCGGCCGCCTACGAGTCCTGGGGCTGGCGCGTGCCGTTCGCCGCGTCGATCCTGCTGCTCGCCGTGAGCGTATGGATCCGCATGTCGCTGAGCGAATCGCCGGCGTTCCAGAAGATGAAGGCCGAGGGTCGCGCCTCGAAGGCGCCGCTGACCGAGTCCTTCGGCCAGTGGCGCAACCTCAAGGTGGTGATCCTCGCGCTGTTCGGCCTGACCGCCGGCCAGGCCGTGGTCTGGTACACGGGCCAGTTCTACGCGCTGTACTTCCTGACCTCGACGCTCAAGCTCGACGGCACGACCGGCTACCTGCTGATCGCCGCGGCGCTCGCGATCGGCACGCCGTTCTTCGTGATCTTCGGCTCGCTGTCGGACAGGATCGGCCGCAAGCCCATCATCATGGCCGGCTGCCTGCTCGCGGCGCTGACCTACTTTCCGCTGTTCGGCGCGCTGACGTCGGCGATCAACCCCGACCTCGCGGCCGCCCAGACCGCGGCCAAGGCGACGGTCACGGCCGACCCGGGCGAATGCTCGTTCCAGTTCAACCTGACCGGCACGAGCAAGTTCACGACGAGCTGCGACATCGCCAAGCAGGTGCTGCAGGCCGCCTCGGTCAGCTACGACAACATCGAGGCCGCGCCGGGCACGGTCGCGAGCATCAAGATCGGCGACACCGAGATCGCGAGCTACGCGGCCAAGGGCCTGCCCGCCGACGAGGCCAAGGCCAAGGACGGCGCGTTCAAGAAGGCCGTCGCCGAGGCGCTCAAGGCCCACGGCTACCCGACCAAGGTCAATCCCGACAAGATCAACTACCCGATGGCGATCATCGTGCTTGCGATCCTGGTGATCTACGTGACCATGGTCTACGGCCCGATCGCGGCGATGCTCGTCGAGATGTTCCCGACGCGCATCCGCTACACCTCGATGAGCCTGCCCTACCACATCGGCAACGGCTGGTTCGGCGGCATGCTGCCCGCGCTGACGCTCGCGATCGCGACCCAGGTCGGCAATATGTACAGCGGCCTGTGGTACCCGATCGCGGTGGCGGCGTTCACCTTCGTGATCGGCACGCTGTTCATTCGCGAGACCAAGGACGTCGACATCTATAAGGACGACTGAGCGCGCTTGCGCTGAAGTCAAAGGCGGCCTGCGGGCCGCCTTTGCTTTTGCGGCCTGCGGCCGCGGTCGCTTTGTCGGCCTGCGGGCCGCCTTTGCTTTTGGTTATGGGTGGTCGCGAAACTGGCAGCCGCGCAGGCCGCAAACCCCAGGGCGCCGCGGCCCGGGCGTGTCACACACTCGGGCGGATGCACAAGAAGTCGATTTCGATGTTCGCGCTGGTTCTGGCCGCCGCGGCCGCGCACGCAGGGCCGACGCTCGACGCGATCCGGCAGCGCGGCATCCTGGTCTGCGGCGTGCACACGGGCCTCGCCGGCTTTTCGGCGCCCGACAAGAGCGGCCGCTACGCGGGCATCGACGTCGACTACTGCAAGGCGCTCGCGGCCGCGATCCTCGGCAGCGCCGACAAGGTCAGGTACGTGCCGCTGACCGCCCAGCAGCGCTTCACGGCGCTGCAGTCGGGCGAGGTCGACCTGCTGGCGCGCAACACGACCTGGAACTCGCGCCGCGACACGACGCTGGGCGCGGTGTTCGCGGGCGTTTGGTTCTTCGACGGCCAGGCCTTCGTCGTCGACGCGAAGAAGCACCCGCGCGTGAAGAGGCTCGCCGACCTCAACCACGCGTCGGTCTGCGTCGAGACCGGCACGACGACCGAGCGCAACCTCGCCGACTACGCGCGCGCGAACAAGCTCCAGTTCAAGCCGGTCGTGTTCGAGGGCCAGGAGGCGACGGAGAAGGCCTTCCAGGCCGGCCGCTGCGACGCCTACACGACCGACGCCTCGGGCATCGCGGCGATGCTCAGCAGCCTGCCGAACCGCGCCGACTACGCGGTGCTGCCCGAGATCATCTCGAAGGAGCCGCTCGGGCCGATGCTGCGCCGCAACGACCCCGAGTTCTTCGCGATCGCGCGCTGGACCATCTTCGCGCTCCAGCAGGCCGAGGAGTCGGGCGTCACGCAGGCGAACGTCGCCGCGCTCAGGAAGACGAGCCAGGACCCGGTCGTGCAGCGCCTGACCGGCGCGACCAGCGACGTCGGCCGCAGCCTCGGCCTCGACGCCGACTGGGCCGTGCGCGCGATCTCGGCGGTCGGCAACTACGGCGAGATCTTCGACCGCAACATCAAGCCGCTCGGCTTCGCGCGCGGCCCCAACGCGCTGTGGAACCGCGGCGGCCTGATGTACCCGATGCCGCTCGACTGAGCGGGCAGGGCGGAGCACCATGACGATCACGCGCGCGCGCTGGCGCGGCTGGCTTGCCCAGGCCGCGCTGCTGCTCGTGCTCGGCGGCCTGCTGTGGGCCGGCGTCGCGAACCTCGTGCACAACCTGCACAGCCGCGCGATCACGGTCGGCTTCGCCTACCTGGGCGAGGAGGCCGGCTTCGACATCTCGGAGACGCTCGTCGCCTACGACGCGACGAGCAGCTACGCGGCCGCGTTCGGCGTCGGCCTGCTCAACACGCTCGCGGTGTCGGCGGTCGCGATCGTCGCGGCGAGCGGGCTCGGGCTCGCGCTCGGCGTCGCGCGGCTCGCGTCGAACGGCCTGCTGCGCCTGCTCGCGACGATCTACGTCGAGACCGTGCGCAACGTGCCGCTGATCCTCCAGCTGCTGCTCTGGTACGGCATGCTGACCGAGCTGCTGCCGACCGTCGCCGACGCGTGGACCTTCGGGCCGGCCTACCTGAGCCGGCGCGGCCTTACGCTGCCCTGGCCCGCGCCGCATGCGGGCTGGTCGGCCGGTGCGCTCGGGGTGTTGCTCGCGCTCGTGCTCGGGGGGGGCTGGGCGGCCTGGGCCGCGCGCGTCGAGCGGCGCGGCGGCCGGCGCCTGCCGCGGCTCGTGCCGATCGCCGCGCTGCTCGTGCTCTTGCCGGCGGGCCTGTGGGCCTTGTGGGGCGCGCCGGTCGCGATCTCGGTGCCGCGGCTCGCGAGCTTCGACTTCGAAGGCGGCAAGACGGTCTCGCCCGAGTTCACGGCGCTCGCGTTCGGCCTCTCGGTCTACACGGCCGCGTTCATCGCCGAGATCGTGCGCGGGGGCATCGCGGCCGTGCCGCGCGGCCAGGTCGACGCCGCGCAGGCGCTCGGCATGGACGGGGCGCAACGCCTGCGCTTCGTCGTGCTGCCGCAGGCGCTGCGCGTGATCGTGCCGCCGCTGACGAGCCAGTACCTGAACCTCGTGAAGAACTCGTCGCTGGCCGTCGTGATCGGCTACCCGGACCTCGTCAGCGTCTCCAACACGACGCTGAACCAGACCGGCCAGGCGATCGAGGCGATCGCGCTGATGATGGTCGTCTACCTCGCGCTCTCGCTCGCGATCGCGGGCCTGATGAACGCGTACAACCGGCGCGTGCGCCTGGTCGAGCGCTGAGGATGGTGACCTCGAGCGCCGCGCCGCCGCGGCCCGCGCTCTGGCGGCGCGGCTGGAACGCCTTGCGCCGCGATTGCTTCTCGTCGCCCGCGAACGGCCTGACCACGCTCGTGCTCGTCGGCCTGCTGCTGTGGGGCGGCGCGCGGCTGGGGTCCTGGGCCTTCGTCCACGCGCGGTGGGGGCACGCCGACGTCGCCGCGTGCAACGCGCTCGCGGGCGAGGGCGCGTGCTGGTCGGTCGTCGCCGAGAAATGGCGTCAAATGCTGTTCGGCGTCTACCCGCAGGGCCAGCAATGGCGGCCCGCGCTCGCGATCGCGGTGTTCGGCGCGATGCTCGTCGGCTCGGGCTGGCGCGCTTGCTGGCGCTGGCGCCGCCTCGCCGTGCTGTGGCTCGCCGGCAGCGGCCTGAGCGGCTGGCTGATGGCCGGCGGCCTCGGCCTGGCGCCGGTCGCAAGCGACCAATGGGGCGGCCTGCCGATCACGCTGATGCTCGCGGTCTACGGCGCCGTCGCCGCGTTCCCGCTCGGCGTGCTGCTCGCGCTCGGGCGGCGTTCGCAGCTGCCAGTGCTGCGCGCGGTGTCGGTCGCCTATATCGAGCTCGTGCGCGGCGTGCCGCTCGTGACCGTGCTGTTCATGGCCTCGCTGATGCTCGCCCTGTTCCTGCCCGAGGGCGTGAGCATCGACAAGCTGCTGCGCGCCCAGATCGCGGTGATCCTGTTCAACGCGGCCTATCTCGCCGAGGTCGTTCGCGCGGGCCTGCAGGCGCTGCCCAAGGGGCAGACCGAGGCCGCGCAGGCGCTCGGCCTCGGCTACTGGCAGACCCAGGCCTTGGTCGTGCTGCCGCAGGCGCTGCGCGTGACGATCCCGGCCCAGGTCAACAGCTTCATCGACAACTTCAAGGACACCTCGCTCGTCGTGATCGTGTCGATCTCGGACTTCCTGTTCGCGGTCAAGCAGGCCGTGATCGGCGACCTCGACTGGCGCCATTACTTCGTCGAGGCCTATCTGTTCGCGATGGCCGTGTACTGGATCTGCTGCTTCGCGCTGAGCCGCTATTGCCGCTGGCTCGAGCGCCATCTGAGTAGGTAGTACCTAAACTACACAATCTTGGCCTCGCGCCTCGGGAAAACGAGCGCAGTGCCTCTTGGATTGATTTGCTTAAATGTAGCAAAACTACTCGACCAGGAGACTTGCATGAAGCGCTTTGCAACGCTTGCCCTGTCACTCGCGCTGGCCGCCGGCGCCGGCCTCGCGCCCTTGGCGGCGCAGGCCGCGATCAATAGTCAGAGCCTCGGCGCCGCCTACGACAGCAGCCAGGCCAACATCTCGTTCCGCGTCTACTCGGCCAACGCGACGCGCATGGTCCTGTACGTGTATTCGGCCGGTTACGGCGCCCAGGAGTCGGCGTCCTACGTGATGACGGCGGCCGGCGGCGGCGTCTGGGCCGTCACGGTGCCGGTCGCGACGCTGAAGTCGGCGGGCGTGACCGGCTCGGTCTACTACGGCTACCGCGCGTGGGGCCCGAACTGGCCATACAGCGCGAGCTGGACCAAGGGCTCGTCGACCGGCTTCGTGTCCGACGTCGACAGCGCCGGCAACCGCTTCAACCCGAACAAGCTGCTGCTCGACCCCTACGCCAGGGAGATCAGCCAGGACCCGCTGAACACCCAGAACCAGAACGGCAACGTGTTCGCGTCGGGCTCGAGCTACCGCACGCTCGACAGCGGCATCTACGCGCCCAAGGGCATCGTGCTGCCGAGCACGCCGACGAGCACCGGCACGAAGCCGACGCGCGCGCAGAAGGACGACGTGATCTACGAGGTCAACGTGCGCGGCCTGACCGAGCAGGACCCGAACACGCCGGCCGCCTACCGCGGCACCTTCAAGGGCGCCGGGCTCAAGGCGTCCTACCTCGCGAGCCTGGGCGTCACGGCCGTCGAGTTCCTGCCGGTCCAGGAGACCCAGAACCAGGCGAACAACGTCACGCCGAACTCCGACGCGAACCAGAACTACTGGGGCTACATGACGGAGAACTACTTCGCGCCGGACCGCTACTACGCCTACAACCAGGCGCCCGGCGGACCGACCACGGAGTTTCAGGCGATGGTCCAGGCCTTCCACAACGCCGGCATCAAGGTCTACCTCGACGTCGTCTACAACCACACGGCCGAGGGCGGCACCTGGTCGGGCAGCGACCCGACGACGGCGACGATCTACTCGTGGCGTGGCCTCGACAACCAGACCTACTACGAGCTCGCGTCGGGCAACCAGTACTACTACGACAACACCGGCACCGGCAGCAACTACAACACCTACAACACGACGGCGCAGAACCTGATCGTCGACTCGCTCGCGTACTGGACGAACACCATGGGCGTCGACGGCTTCCGCTTCGACCTCGCCTCGGTGCTCGCCAACACCTGCCTGAACGGCGCCTACAACGCGGCCGCGCCGAACTGCCCGAACGGCGGCTACAACTTCAGCTCGACCGACCCCAAGGTCGCGATCAACCGCATCCTCGCCGAGTTCCCGGTGCGCCCGGCGGCCGGCGGCAGCGGCCTCGACCTCTTTGCCGAGCCCTGGGCGATCGGCGGCAACTCCTACCAGCTCGGCGGCTTCCCGGCCGGCTGGTCGGAGTGGAACGGCCAGTTCCGCGACACCCTGCGCGAGGCGCAGAACGAGCTCGGCCAGATGACGATCGCGATCACCCAGGACGCGCAGGACTGGACCGGTTCGGCCAATCTGTTCCAGTGGAACCGTCAGCCCTGGAACTCGACGAACTTCATCGACGTCCACGACGGCCTGACGCTCAACGACGTGTATTCGTGCAACGGCTCGAACAACACCCAGGCCTGGCCCTGGGGCCCGTCGAACGGCGGCACGAGCACGAACTACAGCTGGAACCAGGGCGGCGCCGCGGCCGACGAGCGGCGCGCCGCGCGCACCGGCATGGCGATGGAGCTGCTGTCGGCCGGCACGCCGCTGATCCAGGGCGGCGACGAGTTCCTGCGCACGCTCCAGTGCAACAACAACGCCTACAACCTCGACTCGTCGGGCAACTGGCTCAACTACGGCTGGAGCAGCGACCAGTCGAACTTCTACAACTTCGCGCAGCGCGCGATCGCGTTCCGCAAGGCCCATCCGGCGCTGCGCCCGGCGACCTGGTACACGGGCGCCCAGGTCAGCTGGTGGGAGCCGAGCGGCGCCGCCGTCGACTCCAACTACTGGAACAACACGAGCAACTACGCGCTCGCCTACACCGTCAACGGCAGTTCCTTCGGCGACGCGAACTCGATGTACATCGCGTTCAACGGCTGGTCGGGCAGCGTGAACTTCGTACTGCCGGCGCCGCCGACCGGCACGAACTGGTACCGCGTGACCGACACCTGCAACTGGAACGACGGCGCGAACACCTGGGTCACGCCGGGCAACGAGGCGCTGATCGGCGGCGGCGGCACGAGCTACGGCCTGTGCGGCCAGGCGCTGCTGCTGCTGATCGCGAAGTGACGACGACGAGGGCCATGCGATCATGCGCGCAACGAAAGAAACGACCTGGCGCATCGGCGCGTTCGCGGCCGCGGCGCTCGCGCTGGCCGCCGTGCCGGTCCGCGCGACCGTGCTCGAGAACGTCACGATGAACTTCGCTTCGGGTGCCACGTTCAGCGGCGAGGTCGGCTTTGCCGACGACTTCAGCGCGATCATCGGCGTCGACGGCCTGCTCAGCGGCGGCGGCTACGGCAGCGACCCGATCGGCTGGGTCTGGGATGCGAACAATTATTCGAGCGGTGACGGCAACCTCAGCAACTTCCTGCTCGACGCGCCGGCCGGCAGCTCGAGCCACGCGATCCAGCTCGCGGTCAACGCGTCGGACCCGACCCGGCTGCAGTTCACGACCGGCGCCTCGTTCGCCGGCGACGACAACATGATCGACTACAGCGACGCGATGGTGTCGGGCACGATCACGGCGGTCTCCAGCGTGCCCGAGGCCCCCGCGGCCGCACTGTTCACGGCGGGCCTCGGCGCGCTCGCGCTGCTCGCGAGGCGGCGGCGCGCGGCAGCGCGCCCCTGAGGCGAAGCGGCGGGGCCGCGATGCGCGTGCTGATGCCGCTGCCCGACCGGAACTTCGACTCGACCGAAGCGGCCGTGACCTGGCGCGCGCTGCGCGCGGGCGGCCATGCGGTGCACTTCACGACGCCCGACGGTGCGCCGGCCGCGCCCGATCCGCCGATGATCTCGGGCGAGGGCCTGGACGCCTGGGGCTGGATGCCGGGCCCGAAGAAGCTGCGGTTGTTCGGCCTGATGCTGCGCGCCGACGCCGACGCGCGGCCAGCCCGGGTCGTGAGGAGAGATGGGAATTACGCGTCCGCACGCTGGCCCGGCGACGTCCGCACCTTTGCGGCGCGGCTGTGCGAGTTGCTCGCGGAGAGCGGGCCAGGCGGCCGGGGCGCAAACGCGCCCGTCAACTGACGGGCCCGATTACTTGCGGTGCGGCGGACGGGCCGGCGCGGGGCCGCCCTGGCGCTCGAGGTGGCGGAAGGTGATGCGGCCCTTGGACAGGTCGTAGGGCGACATCTCGAGCGACACGGCGTCGCCGGCGAGCACGCGGATATTGTGCTTGCGCATCTTGCCGCCCGTGTAGGCCATGACTTCATGGCCGTTCTCGAGCTGAACCCGGAAGCGGGAATCCGGGAGCACCTCGTTGACGACGCCACGCATCTCGATCAGTTCTTCTTTTGCCATCGAGGCACTCCTGGGTTTCTCGATTACAGCGCGCGGATGTTCGCAGCCTGCAGGCCCTTGGGGCCCTGCTTGACTTCGAACTCGACCTGCGCGCCTTCGGCCAGCGTGCGGAAGCCGCCGTTGTTGCGGATTTCGCTGTGGTGGGCGAACAGGTCCTTGGAGCCGTCGGCCGGCGTGATGAAGCCGAAGCCCTTGCCGTCGTCGAACCACTTCACGGTACCGGTCTGCTGAGTCGTCATGGTGATTTCCTTTGGAAAATAGCTAAAACAAAAAGCTCCGGAGCCGACATGGCCTGCGGAGACAGAAACACTCAAGAGGAATCAGCCGGGGGGAGCTGTAGCGAGCCGCTCGCGAGAAGAGCCTGGGGAAGGCCTGCGGTGGCTGCAGACGAGACCTTAGAAGAAACGGTCTTGTGCGAATCTATGCGCGGAGTCTAACACGGCGGCGCGAATTCGCCGAGCCCCATGTTAGGCCGGCCTCGCGAGGCAGCCTTGCTCGGATTGAAAGAAGACCCTTGCCGATGTCGTGCGGACCTGCAAGCTCGGCGCGCATGCGCACGCTTGAACGGGCGGTTACATCTGCGCGCGCTTTGGTGGTCGGCGAATGTAAACCGTTTGTCCAAGTTGACAGTTAGGGTGAAGCGACGATGCTGCGGCCCGCAATCCATGCCAAGGTCGGAGGCGTCGCGAGATTCGCAACCCGCCGTCGCACGATGGCCGCAACCCTAGGAGAGAACGCATGAAGTCTTGGAAGATGACGGCCCTGCTGGCCCTGAGTGGTGTGATGAGCGCAGGGGCGTGGGCGCAGGCACCCGCGGACGCGCCGGCCGGCTCGACCGGCCTGTGCAAGGACGGCAGCTACACGAGCAACGCGACCAAAAAGGGCGCGTGCGCGGGCCACAAGGGCGTGAGGACCTGGTACGCGGCGGCGAGCGCGTCGGCGGCAGCGCCCGCGACGGCGGCCGCCCCGGCGGCACCGGCCACCCCGGCCCCGGCCGCCGCGCCCGCGGCCAAGCCCGCTGTGGCGGCGACCGCGAAGCCGGCGGCCGCGACGACCGCGGCGGCCCCCGTTGCGGGCGACGTCTGGGTCAACACGCCGACCAAGGTCTACCACTGCCCGGGCAGCAAGTGGTACGGTAAGACCAAGGAAGGCGCGTACATGAGCGAGGCTGCGGCCAAGGCCGCGGGCAACCATGCCGACCACGGCAAGGCCTGCTCCTGAACCGTCCGTTGAACTAAGGGAGCATCCATGCATCTGATCGGTTTTCTGCTCATCGGGGTGGTCGCGGGCTGGCTCGCCGGCAAGCTCATGCAGGGCGGCGGCTTCGGCTTCTGGGGCGACATGGTCGTCGGCGTCGTCGGCGCTTTCGTCGGCGGCTTCCTGTTCCGCCTGCTCGGCATCGGCGGCGCCGAGGGCGGCCTGATCGGCAGCCTCGTCGTCGCCGTGATCGGCGCGGTCGTGCTGCTGTTCGTGATCCGGCTGGTCAAGCGCGCCTGAGCCCGCGCTGGCTTTTTTCCAGACCGGCGCCGCGGTGGCGCCGGTTTTTTCGATTGGGAGATTTCCATGGATGCACAGCAACTCGTCGCCGAATTCCTCGCCTCCGAGCATGGCGCACAGGCGACCCAGGCGCTCGCGGCCCAGGGCGTCAGCGCCGACGACGCGCAGGCGCTGCTTGGCCACGCGGCGGGCGCGGCCTACGACCACGTCGAGGACCAGAACGCGGGCCTGATGGGCGAGCACCCGGGCAAGAGCTTCTTCGCCGCGTTCGCGGCCGGGCTCGTGCACGGCGACGGCTTCTTCAAGTCGCTCGTCGACGGAGGCGAAGGCGTGATGACCGGCCGCATCGCCGAGGCGCTCGCGGCGCGCGCGGGGCTCGACCCGTCGACCGCGTCGACGATCGCGGCCGCCGCGACGCCCTATGTGCTGAACTTCCTCAAGCAGAAACTCGGCTGAAGATCGGCCCGCCGCGCCGCTTCGCCACTAAGATCCGAGGCTCCGGCGCGGCCTTCGGCCGCCCGCATCGAGGCCTTGCGCACATGCAGCGACGAACCCGATCGAGCTCCTGGCGCCGCATGCTGGCGATCGGCGGGCTGGTCGCGTGCGGCGCGCCGCTCGCGCAGGCCGACGGCTGCGGGCCGTACAAGGTCGGCTTCCATGTGCTCGGCCAGCTCTACCGCGTCGACGAGACCGGCCATCCCGAGGGCGTCGACAAGGACGTGGTCGCGGCGCTCGCGAAGCGCAGCGGCTGCAGCTTCGTCGCCGACGTCGATTCGCGCGTGCGCATCTGGGAGGCGATCCGCAGCGGCCAGCTCGACCTCACGACCTCGGTAATCCCGACGCCCGAGCGCGAGGCGCTCGGCGACATCGTCGTCTACAAGACTTCGCGCAACCGCCTGCTCGTGCGCAGCGGCGCGGCGGCCGGGCTCACGAGCCTCGCGGCCTTCGTGCAGCGCGACAAGGTCCGGGTCGTCGTCGTGCGCAGCTTCATCTACGCCGAGCCCTTCGACGCCTGGCTCAAACAGCTGCGCGAGCAGGGCAAGGTCTACGAGGCTGGCGACTTCAACGCGGCGCTGCGCGTGTTCGCGGCCGGCCGGGCCGACGCGATGATCGCGCATTCGTCGACCGAGGCCGAAGTCGCGCAGGCGATGGCCGGTCATGGCGGCGTGCGCGCGATCGAAGTGGCCGGCGCGCACGAGTTCCCGTCGGGCCTGCTGATCTCGAAGCGCACGGTCGACGACGCCGACCGGCAGCTGCTGCGCAAGACCCTGACGGACATGGTGCGCGACGGCACCGTCGCCGCGATCCTCAAACGCCACGCCGACGGCGCGGCGGCCCCCTAGCCGCGTGCGCCTGTCCGCCCCGCGTCACCGGCTGCTGCTGCGCCTCGGCGCGGCGCCGCCGCCGCCCGCGCGCATGACCGGCCGCGCCGGGCCTTTCGGGCGCCGCCTCTGACGGGACGTGCGACGGCGCGCCGAGCTCGTCGCCGGGCAGGCGCGCAGCGTCGTCGGCGTCGCGAGCGCCGGGCAACTCTACAAGATGCTCGACACCGGCCGCCTCGACGTCGCGAGCGACACGAGCCTCAGCGGCGACGCCGCGCTGCGCCGCCTGGGGCTCGACGCGCGCCCCGTGCGCCAGGGTTAACTCGCGCGTCGCGCCCGGGATCTGTTTGTCAGTGCGATTAACGATCTATTTAGGTTGACGATTGCTGCAACGTTTGTGCGATTGGCGTATCTTGACGCTGCGATCCCGTTGAAATCCAGAGGGCCGGCAGGTCCCGCGGGGAGGTCATGGCAAGCTTCGATCGGCCGCTGGCATGGTCGGCGGCACTCTTTGCGCTCGGCTGTGCGTTGGCGGCGGCGTTCGCGCGGCACGTCGACGCCGAGCACGACGCGGCCGACGACGAGCGCTTTCGCGCGCTGACGCTGCGCTACGTGCTGCACCTGCAGGACGACCTGCGCGTGTACGAGTTCGGCCTGCGCGGCGCGCGCGGCGCGCTGATCGCGGCCGGCGTCGAGCGCGTGACGCGCGAGGACTTCGCCCATTACATCCGCTCGCGCGACTTCGGCAGCGAGTTCCCGGCCGTGCTTGCCTATGGCTTCGCGCGGCGCGTTGCGCCCGGTGGGGAGGCCGCGTTCGCGCGCGCGGCGCTGCATGCGGGCGCGCAGGGCGCGGTCGCGAACTGGCGCGGCCCCGTGCCGGTCAGCCACGACGGGGACCGCTATATCGTCGAGTTCGTCGAGCCTGAGACGCGCTACGGAGCGATGCTCGGCGTCGACTTCGGCGCTGACGCGGGGCTGCGCGAGGTCGCGCTCGAGGCCCTGCGCGACGACCGGGCGATGCTGAGCCGGCCGGTCCAGTTGGCGAGCGACCCCGCGCGCACGGTGCTGCTGATGGTCGCGCCGCTGTACGGGCCCGCGCAGGCCGGCGCCGCGCGCGGCGCGCCGCTCGGCATCGTCTACGCGCCCTTGAGCGTCGAGCGCCTGCTCGCCGATTCGCAGCGTGAGGGGCAGGCGCTGTGGGTCGCGCTTGCGGACGCGGACTCGTCGGTTGTCGCGAGCACCGGCGAAGCCGGCGCCGCTGCGGCCGACCCGCGACCGTTCGCGACCAGCGCCGATGCGCGCGGCGCCGACCCGCGCGTCGCGCGCGAGCAGGTCGAGGTCTACGGGCGGCGCTGGCGCGTCGAGATGCGCCCGACGCCGGCCTGGCTCGCGGCCCAGCCGGCGCCGGCGCGCTACATGCTGCCGGCCGGCCTCGGCGCGGCGCTGCTCGCGGCCGTGACGGTCCATTTCATGCTGCTCAGCGCGAGCCGGCGGCGCCGCGCGGTGATCGAGGACGCGCGCCTCGCCGCGATCGTCAGCGGCGCGAGCGACGCCGTGATCGGCACCGACCTCGCCGGCGTCGTGACGAGCTGGAACCACGCCGCCGAGACGATCTTCGGCTATCCGGCCGCCGAGGCGATCGGGCGTACGGTCGGCGCGCTGATCGTGCCGCTCGACTGGCAGCACCAGGAGGCCGCGATCCTCGCGTCGATCGCGCGCGGCGACGTGGTTCAGCGCTTCAATACCCAGCGGCGGCGGCGCGACGGGCGGCTGCTCGACGTCAGCGTGACGGCCTCGCCGATCCGCGACGCGGCGGGCCGCATCGTCGGCGCGGCCAAGACGCTGCACGACATGAGCGCCGAGTTCGCGGCCTACCGCCACATCATGGAGCTCAACGCGAGCCTCGAGGCCCAGGTTGTCGAGCGCACCGCGCGGCTCGAGGAGCAGGAGCGCTTCCTGCACGCGGTCATCGACACCATGCCAGGGCTCGTCGGCTACTGGGACACGACGCTGCGCTGCCGTTTCGCGAACCACGCCTACCTCGACTGGTTCGGCCGCGATGCGGCGCAGATGGTCGGCGTCGCCGCGCGCGAGCTGTTCGGCGCCGAGCTGTTCGCGCAGGTCGAGCCGCACCTGCTCGCGGCGCTGCGCGGCGAGCGCCAGGTCTTCGAGCGGACCCATGTGAAGCCGAATGGCGCCGTCGGCTACGCGCTCGCGCATTACCTGCCCGACGTCAAGGACGGCCGGGTGCGCGGCATCGTCGTCGTGACGACCGACATCACGGCGATCAAGCAGGCCGAGCAGGTGCTCGTCGACGCGCGCCGCAAGGCCGAGGACGCGACGCTCGCGAAGAGCGAGTTCATCGCGAACATGAGCCACGAGATCCGCACCCCGATGAACGCGATCGTCGGCCTCAGCCACCTGCTCCTGCAGATGACGCTGCCGACGCTCGCGCTCGAGATGGTCCAGCGCATCCGCGCGTCGGGCCACGCGCTGCTCGGCATCGTCAACGACATCCTCGACTTCTCGAAGATCGAGGCCGGCCGGCTCGAGGTCGAGCGCGCGCCGTTCGACCTCGCGGCCGTGCTCGACAGCCTCGCGACGCTGATGGCCTCGGCGCTCGGCGCGCGCCCGCTCGAGCTGCTGATCGACGCGCCGCCGCCCGGCTGCCGCCACCTCGTCGGCGACAGCCTGCGGCTCGGCCAGGTGCTCGTGAACCTGGCCGGCAACGCGATCAAATTCACCGACAGCGGCGAGGTGCGCGTGCGCATCGAGCGGGTCGAGCGCAGCGCGCCGCGCGCCGCGGCGCGCAAGCCGTCCGACGCGACCGGCCCGGTGACCCTGCGCTTCAGCGTCAGCGATACCGGCGCGGGCATCGCGGCCGACAAGCAGGCGCTCGTCTTCGAGGCGTTCCGCCAGGCCGACTCGTCGACGACGCGCAGCCATGGCGGCACCGGCCTGGGCCTGACGATCAGCAGCCGCCTCGTCGAGCTGATGGGGGGGCGGCTCGCGCTCGCGAGCCGCCCCGGCCAGGGCAGCAGCTTCTCGTTCGAGCTGCGCCTCGAGCGCGCGCCGGCCGAGGCCGCGGACGCCGCGCCTGCGCCGCAGCGCCTGCTGTGCGCGGCCGCGCATGCCGGCCTGCGCGACAACCTCGTCGGCGTCGCGCGCAGCCTCGGCTGGCAATGCGAGGCCGTCGCCGACGCGGCCGAGGCGGCGGCCCGCGCGGGCCTGCCGGTCGGGCCCGGCTTCGACGCGGTGCTGCTCGACTGGCATTGCGGCGGCAGCGAGGGCCTGCAGGCCGCGCGCCTCGTGCGCGAGCGGGCGGGCGCGCGCGACGTCGCCGTCGTGCTGCTCGTCACGCCGCACCAGCGTGCGCTGCTGCAGGCCCTGCCGGGCTGGGAGGCGCAGCTCGGCGCGACCCTGAGCAAGCCGGTCACTCCGGCGACGCTGGCCGCGGCCGTGCAGGCCGCGCGCGACCCGGCCGCGCGCGAGGCGTTGCGCGCCGTGCCGCATGGGCGCGCGGCGGCGATGCGGCTTGCGGGCCTGCGCGTGCTCGTCGCCGACGACAGCGAGATCAACCGCGACGTCGCCGAGCGCATCCTCGCGGCCGAGGGCGCGAGCATCGTGCTCGCCGTCGACGGCCGCACGGCGCTCGAGGCGCTCGCGCGCGAGCGCGTCGACCTCGTGCTGATGGACATGCAGATGCCGGTCATGGACGGCTACGCGGCGACGCGCGAGATCCGCGCGACGCCGCGGCTCGCCGCGCTGCCGGTGATCGCGCTGACGGCCGGCGCCTACCGCAGCCAGCGCGAGCAGGCACAGCAGGCCGGCGTCGACGCGTTCGTCGCCAAGCCCTTCGAGGTCGAGGAGCTGATCGGCCTGGTCCAGCGCCTCGCGCGCCGCGCCGAGGCACCCGTGCAGGCGCCGCGCGTGTTCGACCGCGCGCGCGCCGCGCGCGTGTGGCCGCGGCCCGAGGACCTCGCGCGCCAGCTCGGCCGCTTCGTCGCGAGCCACGGCGACGCGGCCGACGCGCTCGCGCGGCTCGCGCCGACCGAGCAGGCCGCGCGCCTGCACAAGCTGCGCGGCGCGGCCGCCCAGCTCGGCTTCGAGCAGCTCGCCGACGCGGCGGCGCGCCTCGAGCGCGAGCTCGGCGCGGGCGGCGCGCTCGACACCGAGCGGCTCGCCGCGGCGCTCGCCGCGGCGCGCGCGGTGGCCGCGGCCGAAGCTGCCGGCGCTGGCGCTGGCGCTACGGCCGGCGCCGAGCCGGCGCCGCCAGCCGCGCGCGTGCGACCGCAGCCCGAACTCGGGTTCGCGCAGCACTGCGCCGCGCTCGCGGCCGCGCTTGCGCAGCAGGACATGGGCGCGCTCGAGCGCCTGCTCGGGGCGGCGCCGGCCGAGGCCGACGCCGCGGCCTGGGCCGGGCTGCGCGAGGCCGTCAACGCCTACGACTTCGACGGCGCGGCGGCGCGGCTGCACGCGATCGAGGAAGAATCCGCATCCACCCGCACGGAGGGCTGACCATGGGCGACGCACCGATCCTGCTCGTCGACGACGAACCGCTGAACCTCGACGCGCTGCGCAACGTGCTCGGCGACGAGCGCCGCCTCGTCTACGCGCGCAACGGCGTCGAGGCGCTCGCGGCCGTGCGCCGGCACGTCCCCGCGCTCGTGCTGATGGACGTACGCATGCCCGAGATGGACGGCTACGCGGCATGCGAGGCGCTCAAGGCCGATCCGCAGACGGCGGCGATCCCGGTGATCTTCGTGACGAGCCTGTCCGACGACCTCGACGAGGCGCGCGGCTTCGAGGTCGGCGCGGTCGACTACATCACGCGGCCGTTCGCGCCGCTGCTCGTGCGCGCGCGCGTGCGAACGCACCTGTCGCTCGTGCGGGCCTCGCTGCTCGAGCGCAGCTACGACGAGGCGATCTTCATGCTCGGCCGCGCCGGGCATTACAACGACAACGACACCGGCGTGCACGTGTGGCGCATGGCCGCCTATGCGCGCGAGCTCGCCCGCGCGGTCGGCTGGGCCGAGCGCGACTGCCGCAACCTCGAGCTCGCCGCGCCGATGCACGACACCGGCAAAATCGGCATCCCGAGCGAGATCCTGCGCAAGCCGGCCAAGCTCGACGCCGACGAATGGGTCGTGATGAAGACGCATACGCGGATCGGCCACAACATCCTCAGCCACAGCCAGGCGCCGGTGTTCCAGCTCGCCGCCGAGGTCGCGCTGCGCCACCACGAGCAATGGGACGGCAGCGGCTACCCGGACGGGCTCGCGGGCGAAGCGATCCCGATCGCCGCGCGCATCGTCGCCGTCGCCGACGTGTTCGACGCGCTGACGATGAAGCGGCCGTACAAGAACGCCTGGCCGGTCGAGGACGCGATCGCGCAGCTCGAGCGCGGCGCGGGCCGGCACTTCGATCCCCGGCTCATCGAGGCCTTCGGCACGGCGCTGCCACGCGTGCTCGTGATCAAGGCCGAGTGGGACGCGCGTGAGGCGCGGTGGCAGTCGGGCGGCGCGCTGCCGGCGCCCGGGCTCTGAGACTTAAGCCCGGCGACATCGGCGGCGCGGCGCGCACGCGAGAATGGGGGCCTCAAGAAAAGGGAGCCCCTCCATGCCGTTCGTCGGTCTTGGCCTGTACTACGTCCTCGCGCTGTTCTGCGCCGTCCATGTCGTGCGCAGCGGCCAGCAGCTCTACTGGCTGTTCATCCTGTTCGCGTTCCCGCTGCTCGGCGGGCTCGTCTACTTCTTCATGGTCTACCTGCCCGAATCGCGCCTGCGGCATGGCGCGCGGCGCGCGGTCGGCGCGGCCGCGCGCGCGATGGACCCGGGCCGCGCGGTGCGCGAGGCCCGCGCGAACTTCGACGCGACGCCGACCGCCCAGCACCAGATGCAGCTTGCCGAGGCGTTGCTCGACGCCGGCGCGGCCGCCGAGGCGGCCGCGCAGTTCGCGGCCTGCCTGAAAGGGCCGTTCGCGACCGACCTCGACATCCGCTGGGGCGCCGCGCGCGCGGGCCTCGAGTCGGGCCAGCCCGCCGACGCGCTCGCCCATCTCGCCACGATCGTCGCGGCCAAGCCCGACTACCGGCCCGAGGCGGTGCTGCTGTTGCGCGCGCGCGCGAGCGGCGCGCTGGGCCGCGGCGAGGACGCGCGGCGCGACTTCGAGGCGGCGGTGCAGCGCTTCGGCAGCTTCGAGGCCCACGCCGAGTACGCGATCTGGGCACGCGCGAGCGGCGACCGCGCGACCGCCGAGCGCCTGCAGGCCGAGATCGCGCGCATCACGCAGCGCTGGAACGCGGCGACGCGCAAGCTCAACGAGCCGGTGCTGCGGCGCCTGCGCGGCGCCTAGGTCCGGCCGAGCCGGAAGCCGCCGACGACCTCGGCGAGCCGGCGCGCCTGCTCCTTGAGGCTTTCGGCCGCGGCGGCCGATTCCTCGACGAGCGCGGCGTTCTGCTGCGTCACCTGGTCGAGCTGGGCCATCGAGGTGTTGACGTCGTCGACGCCGCTGCTCTGCTCGCGCGCGGCCGCGCTGATCTCGCCGACGATGTCCGACAGGCGCTGGACCTTGGCGAGGATCTCCTGCATCGTCGCGCCCGCGTCGCCGACCAGGCGCGAGCCCGCGTCGACCTTGCCGACGCTGTCGCCGATCAGCGCCTTGATCTCCTTGGCCGCGACGGCCGAGCGTTGGGCGAGCGCACGCACCTCGCCGGCGACGACGGCGAAGCCGCGGCCCTGTTCGCCCGCGCGCGCGGCCTCCACTGCCGCGTTCAGCGCGAGGATATTGGTCTGGAACGCGATGCCGTCGATCGTGCCGATGATGTCGGCGATGCGCTGGCTCGACGCGTTGATCTCGCCCATCGTCGCGACGACGCCGTCGACGACCTGGCCGCCGCGCTGCGCGACCTCGGCCGCCGAGCCGGCGAGCTGGGCGGCCGTCGCCGCGGCCTCGGCGGTCTGGCGCACATGGCCGGTGATCTGCTCGAGCGCCGCGGCCGTGCGCTGCAGGCTCGACGCCATCTGCTCGGTGCGCTGGCTCAGGTCGAGGTTGCCGGTCGCGATCTCGCTGCTCGCGGTGTTGATGTTCTCGGTGACCTGGCGCACCGAGCCGATCGTGCCGCGCAGCGCGCCGACCATGCGGCCCAGCGAGTCGAGCAGGCTGCGCGGCGCGCTGCCGGTGACGGCGACGCTCAGGTCGCCGTCGGCGACGGCCTCGAGGTTGGTGACCGCCACGGCCGGGTCGCCGCCCATCTGGCGCGCGAGGCTGCGCGCGACGCCCAGGCTCAGGGCCAGCACGGCGACGAACACGAGGCCGCCGACGCCGAGCGCGATCCAGGTCACGCGCGCGATCGCCTTGTCGGTATCGTCGGTGTACAGGCCCGCGCCGACGAGCCAGTCCCAGCCCTGGATGCCGACCACGTACTGGAGCTTGGGCAGCGCCTCGGTGCCGCCCGGGCGCGGGAACTTGGTCATCACGAAGCCGCGCCCGTCCGAGTGGCTTCGCACGCCCTTGATCAGCGCGGCGACGGTGTCCTGGCCGTCACCGTCGACGATCTTGCCGAGCATGGCCTGGCCGGCCCATTCGGGCTTGAACGGGTGCATCACGCCGCGCCCGTCGAGTGTCCAGATGTAGACGTAGTCCTTGCCCTCGGCGCCGAAGCGCGCGCCCTTGAGCGCGAGCGCCGCGGCCTTCTGGGCGTCGGCGAGCTCGAGCTCGCCCTTAGCGGCACGCGCCTGGTAGGCCTGGACCGTCGACGCGGCCATGTCGACGGCGGTCACGAGCTCGTTGCGCAGGTCCTCGCTGATATAGGTGCGCGCAACCCAGGTCGCGTAGCCCGCGAGCACGACGACGCCGGCCAGCGCCGTGCTCATGATCAGGAGAATTTTCTGGCGCAGCGGCAGTCGGTCGAACATGGTTTGTCCCCCGGTCTTGTTGTGCTCGCGACCTTAGCACCGGGCCGCCCGCTTGTGCAGCCGCGCTTGGCCCGGCGCGCAAGGCGCAGCGTCGACCGACCGAGCCCCGTGTTCGCGGCGCGACAGTTCGGCCTGGCTCAGCGTGTCGCCGCGAGCACGCCGCGGTCGACCTCGGCGAGGCGGCGCTTGCCGCAAAAGCCCATCGTGATGTCGAGTTCGCGGTGGATGATCTCGAGCGCCTTCGTCACGCCGGCCTCGCCCATCGCGCCGAGGCCGTAGAGCATCGCGCGGCCGATATAGCAGCCGCGCGCGCCGAGCGCCCAGGCCTTGAGCACGTCCTGGCCCGAGCGGATGCCGCCGTCGAAATGCACTTCGATCCTGTCGCCGACCGCGTCGACGACGCGCGGCAGCACGGCGATGCTCGACTCGGCGCCGTCGAGCTGGCGGCCACCGTGGTTGCTGACGATCAGCGCGTCGGCGCCGCTCGCGGCCGCGAGCCGCGCGTCCTCGGCGTCGAGCACGCCCTTGAGGATCAGCTTGCCGTCCCAGTGGCGGCGGATCCAGGCCACGTCGTCCCAGCTCAGGCTCGGGTCGAACTGCCTGGCGGTCCAGTCCGACAGCGAGCTCATGTCGTCGACGCCCTGGACATGGCCGAAGATATTACCGAAGTTGCGGCGGCGGGTGCCGAGCATGCCGAGGCACCAGCGCGGCTTGGTCGCGAGGTTCACGAGGTTGGCGAACGTCGGCTTGGGCGGCGCCGACAGGCCGTTCTTGACGTCCTTGTGGCGCTGGCCGAGCACCTGCAGGTCGAGCGTGAGCACGAGCGCGCTGCAGCCCGCCGCCTTCGCGCGCGCGATCAGGCGCTCGCTGAACGCGCGGTCGCGCATGACGTAGAGCTGGAACCAGAACGGCCGCGTGGTGTGCGCGGCGATGTCCTCGATCGAGCAGATGCTCATCGTCGACAGCGTGAACGGCACGCCGAAGGCCTCGGCCGCGCGCGCGGCGAGGATCTCGCCGTCGGCGTGCTGCATGCCGGTCATGCCGGTCGGCGCGATCGCGACGGGCATCGCGACGGCCTCGCCGAGCATCGTCGTCGCGGTCGAGCGTCCGTCGATGTTCACGGCGACGCGCTGGCGCAGCTTGATCGCGTGCAGATCGGCCTCGTTCGCGCGGTAGGTGCCCTCGGTCCACGAGCCCGAGTCGGCGTAGTCGTAGAACATCCGCGGCACGCGCTTTTGGGCGAGCACGCGCAGGTCTTCGATATTCGTGATCACGGGCATGGCGGGCGTCCTTGTTGCGTTGGCCGGCATCGTAGGCGAGGGCGGGGCGGCGCTGGCGGAAGATTTGGCGGCGCGCGGCGCAAGCGGATGCCGTGGCGGTCCGCGCCGGGCGGGCAGGCAGCCTGAGACTCCCGCGCCCAAACGCGAGACCTCCGGGCATGGCCGGATCGGGCGGCGGCGCCCAAACTTCGCTCCATCGACACCGGCATCCCGCCGGCGTCGCAACCGCAAGGGGTTCGTCATGCTGGACTGGGTCAACTACAAATCGGAACTGCAGACGCGCGTCGGCCAGTTCGGTCGGCTCTCGCCCGACACGCTCAAGGGCTATATGGCGCTGTCGCAGGCCGGCGCGAAGACCGGCCAGCTCGACGCGAAGACGCGCGAGCTGATGGCCCTGGCCGTCGCCGTCGCGCTGCGCTGCGACGGCTGTATCACCGTGCACACGGCCGAGGCCGCAAAGCTCGGCGCGACCGAGGCCGAGGTGGCCGAGGCGCTCGGCGTCGCCGTCGCGATCAGCGCGGGCGCCGCGATGGTCTATTCGGCGCGCACGCTCGACGCGCTCGCCGCCCTCGCCTGAGCCTGGCTCGCGAGCGGCCAGGCTCAGGGCAAGATTGCGTTGGACGTCATCAACCCCTAGCGCCCCCGAGGAGCCGCCGCCATGCCGGACCAGTCCGCGACCGAACCCAGTGCCAGCGCCGACGCGCTGAGTCGCTTCGTCGAACTCGCGGGCCTGACGCCGCGGCTCGACCTGCGCTGCCAGTTCGCGGGCGGCTACGCGGTCGACCATGGGCCGGCGGCGGCCGGCGAGATCGTCTTCCACCTCGTGCTCGCGGGCCGCTGTGTCGTCGAGCGCGACGGCGCCGAGGCCGTCGGGCTCGAGGCCGGCGACTTCCTCGCCTTGCCGCGCGGCGCCGCGCACCGCTTGCGCAGCGAGCCTGCGCCGACCGGCGCGCTGGCGCCGTTCGAGCTGTCCAGCGGCGGCCTGCTGCCGCTGCGCCGCAACGCGGCCGGGGCGGCCGGGCTCGACCTGCTGTGCGGCCGCCTGAGCGCGTCGCGCGCGGCCGAGGCGCTGCTCGCGACCCTGCCCGGCGCCCTGCACGCGCGCCTCGCTGACGCGCGCCCGGCCGCCGAGCTCGGCGCGATCGTCGCGCTGATCCGCGCCGAGGTCGAGGCCGCCCAGCCCGGCGCCCTGAGCATCGTCGCGGCGCTCGTGCGCGTGCTGTTCACGCTCGCGCTGCGTGCCCAGACCGGTCGCGCCGGGCCGGGCCTGCTCGCGCTGCTCGGCGACGCGCGGCTCGCCGCGGCGGCCCAGGCGCTGCTTGCCGAGCCCGGGCGCGACTGGGACATGGTGCAGCTCGCCGCCCTCGCGACGATGTCGCGCGCGACCTTCATGCGCCACTTCGTCGAGCGCGCGGGCACGACGCCCGGCGACTTCCTGACCACGCTGCGCGTCGCGCGTGCGGCCGAGCTGCTGCGCCGCACGCGGCGCAGCACCGGCGACATCGGCATGGAGGTCGGCTACCGCTCGGAATCGGCGTTCAACAAGGCCTTTGCGCGCGCGCTCGGCGTGTCGCCGGCGGCCTATCGGCGCGCGAGCTAGCTGCCATGCGGCACGCCGAGCTGGCGTTCCCAGCCGTCGACGACCGCGCCGACGAGCCCGCGCACCATCTCGCGCGAACAGCTCCACTGCTTGGCCCGCGCGATGCACGGGATCATCAGCGTGCCGTGCACGGCGGCGACGAGCATGTCGGTCGCGACGACCGTGTCGAGCGGCGCGCGCGGCAGGGTGGCGAAATAGGCCGCGACGGTCTGCTCGTACAGACAGAGCAGGCGGCGCATGACCGGCGTCGGCGGGAACGGTGCCGCGCCGTCGGGCAGGGGGCCCGGTTGCGGGCGGGGGAACACGAGCAGGAAGTCGTCGACGCGCTCGGCCCAGTAGTCGGCCGTCGCGCCGAGCAGTTCGACGAGGCGCGCGCGCGGCGCATCGATGCCGGCGACCTGCGCGCTCAGCACGATCCAGGCCTGCTCGACTTCATGCGCGCGGATGCACGCGAACAGTTCGTGCTGGTCGTGGAAATACGCGTAGATCGCGGCCGGCGAGTAACCGGCCTCGCAGGCGATCGCGCGCAGCGACACGGCGCCGGGGTCACCGCGCGCGAACAGCTTGCGGCCGGCCGCGACGAACGCGTCGCGTACCGCGCGCTTGTCGGCGTCGCTGCGCGCGCGGCGCAGCACGGGCTCGCCGGGCTTTCGCGGACTCCTCATGGAATACCCTTGCTGCGATATATATAAACGCGTTTAATTATAGTCATGCGCCGAGGGAACCACATGCCACCCACCGAATACCACGACCAAACGCTGCGCCGTCTCGGCAGCGAGCTCAAAGCCGGCTTGCTCGACCTGCGCGCGTTTCGGCGCGAGGTGACGGTGCTGCTGCGCGAACGCTTCGAGTGCGACCAGGTCGTGCTGTGGCGCGTCGACGGCGGCGCGGCAGACGCGCGCGACCTGCACTGCATGGCCGAGCGCCGCGGCGAGGACCTGGTGCTCGAGCCCGGCCACCGGGTCCCCGAGCGCGAACTCGGCGACTACCTCGACCAGTTGCTGCGCGCGGGCGTGTTCACGGCCACCGAAGGCGCGGCCGGCGCGCAGGCGCAGCTCCTGCACCCGGCCGGCGCGCGCAACCTGCTGCACGCGAGCGCGACCTACAACGGTCGCTTCCTCGGCATCGTCTGCTGCGACCGCTGCGACGCCGAGCGCGCCTGGACCCCGGCCGAGCAGCTCGAACTGCGCCGCCTCGCCGTGCGCATCGCGCTGTCGGTCGGGGCGCTCGCCGAGGGCGTGCCGGCCACCGAACCCCAAGAACTCCAATCATGACGTCGCCGAATCTGCCCGCCAACCCGCTCGAGGCCTTCGGCCTGCTCGACGCGCAGACCGCGGCCGACCTCGACGTGCTCACGCAGATGGCCGCACTCGCGACCGGCGCGCCGCGCGCATTCGTCACGCTTGCCGACGCCGAGCGCGTCTGGCACCCGGCGAGCGGCGGCGCCGCACCGAGCTCGGCGCGGCGCGAGGAAACCTATTGTTCGGCGGCGCTGGCCGGCGCGGACGACGTGCTCGTCGCCGCCGACGTGCGGCTCGACGCGCGCACGCGCGAGATCGCCGCGCGGCTCACGGGCTCGAGCAACACGGTCGCCTACGCGGGCGCCTTGCTGCGCGACGACCGGGGCGCGCGGCTCGGCACGCTGTGCGTGACCGATACCGTGCCGCGCGTGCTCACGCCGGCCCAGATCGAGCTGTTGCGCGGCCTCGCGCGCCAGGTCACGCACCTGATCTCGCTGCGCCGCACGCAGAAGGAGCTGACGCTCGCGCTCGAGAAGATGACGCGGCTCGCGACGACCGACGAACTCACGGGCCTGCTGAACCGCCGCGCGTTCTTCGAGCAGGCGCAATCGCTGGGCAAGCTCGTGGACCGCCAGCAGGGCGCGATGTGCCTCGTCGTCGTGGACATCGACCATTTCAAGCGCGTCAACGACACCCACGGCCACGCGGCCGGCGACGCCGTGCTCGCCGAGGTCGCGCACCGGCTCGACGGCGCGCTGCGCGCGTCCGACTGTATCGGCCGCATCGGCGGCGAGGAGTTCGCGATCGCGCTGCCGTTCACGCCGCTCGACCGCGCGCTCGCGCTGATGGAAAAGCTGCGCCAGGCCGTGCGCCGCGAACCCATCCGGTTCGGCGACGTGCCGATTCGCACGAGCGTCAGCGTCGGCGTCGCCGAGCTCGGCGCGGCCGCGATGGACATCAGCGCGACGCTGCGCCGCGCCGACGAGGCGCTCTACCAGGCCAAGGCAGCCGGGCGCGACCTCGTCAGGGCGGCCTGAGGGGCGGTCCGGCCAGGCGCGTCGCCGTCAGACCGCTTCTTCGCGGAACACCGACGGCGAGAAGCCGGCCGCGCCCTCGGGGCGCTGACCGGCGGCCCAGGCGACGAGGGCGGCGGCCGACATCGGCCGCGCGAACAGATAACCCTGCAGCTCGTTGCAGCCGAGCTCGAGCAGGATGTCGCGCTGCGCACCGGTCTCGACGCCCTCGGCGACGACACTGAGGTTCAGGCCGTGGGCAAGCTTGATCACGGCGTCGACGACGGCGCGCGCGTCGCTGCTCGTCGCGAGGTCGCGCACGAAGCTGCGGTCGATCTTGAGCTGCTGCGCGGGCATCTGGCGCAGGTAGGCGAGGCTCGAATAGCCGGTGCCGAAGTCGTCGATCGACAGGTAGACGCCGATCTCGCGCAGGCCCTCGAAGGCCTGCTGGGTCGTGCGCGTGTCCTCCATCGCGACGGACTCGGTGATCTCGCAGAGCAGGCGCTCGGGGCCGATGCCGTGGCGCTCGAGCGCGCAGCGCACGCGCTCGACGAGGTCGGGCTGGCGCAGCTGGTGCACCGACAGGTTCACGGCGACGTTGATGCGCAGGCCCGCTTCGTCCCATTTGCGCATCTGCCGGCAAGCCTCGTCGATGACCCAGTTGCCGAGCTCGGTGATCATGCCGAAGCGCTCGGCGACCGGGATGAACAGGTCGGGTGGCACCATGCCGCGGGTCGGGTGGTTCCAGCGCATCAACGCCTCGACGCCGCGCAGCTGGCCGCGCCGGCTGTCGAACTTGGGCTGGTAGTGCAGCGCGAGCTGGCCGTCGGCGAGCGCGTGGTGCAGGTCGCTGCGCAAAGCGAGCTGCTCGGACGCGCGCGCGTCCATATGGCTCTCGAACACCGCGAAGGTCTTGCCGCCCGCGCGCTTGGCCGCGTACATCGCCGCGTCGGCGTGGGCGACGAGCTTGTCGGCCCCATGGGTCGGGTACAGCGCAATGCCGATCGAGGCCGAGATATGCAGGGCCTCGCCGTCGAGCACGACCGGCACCTCGAGGGTGTGCAGCAGGCGCTGCGCCAGGGCGACCGCGTCGGCCTCGTCGGGCAGACCCTCGAGCAGCATCACGAACTCGTCGCCGCCGACGCGCGCGACGGTGTCGCGCTCGCGCGCGACGCCGGCCATGCGCTGGGCGAGCTCGCGCAGCACCTGGTCGCCGGCCGCGTGGCCGAGCGAGTCGTTGACGGGCTTGAAGCCGTCGAGGTCGATGCACAGCACGGCGAGGTGCTCACGCTGGCGCGACGCCGGCCCGTTGCGCTCGTCGAGCGCGCGCGCGCAGCGCGCGAGCGCGTGCTTGAGGCGGTCCTCGAACAGCAGACGGTTCGGCAGGTCGGTCAGCGGGTCGCGGAACGCGCGGCGCTGCAACTCCTCGTTGGCCGACTGCAGCTCGGTGTTCGCGGTCTTCAGCGAGGCCGCGAGCTGCGAGCTGCGGCTTTGCGCGCGCGCGTCGAGCGTCGACGTGAAAAGGGTCATGCCGAGCAGCAGGAAGGACGCGAGCATGACGATGCCGCCGAGCTCGTCGCCGGCGAGCGCGTTCGCGCTCAGGCAGATCGTGCCCGCGGGGAAGCGCGCGGCCGCCATGCCCGTGTAGTGCATCGCGCAGATCGCGATGCCCATCACGACGGCCGCGGCGAGCTGGAAGCCGAAGCGGCGCTGCTCGACGCGGCGCAGCCAGAAGAAGATCTGCAGCGCGGCCGCCGACGCGCCGACTGCGATCAGCACCGACGCGAGCACGAGCCACCAGTTCCACTCGATGCCCGGCGCCATGTCGAGCGCAGCCATGCCCGTGTAGTGCATCGCGCAGATGCCGCCGCCCATCGTCGCGGCGCCCGTGACGAGGCGGCGCAGGTTCAGCGTGCCGCGGCTCGCGACGCTCAGCGCGATCGCCGACACGAGGACCGCGGCGACCCAGGACAGCGCGGTCTCGGCGACGCGGTAGCCGAGGTCGATCGGCAGCTCGAACGCGAACATGCCGACGAAGTGCATGGCCCAGATGCCGGTGCCGAGCGCGACCGAGCCGCCGATCCACCAGCTGCGCGCGACGGCCGCGTCGGACGAGCGCACGCGCCGCGCGAGGTCGAGCGCGACATAGGACGCGAGCGTCGCGATCAGCAGCGAGGCGAGCACGAGGCTCGGGGAATAGCTCGAAGGGAGGTAGGGCATCGCGCGAATGGCCGGGCAGGGGCGGGGGAACCCCAATTGTCGCAAGGACGCTAAAGTCCCTGCATGAAGGACTCCACACAAATCGCTCGCGCGCCGGGCGTTTTACACCTCGGCTGGCGCCAATTCCATCGCGATGTCCGCGCGGGCGAACTGCGGCTGCTGATGTTCGCCGTCGCGCTCGCCGTCGCGGCGCTGAGCGCCGTGAGTTTCCTCGCCGAGCGCATCGACGCGGGCCTGCGCCGCGACGCGGCCCAACTGCTCGGCGGCGACGCCGTGATCGCGAGCGACCAGCCGACGCCGCCCGCGCTCGTCGCGCTCGCGGCCGACGCGAAGCTGCAGAGCGTGGCGACGGCCGCGTTCGCGAGCATGGCGCGCGCGCCCGACGAGCTTGGCGGCGGCGCGCGCCTCGTCGCCGTCAAGGCGGTCGGCGCGGCCTATCCGCTGCGCGGCGAGCTGCGCCTCGCCGACGGCCGCCATGTCGGCGCGCCGCCGCCGGGCAGCGTCTGGGCCGACGCGGCCGTGCTCGACGCGCTCGGCTTGCGCGTCGGTCAAGCGCTGTGGCTCGGCGAGGCGCGCCTCGCCGTCGCCGGCGCGATCGCGAGCGAGCCCGACCGCGGCGCCGGCTTCATGAGCTTCGCGCCGCGCGTGATGCTCAACAGCGCGGACCTGCCCGCGACCCAGCTGATCCAGCCGGCGAGCCGCGTGACCTGGCGGCTCGCGGTCGCGGCCGGCGCAGGCCAGGCGCCCGCGCTCAAGCGCTTCATCGACGCGTCGCAGGCCGCGATCGCGCAGGGGCACTGGCGCGGCCTGCGCCTCGAGTCGCTCGACAGCGGCCGCCCCGAGATGCGCCAGACCATGGACCGCGCGGCCGAGTTCCTGCGCCTCGTCGCGCTGCTCGCGGCGCTGCTCGCGGCCGTCGCGGTCGCGCTTGCCGCGCGCGACTTCGCGGCGCGCCAGCTCGACGCCTGCGCGATGCTGCGCGTGTTCGGCGAGAGCCAGTCGCGCATCGCGCGCGCCTACGCGGCCGAGCTCGGCATCGCGGGCCTGCTCGCGGCGGGCGTCGGCCTGCTCGCCGGCTTCGGCCTGCACTTCGGCTTCGTCGCGCTGCTCGCGCAGCTGATCGACGTGGCGCTGCCCGCGCCGGCCTGGACCTCGGCGCTGCCGGGCCTGGGCCTCGGCGCGACCCTGCTCGTCGGCTTCGGCCTCGCGCCAGTGCTGCAGCTCGCGCGGGTGCCCGCGCTGCGCGTGATCCGGCGCGACCTTGGCGCGCCGCGGCTCGGCGCGCTGCTCGTGCTCGGCGCCGGCGTCGCGGGCTTCTTCGCCTTGCTGCTGCTGCTCGCGGGCGGGCTCAAGCTCGGCCTGATCACGGCCGGCGGCTTCGGCGCGGCGCTGCTCGCGTTCGCGGGCGTCGCCTGGCTCGCGGTCGCCGCGCTGCGCCGGCTCGTGCCGCGCGCGGGCGCCCCGCGCTGGTGGACGCTGCGCGCCAGCGCGCCGCGCTGGCTCGTCCTGGCGACACGCCAGGTCGGCGCGCGACCGGCCTTCGCGGTCACGCAGGTCGCGGCGCTCGCGGTCGGCCTGCTTGCGCTCGCGCTGCTCGTGCTGCTGCGCACAGACCTCGTCGACGGCTGGCGCCGCGCGACGCCGGCCGACGCGCCCGACCGCTTCGTGATCAATATCCAGCCCGACCAGGCCGCCGCGTTCCGCGCCCGCCTCGGCGCGGCCGGCCTCGCGCATTACGACTGGTGCCCGATGATCCGCGGCCGCCTCGTCGCGATCAACGGCGCCGCCGTCGACGCGAAGCGTTACCAGGACGAGCGCGCGCAGCGCCTCGTCGAGCGCGAGTTCAACCTGAGCCACGACGCCGCGCTGCCCGCGCACAACCAGCTGACGGCCGGCGCCTGGCGCGAGGGCGACGGCCTCAGCGTCGAAGCCGGCCTCGCCGACACGCTCGGCCTGCACATGGGCGACCGGCTGCGCTTCGACGTCGGCGGCGTGCCGATCGAGGCCGCGATCACGAGCCTGCGCAAGGTCGACTGGGCGTCGATGCGCGTGAACTTCTTCGTGCTGTTCCCGCGCGCCGAGATGCCCAGGGACCTGCCGCTCAGCTATATCGCGGCCTACAAGGACCCGGCCGGCGGCGGGCTCGACCGGGCGCTCGCGCACGACTTCCCGAACCTCACGGTGATCGACGTGTCGACCCAACTCGCCCAGGTCCAGGCCGTGCTCGACCAGGTCATCCGGGCCGTGCAATGCCTGTTCGGCTTCGCGCTCGCGAGCGGCCTCGTCGTGCTGCTCGCGGCCGTCGGCAGCACGCGCGAGGCGCGCACGCGCGAGTTCGCGCTGATGCGCGCGTTCGGCGCCGGGCGTCAGCTGCTCGCGCAGGTCCAGCGCGCCGAGCTGCTCGGCGTCGGCGCGCTCGCGGGCCTGCTCGCGGGCGTCGCGGCCGAGGGCTTGAGCGCCGTGCTCGCGAAGCACGTGTTCGAGTTCGAATGGACCGCAAGGCCCTGGATCCCGCTCGCCTGCGCGGCGGTCGGCGCGCTGCTCGCGCTCGCGGCCGGCTGGTGGGGCCTGCGCGGCGTGCTGCAGCGGCCGGTCGCGCAGACGCTCAGGGAGGCGAGCGCGGAGTAAGACGGTTCACCAATGACGACTCACAGCCATTGCCGAGGCGAAGCTAGACCGTGCCTGGGTTCAACATGGCGATGAAGCGGCATCTCCACCAAGCCGACCTCGGTAGCCCCCATAACGGCCATCGCGCCAATCAAGTGGTTGGATTGGGACTCGATCGACGGCCCCGGGACATCAATCTGTGGCGCGACGCTCGCGTTGGCGCGGGTTGGGGCGCTTACCGATTCGGGCAAATACATCTCGTACTCTCCTTTCCATCCGCCGCGGAAGCTTGACTCGAAGTACGAGTCATACCAATCGCCAATGCTGTTATATAGGTCGACATTCCAGCCGGTATTGTCTATGGCGGAGAATACGGCAGTTTCAATGTGATTTCCGTAGAAATCGGAGGTGATGTAAGTCGATACGCCATAGCCATCGGTCGTTGCGGTTGTAATCTCTCCTGCGGATGACCACTCGAATGTGAGTTCACGAATGGTGGTAGGGTTTGTGAGTGTTTCGCCAATTACTCGATCGAGCATGTCGCTCTCGTTTCTTAGCATTGATGCACGGTCGGCGTTATATTTGTTGACGTAGTTGTCTAGTTCTTGACTTGGCGTCGTGCCCGGCGAAAGGCTGGCATAACCATATTCGTCATAAGAGAATACATTTGGAGCCTCGGCGTCTCGAGGGGTCGCGATGGTTTTTTTGGCCCGCCAGACGGGATTTTTGAATATATCTTTAATTCCCATTATTTCACCTCATTGAAAAAAATATTGCAACACATGAAATGGCAAGGAAAATTGCCGCAATTGCTGACTTATTTCTTTTGCATAATTCGCTGCCAATGATGTCGGATATGAGTGATAATAGTGTGAGCATATTTTATTCCAATTGACATTTGAGTGGGTTGAAGAGCTCGGTGGTGGCGTTAAGAAAGTGCTCCGAGGCCTACCTCGCTGTTGGCCGAGGGCGGTGGCAATGGCTGCTGTCGGAATATTTTTAGCTTGCCAAATTCGTGCGCGATGTTTCCAGTTGCGGTTGATGCGAATTCCATCATGATTGGTCTTGGGGGATTTGATTTTTGTGTAGACTGGTCAATGCTTGGCTCTGTTTCTCCTTCTGTGGTAGTTTCGGGTGGTTGAGATTTTTGGCAAATTTTCCAACGTCGCATGAACCTATCGCTCCT
>Ga0213872_10000357_pt1 | contig 38397 bp, 34 predicted proteins | sample VelepicomBERX_R2_FD_160071 | JGI IMG/M metagenome (GOLD analysis project Ga0213872, IMG submission 160071) | Rhizosphere microbial communities from Vellozia epidendroides in rupestrian grasslands, the National Park of Serra do Cipo, Brazil - RX_R2 | ecosystem: Host-associated > Plants > Roots >... | reverse complement strand
CCCGCGCCGGCAATGGCCGCCGTGCTCACGTTCGCGGCGGCAATCGCCTGCTGCAGTGCGCCGGCCAAAGCCGCGCTCTGGGCAGGCGTCAGATTCGCGAGCGGTGTCAGCTGGGCAGCGATCCCATTCGCCACCAGGCCCGCCGTGGCGGATGTCGCGACGTGACTGCTAACCCCGCCGACGATGCCGTTATAGAGTGCAGGGACCGAGCCCATCACCGGCATATTCATCACCACGATATGTTGCGCCCCCGCAGCCTTCAGCGTGAGAACCTGCTGGGCGCTGATCGCCGCTGCGGTACCCACGTCGGTTTGCGCCTGTGCCTGCGCCGCCGCGGTGTTACCCGCCAGCAGCGCCTTGGTCATGGCAACCGAGATATCGTTGCCGCCGATCCACATGGTGTAAAGTGCATTCGGGTCGGCCTTGCCGCCCTTGTCGGCCAGGAAATTGGTGACCTGCGTGGTCACATCTTGAATTGCGAACGGGCTACCTTCCTGTGCGGCGATGAACACCGGCGTACCGGGGTTGGCGCCGGAACCGCCCTGGGCATAGTCGTTGCCGCCATTGGGCAGCAAGCCCAGCGAGCGGTTTTGCGGGCTGAGCGTGATGCCGTATTTCTGCGCCAGCAGGGAGACATACAGCGGCTGCACCTGGCCGTTGATCGTGTAGGTCCAGCGGTTCGTGCCATTCGGGCCCAGTATCGGGTTGGGCAATGCGCCGACGTCCGACAGGCTGTCGCCGAATACATACACATTGGAATAGCTGCCGGCAGCGTGCGCAGCAGGCATCAGCGCTGCAGAAACCAGCGCGGCCGTCAGGGCGCTGCGCTTCAAGTTAATCGATTTCATATAGTTGTCTCTCTCCGGAGTGTTGCGTGCAATTAAAATCTGCCCCCTTCCACTGTGTAACCACGTGCGACGATTCTTCTGGAATCCGCACGGTTACTGGGTTGGGTGGCTAATCACCGCCCCCACTATATGTCACTGCGAGTAAATGCACTAGATGCTGAATCAAGACATTGATGTCGTCGTAATCGGCGCCGGCGCAGCCGGGATGATGGCCGCTGCGACCGCGAGCCAGCGCGGACGCGGCGTTGCGCTGATTGATCATAGCGAGCGCTTGGCCGAGAAAATTCGTATCTCCGGTGGCGGACGTTGCAATTTCACCAACATTCAGGCGATACCAGACCGGTATCTGTCGCGGAATCCCCACTACTGCAAGTCGGCGCTGGCCCAATACACGGCGCGGGATTTCATCGATCTGGTCGATCGGCATGGCGTTCCCTGGCGTGAAAAGAAGCTGGGTCAGCTGTTCTGCGACGACAGCGCGCAGGACATCATCGACCTGCTGAAAGCCGAATGCGATAGCGGAGGCGTGGTCTGGCGCATGGGAACGGCCGTGGGCCGCATCGAGAAGACCGCAGCCGGGTTTGCCGTAGAGGCGGGGAACGAGCGCTGGCAATGCGCGAGCCTCATCATCGCAACCGGCGGCCTGTCGATCCCCCCCATTGGCGCCACCGGCTTTGGCTACGACGTGGCGCGCCAATTCGATCTGCCGATTGTGGCCACAACACCGGCGCTGGTGCCGCTGACCTTCGAGCCCAAAGACCTCTACGCCGAGCTCGCGGGCGTGTCGCTTGACTGCGATGCGATGGCGAACGAAGGACCGGCCTTTCGCGAAAACGTGCTCTTTACCCATCGCGGCGTGTCCGGCCCGGCCATCTTGCAGATTTCGTCGTACTGGACACCGGGCAAACCGATCAGCCTTGATCTGTTACCGGGTCGCGACGTGCGCGCGCTGTTCGCATCGGCCAGCCGGGCAGAGAGCTTGTTGCCCAACGTCTTGGCCGACTATCTGCCAAAGCGCTTTGCCCAAGCGTTTTGCGAAGCCATCGTGCCCATCAAGCCGATGCGCCAATACACCCCGGCCGAACTGGAACAGGTCGCCGCACGCTTGCACGACTGGCAAGTTGTGCCGAGTGGCACGCAGGGATACAAGAAGGCAGAGGTGACGCGCGGCGGCGTGAATACCGACGCCCTATCATCAAAGACCATGGCGGCCAGACAGATCCCGGGGCTTTATTTCATCGGCGAGGTGGTGGATGTCACCGGCTGGCTGGGTGGCTATAACTTCCAATGGGCGTGGTCATCGGGTTGGGTGGCCGGGCAAAACGCTTGAGCTCCTGCCGGGCTACGCATCGGCTGGCTTGTTGCCTACACCGGCCATCGCGCTACGCAACCGACGAGTCAGGTTGTCATCGGGTGGCGTCATGAAGGCGAGGCACGTCTCCGCATGCTGCTTGTATTGCTCGTCGTGCTCGACCTGAAAGCACTTCGACGCTGCATTGGCCGCGGCCGCCAGCAAGCGGTTGTTGCGCGTGCGAATGCCCTCTTTCACCAGCCGGTCGGCGGCAGCCCGGAAATTACTCTCAACCATGAGTTGCGCCGCATCGTTCGCAATATGCGAAATGTCCTCACCGGCGTGTTCTACTTTCTCAGCCAGCTTCGCATTGGCGGCAATCGGCTTGGTCATGAGTTCCTGCGCATGCCGGCCCGTAGCAAAGCGCAAGACAATGGGCTGCAACCAGTCCGACAAGGTGCCGGCGATATCGTCTGCATAGAGCTGATTCAATACCTGCAGGTAATCGAGGGCAAAATCGAAGGTGAAGTCGGGTGAATCCCAGGCAGCAGCAATGCGCCGCAAGGCGTCGATGGCCGCCAGCGGCTCGCGGCGCGAGATAGCCTCGACGGCAGCGGCCAAATCGGCGTACCACCCTCCTACACGACCGTGCTCGCTGATCTCATCGTCACCGCGCTTGGCAGCCAGCTGTTTGACGAGGCTCGCGCCTTCCGCGGATTGACCGCGCGCAAACTGCAAGAGCGCCAAGTGAAACAGAGTGCGAAAGTCGAGCTCCACCGCGCTGCCATTGATCCGTACGGCGCGATTGAAGTACTCGACCGCCTTGTCGGTCTGCCCCAGGCTGTAGCACAGCTGCCCCGCACGCTGCAGACGCTTGACGCTATGCGGCGAAATTTTGATGGCTTGCTCGGTAATATCGAGCGCATCGGCAAAGCGCTCGTCGGCCAGCAGGAGATCGGTCAATTGGTTGTAGACCGGCAGGTAACGTAAGTGCTGGCCGATGATGTCGCGCATCGCCTGTTCAGCCGTGGCCTTGTCGCCCTGCTTGAGCGCCACACGCGCGAGGCCAAGTTTCGCCCAGGCAGGATTGCGAATCTCAAGGATGCGCTTGTACATTGCCGCAGCTTCATCAAACCGCTCAAGGCGAAAGAGGCTCTGCGAGGCAAGTCGCATGATGTCAGTCTGGAAGATGGTCTTGATCGCCATCATGCGCTGGCAGATCTTGATCGCCGCCGCGTAATCCTGACGGTTGATCGCCTCGTACACTTCCATCAGCGCTTCGCGACGCGCAAAGGCTTTCTCGATGCGTTCCGCGAGATTCCCCGCTTGCACCGGCTTCAGCATGTATTCGTCCGGCGATTCCTCCGCCACCGTCATAACCTTGGCGTAGCTCGACTCCCCGGTCACCATGATGAAAAGCGTAGTGACCGGCAGAATACGTCGGGCGCGCAAGTCTTCGAGCAAATCCTGGCCGCTCTCGTCGGATTCGAAATGGTATTCGCACAGAACGACGTCGTACTTATTCTCGATCAACCGACGCCGCGCCTCCGAAACGGACGAAGCCGTGTCGATGCGCCCCATATCGAACCCTTGCAGGATGGCACGCATGGATAGCCGTGCGGTCGAGGATGGATCGGCAACCAGCGCCGAGAGCGAGTGCTGCAACATATCAATGCGTCCAGTGTCATCTCACCTGCCCAGCCTCAAGGCACGGCGGCAAGCGGTGCGTCATTCCTCACGTTGTGGCCGCTAGCGATTCGCAGTCAACAACCGTACATCCAGATCGTTGGCGGCGGCAAATTCGTATTGCCCCCCCGCAGGTATTCCCGCAATGGATAGCAAAGCGTGCCCGTCCGCCAGATCAACGGCCAGCACATGGCGAGCAGCGCCAACCTGCGTCACAGTGAGTCGGGGGAAGCGCTGGGCATTCCAATCGAGCACGAGGTTCCCACCCTGCTCCTGCCAATGAATCTGTGCTGCACTAGGCGCGCTGCTTACCGTATGGTTTGGCGTGCTGCGCTGTGCGTAAGCCCGGTGCCCTTGCAGCAGGTTCAATGCAGCCAGGGGTCCAGGGTGCGGCATCGCCACCGTAAAGTGATAGGTGTCGACGCCGCCATCCGCAACCGGTATCAGGTGAACCGGCACCGTACGCGTTGTGCCGTCAGCGAGCATCACCGCCAACTGATGGTCGCTGGCGACAGCAACCGGCACCTGCCCACGCCGCGCCGTGAGCGGGAAGAAGGTCACCACCCCCCCACGAATCTCGCCGCGAACGATCAGCATGTCCACTTCAGGGCTCTGTACCGATGCGGCGCTCGCCGTATAAGTATTGCTTTCCAGGTACACCTGAGCCCCCTTGTAGTTGTAGTCCGACAACCAGGAGCCGTTGCAGTACGCCATCAGGTCAGTACCACCCGCGGGGTTGGAGAGCGTACTGGTCGTGCTGTCGTACAACGGCGTACTGCTAAGCGCAGCAGCGGCATAGGGGTAGTTCGGGTCGACATTGCTTGGGTTGCCGCATGGGGCATGCATACGGCTGAAATTGTGGCTGAGCTCGTGGATGAACGTGCTATCGAAACCCGAGAAGGTCGTGATGGGCTCCAGACCGATGGCCGAGTCCGCGCGGCTCGTCGTCGCGCTGTTTACGTAGGCCAGACCAACGATCTGCGAACCCTGGATATTCGGATTCGGCACCAGGCCGAAGTATTCCTGCCCCGGCGCTTCCGACGACCGGAGGCTCTCCAGCTCGCTCAGGATGGCGCTCCAATCGGCGTTGTTCTTGGGCGGCGCCGTAACGGAAGTCAGCGTATAGGCCTGGCGCACCGAGATGGTGACCGTCGCATCGGCAAATGGCAGGGCACGCAAGAGATCCCGCCGGGCGCGCGCCACCGTCGGCACGCTGGCTTGCTGCGTACCTGCGATGAGCGGCACCAGCACCAGCTTCAGATTGGTCGGCAAACCAACCGTCGGCGAAGCCGTAGCCCCGACGCTGCCGGCCTGGCTGGTCGAAACCGACACCTTGAGGCCATTGGTCACCCAATTCGCGGGCAGGGTGGCATTGAAGGTCTGGCTCGCATCATAGGGCGCTTGCGCAGCAGGCAAGGTCGATGGCCCCGTCATCGTCAGCGAGCCGAGCGATTGCCCGTTTGCCGTAGCGGCCAGCGTGACTGTCGGGCTCGCCTGCCCCGCTTGGCCCAACACGTAGGCGCGCACCAGCGCGGGTTTGCCTGGCACCAGGCGTTGATAGGGGTCTGTCGTTTGCTGTGAATAGGTTTGCGCCACATCGATGCGCGCAACCGATGCTGGTTGCACCGCACCGACACTGAATGTGCCCGCCGTGACATCAGGCTGCGAGCTGGAATGCAGTACCACCGCGCCGGATGTCGCAGCGGCCGGCACCGTGAAACTCAGTGCCGTCGCGCTTTGGGCTGTGAAACTGGCGGTCGTGCCATTCACCGCCACACCCGAAACCTCCGTAAAGCCGGTACCCGCCAGTTGCACGACGGTCCCTGCGATACCGAATATGGGCGACATGCTGCTGACGGTGATGGTCGACGCGAGGCGCCAACTTTGCCCGGTCGCAACCACCCCATCGGGGTTAGCCTGCAGTGACAACGCCCCGCTCGCAGCACCCGCGGGCACCGTCACCGTCAATTGTGTGCCTGTCTGCGAGGCCGGCATGGCCGTCGCGCCTCCCGTAAAGAGCACTTGGGTGACGCGATTCAGCCCAGTGCCGGTCAGCGTCAAGGTGCTGCCGACGATCCCTGCGGCCGGCGTCACTGCCGTCACCGTGATCGGCGCCAGAATCGTCAGTTGAATCGAGACCGTGCGCTGCGCGCCGCTAGCCGTGCCCAACACCAGAAAGCCCGATTGCGCATTGGCCGGAATCGTCAACGTCAACGCGGTGGACGACGCATTGCTGAAGGGGATGCTGACGCCATTCAAGCTGACGGCGGTCACCTGGTCGAGATAGCTACCTTGCACGATCACCGTGCCGCCCACCAGGGCCGACGAGGGGCTGAGGCCAGAGACGGTCGGCGCCTGCACCGTCACGCTTTGCGTCGATTGTACGGCCGAGGTCGCGGTATCGAGCTCGATCACGCCCGAGTTCGCCGTTGCCGGTACGATCAGGGTGAGCGCGGTATCCGATGTAATCGTGAAAGACGCAGAGACGCCACCGACCTTGGCCGCAGTCACGCCCGAGAACCCAGCCCCGGTGACGGAAAGTGTTGCCCCAGGAGCAGCAGCGCTGGGCGTCACCGCCGCGATGACCAGCGCGGTGGGCGTTGGCGTCCCTCCACCCGACGAACCGCCGCCGCCACCGCCCCCACATGCAGCGAGACAGAACAGCAGCATCAGGCAAAGCATCGATCTCATCGAACACTCCAACGTGGCCTATCAGCCAGATATTGCACAGGCCTGCCACCAAGCGGACAGACGGCGAGGGTCAATCTTGTCGCGGCTATATTGCAATCACTCAGGCCAAAGGCTCCGGCGTCACCACCAAGCCATCTTCGTCGGCGTACAGCCACCCGCCCGGCACAAAGGCAACACCGGCAAAATGGAGCGGGATATCCCGGCACCCTTCACCGCGCTTCACACTTTTGCGCGGGTGCGGTGCCAGCGCCAGTACACCGACGTCATGTGCGGCCAACTCTGCCGTATCGCGCACACAGCCCCACACCACGATGCCCGACCAGCCATTCTGTACCGCAAGCTCGCCCAACTGCCCACCCACCAAGGCGCAGCGCAGGCTCCCTCCGCCGTCGACGACCAGCACGCGGCCATGCCCGGCTGTTTCCAGCGCAGCGCGCACGAGTGTGTTGTCTTCGAACACCTTGAGCGTGGCAATCGGCCCCGCAAAATGAACCCGCTTGCCGAAATGCCGGAATATCGGCTCTGCAACATGGACACGGTCACCGTGCTTGTCGCTCAAATCTGTGGTGTGAAACGTCATCGTCTACTCCGCAAGTTTTGGGGTGCCTAATCGAGCCTAGCAAAAAGGGAGGCACATGGCCTCCCCTTTTTGCTGCCAAACGCGCGTTTGATGACCAAAGGTCTCGCGCGGCCGTGGCGCTGCGGCCCTTATTTCAGGCCCAACACGTCCTGCATATCGTACAAGCCACGCGGCTGACCTGCGAGCCATTGCGCCGCGCGCACCGCGCCTTGCGCAAAAGTCGCACGAGAGCTGGCCTTGTGCGTGATCTCGACGCGTTCGCCCGAGCCGAGGAACATGACCGTGTGATCGCCCACCACATCGCCACCCCGCACTGTCGCAAACCCGATGGTGGATGGATCGCGCTCCCCGGTCACGCCTTCGCGGCCGTATACGGCGCAGCTTGCCAGATCACGACCCAGCGCATCGGCCACCACTTCGCCCATACGCAGCGCAGTGCCCGATGGCGCGTCGATCTTGTGGCGATGGTGCGCTTCGACGATCTCGATGTCGTAGCCCGTCGCCAGCACCTTGGCCGCCGTCTCCAGCAGCTTCAGGGTGAGATTGACGCCTACGCTCATATTTGGCGCAAAGACAATGCCAATGTCGCGTGCGGCGGCCGCCAACGCGGCCTTGCCCGCCTCATCAAAGCCTGTAGTACCGATCACCATATTGACGCCCAAGGCACGACAAGCCGCCAGGTGCGCCAGGGTGGTCTCGGGGCGAGTGAAATCGATCAATACATCGGCATCGCGAAGTGCGACGCCGAAGTCGCTGCGGATCGCCACGTTCGTCACGCGGCCCAAGGCTTGCCCTGCGTCCTGACCCAGCGCACTCGATTCCGGTCGCCCCAGCGCGACGGTCAGCGCGCAATCGCTCGCCAACACCGTCTCGATCAGCACGCGCCCCATCCGGCCAGATGCACCGGCAATGGCGACACGCAAGGCGTCGGTGGGCCGACTCATTTAGCTTGATCCTTCGGCATCGCCGCCTTGGCGGCTGCGCGCGGGTCTTCCGGCGCGATCTCGGCCACGCGCGCGCGCTCAGGCAGCGTATCGCCACCCATGCTGATCAGACGGTCGCCGTCGAACACCACGGAATAGCGCTTGTTCTGTTCCAGCTTGCCGCCCTTGCTGTCGTAGTAGATATAGTCCCAGCGGTTCTGATGGAACGAATCGGCCAACAAAGGCGTGCCAAGCACGAATTTGACCTGAGACCGCGACATGCCAAGCTTGAGCTTGGCGGTCTGGTCGGCCGTAATGGCGTTGCCCTGCGGCACATCCAGTTTGTACGGGGTCAGATAGCTGCAGCCGGTCAACACAACCGGCAGGAGGGCGGTAAGCAGTTTGCGCATGAGCGTGTACGAAGAATGGGTTCGGCGTGAATAGACTGCGGCACGTCGTCTAAAGTGCCGTATCATATCCGTGAACCCCCGTTCCCGGAACCCGGGCGTAACAATCACGGAAGGCGAAGATGAGCAAAGCGAGCGACCTGAAGGATGCCGGACTCAAGGCAACCGGCCCCAGGCTCAAGATTCTCAACCTCTTCGAGACCAGCGACCAGCGGCACATGACCGCGGAAGACGTCTATCGACTGTTGCTCGACGAGCACGAAGACGTCGGTCTCGCCACGGTATATCGCGTGCTCACCCAGTTTGAGCAGGCTGGTCTCTTGGTGCGTCACCATTTCGAAAGCGGCAAGGCCGTCTTCGAATTGAACCAGGGCGGGCACCATGATCATTTGGTATGCGTGAAATGCGGCCGCGTCGAAGAATTCTTCGACCCTGAGATCGAAAAGCGGCAAGACGTGATCGCTACCAAGCATGATTTCCTGATTCAGGACCATGCGATGTACCTCTATGGCATCTGCCGCGACTGCCAAGCCCGTTTGGGCACAAAGGTGCGCGGCGGTCACTGAGGCGATGGACCTCGTCACGCGATTGCGGCAGGCCTATGCATCAAACAACCTGGCGGTGTGCGCCGGATTGCCGCGGGCCGGCCATCTCAAGGGGCACGCATGATTCCCTGGCTGGGCCGATCGCATACGTTTCCGCCAATCGACACCGCCCTGCAGGAACCCAATGGCTTGCTGGCCGCGGGTGGCGACCTGTCTCCCGCGCGCCTGCTCGCGGCCTATCGCCTTGGCATCTTTCCCTGGTTTTCTGCCGGCGACCCGATCCTGTGGTGGAGCCCTGACCCGCGGATGGTGCTCTTCCCCGAGGAATTGCATGTGCCTCGCTCGCTGGCGAAAGTGATCCGCCATCGAGACTACGTCGTCCGCTTCGATACCGAATTTCGCGCCGTGATCTCGGCCTGCGCGGCCAGCCCGCGCCCAGGCCAGGACGGCACCTGGATCGTCGACGACATCATCGACGCTTACACGGCCTTGCATGAAGCGGGCTGGGCACACTCGGCAGAGTGCTGGATCGACGGCGAACTAGTGGGCGGCGTCTACGGCGTGGCAATCGGTCGCGCGTTTTATGGCGAATCCATGTTTGCAAAGTGCGCAGATGCGTCCAAGATTAGCTTTGTACACTTGGTGAGTTGGCTCGCAGCCCAGGGCTTCGGCATCATCGACTGCCAGATGCGTACGCATCATCTCGCACGCTTTGGGGCGCGGGAGATCACGCGCGACGCGTTTTCCGAGCGACTCCAGGTCTTGACCGCCGATGCGGTTTCAGGCGGAAAATGGCGATATGAGGGACGGGGCGCCCCGCAGTTTCCCCGGGAAAGGACGTCGCAATGAGCCACCCAACCGAAAGCCGCATGATCCGGCTTCAGTTTTACGCGACGGCCCCCTATCCTTGCAGCTACCTATCGGACCGCATGGCCCGCTCGCAGGTCGCCGTCCCAGCCGAGTTGATCGACACCGCGGTTTATAGCCAGTTGGTCAAGAGCGGTTTCCGTCGCAGCGGTCTCTTTACCTATCGCCCCTGGTGTGACTTGTGTCGCGAGTGCGTCCCCGTCCGGCTCGACGTCCGCGCATTCAGTCCTGATCGTACCCAGCGCAAGGTTGCTCGACGCCACGGGCCGCTGTCCGTCCATATCTTGCCCTTGGTGTTTCGTGAGGAGCATTACGCGCTCTATCATCGCTACCAGCGCCACCGGCATACCGGCGGCGGCATGGACGAAGACAGCCGCGAGCAGTATGAGAATTTCATCCTCAAAAGCCCGGTAGACAGTTATCTCGCGGAATTCCGCGAAGGCGATACGCTGAAGATGGTCAGCCTCGTCGACCGGCTGAGCGACGGTCTGTCGTCTGTCTATGCCTTCTTCGAGCCCGACGACGTCGGTGCCAGCTACGGTACCTACAACGTGCTCTGGCAGATCGAAGAGGCCCGCAATCAAGGCTTGCGATACGTGTATTTGGGCTATTGGATCGAGACCTGCCGCAAGATGTCATACAAAGTGCGCTTCAAGCCCATCGAAGGATTGATCCACGGCACCTGGCGCGTGTTGGACGACGCCCTGAACCCGGTCGCCGCCGACACAAGCCATGAGTGAACCCACCACGCGTATGCGTGCTGCGAATGCGCGGGCGCTTCAGCTTGCCTTGGCGGATGCCTCATCGGGCACCGCAAGGCAGTGGTGGCACCTGGAGCTGGCCGGTGCGGCACCAGATGATGCGCGCCCTGCATATTGGGCACGGATGCTGGTGGCGCTGATCCGACGGAGCGACCCCGCACGCTTTGCGCCGCTATTGCGCCTTTTGGGGCTGCCGGGGCTACAGCCCTACGCGCCCGTCGCCACGCCAGCAACCAGCCAGCGGCCCACGCAAGGTGCTCTATTGAGCCTCGGGCTCTTCGCCTTGCTGGTCGGCATGAATGCGCTGAACGCCAGCAAACAATTCCTGCTGCTGTCAGCACTGATCATCGGTACCAGCTACGCAGGGTTGCGTGGCTTCCTGCTTGCGCGCCAGATGCGGCGAACGATCCTGACTGCGCAGTTGCAGACCACGGAAGACCTCACGCCAAGCGAAAATGCACTTGGCCTGACTGGTCTGCTGGTCGCCACGGGGGCAGACTACGCCACCGCCCGGCAACAGACCGAATCGATGCTTGCGGCGCCGGACCATGTTGATACGGCGCAACTATCGGCGCTCGGTATGCTTCACCCGGGGCGTTATGGCGACATGCGCGCGGCGCTGCAACATGCCACTTATTTTGCGCTGGGCGGTATCGCAGTCATTTGGCCCTGCTGGGTCACCCATCACCCCGTACAGCTGCTTGTCGGCAGCCTGGGGTATGCCCTGACCTGCTTTGTGCTGCACGGCACGTCGCCCCGGCTCAAGGCGCTGTGCGGCAGGGGCGGTCTCATCGGTGCAGGCAGTTTTGGCGTGGGCCTGCTGTTTCGCCACGGCCTTCATTTGTAAAATCGCGCAGACGGGCGATCCATACATCCCGCTAGCTCGCTGAAGCCGATATCATCACGCATCTGTCATCGAGTATGAAACCCATGCACTTCCGCTCTTTCGCGCGTTTGTTCACCACTTGGCTGCTTGTATGCGCGGCGGGTTCATTCGCCCATGCAGACGACAATTCGCAGCCCTGGCCTGCTTCGTTGTTGCCGGCACGCGCAGCCGCCCTCGTCGCTGCAACCGACGCACTGGAGAAGACCACCAGCGCGCTCTGCGAACGGACAAACCAGGAACGGCTCGACCTTGCGCGTGCGGCATGGCGCGACGCCATGGTGGCATGGCGTGCCTATGAGCCTTTGGCAGTGAACCCTGGCGCCAGAGCTGCCATCGACAGTGGCGTTGCAAACGCGCCGCGCATCGAAGCTGCCGTACGGCAATATACCGAAGACCCAACCCAGTCCAATACCGGCCCTGCCGACTTCGGACTACCAGCGATCGAGTATCTATTCTGGGGCGATGCACGTGCCAAGGCGCAATTGGGCCGCCTCGCATTCAAGCAGCGCTGCGCCTATACGCACTACCTCACAACCGACGTTGCCCGTGCCGCCAGCGCCCTGACCGACAGCACCGCAGCTAAGGCATCAGGCGTGCCCGTCAGTGCTTACCTCGACAACCTGCTGGCCCTGCTTGATACCATCAACGCCACCCGACTCGGGTCGGCAACCGCCCCAAGCTATAGCGATGCTGCAGTCGCTGTCGATGCTTGGCGTAGCGAGCAGGGCAAAGCAGCGCTGGGCGCCACTCTGGATACCCTGGGTAGCATGTTACTGAGCAACGATGGCAACCCCAACCCGTTGTCACAACAGGCAGGCACCACTTGGGCCGCGACTGGGCCACAGAACCTGAAAGCCAGCCTGGAACAGATCCGCAGCTTGCTTGCAGCGCAACCCGGCGACCTTGCTGACGCATTCCGACGCAATTCGAAAACTGCGCGGCAACTCCGTGAAGCGATGGTCAGTCTGCGAGGACAAGTCGCGACGCTGCGTCAGGCGATCGCAGACCAGGGCAAGCAAGGGAAGTAGGTCGTATGCTGGACATCCTGTACCGGGACGCCGATGTCGTCGCGGTTCACAAGCCATCCAATCTCCTGGTCCACCGTAGCGAGATCGATCGCCACGAGACGCGTTTCGCGCTGCAGATGGCGCGCGACCAATTGGGCCAACGGGTCTATTCGGTACACCGGCTCGATAAAGGTACGTCGGGCGTCTTGTTGTTCGGCCTGACGCCCGACGCCGCACGGGCCATGTCGACTCAGTTCGAACTAGGCCAGGTCAGCAAGCGCTATGTCGCTATTGTTCGAGGCTGGCCCGAGGCAGAAGGCGTCATTGATCACCCGCTGACGCGGCAACGGGATGACTACGAACGCACGCTGGCGACGGAGGTCGCGCCCGCGCAAGACGCGCTGACCCGCTTTCGCCGCCTCGCCACCATTGAATTGCCCTACAGTGTCGACCGCTACCCGAGCAGCCGCTACGCGCTGGTTGAACTCGACCCAGTCACAGGCCGGCGGCATCAGATCAGACGGCATATGAAGCATCTGTCGCATCCGATCATTGGCGACGCCACGTATGGCAAGGGGCGGCACAACCGGCTCTTTACCGAATTATTTGGCAGCCAGCGCTTGCTGCTGGCTTGTACCGATATCCAGCTGACTCACCCGGCATCCGGACAAGCGCTCAAGTTGAATGCCCCGCTCGCCGACGACTTCGAGCAGGTAATGAAGGCACTCGGCTGGGCCGATTTCCGCTGATTCAGGGTTTGAGCAGACCAGCTTCGCTGGCCAGCAACGCCTCAATCGTCTCGCGGTGGCGAATCAGCCGTGGCCCATCCGCGCCAATCATGACCTCGGCCGCACGCGGGCGCGTGTTGTAGTTCGAGCTCATCGTCATGCCATAGGCACCCGCCGAAAGGATGGCCAACAAGTCGCCTTCGTGAACAGCCAGTTGGCGACCTCGACCGAGAAAATCGCCACTCTCGCAGACCGGGCCGACCACATCATAGGTCTGCGTGGGTTCCTGGCGCGGGCTAACCGGCACGATCTGGTGATAGGCGTCGTACAACGCCGGTCGCATCAAGTCATTCATGGCGCCATCGACGATAGCGAAATGCTTGGTCTCGCCCGGCTTGAGGTATTCAACCCGCGTGAGCAGCACGCCGGCATTGCCCACCAGCGAACGCCCCGGTTCCAGCACCACCTTCAGCTTACGGTCGGCGAGCCGCAAGCGTACTGCTTCGGCATAGTCGTCCACGCGCGGCGGCACTTCGTCTTCATAGCGAATGCCGAGCCCGCCCCCCAGGTCAACGTGTTCAAGCACGATACCCTCACCCGCCAACTGGTCGATCAACACCAGGAGGCGATCGAGGGCATCGAGGAAAGGGCTCAGCTCGGTCAGTTGCGAGCCGATATGGCAGTCAATGCCCACCACGCGCAGGCCCGGCAAGCCAGCCGCCTTGCGATAGACACGTGACGCCTCTGCGTAAGCAATACCAAACTTGTTACCTTTGAGCCCCGTCGAGATATAAGGATGCGTCTTGGCATCGACGTCGGGGTTCACCCGTAAGCTGACGGGGGCAGCCTTGCCCAGGCGGCTTGCGACGGCGGAGAGTCGTTCGAGCTCTGCCTCGGATTCGACGTTGAAACAATGAATGCCGGCATGCAGCGCCGCTTCCATTTCGTCGACCTGCTTGCCCACGCCCGAAAACACAATGCGGTCGGGCGATGCGCCCGCCGCAAGGGCACGCGCCAGCTCGCCACCTGAAACGATATCGAAGCCCGCGCCCAAGCGCGCAAACAATTGCAACACCGACAGGTTCGAATTCGCCTTCATGGCATAGCAGATCAAGGGATCGATGCCGGCAAAAGCCTGTTGATACTCGCGGAAAGTGCTGGTCAATGCGTTTTCCGAATAGACATAGCAAGGTGTACCGAACTGCTCGGCGACGGTATCAAGCGATACGCCGTCCATCGCCAATGTGCCGTTGTGGTGCGTCAAGAGGCTCATGGGTTCGTCTCTGGGTTCGCCGGTTGTGGCGTGACTGCGGGCACCGGCTCCGTATGTGCAGGCTTGGCTGAAGGCAAGTAAAGCGGCCCTTTGTAGCCACAGGCGGCAAGCAGCACAAGGGCGAATATGGCAGAGAGGCGGCGCATGACGATTCAGCTGGCGTAAAATGGCGATACTAACAACCTTCGAGAGCCCGGCCAATGAACGAAAGTGAATTTCTAAATATAACGGACGCGCTCTTTGACCAGATCGAAGAAGCACTGGATACCGCTGGCGCAGATGTCGACGTTAACCGGAACGGCAACGTACTGGAGCTGGAATTCGACAGCGGCGCGAAGTTGATCGTCAACCGCCATATACCGAATAGTGAAGTCTGGCTAGCCGCACGCAGTGGCGGCTACCACTATCGACTGGCGGCAAATGGCGATTGGGAAGACACGCGGGGGGGTACGCACTTGCTGGCGATGCTCGCGCAACTCGTCGAGTCGACCGATGGAACCAAAGTGGCTTTTTGAGCAGATGACAGCTCAAACTTGAGCATCTTCCTCAAGGCTAGATCGTTACAATTCAATGAAATTGTTGCATTGCCGCAACCGCAGACTGCCGCACAAATCCTGGCTTTCACCACTACATTCAATACCTTACACCACCCACCCAGTCACGGGAGTGCTGCATCCCTAGGCACGCACCTGCCCAATCGGATTGCGAGATAGCAGTGAGAATGGCTATGATGCCGCCTGACGCGGCTAGTATCGTAATACTTATTTACATACAGGCCCGAAATTTGCAAGACACGCTATTCATATCCTTAAAGGAAAACACAATGAACAAGAAACTGATCGCCCTCGCAGTTGCCGCGATTGCAGCACCTGCGGCAATGGCAGCAGACAACGAAATTATCATGTACGGTCAAGTCAACGTTGGCGTTGAATTGAGCAACTTCAACTCGGGCACCTACGCGCACAACCCAGACCAAGTCAAGGTTTCGAACCTGGCTTCGCGTCTTGGCTTCAAGGGCACGGAAGATCTGGGCGACGGCGTGAAGTCCTTCTTCAAGATCGAATCCAAGGTTGCGCCGGACGACGCATCCAAGGCTGGCTTCGCAACGCGCGAAGGCTGGGTTGGTCTGCAAAGCAGCCTGGGCCAGATCGCCCTGGGTCGCGGCAAGAGCCCGTACACCAATGCATCGGAAGAGTTCGATCCGTGGGATCATGACTACTCGTCGGCACTGGTCAACAACGCACCGGTCGCTTACCGCCTGAGCAACTCGGTTCGCTACAACTACACTGCAAACGGCTTCACGTTCGCAGCGGCGAACGGCGTGGGCGAAGACAAGACCGCAACGCATCGTGAATCGAACGAATTCAGCACGTTCGCCAAGTACGCAAACCAGCAATTCATGGTGATTGCGGCTTACGACACGTTCAGCCCGACCGTTGGCAGCCACACCTCGGCAGTGCAACTGGGCGGCGCGGTCACGCTGGGTAACTGGTGGATTGGCCTGACGGCACAAAACCGCAACTATGGCACCGACATTCCGAAGCTGGATGGCAGCGGTACCAAGAAGTCGTTCAACGACGTGCAAGCGATCGTGACCTACACCGACGGCGCCATGACCTGGATCGGCGAAGTCACCAAGTGGGACAAGAACGCACCGCTGGCTGCAAACACCATCAACGGCCAAAGCGACCAAGCCGGCATCACCTACGTGAACGGCACGGAAAAGACCCAGGCCAACCTGGGCTTCCAATACGCATTGTCCAAGCGTACCGTCGTGAGCCTGGAATACACCGGCAACGTCTGGGGCATGGACCGCGTCCACGCCACCACGCTGGGCCTGAACCACTCGTTCTAATCAAACGGGTCGTTTGCAGCAGGAATGAAAGAGGCAGCTTTGGCTGCCTCTTTTTTATTATGCGATCTCGCTGGACCACCAGCCATGGTGCTTTCCGCCCCAACCGATAGGATGTGGGCGCATTCTCTTCGCAAACCCGGCCTCGGCTTGACACCATACACCCCGCCACCTAATTTATGCCCTTAGCTACCAAGGAGAAGCACGTGCTCAAGGACTTCAAAGAATTCGCCATGCGCGGCAATGTCGTCGACCTCGCGGTCGGCGTGATCATCGGCGCTTCTTTCGGCAAGATCGTCGATTCGCTGGTCAAAGACGTGATCATGCCGCCGATCGGTCTGCTGCTCGGCAACGTCGACTTCACCAATCTCTTCTTCGTGATGAAACAGGGCACCAAGAGTCCTGGCCCCTACGAGACCTTGAAAGCCGCTCAGGAAGCGGGTGCCGTCACGCTGAACGTCGGCATGTTCTGTAATGCCATTATCAGTTTCCTGATCGTGGCCTTCGCCGTCTTCCTGCTGGTGCGCACCATGAACAAGCTCAAGCGCGACGAACCTGCGGCGCCGGCGGACGCCACCACCAAGGACTGCACCTTCTGCTTCAGCCCGATTCCGATCAAGGCCACGCGCTGCCCTTGCTGTACGTCTGAGCTGGCCTGAGCGAAGCGGGTAGGCGATGGCACGCCCACGTCAGCTGATCGTCCTGGGCGGTGGCGGGTTTTCGATGGAGGACTCGCCCGCACTCGACCGCTACTTTCTGGACGCCACCGGCAAGGCACGGCCGCGCATCTGCTTTTTGCCCACGGCCAGCGGTGACTCGGTCGACATGCAGCTCAAGTTCTACCGCGCACATGCGCGCTTCGATTGCGTTGCCACGCACCTCTCGCTGTTTCGCCCACCCGGCCAGCCGCTGGATGAATTACTGCTTACGCAGGACGCGATCTTCGTTGGGGGTGGTAACACACGCGCCATGCTGGCCCTTTGGCGTGAGTGGTCGCTCGATACGATCCTGCGTGCCGCCTACGACGCGGGCGTGGTGATCGGGGGCATCAGCGCCGGCATGAACTGCTGGTTCGAGACCTGCCTTTCCGATTCATCTGGGCAAGGCCTAGCACCCCTCCCCGGCCTTGGCTGGCTACCCGGGGGCGCTTGCCCGCACTACGATGGCGAAGCGGATCGTCGCCCGACCTTGCGTACATTGATTGCGCAAGGCCACATGCCTGCAAGCTGGGCGGCCGACGACGGCGCCGCCCTGCATTTTGTCGATGAGCAGGCCGTCACAGCCGTCGCGTCGCGCCCCGACGCTCATGTCTGGCGGGTAGAACGTGACAGCGCACAACAATGGCGTGAGACACGCTTTCCCACCCAATATCTCGTGAGCTGACGCGTCCGCTTCGCTCACCAACCCTAAGACACGCAAACCCTTCGAGCGCAAGCCATACCGGGCCAGTACTGTGATTTTTGCCGAGAAACCCGGATTACCTGCCTTTTAAGGGGTCCGAAACGCATAAATATTGCACTTCAGGCCGCTTCCCTCTTGACCCGGCGCCGCTTAACTGGAGAATCCCGCCTGCCGCCGAGCTATTGCAACGTCTGCAGGCGAATAGTGCGCTGTAAGGGTCGGTCAGAGTGACCTGTTCACGCCGCCCGTCAGCCGGATTACCTGCAAAGGTCTGGATCGGCCGTTCGCAACAAACACGTGTGTCATCGGAAAACCCGATTGCATGCAATACAAAGCTGCCGCATACCCATGCGACCGCTTTCATAAACGGGGTGCCAACATGCACAAGTGCAGGGTTGGCCTTACCCATTCCGTCAATCCTAGAAGCTGATAAAAAGGGAGCAATCCAATGAACCAAGCCCAACTGATCGACGCGATCACCGAGCAAGTTGCAAGTGATGCCAAGTCCGGCCAAAGCGTAAGCAAGGCTGACGTCACGCGTGTTCTGCTCGCGTTGACCGGCGTTGTGCACGCTGAGCTCAAGCAAGGCGGCGAAATCACGCTGCCGGGCGTTGGCAAGTTGAAGGTGCAAGACAAGCCTGCCAAGACTGGCCGCAACCCGAAGACCGGTGAAGCGCTCGCGATCCCGGCTCGCCGCGCAGCCAAGTTCACCGCCGTGAAGGCACTGAAGGACGTGTTGGTCTAAGCGTCACTGAGCTTGCGTCGGTTCGGGCAGGCCGGGCCGGCGCATTCATGCTTTCTCTGCGTCTCACCTCCCCTTAGGGAGGTAGCATCGAACCATCCTCGGCCACACCATATTTGTGCCAGAGTGCACGCAACACCCCCGCCTTGCGCATCCGCGCGAACAGCTTGTTGATCTCGTCGGGTGTCGGATGCACGCCATTGCGCACGATCACCGAATGCGAGTAGACCTGATCTTTCCGCTTCGAAATCAGCAGTGAAGCCCTCAGTGCAGGATGATCCAGCAGATAGGTACTGAGATACGCCTCAGTCACCACCGCGACATCGCCTCGATGCGCGAGCAGCACCTTGATGGTCGCCTCATTGTCTCCCGTCAACACCATGCGGAAGTTGTCTTCCAGATAGGCCGGGTCGGCATTGTAGTTGGCAAAGCCATAGTGATAGCCCCGCATGCCAATCATGCGTTTGGCATTCAGATCGTCGAAGTAATGCTCATCCCGCCCGTATTTGGCCAGTGCAACGTAGACTTCCGCACCGCTCAGGAATACTTCGGAAGCGGATACCGGCTGCCCCTCCCAACCCCACAGCAGATTGTCGAAAAACGACAGATCGTAACGACCGGCTTCGAAATCCTTGAACCGCCGGATCGGCCCGCTGACCACAGGCACGAAGTGATAGTCGGATTGAAACTCGTTCATGACATCGAGAAGCTCGACATGCATGCTCTGCCCATCTGCGGTAGGCACGATATAGGGCGGAAACACCACCACCCCCACGCGAACCGTCTCAGTTGCCTGCGCCGCCAGCGCGGTCAGCATGAGGGCCAATGCAATCAACTGCTTCATAGGCGATACCGTCCTGCGTTGGACTATTCATCGATGCCGCTGACCGGCGTACTCGCCTCCTCGCACCTGCCTCGCGATGTCGCTTGCTTCTGCCCGCCCGTATGCTAGGCTGCGGCCGTCAATCTACGGCAGAGTGCAATGCGCACCGCGACTTGTCCTTCTTGTGGCGCCCAGGTCGAATTCCAGTCAACCGCATCGGTGATGTCGGTATGCGGCTTCTGCCGCACGACGCTCGTGCGCCGCGACGAAGACCTGGAGAACGTCGGCATCATGGCCGACCTTGCCGAGGATCATAGCCCTTTCAGGCTACACTTTCGTGGTCACTACCGCAAAACCGCGTTCGAGTTGATCGGCCGGCTGCAGCTTCGTTACGACGCAGGCTACTGGAACGAATGGTATGCGCGCTTCGACGACGGGCGCATGGGCTGGATATCGGAAGGCTCTGGCCTGTGTTACGTCACGTTCGAGCACCCGCTGAAGGCCCCCTTGCCGCCGCTCGATGCCTTAAAGCTCGGGCAGACGGCACGGCTTGACGGTCAACTGTTCACCGTGACCGATCTTGAGCACGCGCAATGCGTCGCTGCCCAGGGTGAGCTGCCCTTCCGTGCACAGGCGGGCTACGATGCACCCTCGGTCGACATGCGCTCCGACACGGGCTTCGCCAGCATCGACTACAGCGATACCCCACCCCGCCTGTATGTTGGTGAAGCCACCACGCTCGATACGCTGCTCGATGCAGGCAGCCTTGCGAGCGGCGACGTATCCGCCCCCGCTAAACTCGGCGCACGCACCTTCAAGTGTACGAACTGCGGTGCACCCATGACGGTACGCAGCGGTGAGATTCTCGCAGTCGGCTGCGCACACTGCGGGGCCGTCATCGACGCACAGGACCCAAAGCTCGCGGTATTGAGTCATGCCGTGCGGGAACTGAGCCAGCCCTTCCTGACGCTGGGCTCGACCGGCAAGCTGCGCGGCCAGACCTTTGTGCTGATCGGCTACCTCAATCGCGAGATGCATTGGGGTAACGAGACCTACTACTGGGACGAGTACCTGATGTATAGCGAGCAGGCAGGCTATGCCTGGCTCAGCGAGTACGATGGCCACTGGAATATCGCCTACCCCTGCACGCGGCTCCCCAGCGTAACGGAAGGTGAGCGGCCCACCGCGCAATATGGCAACAAACGGTACAAGCACTTCCAACGCTACAAGGCGACGGTAGTACAAGTACTCGGCGAATTCACCTGGCGCGTGCGCAACGGCGACACCGTGATCATTGATGATTTCATCGCCCCGCCCGATATGCTCTCCTGCGAGCGCGACGACCACGAGATCACCTGGACGCACGCGGTCTATCTGCCACGCGAGGAAGTCGCCCACGCCTTCAAGAAAGAAGGTGCCCTGCCTCAGCAAAATGGCGTCGCGGCGAACCAGCCCGGCTATTCGATGTCGGGCGTATGGTTGACCTTTTTTGGCTTTGCCATACTTGCCCTGGTCCTGCAGATGGGTTTCTCACTCTCTGCCCGCGAACGGCAACTGTGGCAAGGCGATTTGATCCTCAGCAGTGATACGCCCAAACCTTCGCTGGTTACCCCCGTGCTGCATGTGGAAGGCGGCGGTCATAACCTGATCGTGCGCGAGCATGCCGATGTCGAAAACCAGTGGATCGATGCCGACCTGCAGCTGACCAATACCCAGACGGGCCAAACCATCGAAGTCGAACGTGAGCTCAGCTACTACGAAGGCAGCGACGGCGATGGCCCCTGGCAGGAAGGCAGCCGCGACGACCGCGCCGTGATCGGTGATATTCCCGACGGCGACTACGTGATGCAGATCGACGGCGACACGCAGCTTCAACCAGGCAGCGGCGCACTGCAGGACCATATCGTGATCGCACGCGGCGGCGTGCTCTGGGGTAATTTCTGGGGATTGATCGTCTTCTTGCTGCTGTTCCCCGCCTGGTCAACCTATCGCTATCTGAGCCTGGAGCGTCGCCGCTGGGCCGAGAGCGACTACGGGGGCGAATGATGGTGCGCGTCTATCTCATCGTCGGTTTGATGGCCACTGCCATCTTTACCTGGGCCCAGTATCGTGGCTACACCCTGATCGGCGGTGCCTCGCAGGTTCGTGGCGGCTTTCCGGTCGGTTCACACATCTATCACAAGTAAGCCCCTGCATGCCCTTTGCGCTTCTTTTCTCCGTTTTCGTCGTGGCTGCCTGCGGCCTCGCCTATGAATTGATCGCTGCCGCACTATCGAGCTATCTGGTGGGCGACTCGGTCACTCAGTTCTCCACCATCATCGGCGTCTATCTCTTCGCCATGGGTGTCGGTTCGTGGCTCTCACGCCATGTGCAGCGCAACCTGGCAGCCACCTTCGTACGCGTCGAGTTGCTGGTGGGCGTGCTGGGTGGCTTTTCGGCAGCCATGCTGTTCTGGGCATTTGCCTGGCTCACCGGGCCATTTCTGCTGCTCTTGTACGTGCTGGTGTTTATCGTGGGCGTCCTGGTCGGCCTGGAGATCCCCATCGTGATGCGACTTTTGGAGCAGCAGCTGCGCTTCAAAGACCTGGTATCGCAAGTGCTTAGCGTCGACTACCTGGGTGCACTCGCCGTCTCGCTATTGTTCCCGCTCTGGCTTGCACCCAAGCTTGGCATGGTGCGCACGGCATTGCTGTTTGGCCTTCTCAATGTTGCCATCGCACTCTGGACGCTCTGGCTCTTTCGACACAACATCGGCCGCAACCGCGCGCTGTGGGCGCAAGGCGCGTTGGCGCTCCTGCTGGTTGGCGCAGGCTTTGCCGGCGCGGGCGAACTTAGCAGCGTGGCCGAAAGTGCGATGTATGAAGACCGCATCGTCTACACCGAAACCACCCGCTACCAGCGCATCGTACTGACCCAGTGGCGGGACGACCTGCGGCTCTTCCTCAACGGCAACCTGCAGTTCTCGTCGCGCGACGAATACCGCTATCACGAAGCATTGGTCCACCCGGGCCTGTCCACCCTGCCCCATGCCCGCCGGGTATTGGTATTGGGCGGCGGCGATGGCCTTGCCGTACGCGAGATCCTCAAATACCCGCAGATCGAGTCAATCACGCTGATCGAGCTCGACCCAGCCATGCCGCGCTTGAGCCAGCGCCACCCGCTTCTGCGCAAGCTCAATGGCGACGCTTTCAATTCGCCACGGGTGCATGTGATCAACACAGACGCCTTCAGCTGGCTGGAGCAGCAGCAAGATGCCTACGACTTCATCGTCGTCGATTTCCCCGACCCCACCAACTACAGCGTGGGCAAGCTCTACACCAATACCTTCTACCGCCTCGCCGAGCGTGCCCTGAGTGCGCAGGGGCGCATGGTGGTGCAATCGACCTCACCGCTCTACGGCCGTGCAGCGTTTTGGACCATCGCCAAGACGATCGAAAGCGTCGGCCTGCAGGTGCAGCCCTACCACGCGTTGGTGCCGAGCTTTGGCGAGTGGGGCTTCGTACTCGCCGGCCGTACACCCTACCAGCCCCCCACGCAGCTGCCTGCCCACCTGCGTTTCCTCGACGCCGCAGCGATTCCTGCGATGTTCCAGTTCCCCGGCGATATGGTTGCGGTACCCGTCGAAGTCAATCGGCTCGACAACCAGACGCTGGTACGGACCTTCGAGCATGAGTGGCGGCAAGTGCTGCGATGAAGCGCCGCGACTTTCTCGCCGCCAGTAGCCTCGCGCTGATCGGCTGTACTCCCAAGGCGGGCCGGCCGCTACCGCCCGGTGAGCTGCTTGGCCCCAACGCCAGTCTCGGCCATCGGTTTCGCGACGGGCAGCCTTTCCCGGCAGCGAAGGAAACTCGACGCGTCGATACCCTGATCATCGGCGGCGGCATGGCGGGCCTCAGCTGCGCCTGGTGGCTGAAGCGCCATGGCCATATAGACTTCGCCCTGCTGGAGATGGAAGCCGAAACCGGTGGTAATGCCCGCAGCGGCCAGAATGCGGTCTCTGCATACCCGTGGGGTGCGCACTATGTACCTATCCCAGGCCCGCATGCGATGGAGTTCCGTGCACTGCTTGCGGAGCTTGGCGTGCTGCGCGGCGATCCGACCCTGCTACGGCCCGAGTATGACGAGCGTTACCTTTGCTTCGCGCCTCAGGAGCGGCTTTACCTGAACGGCAACTGGCAGGAGGGCTTACTGCCGCAACATGGCGTCGACGCAACCGAGCGTGCACAACAACGGCGCTTCCTAGCCATGATGGGTGAGATCAAAGCCCGGCGCGACGCGCGCAATAGGCCGGCCTTCAACATCCCCAGCATGCGCGCGCAAACACCTGATGTGCAGCTCGACCATCTGACGATGCATGACTGGCTGCGGCAGCACGGCTTCGATGCCCCATCGTTGCACTGGTGGGTGAACTACGGCCTGCGTGATGATTTCGGCACCGACTATCGCCAGGTTTCCGCCTGGGCCGGCCTGCACTACTACAGCTGCCGTCATGGCGAAGCGAGCAATGCCGAACCCGACGCGGTGCTGACCTGGCCGGCAGGTAACGGCTGGCTCGCAGGGCACTTGGCGCGCATCGCTGGCGAGCAGATCATCCGCAACAGCATGGTCTGGCGTATCTCGACCGAGGCTGAAGGTGCTCAGGTCGATGTGTTCAATGCCCTAACCGGCGAAACCGCGCGCTACCAAGCCCGCCGCGTGATCTGGGCCGGGCAGACGACCTTCCTCGCCCATGCCTGGCACGATATGCCCACTTCTTGGCGGCACGCCATCGGCAAGCAAGACCATGCCCCTTGGCTCGTTGCCAACCTGACGCTGCATGAACCGCCGCAAGAGCACAGCCGCGTGCCGCTATGCTGGGACAATGTGCTCTACAACCAGCCCGGCCTCGGCTACGTAGTCGCGACCCACCAGCGGCTCGACACTCAGCGCCGCGATACGGTATTTACCTACTACCGCCCGCTAACCGAATGGTCGCCAGCTGAAGCCCGCAAGCGGCTACTGACGACATCACGCGAAAACTGGGCTGCGCAAATCTTGGCGGAGCTCGGCACCGCTCACCCCGATATTGCTGCACTGACCGCCCGGCTGGATGTCTGGCGCTGGGGGCATGCAATGGTAAGGCCTGTTGTGGGCATGCTCGATGGCCGGCTCGATGCCTTGCGCCAGCCGGCAGGGCCGATCATGATCGCGCATTCGGACCTGAGCGGCATGTCGCTGGCAGAAGAAGCCCACTACTGGGGTGTACGTGCCGCGCGCTGGGTTCTGAACCAGGATTGGAACACCGCATGAACGGCTTGCAACTCACCGCCGATCTCTATGCTTGCACCCACGCAAGCCTCCTGACTGACCGCAGTGCGCTCGCCACTTATTGTCGTGAAGCCGTCGCCGAGGCAGGGCTGCAAGCGGTGGGGGAGGAATGGTTCCAGTTCCCTGACACCCCGGCCGGCCCCGGCGGTGTAACCGGCGTCGTGCTGCTGGCCGAATCGCACGTGGCCATCCATACCTGGCCAGAGCAGGCGAGCGTCACGCTCGACATCTACGTGTGTAACTTCAGCCAAGACAACAGTGCTGCAGCAGAAACGCTAATACAGCGGCTGATCGACCTGTTTGCGCCCGCTCGCCTCGCACGCCAGCAATTGATTCGTGGCACACCCACCGCCATCGCGCATATGCAAAGGCCCGAATCTTCTGGGTAGAAGACCCATCTTCTGGCAAAATCGCGCCTCTGAAGTGTCGGCCTCCAGCATGCTTGGAGGCCGGTCGACGCCCATGGTGCGGTTGAACCCGCTGGTGCGTCGATCGGGAAACAGGTGAAATTCCTGTGCTGCCCCTGCAACGGTAAGCGAGTGGGGTCCAGTCTCGCCGAGTTTCGTCGTCGCATTGACGAACGTGAACCGGCAGCCACTGCGGCGCGAGCTGTGGGAAGGCGATTGGACAAGTCTTGCGAGCCCGGATACCGGCTTCAGGCTTTCTGCAACCCGCAGAAAACATTGACGCGCGGCAGGGTGCACGCAGCGGGTGTACATCATGGTGCCGCTACCTGCGCGCCGTGTCGGCCCGTTTGCAAACCGTTCTCCTGCCGCACATTTGCGTGTCGCCCTGCGATACGCGCCGTAACAGGAGTCCGGCATGTCCTTGTCCCGAATCGTACGTCCCTCGCTGCTCATCACCACCCTGCTCGCCTCATGCGCCGCCTTTGCGGCCGATGACGCTGCCACCATCGTCGTCACCGGTGCCCGCATGCCGCAACGCGTCGTCGACGCCGTCAGCGACATCACCGTGCTGAGCCGCGCAGACCTTGAGCAATACCGGGGCGAAATGCTGGCCGATATCCTGCCCATGCAGCCAGGCGTGCAGATCGCCAACAATGGCGGCCCGGGCAAGGCCACGAGCCTCTACCTGCGCGGCACCAATGCCGAACAGACCGTGGTACTGATCGATGGCGTCCGCTATGGCTCCGCCACCGTGGGTGCGGCCGCGATCCAGCATTTGTCCATCGACCAGATCGAGCGCGTCGAGATTCTGCGCGGGCCTGCAGCCAGCCTGTATGGCCAGGATGCCATTGGCGGTGTGATCCAGATCTTCACACGCTCGGGCATCAACGACAAATCTGTCGAAATCGGTGCGGGCACCTACAACGCGCGTGATTTCAACGCGCATTTCGGCAGCCAGATCGGTGACACCCAGTTCTCGGTGGGCCTCGCCACCACGCGCACCGACGGCGTGAGCGCCATCACCAACCCGAAAAATATCTACTACTCGCCCGATCAAGACGGGTATCGCAATACCAGCATCAGCGGCACGATCCGCCACCGCCTCGACAACGACAATGAAATCGGTGCCAGCCTGCTTGCTGCGCACGAAGTGAATCACTACGACAGCGCAAGCTTTGACCCCATCACCTTTATGCCGGGCGCGCAGAACTACGACTACCGCGATGAAGGCACCGATGGCAGCGCACGCATCTGGTCGCGCCACCAGATCAACAGCGTCTGGAGCATGCACCTGCAGCTCGGCACCAGCACCGACCAGAGCAAGGACTACGCACCGGTCTCCACCACCGATCTGCGCGACAGCGTGTCGCACTTCACCACGCACGACACGCAATTCAGCTGGCAGAACGACATCAAGGTCGGTCCAGGTACGCTGCAGGCCGGCATCGAGTCGCTTGAGCAGCATGTCGACAGCGACACCGCCTACAACGTCAACCATCGCACCGTGAACAGCGTGCTGGCGGGCTACGTCGCCCAGGTGGACGCCTTGTCGCTGCAGGCCAATCTGCGCGACGACCGCAACTCGCAATTTGGTGACCATGCCAGCGCCCAAGGCGGCGTTGCATGGCACGTGGCCGGTCCTTGGCAAGTCGGCGGTACGGTGGGTTCGGGCTTTCGTGCGCCCACCTTCAACGAGCTGTATTACCCGAACTTTGGCAACACCGCGCTGCACCCTGAGCGCGCACTCAATCGCGATCTGTTTGCCCGCTTTGACACAACCGACCTCAGGGCCCGTTTGACGGTTTACCGCAACTCGGTCAAGGACTTGCTGCAATACGACGCCGTCAACTTCACCACCGCAAACATCGGCCGCGCCACGCTGGAAGGTGCCACGGTGACCATCGATTGGCACGCCAACGACTGGCTGGCCGGCGGCCACTATGATTGGCTCGATGCGCGCGATACCTCGGGCGGCAGCAACGATGGCCATCAGTTGGCCCGCCGCGCTCGAAGCAGCGGTACCGTTTATGCGGGCCATCAATTGGGCGCCTGGCAGGCTCGTGTCGAAGTGCAAGCGCAGGGCTCGCGCTTTGACGACGCAGCCAACACCGTGCCGCTGGCGGGCTACGCCGTGACCAACCTGGCGCTCAGCTACCAGATCGACCCCAGCTGGCAGCTCAATGCCCGCCTGAACAACGTAGCCGACCGCAGCTACGAATACGCCAAGGACTTCGGCACGCTGGGCCGCAATGTGTTCTTCAGCGTGCGCTGGGCACCGAAGTAAGATCAGACGCGTAGCCGGGCTACAGCCCGGCCCTGGCCGTTCAAAAGACCGTGTCGACGTCCTGTCGCACGGTCTTTTTGTATCCGCGTGTTGTCGCGGCTTGATAAGATTGATGAACGACGTATTATATTGAACGTCGTTCAATAATTTATGAGCCATGCGCGAACAATCATCCCCCGTTGCCAGCGAACCCGGTCGCCGCGAGCGCAAGCTGCAGCAGACCATCGACCACCTATCCGACACAGCCTGGGCACTCTTCCAAGCACAGGGCTTCGAACAGGTGACGATGGAAGCGATCGCTGCCGCTGCTGATGTGGCCAAGGGCACTTTGTACAAGCACTTCCCGGTGAAGGAAGCCCTGCTGCGACATCGCTTCCATGCAGATCTGGCGAAGAGCATGCCGGCCATGCTGGCCCAATTGCGGGCCCTGCCCGACGCGACGGCGCGTCTGCGGGCTTTCTTCCGCCATGTGGCCGCCTGGTCCATCGCGCATCAGACCTTTCTCGGCCACTACGTACGCTTTCGGTTGGGCGAAGTGAATATGCCTGGCAACGATGCCACCGAGCGCCGTAGCGGCCTCGACGGTCTTTTCACCGCGCTCATCGCAGAGGGCCAAAAGGCAGGCGAATTCAATGCGGCTCTGGACCCCGCCCGCCAAGCCTACTACCTCCAGTTCCTGCATCTCGCGACCTTACTGCGCTGGCTCAATGCCCCGGATCTCGACCTTTACACGGAGTTCGACCATATGTTCGATCAGTTCCTGTACGGCCTCGGAGGTGCACGATGAGCGCCCTCCTCAAGACATGGGATGCCATCTGTGCGGCTGGGCAGAAGGCGGTCGGCGGCAAGGCATGGAATCTGGCGAGGCTGTCGCACTACGGGTTCCCGGTCCCTGATGGTCTACTGATTCCCGTTGCAGCCTATCGAACCTGGCTTGCTGAGACCGGGGTGAGCCACGAATTGATGGCCGCGACGGAGCTGACCAGCGCGGATCGACGGGCTGTACTCGCGATGCTGCAACAGACACTACGCGCAACACCGCCCAATGCAGCCCTGGTCGATGCGCTACGACAAAGCCTCAGCACCTGGTTGATCCGCACGGTCGCCGTACGCTCTTCCGCGCCACAGGAAGACTCGGCCCACGCCTCGTTTGCCGGCATTCACGCCTCTTACTTGAATGTGCAAGGCGAAAACGCCCTGTTGGACGCGGTTGTGGCGGTCTGGGCCTCCGTGTGGACCGATGCGGCCGTCGCCTACCGCGAACGACTCAATATCGCGCACGAAGAAGCGGCCATGGCTGTGCTGATCATGCCGCAGCTTCAGGCCGTCTCAAGTGGCATCGGCTTCACCTGCGACCCGCTGACCGGGCGTGACGACCGCTTGGTCATCCACGCCAACTGGGGCTTGGGTGAGAGCCTCGTAGGTGGTCTGGCAGAGGGGGATGAGATCGTACTGGCCGAATCGCTCGTCGACGACCGGCTGTCCATCTTCTCGCACAAGCTGGGTAGCAAGGCGGTAAACGTCTACCCCGCCGCAGGAGGCGGCACCGAGACCATAGTGCCCGCTACCGACAAGGCCCATACCAAAGTTATGCCCGACGAAGACGCACTGGCGCTGGGCGAATTGCTGCGCCAAGCCGCGTTAGCCCTTAACCTCGCCCGGCCGAATTTCGACTGCGAATGGGTGTGGGACGGTAGGCAATTCTGGCTGCTGCAAGCCCGCCCGATCACCGCACAGGCACGCCTGACCTACCCGGCGCTACATGGGCAACCGGATATCTGGTCACGCGGCAATACGCGCGATGTGGTGCCAGATCCCTTGTCGCCCATCGACTGGAGCAGTTCGCGCCGGCTCGTGAACTGCCTGCTGGAAGAAGGCTACAAGCTTAGTGGCTTCGCGCTGCAAGCGGGCGTACAGCGCGGCGGGCTGTTTCACGGCCGACTCTACCTGAATATGTCGCTGATCCAGTGGGAAGGCTATGCCGCATTTGCGGTCGAGCCTGAGGCAATGAACCGACTGGTCGGCGGGCATCAACCCGAAATCCATGTCCCTGCATTCACGTTCCGGCAAAAACTCGCCCGCACTGCCCGCATGGGTCGCTTCATGTTGCGCGCAAGCGGCAAGCGAAAGCAGGGAAATAGCGAAGTCAGCATCGCGGCCGAGGTGGCGCGCCAATGGCGGCAGACGACACTGCCAGGCGACGACAAACAGATCGCCGCCACACTGCGCAAGCAGCTGAAGCATCTGCGCACTCAACACGGCCTACACTTCTTGCAGGGCTCCGGCGGGGCGAGTCTATCGATACTGGTCGACCTGATCAACGCGCATTTGCCGGGCGAGGGCCATGCTTTGGCTTCAGCCTTGATGGCAGGTGGCGAAGCCAGCGTGACGGCGCAACAAAGCTATGAGCTGATCGGCATCGCCCGCACCGCGATGGCCGACCCGGTGACGCGCGCCTGGCTAGAAACACGCCGGCAGACCGCGCGGGATTGGCGCAGCCTGCCTTCCACCAACCCATTCCGCATGGCCTTCTCCGTTTTCATCGAAAAATACGGCCATCGCGGCGTGTATGAGTCTTACCTGCGCAACCCACGCTGGCATGAGGATGCCGGTTACCTGCTCGATAGCCTACCCAGCCTGGCGGTGACCGATCTGGCTGCGCTGGCCGCGCGCCAGCAGCAAAGCGTGGCCAACGCCAAGGCCCAGGCACTGAAGGCGCTACCCTGGTGGAAGCACGGCCTCTTCGCCATGTTGATGCGCGCGGCCAAAGTCGAGACCAATGGCCGTGAAGCCGCCCGCAGTGCACTCATGGCCTACACCGCCGCAATCCGTCAGTTGTTGCTTGCATTGGGTGCCAAATGGGCCGCACTGGGTTGGCTGACCACGGCCGAAGATATCTTCCTGCTGCATGAATGCGAGATATTGGCCGTGCTTGACCACAGTCGCCCAGGCACCGCGCTGCCCGCATTGACTACCGCACGCAAGAGCCTGTTCGAGAGCTGGCTCAGCACCGACGCGCCTGACGTGATCTTGGAAGGTGGCTCGGGAGACCTCGCCACCGAGCCCGACATCGTTTCGGATACCGACGGCGTCACGTTCAATGGCGTACCCGTCGGAACCGGCATCGCCACCGGTACAGTCCGTTTGTTACAGACTCCGGCTGATGGCTGGCGGCTCAATCAAGGCGACATCATGGTCGTTCCTTCGACCGACCCTGCGTGGACGCCGCTCTTCCTCAAGGCAGGCGGGCTGGTGATGGAAACCGGCGGCTTTCTCTCGCACGGCGCCATTGTCGCGCGGGAGTTCGGCATCCCGGCCGTGGTCAACCTGCCGCATGTCATGACGCAACTGCGCGATGGCGAAACCGTGACGGTGAACGGCCCGGCCGGCACCGTCATCCGCCAGCGCACCAGCCAACAAAGCGTTACGGCGACCTCTTTTGAATCTGGCAAAGTTGATGAAATCGCCGCAAACATGAGATAGGAATGATCATGCTGATGCGTATCTACCGTGTCCTTGGCCGACTATGCACTGGGTTCGCCTTGCTTGCCGCCTGTCCGGCATTCGCGTCGCCATGCGATGCCCCGCAGCCGCTCGCATCCATCGATATTCCCGGTTTCTACGACGACCCCACCGGCTATGCGCGGGGCATTGCACCCTTGCATGCCTATATCGATCGCATCAACAAAGCTGCTGATGCAGGCGATGAGGCCTGCCTGGTCGACCTGCTCGATACCTGGGCCAGTGCAGATGCACTGATGGCGCCTATCAACGGCTACCAGGGCTACTATGAACGCGCGTGGGCGGTGACCGATTTCTCATTGGCCTTGATGCGATTTAAGGATGTGGAGCGCCGCGACACGCCCGCACTCAAGACCATCAAGGCATGGCTGATCCGGTTGGCCGCGAGCACGCGTGATGCAGAGGCAATCAATCGCCTGCACAACAATCTCGTTTACTGGGCCGGGCTGGACCTGGTCTCGGTGGGCGTACTGACGCACCGCGCCGACCTTGTCGATGCTGGGCTCGCGCGGGCACGTGAAGGCATCCGCGATATCGGCCCACATGGTGAGTTGCAGAGAGAGCTGAAGCGCGGCGAACGTGCGCTCCACTACCATAACTTCGCCTTGATTCCGCTTGTGTTCACGGCCGAGTTAGCCAATACGCAAGGCATCGATCTTTACGCTGAAAATGACCGCGCCATTCAACGACTCGCCAATCTGGTGATTCGCGCGGTACAAGACCCCGGCAGCTTCGATGCTTATAGCAGTACGCCACAAAAGCTCTTCCCCTGGACTTTTGCGAGCGATCTCGCGTGGATGGAGCCTTACTACGCACGCTTCCACGACGCTCGCGTGCTGCCACTCATGGAGACCCGTCGCCCATTCGAGAATCCACGCCTGGGGGGCAATGTGACCGCAGCCTGGGCTGAGAACCCGTTGATCAAGGCATCGTTGATCGAGCTGTCGAACTTCGGCAATACGTTCGATTGAGACGTATTTAGCGCCGAAAGCGCTGCCCAACAAGCTTGTTGCCAATTTTGGCCCAACCTTGATCGGCGACGCTCGTCGTCAACCCAACCGGAGACGCGTATGAAACCCCATTGCGTAGCCATCATCGGTGGCGGTGCATCGGGCCTGGCTGCGGGCGTCGCTTTGGCAAGGCAAGGGGTTCAGGTCAAGTTATTTGAAGCAAACGCCAAAGTCGGCGGCTGCTGCGCCACGACCGAGTTGGGCGGCTATACGTTCAACGACGGCGCACTCTATATCGCCGTACCCGCTTTGCTCGATATTGCCTTCGAACGACTAGGCCTCAGTCGGGCTGACCTTGTCCCTTTGCGGCCAATCTTGGCGCCGCAATCCACTCAACTACCCGATGGCACCGTTGTCACGATCGGGGCCGGCAGACAGGTAACCGTGCAGGCTGCCGATGGACGTCTAAGGCCGACTCGACTCCCGGTCGAAATCGACGCCATGATGCGCAAATGGCGCCCCGTGCTACAGCTATTTACGCATGCGCTGCTACCCTACCCGTTTTCTACGCACCGCCTACTGAGCAAAGCCTGGCGGCACCTGCCGAAGTTTCACGGCACGCTGGCGAGGGAGCTCCGCGCACTATTCAGCGACCCGGCTGAGCGCGCGGCCATGGCGGGCATTTTGCTCTACAGCGGCCTGCCGGCCGACCAGGCCCCCGTCGCCCAGATCGTGGGGCTCGCCGCGCTGTTTGATGAAGGATTCTTCGTACCTGTCGGCGGCATGGGCACGATCCCGCAAGCCTTGCGCGAGGCACTTTGTTCGCTCGGCGGAGAAATCCATACACAGACACCGGTCGATGAAATCAAGGTCGCAGGGCATCGTGCCCAAGGCGTAGTCGTCCGCGGGCAGGGGTTCATCGCGGCCGACGCGGTGATCTCCACCCTCAGCGGCATGCTGACCTTCGGCCAGCTCCTCTCCCCAACCGACGTCCCCGTTACGCTGCAAAAAAAGGTTGCCCGTGCACTGCTTTCGCACCGCGCACTCAGCCTGCAGTTGGGGCTCACGAATCGACTCGATGTATCCAGCCACGCCATCGGCGTATTGCCCTTCATGGAAGCGCAAACCCAGCTGTTGCGCGCCAGCCGGGGCCAACCAGCCTGGTTCACCTATACCGTGCCGACCGTCACGATGCCCGAACTCGCCCCTCCGGGCTGCAGCATCATTGAGATGTTCCCACCGGTCGACGCCCAACGCGCGCCGGCCGAATGGGACGATGCAGCAGTGCTATTCACCGCCGACGCGGCGATCGCGGCGCTCTCTCTGCGCCATCCGATGGAGATTGCGGTGAAACGCATCCGCAGCCCGCGTGATTTTCGCGACCAGATGCATCTCTTCGACGGCGCACTCTACGGACTCTCACCCGCAGCCACCCCCTGGCAGCAGTTTTCAACCACGACGCCCATTGACGGGCTCTATCTTGCAGGCCAAACCACCTACCCTGGCTTTGGGGTCAGCACGTCGGCGCTGTCAGGTATTTTCGCGGCAGAGGCAGTGTTGGGGATGTGACGACGGGTCAAGCTCGGTCCGCCGCTCGTTGAGCCACCGGTTTTTGAGGATGAGTACGTTACCCGCTCACACTATGACCGCGAGGTTTGGGCTTGAGACGGGGGTAAGCCGTCGGCTATAAAAGAACCTCCACACGCACCTGGGAGCGCCTGTGAGCACGCGCCTTTTTCTAGCCACCGCACTAGCGGTTCTCCACAGCACATCCCTCGCTGCCGAAAAGGTCACTTTGTACGGCGATGACGATTACCCGCCTTATTCCTATGTCGAAAACGGCCAGTTCAAGGGCATTTACGTCGACTTTCTGAAGCGTGTAGCGACCAGGTTGGCGGGTAGTTACGACGTCGACCTGAAGCCTATCCCCTGGAAGCGGGGCCTGGCCATGCTCGAGTACGGTGACGCCGTGGCGCTGTTCCCACCCTATCTGCGCAAGGAGCGGACGTATATCCAGCCGTACTCGGAGACGATCTATACCGAGAAAGTCGTGATCGTCTGCAACGACCAGGCCATGAACAAGCCGCGCAAGACCTTTCCCGACGACTTCGGTGATGTGACCATGGGCGTCAACGCCGGCTTTCAGTTGGCCGACAATTTCGTCAATGCGCGTAAGGCCGGCAAGATCAAGGTAGAAGAAGTCAAAGGCACGGATGCAAACCTGGAAAAGCTGGCCAGCAACCGCATTGGCTGCTATGCCAACGACAGGCTATCGACTCAGTACACACTGAAGAAGATGAAAACCGGGCCGCACGACACCCCCGTAATCACCAACCTCCACCTGAACGAAGTGTATGAGCTGTCGAGTGAAGACGTCTTCGTCGGTTATAGCCTCAGGAATATGGCCCCATACAAAGCCGACTTCATCGACAAGTTGAATGCCAGCATTCTGGAAGCCAGGAAATCCGGCGCGATGAGCAAGTTGATTGGTGCTTACGCGATGTAGCAGGCAAAATGCTGCGACACGATGCCGTAGCGTATCGCGGTTTGTTCATCACGGAAACTGACCGCGCTACCGCCTATCCGCGCGCCAGGGGGCTCAGCTGCTCATAGGCCACGTTGATGGCCTTAGACTTCGTCTCGGCCAAGTCCTGCAATTCCTTGCCCAGCGTCGCGACCTTATCGGGATGGTATTCGCTCATCTTACGGCGATACGCGTCGCGCAACTGGGCTTGCGTGAACGGCAAGTCGATCTCCAGTTCGCGACAATATTGTTGTACCGCTTCGCGAGCGCGATCTTGCGGCGGTGGTGCCGCGCCAGCATTGTGGTATTCACCCGACCCGCCTTGCGGCTCGACGGGGCGTTTGCCTCCAAACTGCTCCAGTACCCAGGTGATCAACCAATAGCCAAGTAGCGCAAACACTACGGCTGCAAGTATTTTCATCATTCGACAACCTCTTCTGGCATGCGCTGCGCAACCGCATTGCGCAAGATGCCCAGGTGATTCTTCAAGTCCTCGGCCTCCGCTGCATCCAACATCTCAGCGAGCCGTGCATCCAAGCGCGCCAGGACGACGGAATCTATCGCGATCTCGCTCGCCAACAGGTCGATCAGCGGGAGTGCAGGTACCAATGCGTCGTAGAGCTTGCGCGGTACTTTCCCCGCAAAAGGCAGGCACAGCAAAGGTTCGAACAGCAGCCCCCGATGGGCACGCGCATGCTGGCGACTCGCGGCATCACCAAGCTTGAGGTAAGCCACAATGCAGACCAGATAAGCCAGATAGGCCATGGCCGCGAGCAGCAGAAAATGCCCGCCCGCGCCACGCAGCAGCAAGCCCACCGGCATGGCAATCACGAGTAGCAACACGACCACCTGCAAAAACATGATCGGCCACGCCGTTGCATCGGCAAATGCCTCAGCCGCGACAACCGCTTGCCCAACCCCGCCCGATGCCGAAGGTGCAAACATATCGACCTGCACGGTGGGCTGCCCAAGGCGCCAGGGGCCGATGCAGATCACCCGCACCCCCATATAGCTGGCACGCCAGGAAGGGAAGTCGAGGTCGATACCCTTGGGCGATAGATAACCGACCCCTCGCCCCGGTGCGACGCGAACAATAAAATTGCTGAGAAAGAACGCGCATATCCCGACCGCCAACAGCGTGCTGTAGTCGTGAATCACGCCGACTTCTTCTTAAAGAGGTTCTTGATCGCTGCAACACCCGCCATTACCACCCCGGCCACGATCTTCCAACCGGCGACCAGCATGGCGCCGATCCACTTGAAGAAGCCGCTCTTGGCCGCAACCGCTGCAGCACCACCCACGATCAAGCCGGTCAAGCCATACTCGGCAACCTTGTCCCCATCCTTGAACTCGGTATAGGACTGGCCGGCATCGAACTTGAAGCCATCGAGCTGCTGCTTGAGGTCCGCCACCGCGCGATCCAGCTTGTCGGGCGACGTCACCAGGGTCACGGTGACCACCCCTGTCCGGCCCAGGATTTTGGTGGTGTAGTTGATGGCCTGCTTACCATCCGATTCATTCAACGTCGCCCACGACAAGCGGCGGGTATCGGTTTCGTAGTGCGGCTCGACGCGCCAGCCGATGATATTCAGCTCCGACCAGCCACGCGCACGGCGCTCCTTATTGGATTCGGCTGTTCCGGCTTTGATCTGCTCCAGCACGGCATTGGCATCGATGGAGTCGTTGTCTTTGACGTGGCCGGTTTCTTCATGCTCGAAAATGGCGAACCAATCTTCATTATCCGGCGCCAGGTAGTAAGCCCCCGTCACGCCCGGGTTGTGCATCTCTTCCATCAAGCGCGAGGTATCGCCCGTGTCGAGTGTCAGGTAGTGCGGGTACACATCAAGATGCGCGACTCCCGAAATTTCCTGGGCGAATGGCCCCTTGTGCGGGCTGTATTTGCCCCCTTCTGCCTGTGCAGCCGAACAGGCGAGCAGCATCGAGACGACAATCGCCAAATAGCGCATGCGCATGGTTTTCCCCCTCTGATTTCAATTATTTTGAGTACAACACGGATGGTTACATTTGCGGGCGCTGATAGTGCCGCGACTGTATGATCGGGCGCAAATATATTCCCGAGCGTGCAAGGATTCTGCGGCAACAATGACCACGTGGTGGGCAACCTGGGCCACGCCTCAAACCTGAGCTAAGAAGCCGATATCCGGCGTAAACACGTCAATCGAGCCCACGCGGCGTCGATCATCGTGTTCAGCGGCACAACGGCTATGACACCAAGCTCACAGGAGGATGGAGGAACTCAGGCACACATTGGGGGGGATTGCCGCACAGCGAACTGGTGTGCGATAGAAGAACCGTGACCGTACCTAAATAGGTAGGTTTGGCGCGTCCGGCTGGGATCGAACCAGCGACCTTCAGCTTCGGAAACTGACACTCTATCCAACTGAGCTACGGACGCACGCTTTGAAGGCCGGTAAGGATAGCGATTTTCGGGTGCGGCGTCTACCTGCCGGCAACGAGTTGCTGCGTGCAGATTGGTGGGTAGCGCCATTCCCGCTATAATCGACGGGTTTATACCGATTCGGTCCCAACCAACCCTAGCGCAAAAGGATGGCAGCATGAGTGACGCGCAAGCCGAAAATTCGATGACGGCAAAGCAGCTTATCGGCATTGTTCTGGCGGCAATCATTGGCATTCCCGTCTTCATCTTCCTGGTGATCCAGCTCTTCACTGGCGGCATGCAGGTTGAAGCCGGTAGCCCCGCGATGACCAACGAAGCGATTTCGGCACGTATTCAGCCGGTTGGCTTCGCCAAGCTCGATGAATCTGGCCCACCCGGCAGCCGCGCTGGCAAGGCTGTGTTTGAAAACGTGTGTATCAGCTGCCACGGTGCTGGCCTCGCAGGCTCGCCCAAGTTTGGCGATGCCGCAGCCTGGGGCCCACGCATCAGCAAGGGTTTCGCAACGCTGGTCGACCATGCGCAGCATGGCTTCAACGCCATGCCGGCCAAGGGCGGCTCGCCTGACCTGACCGACGACGAAGTCGCGCGTGCCGTCGCCTACATGGCCAATGCCGGCGGCGCCAAGTTCACCGAACCGCCCGTACAAGGCGCTGCAGGCGCAGCTGCTGCAACCGCCAAGGTTGACCCTGCCACCAAGGGCAAGGAAATCTATGAGTCAGTGTGCGTAGCCTGCCACGGCACGGGCGCTGCTGGCGCGCCGAAGTTCGGCGACAAGGCAGCCTGGGCTCCGCGCCTGAAGGATGGCGTCGAAGCCGCTATCGGCATCGCCACCAAGGGCATCAACGCCATGCCGCCCAAGGGGGGCTACCAAGGCTCGGATGCTGAATTCCACGCCGCAGCCGAATACATGATCGGCGCAGCGAAGTAATTCGCACGACGTCATCTGGCCTCAAGCAAACGGCGCATCATTCGATGCGCCGTTTGTCGTTTCAGGATGGTCGATTCAGGCAATAATCGGCAAGGGCTCGAATCGCCGCCCCAGCGCAGCCGCGCCGTCACTTTGCCAGCAATAGCGGCATGCCGTGGCATACAGCTGGCGGAAGTCGACTGCCGCGCGCAGGTTGTCGTTATCTAGGTCACCGAAGTCTGGCCGCTTACCGTACAAACCACCCCTCACTGCCCCGCCTAGCACGAAATGCACATTCGCCGTACCATGGTCTGTACCGCCCGACTTGTTTTCGTGGGTGCGGCGACCGAATTCGGCGTAGGTAAAGACCATCGTATCGTTCCACCGCCCCAGCTCGGTCAGCGCGTTCTGCATTGCAACCATGCCCAGCGCCAGCTCACCCAACAGCCGCTCCTGAATCGGCCGCTGGTTCACATGGGTGTCGAAGCCCGTGAGCGTGAGGCGGATTACGCCGATATTGCGGTTGGTGGCAATGGCGTCCATCGCCGTCTTCACGGTCTTACCGAAGCCGTTATCGGGAAAGGCGGTTTGCAGATTCGCACCACCGCCCGACAGCCCCTTGGCTGCGAGGCGAATATCACCCTCCACCTTCAACAGGTGCGCAAGCGCTGCGTTGGGTGCGCCGTTGGCCGCATCGTTCGCGAGCTTGGCCTGGCGTACAAAAGCATCGGTGCTTTGCAGCACGAGTGCCCGCGCGCCACCGTCG
>Ga0213872_10000356_pt1 | contig 38481 bp, 31 predicted proteins | sample VelepicomBERX_R2_FD_160071 | JGI IMG/M metagenome (GOLD analysis project Ga0213872, IMG submission 160071) | Rhizosphere microbial communities from Vellozia epidendroides in rupestrian grasslands, the National Park of Serra do Cipo, Brazil - RX_R2 | ecosystem: Host-associated > Plants > Roots >... | reverse complement strand
CGCCAGCAAGCCGCATAAAACGCCAGTCCACATCGCGCACACTCTTTCCAAAGCACAAAAATAAAAATCGACCTAGAGTGTCGCATATATCTGCACGAACTTGTTGGGGGAATTGCCATGACCAATCAAGATATCCGGGCAGCGCTGCGCGCGCACACGCTGCCCTTGCGAACGGAGGATGATCTGGACGCGGTGCTGGAGCATATGGACCGCGCCGACCTGGTACTGATGGGGGAAGCCAGCCATGGTACGCGCGACTTCTATCAGTTGCGCGCAAACCTGAGCCGGCGCCTGGTGGTGGAGCGCGGCTTCGACGCCATCGCGGTGGAAGCCGACTGGCCGGATGCGCTGCAGGTCAGCCGTTTCGTCCAGCTGGGCGGCGGCGACCAGACGGCGGACCAGGCGCTGTCGGGCTTCGAACGTTTTCCTCAGTGGATGTGGCGCAACGACGAGGTGGTGGATCTGCTGTACTGGATGCGGCTGCACAATCAGCAGGAACGCGATCCGGTGCGGCGCATCGGTTTCTTCGGCATCGACCTGTATAGCCTGCACAAGTCGATGCAGGCGGTGGTGCGCTACCTGGAAAAGGCCGATCCGAAAGCTGCGCTGCGCGCGCGGGAGCGCTACAGCTGCATCGACCATATCAGCATGGATCCGCAGCGCTATGGCTACGCTACCGTGCTGGGCCTGCGTCCCGACTGTGAAGAAGAGATGGTGCGCCAGCTTTCCGAGCTGACCGCGCAGGCGCAGCGGCACATGGTGGAAAGCGGCGGCTCGGTGCCGGATGAGCTGTTCTACGCACAGCAGAATGCGCGGGTGGCGCGCAATGCGGAGAGCTATTACCGCGCCATGTTCGGCCGCCGCGACGAGTCGTGGAATCTGCGCGATACGCACATGGCCGATACGCTGGACGCGTTGCGCGCCCACCTGTCCGCACGCAAGGGTTCAACCGCGAAGCTGATCGTCTGGGCGCACAACTCGCATCTGGGCGATGCCCGCGCCACCGAGATGGGCTGGGGTGGCCAGATCAACCTGGGACAGCTGATGCGCGAGCGGCACGGTGCGGACGAGGTCTATCTGCTGGGCTTCAGCACCTATGACGGCACGGTGACGGCGGCCAGCGAGTGGGACGCCCCGGCGGAGCTGAAGCGGGTGCAGCCTGCGCTGCCGGGCAGTATCGAGGCGCTGCTGCATGGATTGAGCATGCAGGAGCCGCTGGATATGGCGCGCTATCTGCTGCCGATACGCGGCCGTCCGGAGGTGTCGCAGGCCTTGTCGGCGCGCTGGCTGGAACGGGCTATCGGCGTGGTGTACCGGCCGGACACTGAGCGCGTCAGCCACTACTTCCATGCCGATGTGGCGCGCCAGTTCGATGGGGTGATTCACGTGGACCGCAGCATGGCCATCAAGCCGCTGGAGGCTTCGCCGCACTGGAACGACCAGGAAGAAGTGCCGGAGACTTATCCCTCAGGGCTGTAACAGCAGCACCAGCAGGCCGACGTTGACGGCGACGGTCAGCCAGAACTTTATCTGGAAGCTGGTCTTGCTGGATTTGTGCCGCAGCCAGCTCTGGGCCAGCAGGCCGCCGGGCCAGCCGCAGGCCAGGCCAAGCAGCAGCAGGGTGCGTTCGGAAGTGCGCCGCTGCTGGCGGATGGCGGCACGCTTGTCGACCCAATAGGTGATGAAGCAGATCAGACTGGCCGCCGCATATAAAGCGGCGAGCAGCATCAGCAGATCGTCGGTGCTCAGAAGTAGCTCAGGCCGAGCGCGGCCTTGACTTCGTCGCAGGTCTGCGCGGCCACTTCGCGCGCGCGCAGAGTGCCTTCCTTCAGCACCTGCATGATATAGCCCTTGTCCTTGGCCAGTTCTTCGCGGCGGGCGCGGATCGGGGCCAGCATGTCCTGCAGGACCACTTCCAGGCGTTTCTTGACCACGCTGTCACCCAGGCCGCCGCGTACGTAGTGGTCCTTCATCTCCTGCAGCGAAGCCTTGTCGGTGTCGAAGGCGTCCAGGTAGATGAAGGCGACGTTGCCTTCCAGGTGGCCGGGGTCGGAGACTTTCAGGTGCAGCGGATCGGTGTATACCATTTTCACTGCGGCCTTGATCTCGTCGGCGGAGGCGCCCAGGTTGATCACATTGCCCAGCGACTTGGACATCTTGGCCTTGCCGTCGATGCCCGGCAGGCGGCCCACTTCCGGCACCACGGCCTTGCACTCGACCAGGATCTCTTTATTGGCCAGGCGGTTGAACTTGCGCACGATCTCGTTGGTCTGTTCGATCATCGGGATCTGGTCTTCGCCCACCGGCACGATGGCGGCCTTGAAGGCCGAGATGTCGGCGGCCTGCGAAGCAGGGTAGGTCAGGAAGCCGGCCGGGATATCGCGCTCGAAGCCGCGCAGGACGATTTCCTGCTTCACGGTCGGGTTGCGCTCCAGGCGCGCCACGGTGACCAGGTTCAGGTAGTAGAAGGTCAGTTCGGCCAGTTCCGGAATCTGCGACTGGATCAGAATGGTCGACTTGGCCGGGTCGATGCCGCAGGCCAGATAGTCCAGCGCCACTTCCACCACATTACGGTGCACCTTGTTGGTGTCGTCCATGTTATCGGTCAGCGCCTGCGAGTCGGCCAGCATGATGAACTGCTTGTAGTCGTGCTGGTACGCCACGCGGTTGCGCAGGCTGCCGACGTAATGGCCCAGGTGCAGCGGACCGGTTGGACGGTCGCCGGTCAGGATGACTTGTGGGGATTTGGACTGGCTCATCAGGGTTCCTTGTCGGTGCGTCCCTGCGGCAGGCTGGTAATAAAAACGCCGCCAGAGGGAGGCGGCGTTGATATAAAAATCACATCACTGTGGGTGAACAACGGCCGCGCTTCAGCAGCGGCGCCAATTCAACGGATCAGTCTGTGCAGGGCAATTTTTCATGGCCTGTATGGTTGCAGTTTGCTGCCGCCCTGTCAAGGAACTTGTTCGGCCCGCTGGCGGTCTAAACGGGTAAAGCCTATGGAGCGCCACATGTCCGATTCCTTTGATGTCCTTGAGTTTGCCGTCGAGCTGGAGCAGGGAGGTTTTACGAAGCAGCAAGCAGATGCCTTGGCGCATGCCATGTGGACGCTAATCAACACCCAACTGGCCACCAAAGCTGACCTGGCTTTGTTGAAGGAACACCTGGCTTTGCTTGAGGAACGTATGCTGGCACATGTTGAGGAGCGTCTTGCGCAGCTCAAGGCGGAATTGGTGACCGAGTTTACCAATCGCCTTATCATTGCCCTGGTGCTGCAATCCGGGGCGACTGCTGTGCTGTTCAAGTTACTGCACTAGCGGCGGCGGCCGTGCGTGGGGTAGACTGCGGAGGATAATTACTCTGGAGACACCATGCGCATTCGCCCTGCTGCACAGCTGCCCGCTCTTGCCCTGATTACCGTCTTGACCTTGTCCGCCGCTGCGCAAGCGGGCACGCCGCCGATGGCGAATGACATTCCCTCCAGCTTTGAAGCCCCCACCGGGCAAAACGACTACATCAAGCGCGATGTGATGATTCCCATGCGTGACGGCGTCCATCTGCACACGGTGATCGTGCTGCCCAAGAACGCCCAGCGCCTGCCCATCATCCTGACCCGCACGCCCTACAACGCCAGCAACCGCGCCCAGCGCAGCCACAGCCCGTCGATGCAGGCCATTCTGCCGCAGGGCGATGAAGTGCTGGCCACGTCCGGCTACATCCGCGTGTTCCAGGATGTGCGCGGCAAATACGGCTCGGAAGGCGAGTACGTCATGACCCGCCCGATCCGCGGCCCGCTCAACAGTACCCGCACCGACCACGCCACCGACGCCTGGGATACCATCGAATGGCTGGTGAAGAACGTCCCCGAGACCAATGGCCGGGTGGGCATGATCGGCTCTTCCTACGAAGGCTTTACCGTGCTGATGGCGCTGGCCGATCCGCATCCGGCCCTGAAGGTCGCTGTGCCCATGAGCCCCATGGTCGATGGCTGGCGCGGCGACGACTGGTTCCATAACGGCGCCTTCCGCATGACCAATATGACGTATATCGGCGGCCAGACGTCGATGAAAGGCGGCGGCCAGCCGCTGGCCACCGGCGCCTATGACGATTACGACGCCACCCTGCGCGCCGGCTCCGCCGCCGATTACGCGGCCCGCTTTGGCCTGGATAAGCTCAACTTCACCCGCAAGCTGTTCGAGCACCCGGCCTACGACAGCTACTGGCAGAACCAGGCGCTGGACCGCATCCTGGGCGAGCGTCCGCTGAAAGTGCCGACCATGTACGTAGTCGGCCAATGGGACCAGGAAGACATCTACGGCGCCTACGCCGCCTATGCCGCCACCGAAAAGAAGGACAGCGCCAACGACAAGAACTTCCTGGTGGTAGGCCCATGGCGCCACAGCGGCGTCAATTACGAAGGTTCCTCGCTGGGCGCGCTGCGCTTCACCGGCGACACCGCACTGGAATTCCGCCGCGACGTGATGCAGCCTTTCCTCGATCAATACCTGAAGGATGGCGCGCCTGCCGCAGACACGCCGCCGGTGCTGTTCTACCAGAGCGGCACGAATCGCTGGCAACGCCTGCAGCAATGGCCGCTGGCCTGCGAGCAGGGTTGCGCCGCGCCGCTCAAGCCGATCTACCTGAAGGAGGGCTTCCAGCTCGGCTTCGAGCAAGCGAAGGAGGGCGCGGCGTACGATGAATACGTGGCCGATCCCGCCAAGCCGGTGCCTTTCGTCGCGCGTCCTGCGCGCATGAACGAGGGTTCGATCTGGCGCACCTGGCTGGTGGCCGACCAGCGCTACGCCTCCGACCGTACCGACGTGCTGACCTACGTCACCGAGCCGCTGAAGAACAAGCTGACCATCTCCGGCGCGCCGATGGTGAACCTGTTTGCCTCCACCTCCGGCAGCGATGCCGACTGGGTGGTCAAGCTGATTGACGTCTATCCGGATGAAGTGCCGTCGCAGCCGGAGCTGGGCGGCTATCAGCTGGGCATCGCCATGGACATCTTCCGTGGCCGCTACCGCGACAGCCTGGAGACGCCTTCGCCGATTCCGTCGAACGTGGTGCAGAAGTACCGCTTTGCGCTGCCCAACGCGAACCACGCGTTCCTGCCCGGCCACCGCGTGATGGTGCAGATCCAGTCCAGCTGGTTCCCGCTGTACGACCGCAATCCGCAGACCTATGTGCCGAACATCTTCCACGCCGGGGCGGCCGACTATCAGAAGGCCACAGTGCGTGTGTATCACTCGCCGGCCGAAGCCAGCGCGATTGAACTGCCGGTGGTGGAAGGGAAGTAAATCAGCGCCCGCGCACGCTGTCGTTCAGCAGTTCGGGACGGAAGCGGCGCTGATAAGCTTCGATCACCGTACCGGAGCGGCCGATCTTTTCCAGAATCTCGTGCACCTCGCGCTGGTCTTCCTGCGTGAGGGAGCTGCGCGAGATATAGATGCCGCTGGGGTGCCAGGGCATCTCCGGCACGGCGTCAAAGCGGAGCTTTTCCAGCAGGCCTTTGACGCGCGGCTCATGCGTGATGGCGTCGGCAATCAGGGTTGGCCCCATGATGGTCACGTCGGCCGAACCTGCGTGCAGCAGGCGCGCCACGGCGCGCACGTCCACTTCCATGAACAGGCGGCCCTGTTTGTTCAGTTCCTTGATCAAGCTCGAATACGGCTCGCCGTAGTCGAATCCCCGCACCACGGCCATGCGCAGGCCGCGCCGTTCCAGCACTTCGCGCAGGCTGGTGATCTGCGGCTGCTTGCTGGCGACCGAGATAATCATGGTGCGGTGGCTGATCATCGGTATGAAGACGCCCAGCTGGTCGCGCGCCGTGGTGGGCGATGCCGGCACCAGCAGGTCGGCCATGCCGCTTTCGAACAGGGCCACCTGGCGCGCGCGCGGCACCACGGTGAACTGGAATTCGCAACCGGCTTTCTGGCCCGCGCTGCGCATCAGGTCCGGATAGATGCCGCGCACCTGGCCATCTTCCACCGAAACGGCGACGCCGCTGGCGGCCATCGGCACCACGATCGGGCGTGAGCATGCGGCCATCGCGGCCGCAGGCAGCGCCAGTGCGGCGGCCAGGAAAACAATGCGGCGCTTGAACATAAGCCTGGCAGCTCCCCTTACAGCGGCTTGGGCTGCATGTGGTGGGCGCTGAAGTAGCGGCGCGCCACCATGATCGCCAGGAACTGCATGCCGGCCGACAGGAAGAAGGTGGTGCCGATACGCCAGTCGTTGGCCGGCAGTTTGCTGGCCCACTGCAGGATCACGCTGTTGCCCAGGTAGGGCATGAGGAAGGTGCCGACGCTGCTGATCGACTGCAGGGATCCCATCAACTCGCCTTGCTCGTGCGGCGCGGTAGTCTTGGAGATGATGCCCTGCAGCGCGGGACCAGCGGCAAACGACAGCAGGTTACACAGGATCAGCACATACATCATCCAGCCCTGCGTGGCCAGGCCGTAGCCGAGGAAGACCAGGCAGCCGGAGGTCATGCCCATCAGCGACAGGCGCACCTCGCCAAAGCGCTTGATCAGATAGCCCAGCAGGCCGGCCTGCACCACGGCCGCCGAGATGCCGACGCAGAACAGCGCCGCGCCGTTCTGGCCGGTGGTCCAGTCAAAGCGCAGGCGGGTGTACACCACCCAGGTGGACTGCAGCGTCATCTGGGCGAAGGTCGCCAGCGCAAACACCAGCACCAGCAGGCGGATGTCGGTACGGCGTCCCAGGCGGGCCAGGGCGGCAAAGGGGTTGATGCGCGCCAGCTTGAGCGGCGCGCGGCGTCCCTCCGGCAGCGATTCCGGCACGAAGAAGTAGCCGTAGATGAAGTTGGCGGCCGACAGCGCGCCGGCGACGTAGAAGGGCAGGTGGATGTTCACGCCGCCCAGCATGCCGCCCAGCGCGGGACCGCAGATGAAGCCCAGGCCAAAGGCCGCGCCGACTTTGCCGAAGCTCTTGGCGCGCGTGTCCGGCGTGGAGATGTCGGAAGCGTAGGCCGAGGCCACGGACATGCTGGCGGACGACATGCCGCCCACGATGCGGCCGATGAACAGGTAGGCCAGGCTGGGCGCCCACGCCGTACTGAGGAAGTTGATGCACATGCCCGCCATCGAGTACAGCAGGATGGGGCGGCGGCCAATGCGGTCGCTGATCGCGCCCAGCATGGGCATGAAGATGAACTGCATCAGCCCGAAGGTCGAACTGAGAATGCCGTACCAGTTGGTTTCGCCCGCGCGGGAGCCGACGAACTGGCTGATCAGCACCGGCAGCACCGGCACGATCAGGCCGATGCCCAGCATGTCGATAAACACGCAGACCAGTACGAAGTTAAGGTTGCCCTTGCTGGCCGCAGCGGGATTGGCTGCCGGTGCGGCGGGAGTGATTGCGTCGTCTTGCGAATTCATAGGATGTGCGTATCAGGTAGGCTGCGAGGCGGCCTGCGGACTGGCGGCCCACTCGGCAATAAAGGTGTCGCGGAAGGCGACCAGCTGGTTGAAGCGCGTTTGCGCCATCTGGCGGCCGGCCGCCGTTTGCATCTGGCGCGGCAGGGCGGCCAGCTTGGTGTCGATATGGTCCAGCGCATAGGCCTTGTCGTTCAGGTTGCGCTGCAGGGCCATGGGGTCGTCGGCGTGGGCCAGGGCTGAGCCCATGCGGCCGGCCGTGTAGAACAGGCGCGCCAGGCCGACGGCGCCCAGCGCGTCGAGCCGGTCGGCATCCTGCACGATCTTGGCTTCCACCGTTTCCGGCTTGATCCCGGCGGAGAAGCTGTGGCTCTCGATGGCATGCGCCACATTGGACAGCTTATCGGCGGGGAAGCCCAGTTCGGCCAGCTGGCGGCTGGCCAGCTGCGCCGCCTGGCGCGAGGCCATGTGGCGCTGCGGATCGTTCTTGGGCAGGTTGACCAGGTCGTGCAGATAGCAGGCGGCCAGCACCACCAGGGCGTCGGCTTCGGGGTGGCCGTCCAGCAGCAGGCTGGCATTGCGCCACACCCGGTGCAGATGGTTGGTGTCGTGCGCGCCATCGTCGCCCTGGGTGGCACAGGCGGCGCGGGCCAAAGCCACCAGACGCGGGTGCCAGCTGCTCAGCAAAGTATTCATTCGTCTCCAATTTCAGTCGTGCAATTGTGGCACGAAACACAGGTGTGACCAAGTGCTTGCCAATTTTAAATTACTTGTGAAAAATGATATCCAGATTGATAATAAATGCCATCTGGCAAGGGGACGTATGCGTATCGTGATTGCCGCCGGTTTGACCCTGATGTGCCTGTTGCCTGCCTCGGCGTATGCCCTGGACGATACGCCGACCACGCCGTATATGGCGCCCGAGCCCCACACCCCGCCGCCCGAGGCCAAGCGTACCCCCGCCAAGCCCGCGCCAGCGGACAAAAACAGCGCTGAACGGCTGGCAAAACGCTAGTTTCGCAGCCGCCATGGCAAGCTTGTCGGTGTTGCTATAAAGAATTTATTTGCTGCGCAGAATCTTGACTTGAGGTAACATCGAGGGCATTAGAGCTAGTAATGACCCTAGTATTGACCTTTCCTCAGGACACGCCATGACCACCATCTCCGAAGTGCAGACCTCGTCGCCTGCCGCCGAATATCTCGCATTTACGCTGGGCCAGGAAGAATACGGCATCGACATTCAAAAAGTCGCCGAAATCCGCAGCTACGAAACCCCAACCCGCATCGCCAACGCGCCGGACTTCGTCAAGGGCGTGGTCAACCTGCGCGGCATCATCGTGCCGATCGTGGACATGCGCATCAAGTTCAACCTGGGCACTCCGACCTATGACCAGTTCACCGTGGTCATCATCCTCAACATCGGCCACCGCGTGGTGGGCATGGTGGTGGATCGCGTGTCCGACGTGACCATGCTGACCCCGGAGCAGATCAAGCCTGCACCGGAAATCGGTTCGTCCATGAACACCGACTACATCACCGGCCTGGGCACCATTGAAGAGCGCATGCTGATCCTGGTCGATATCGACAAGCTGATGTCGTCGGACGAAATGGGTCTGATCGAAAAGACCGCCCTGGCTGCATAATCCCTCGTCAAGGAGTCCCAATGCAGGTATTCACGAACATCAGTATCGGTAAACGCCTGGCTTTGGGCTTCACGGGCATTCTGGCGCTTTGCATGCTTATCACGGGCATCAGCATCTGGCGCCTGCAGGGCGTTGCGGGCGCGACCCGCGACATGATGCAGGTGCCGCTGGCCAAGGAACGCCTCATCAGCGATTGGGCGGCCAAGATTGATAGCGCTATCCGACGCACTACGGCCATTGCCCGCAGCAGCGACGCGGCGCTGGGCGCCTACTTTGCCGACGAAGCCAAGGCCTCGTCGGCCATCTCTTCCGAGTATCAGAAAAAGATCGAAGCGCTGGTCGTCGATGACGACGAGAAGGCGCTGTTTGCCCGCATCAGCGAGCAGCGCAAGGTGTATCTGTCCTCGCGTGACCAGCTCACCAAGCTGAAGTCGGACGGCCAGGCCGAGGAAGCCGCGCGCATCTTCGACACCGTGTTCGTTCCCGGCACCACGGCGTATCTGGCTTCCGTGCAGGAGCTGCTGAAAATGCAGCGCGCCCGCATCGACGCCACCGCGCATCACATCGACGATATCGCGGCCAGCAGCCGCCAGCTCCTGCTGATCCTGGCGGTGCTGGTGCTGGGTTTTGGCGCGCTCAGTTCCTGGCTGCTCACCACCGGCATTACCACGCCGCTGCAGCATGCCGTATCGGCGGCGCGCCGCGTGGCCGACGGCGACCTGACGGGTGAGATTCACGCGCATTCGAAGGATGAAACGGGCCAGCTGCTGTCGGCGCTGAAGGACATGAACGCCAGCCTGCTGGCGATCGTCACCGATGTGCGCGACGGCACCGACCATATCGCCACGTCCTCCTGCGAGATCGCGGCGGGTAACCAGGATCTGTCGCGCCGCACCGAGCACCAGGCCAGCGCGCTGGAAGAAACCGCGTCCTCGATGGAAGAGCTGACTTCCACCGTCAAGCACAATGCCGACAACGCACGCCAGGCTAATCAGCTGGCGGCATCGGCTGCGCAAGTGGCTGTGCAGGGCGGCGAGGTGGTGGCGCAGGTGGTCGGCACCATGGAGTCGATCAACCAGTCGTCGCAGAAGATTGTCGACATCATCTCCGTGATCGACGGTATCGCCTTCCAGACCAATATCCTGGCCTTGAATGCGGCTGTGGAAGCGGCACGCGCGGGCGAGCAGGGACGCGGCTTTGCCGTGGTGGCGAGCGAGGTGCGCAACCTGGCGCAGCGCTCGGCGGCGGCGGCCAAGGAGATCAAGGCGCTGATCGGCGACTCGGTGGAAAAGGTCAACCTGGGCAGCCAGCTGGTGGCCAACGCCGGCGCCACCATGGACAATATCGTCACCAGCGTGCACCGCGTCAGCGACATCATCAGCGAGATCACCTCGGCCAGCGCGGAGCAGAGCGCCGGCATCCACGAGGTGCATCAGGCGGTGGCGTCGATGGATGCGGTGACCCAGCAGAATGCGGCGCTGGTGGAGCAATCCGCTGCGGCGGCGGAAGCCATGCAGCAGCAGGCTGCGGCGCTGGCGCAGACGGTCAGTGTCTTCAAGGTGAATGGCATGGCCGGCAAGGCCAGTGTTACGCGCCTGGTGCCGAAGGCGAAGGCTGCTCCGCTGCGGCTGCGGGCCTGACCGCCGCCTGCGACAAACGGTCCGCGTCCGGATTGCGGTGACGCGGCACCCAGCGCATCGTTACCACCTCCGCGCCGCCCAACTGGGCGATCAGGTCCAGCGCGCGAGCGCGCAAGGCTTCCAGGCCTTTGGCGTTGGACTTGCCCCGGCGCGGCGGCTTCAAATCATCAATCACCACCTGGCTGTCGCCGTGCACCATCAACTGCGACGGCTGGTGCGGCAGGGCCGCTTCCAGCAGCGCGATCAAGGCCAGATATTCCGCCTCGCTGCTGCTGCCTTCGCCCGCGCGGCGGCTGATTTCCACCACTTGTCCTTGCGGCCCGCGCAGCAGCGCGCCAATACCGATACGGCCCGGATTGGGCAGGGCTGACCCGTCAAACCAGGCCAGCCAGGCGTCTTGCTGATTGCCGCTCATGCGCGCCGTCAGTCGCGGCGCGGATTGTCGGGATGGCGGTCGTAGCGGTTGGGCACACCGTCGCCGTCGCGATCGCGGTCATAACGATTGGGGATGCCGTCATGGTCGCGGTCACCGTGGCCGCGCTCCCAGCGTTCACGCTCATGGTGCTCCCAGCGCGCATCCTCGCGGAACCAACGGCCGTCGTGCTGTACCCAGCGTGGTTCGTAATAGACGTAGCCGGGACGCTCAGCCACCCAGTCGCCCACCACCCATTCGTAGCGGCCATGGCGCCATTCCCAGAAGCCGGGCGTCCATACATAGCCTGGACGCGGCGCGGGAATGCGCTCATAGCGCGGCGCTGGCGGCGCGACGGTGATGTAATCGACGCCGACCGGACGGCTTTCCACCGTCACCCAGCCGCCTTCATCGAGGCGCCAGGCATCGCCGTCCTGCACCCAGACCGCAGGACGGTATTGATAACCGTAGCGTTCCGGTTCCCAGCGGCCGCCCATCCAGATGTGGTGGCGGCCATTCCAGCCCCAGTAGCCGGGAACCCAGATATAGCCGTGGCGCGGCGCCGGGACGCTTTCAAAGCGCGGCGCCGGCGGCGCGGCGCCGATGACCAGATTGACGCCGACCTGCGTCGACGCCCCGGCTGGAACCAGGGCCGCCGAACCGAGGGCGAACAGGGCGGCAGCGATAAGAGTGTGCGGACGCTTGAGCATGATGATTCTCCGTTGTTTGTTACGCTGACTATATCAAGCGGCGTGAGGGTGTGGCGGTGTTTGATTCAACTTCTTACAACTGACACAAAGCTCGTGTTGAGCTCAGCTTTGCTTCAGGTGCGATAGCGTACAGAGCGCGGCGCGGATGCGCAAGTCTGGCTGTGCGGAGGGGGAATTGCGGAGGAGGGTGTTGCGAAGTGACAGCGGGCTTCGCCTGTTACGCGGCAGCGGTGCTGCGCGTACAGGCGAAGGGGTTCGGCGACATCACATTGCGCTCGCAGTCTTGCTGTTGGATGCCACTTGAGCTTTGCGCTCATCGGCCAGCGATTGCAGTTTCTGTTCGGCGCTCAGGCGTTTGGCGCTGACCACGACCACGGACATCGGCTGGGCTGCGGCTGGTGCGGCGGCGGCAGTGATGGCTGCTGGTGCGGTGGTGGTTTCGGTGGCGTCGCCCATCACATAGTTGGCGGCGCAGGCCAGGCCCAGAGTCACGACAAACAGGGCTTCGAAGTTTTTCAGGACGTTCATTTTGCTTCCTTCCGGTGGTTGATTGAGTTCCGATGTGCTCACTGTATCCAAAGGCCCCGCAGGCTGCGCGCGGATTGCGACGAGATGCGGTTTTTGCGGCGCGAAATGCAAATAAACGGGACCAGGCGTTAGCTTTTCAGCCATGCTTTTCCCCATCCCCCGGCTATGTTCAGGCAAATCCAACAGGGGCGCGAGGGGCATATGCGAGGGCTATTCACAGCGTTTTTCAGGGCACGCCGCCGGGCGGCCAATCTGCGCGCCGGGGCAGCGGGCCGTGCTGCCGTGCTGCCATTGCGCACCGTACGGCAGCCTGCGCAGGACGAGCATGCGGCCTCCCTGGTGCAGCGCGGTGGCCGCTTCGGTCCGATGCACTGGCTTGGTGCAGCGGCCGTCGTCGCGGTGATCGCTGGCGGCGCGCTGATCGCCGGGCATGCCCGCTACCTGGCGCGCGCCACGGCTAGCACGCCGCAAGCCGCTAATGAGGTTCGCGTCGCGAATGTCTACCAAGCCGCGTTGCCCGGCGCGCAGTTCAGCGTCCCCACGCAAGGCGGTATTCAACTGGCCTTGCAGCCTGCCGGCGTCGTGCTGGTGGCCGCCGGGATGCAAGCCGCGCCGCCGGTGCGGGTTGACCTGTGCAGCCAGCTGCGTGCTCCCGGCGACGCGCGCCTGGCGCCGCTGCGTCTTGGCTATCGCTTTGAAGACGTTCAGCGCTGGGTCGCGCATGAAGAGACTTCTGCGGCCAAGGTCACGCTGCGCAATGTGCTGCTGGTGGACGCGCACGACGGCGAGCCGATGCCGGAAGTGCAGCTGAGCGGCCTGGCGCGCGTCGACTTTGCCGATCCGGTGAGCGAGCCTTTGCAGCTGAACTGGCGCACTGCCAGCGGCGCCGCGCGCTGGATCAGCGACGCCAGCCTGGGCCAGATCGAGGAGGGCGCCAGCGCGCAGGTGGGCTTGCGCCAGCAGGGATGGCTGATCTGGGGCGCCGGCTCGGCACTGCGCATCGAGCGGCGCGCCAACGCCATGTGTCCGCAGGTCGGGGAGCTGGTGGTGCAGATGTATCGCCTCGCCGCGCCCGCCAACTCCGCCGCAGCTAAGGTCGCCGAGCGCGCGCTGGTGGTCGCTTTCCCCGCACGCGGCAAGGCCGTCAGCGCGAACCTGCTGCCGGGCCAGTACCAGGTGCCCGCGACGCCAGGCCAGCCGCTGGAAGACCAGGCATTGTTCCAATCCCTGCAAGACCAGGGTTTAGTACGGCTGAACACCGACGGCGCCATCGAACTGGCTCCGCGCGATCTGCTGCAATGGAGCGCCGCCGATGCCGCACAGCGCGCCGCGCCGCTGGCGGGCTGGGAGCAGGTCAGGATTGACGCCAGCACCAAGAAACTGTTCAAACGCCTGTACTACCAGGCAGATGGCGCCTACGTACGCCAGCAGATCGACATCTTCAACAGCGAGCGGCGCTTGCTGGCATGGCGCAATGCCGCCTCCAGCGGCGCTTTGCCCTGGGTCGCCAGCGTGCCGCCGGCCGAAGCGAACGACGCAGCGATGGACATCGCCACCACCCAGCAAATGCCCGCCGCCGCATCGCGCCTGTTCGCCGAGCTGCCGCAAGGCTGGCTGCCGTGGACGCGCGCAACGCGCGGCGGCGCCGTGCGGCTGACGCTCGACCTGCCGCGCGCCGCGAACGGCGGCGAGGCCGCGCAACTGCTGCTGGCCGGCCGGGTGAAGGCTGTCGAAGGCGCTTCGATGCAGGCGCGTCCCGCCTGCACGGGCCGCGCCTGCCGCCATGCGGACGATGTGCAGCAGCTGACCCTGAGCCTCAGCGCAGGTACTCGCTCGGTCCACATCGATGTCCAGCCGCTCGACTTCACCGCGCCGGAGGACCAGAAGTACCGCCATCTGCGCGTCGATGGCGGCCATCTGGTATGGCAGCCGCTGGCCGCGCCGGGCGAGCATGCACCGGGCAGTGGCTCCGCCGCTTCCTCCCCGGTGCAGCTGCACGACCGCAATGGCACGCCTTTGTGGGCCGATGGCGCCACGGTACCTGCCGCCGCTGCGGCCGGACTGGCGCCGCTGCTTGGCGTCAGCAGCGACCACACCAGCAGCATCGCCGGTGTGCTGTCGCGCCTGACGCCGGACGCGCAAGGCGGTACGCTCGCTCCGGGCGGCGTGGTCAGCGCGCGCTTATCGCTCGATCTGCCATTGCAGGCTCTGAGCCAGCAAGTCCTCGACTGCATCGCGATGCGGCGCGGCCACTGGGACGGCAGGGCCTGCACCGGCGGCCACGCCGCACCGGCTGAACGCCATGCAGGCCTGATTATCCTCGACACCGAAAACGGCGATATCCTCGCCGCTGCGGGCGCCGGCACAGGTGCCGTCACCAGCGCCAACTGGGCCGAAGTGCGCGACTTCGACCGCACCAGTCCCGCGCGCAGCCCACTGCGCCTGCCCGCGCTTCAGCATGACGGCGGTGCGCATCAAAGCCCCGGCTCGACTTTCAAAGTGATCAGCGCATTGGGCCTGGAACTGGCCGCGCAATCCGATCCTCAACTGGATGCGTTGATCGGCGGTATGCCGCTGGCCGCCATCAACCATCTGGCTTCGCAGCGCGGTTTCGGTTTCCAGACCGAGGCGGCCACCTACCCGAACAATGCCAGGCTGGCGCACATCACCAACTATAAGGAGCAAAGCCTGAACCGGCGTGCCGAGGAAGGGCGCCTCGGGCTGGCGCAAGCGCTGACCTACAGTCTGAATACCTGGTTCGCCTGGTCCGGCGAACTGTCCGACCGCAGTCTGTTCGGACGTCCTGACGGCGGCGCGCCGGACCTGCAGGCGCTGGATGCCGATGCGCTCGACCGTATCCGTCCGATTGTCGCCGCCGCCCGCCGCCTGGGCTTCGAGCAGTCGCTGCATCTGGATGGCGGTCTGCTGCCCGCCGACTTCAACTGGCGCACTTGGGACGCGCTGCAGGCCACCCCGGCGCATATCGACCCGATCCACACCCGCCATGAACTGCGCCAGATGTCGATTGGCTTGCGCATGCAGGTCACGCCGCTGCAAATGGCGCTGGCATCGGCCGCCGTGGGGCAGGGCCACGTGGTGACGCCGCGCCTGCTGCTGAATCTTGGCAGTGCGGCCAGCAGCGTTCCCGCTGCGCCGCCGCTGGGCATCCGCCTGGACCGCATCCGCGCCGGGATGAAAGGCGTGGTGGATGTCGGCACCGGCGCGGGCGCCTTCAGCGGTCCTGCGCTGGCGGAGCTGCGGCGCGGCCTGTATGGCAAGACCGGCACCGCGCCAAGCGGCGACGACACCGCTACCGTATGGTTCACCGGCTGGCTGGAGCCGGGCAGCCTGCCGGGGCAAACGCACCGGCTGGCCATGGCCGCTTTTGCCAGCCATTCCGAGGCCACCGGCGGGGAACACGCCGCGCCCGTCATCGCCGCCATCCTGTCCACCCTGGCCGGGCAGAACAAGGAACAGAAGGGTAAATAGCCTTGTAACTGTCGCAATGCCTTGGTGCGAACTATGGCAAGATGCAGGAGCGTCCGCCGGAAGCCGTTGATCTTCTGCGCCGGTCGTATTAATCAATCAGACATCAACAGGATAGTATGCGGTTGCCAGGAACCCGGTATCAGGAGCACGGCTGGGAACAAGTGCGCAAGCTGCTGGGGCACTGCTCATTGCAGGCATTCCGGCAGATCGATTTGCGTCTCGTGCTCGACCCCGAGCAGCATGGTGCGCTGCTGGATGCCTATACCGAAGCGGTGGCGGCAAGCTTGCGCGCGCACCTGCGCACCTCGCGCGCGGAGGCGCCCGGCAACAGCTACGGCGACAGCGTCAGCGAACTGGCTTTGAGCCTGCTGTTCGAATTGCAGGCGCAGCCCGCGTTCTGGCAGGCCTTTATGGCGGCGATGGCACAGGAGCATGCCCGCAGCGGGGCGTTCTGGGACAATCCGGTTTCCGACGGCATGCTGCGCAAGAAGGTCAATGATATGTACGTCGGCCTGCGCGACAAGGTCGATGCGGACAACTACATCGTCGCCACCGGGCGTGATTGCTCTCCCAACAAAATCTACACTTACCGCATGCTGGACATGGCCTACGGCGAGATCGCGCGCCTGTTTGCAGCCTGGGAGCAGCATCGCGAGCAAGTGGGCGCGATTCTGGGACGTGAACTGGCAGGACTGCCGATCGAAGTGCGGCAGATGAAGTCCATCGCGGGCTGCAAGGCGGAGTGGGTGATTCGCTGGAGCGAGTCGCTGGAGCGCTTTGACGGCGCGCCAGGGCCGCTGCATACGCGCTCCAAGCGCTTCGCCAGCCTGAAAAACTCGCCGGAGAAAATCGCCGCCATGCTGACGGAAATCGGCGCGTACGAGGAGCTGTCGGCCAACCTGGATAGCGGCGAGGGCTGGGAAGGCGACGCCGGCGAAGCGGCCTTGTGGCTGGAAGATTACTGGCGCGTCATCGGCGAGTCGGAGCAGCAGGAGCATGCGCCCGACGTCGTGGATCAAATCCTGCAAGCGCAGGAGGATGCGTTCGCCGATGTGCTGGCCGGCGAGCCGTCCGATGCGGCCGGGCCGGTGGAACTGGCCGCCAGTGCGGCCCAGCTGGCAAAAGAGCAGGCCTCCGCCGCCGCGCTTTCCCTGTCCCCCCGCTATCTGGAATTGGCGCGGGCGGCCCAGGATGCGGGCAGCTGGACCTTGCGAATGCTGCATGCGGAATCGCTGCCGATCCGGCTGGCGGTGTACCACAAGCTGCTGGGCCCCGCCGACGACAGCTATCCGGACGCCTGGCTGGATCCAGCCACCGGCGAGCTGCCAAGCTTGCAGCAGCTGGCGGCACTGGACGGCATTTCGATGCCGACGCTGCGCAAGCGCCGCAATGAAGCGATCGACAAGCTGACGGCGGCCAACCGCGCGGCGGCGTGAAGGAGAAGGAATTGAGTAACGATCAAGACAAGAATGCCGAAGCGCCGCTCGATGCGCGCTTGCGCGAGCGCCTGCTGCTGGCGCGCGCCGCGCCGGGCGACCGGCTGATGCTGGCCGATGCGACGCTGCTGGCGGCGCTGGACGGCACTCGTCCACTCACGCCCGGGGAGCGCGTGGCCTTGCAACAGTCGCCGCTGACTTTACGCCGCTTCCGCCATCTGGCGCTGGAGCGCCGCAGCCAAGCCGCGCCAGCCGCGGCCAACGATCCGGTGTGGTCCGGCAGCGCAGGCATGCTACGCGCTGCGGCCAGTGCCTTGGCGCTGGAGCAGATGGTTACGGACGATGGCTGCTGGACGCTGCACTTCCTGCAAGCGGACGGCGGTTGGCAGGTGGTGCTGGCCCTGTCGGCGGAGGCGCCGTTTGCCGCGCGTCTGCTGCGCGAACAGCCGATGCTGCGGGTGGTCGATGGCGGCGGAGCGATTATCCTGCAAGGCCGTCTGGATGCGGACGGGGAGTGCGAGCGCGCCTGGCCGTTTGATGGCGAGCCGGCCGCGCACTTCCAGCTGTATGGCGCCGGCTTCATGGTGGAGCCGGTGTCGGCCTAAGGTCATCATGGGATTATTCAAACGCTCCCGCAAGCAGGCCGTTGAGATCAGCGGCCTGGGGTCTTTGCTGATCGCGCGTCGGCTGGATGACCTGCGCGCGGCGCCTGTTGGCAGCGTGGTGGTGCAGCAGAAGGGCGAACGGGAGCTGGTCTACTGCTTTCATCCTGGCCCGTATCAGGTGGATCTGACGCCGTTTGCCGCCGCGCCGGAGATGGGGCTGCGGTTGCGCTTTGTGATCGAGGCGAATCCACGTGTCTCGCAGCAGCGTTTTGACTTGTATCTGTTCAGCGAGGCGGGCGAGGAATTGAATCTGGCCGATTTTGGCGAGGCGGTGCAGGGCGATGTGCAGCATGAGCTGGCGCAGGGCGGGCTGGAGCTGCCGCCATGTACTTCTCTGGATGAATGGCATGCCTTCCGCGCGGGGCTGAATCAGCTGTTGTACACGCGCTTTGGCGTCACGGTGGACGATTGTGTGCCGGTGGATCTGGGCGACAGCATCGATTACGCCGCAGCCTTGCGCGCGCGTGCGGCCGCCATCGCGAGCGCGCCCGCCGCCAACGTGAGCGTGACCGCCGCCATCGCCAATGTGGCCGTCGCCGACGCGAGCGTGCCCGGACTTGCCGCGGCTTCTGCTGGCTTGCCCGCGCCGGATCGCGCCGCCGATGCAAAAGCCTTGCGGCGCCTGTTCCTTGAGCTTCCTGTGCTGAGCAGCGGGATTCGCTTGCTCGCCATCCCGCCAGGGACTGAAATCTTCCAGTCGCATCAAGCCATCTTGCAGCGCCTGTCGCTGGTGGTGCTGTCGGTTGGCTCCATGCCTTCACTGGAATGGAGCGCGCCGAACCAGCCGCTGGAAAGCGCCCAGCAACTGCGCCGCATCGCGCAAAGCCAGGCCGCTGTCGTGGCGCTGGATGAGGGATGGTCGCTGCTGGCGCAATTGCAAATGCAGTCGCCGGCGCAATGGCCGGAGCGCGCCGACGAAGCCGACCGCGTTCTGGCCAACCTTGAATACCATTTGGCCGAGCGCCGCGTCGCCTTTGCAGCGGTGGATGCGCAACCATCTGAACGCCGGGAGCCTAAACTATGACGCTCACCATGTTGACCGCGCACGCCTTGCCAGCCAGCGCCGAGTGCCGCTGTGTACTGGTTGATGGCCGCGTGCTGACCATCACCGCCAGCCGCCGCCCGCGCGCCAATCGCGCCGACGTCAAGTGCGCGGTAGCAGGCGCACCGGCTATCAGCGAACGGATGCAGGAAGTGGTGCGCCTCGCGCGCCACACCGAGCCGCGCTTCGACAGCCGCGACCAGGTTGTGCTCAGCATGGACATCGTTCCATCGGCCGAGGAGCGCGGCTGGGAACTCGCTGCCGTCCTGGCCGACCGCAAAGTGCGCGGCTTGCCGCCGTTTGCGCCAGCCACCGAGTCCTCGTCTGCCGCCGCGCCGGACGAGGCAAAGCTTTACGCCGACGGCTGGTCCGACGCCTGGCATCTCGGCCGCGTGACCGGCCAGCCATCGCAAGCCGCTGTCCGCGCCGCGCGCCATCTCGCTTCCGCAGACCAGCTGTTCGCTGGCGATGACGGCAGCACGGCCGAAGCCGCACAAGCCAATATCACGCTCATCAGCCACCTCGGCGCCTTGAGCGGCCACGCCGACCCGTCGGCCGCCGTCTCCAGCGCGCGCGCCTGGTTCCCGCTGCACAGCGGCGGCATCAACGACACCTTGAGCTGGGTCGAGGTCAGCGTCTATCCGATTGACAGCGCGGGCGTCGACGAGGAAAGCACCATCGCCGCTCCCGGCCTCGATCTGACCGTACTGAACACGCTGCGCCAGACTCTCGCGGCTGCGCGCCACTTCGACGGCAAAGGCCTGGGACGCTGGCGTACTGTGGTCCGCTTTGGCCAGCCTCGATTCCAGGGCCAGTCCTATCAACTGGCCCTGGTAATGGCCGACCGCCTGGCGCGTGGCCGCGAGTTCGTCCCGCGCGGACGGCTGATCGCCAGCGGCTGCTCCAGCGCCTGGCACGCGGGCCGCGTCGAGACGGTGGAAGGCCGCGAGCCCAAACTGGAATTGATATTAAAACAAGCAGCAAGCGGCGACCGCGTGCTGCTCCCGCAGGAATGGCAGGCCGGGTTACCTGAGCAGTACCAGAATACCCTCAAGGCCAGGGGCGCCAGCCTGGCCTGTATCAGCCAGATCGGCATGATCTGAATTGTGCGCAAAGTTTAAACACGGCCTCCCTGCTAAAATCGGCAAGCAGGGCAGCCTGATGAGAGTGAATCCAGAAGGAGTCTGACATGTTCCAAATGTTTGGTTTTGGCGGCGTTAAATGCCCGCGCTGCGAGCAGAAAAACGACGGCAAGTCGGGCTACTGTGCGCACTGTGGTCTGACGCTGGGCGCGCCGCGCAATGCGCCGGTCCTGCGCGACAACCGCTGGATTCCCGGCGATGACGAACTGGCTGTCTACTTCGGTGTGAACGCCTTGTCCGGCATCTTCACCAAGACGCTGCGCGTTCCCGCCACAGCGCGCGCTTACATCCTGCAAGCCGACAAGGCCACCGAAGTCCCACAGGGCGAGTACGAGATCGAAGGCTTCTTCACCCGCCTGAATCATTTGCTGCGCAACCAGCATGCCGAAATCCTCATCACCCGCACCACGCCGCTGCCGGTGGAATTCTCTTTCGACGATTTGCACACCGCTGAGCATTTGAAAGTCGCTGCGCGCTTCACGGTCGGGATCAGGATCGAGAATGTACCTGCCTTTGCTCAGCATTTCATGACCGTGCCTGGCGCCATCTCCACCCGCAACCTGGAAGAGCTGCTGTCACCCTCGGTGCGCCAGCTGGCGGTGGAATTCATCGGCGGCCGTTCGCTGCAGGACATGGCTGGTAACGCTGACCTGCGCCTGCAACTGGACGAACGGCTGCAAGCGGCGCTCAAGCTGCGCCTGGCGGAATTCGGCCTGGCCGTGGCGCAGGTGGAGACGATCGAGCTGCGTCACGATAAATTCGACCATAACCGCGCCCGCATCGGTTCGCTGTGGCTGGTGGCGGACGAACGCCGGGTGCAGCTGGAGCATACCAAGCACCTGGACCAGCTCTACGACGAGGAAGAGTGGCAAGCCATCTGGCGCGAAGAGCAGAAGATGCGCAGCCAGTACCGCCGCGCGCAATTGCAGCAGGACGTGGCAGTGGAAAAGGCTGAGCTTTCGCTGCAGGAAACCGAACGTCTGCAATCCATCCGCGCGCGCGAGGTGGAACTGTACGGCCGCATCATGGAATCCAAGACCCGCAAGGTAGCGGTGGATAAAGGCGCGGGCACCATGCTGGCCGACCTGGAACACGAACTGGCCAAGAACAAGTCTCACCGGCTGGAAGAGCAGGACGCCTGGGAACATGTACGCAAGTTCGCACAGATCAAGATGCGCACCGAGCTGGAAGTGCAGCAGCAGGAAGCCGCAGAGCAGCGCCAGTTGGCGCAGCAGCGCCTGAACCATCGGCTGCGCCAGCAGGCCATCGAAAACCAGATCGAGCAAGCACTGGCGATTGAAGACGAAGCGCATCGCCGCGCTGAATTGTCCGCGCTGCGCCAGCGCGAGAAGGACGAAAAGGCGCGTGAGGTGCAGATGGAGGCGGAACATCACCATGCCCGCCATCAGGCTTTGGTGCTGGAACAAGCCGCGCGCAAGCGCGAAGCGGAGCGTGTGCAGGAGTGGGAAGATCAGCTGGCGCTGACTCGCCAGCGTGAACTGCAGCGCGAAGAATCGGTCAAGGACGAGGGCATCAGCCAGCGCCTGGAAGAGATGCGCCGCGCGGGGGCGAAGGCGGAATCCATCGCCCAGCACGAGAAGCTGCTGCGTACCATCGAGGCTGACGGCGCCCACACACGCCAGAATCTGGCGGCGGAAGAACAGCGGCTTGCCCTCAAGGAGCGCGAGCGCGAGGCCGAGTGGCAGCGCGAGCTGAAAAAAATGGAGCATGAGCGCGACGAGCGTTTCGCCCGCTGGAAGGGCGAGTACGACGTGCTGCTGGCGCACCAGTCGCACGAAATCCGCCGCATGGAAGTGATGAACAGCTTGAGCGACATGGCCAAGGTGGCCACCGCCGCCGTACCAAACGCGGAAGCACTGACCCAGATCATGAAACTGCAAGTCCATAGCGGCATGACGCCGGAGCAGATCCAGGCGCTGGCCTCGGTGGTGGCGGCGGAGCAGGGCGTCACGCCAGCGGAAGCGATGCGCAAAGCAATGGAGATGCTGCAGGAAGACCGCGCCCGCCGCGACGCCGAATTGGATAAAGACCGCCGCCATCAACTGGATCTGCTCAATTTGCAGAAGCCAAAGTAACCACCGGTATGATAGATTTCGCACTAGATGCAAACAGCCCGAGAAAAAATCCGCGAACTGCGCGCCCTGCATGATGATGGCTTGCTGAGCCAGCAGGAGTTCGACCGTCGCAAGAACGCTATCCTGGACGCGGAATACGCGCCGGGCAGCACCGGCACGCCGCTGCCCGCGCGGCAGGGCACGGAACTGGGGCTGATGTCGACCCAGGAGATCGGTCCGCAAAACCGCCGCTACCGGCTGGAGCGCCTGATCGGCATGGGCGGCATGGGTCAGGTGTGGCAGGCGCTGGACTTGGCCACGCATGCTGAGCTGGGCCACAGCGAAATGGTGGCGCTGAAGATTCTACCGCCCGAACTGACCCAGAGCGCCACGCACGCCAAGCTGCTGATCGAAGAAGCGACGCAGGCGCGCAAGCTGGCGCATGAGAACATCGTGCGCGTGTATGAATGGGCGCAGGATCCGGCCACCTCCAGCTATTTCATCATCATGGAATACCTGGAAGGACAGGATCTGGATGCCTATCTGGCCAAGGAGGGCAAGCTGGCGCTGGATTCGGTGCTCAAGCTACTGTCGCCGGTAGCGGAAGCGCTGCAATATGCCTGGGACAAGCATCAGCTGGTCCATCGCGATATCAAGCCCGGTAACGTCTTCCTCACCAGTCATGGCGAGGTGAAGCTGCTGGATTTCGGCATCGCCTCGCGCGTGCGCAGCGCGGGCAGCAGCCTCGGTTTGCAGACGCCTAACGCGGGCACCAGCGGCTACCGCGCGCCGGAAGCGGGCACCTATCAACGCCAGCCCAGCCAGCGTCTGGACGTGTACGCAGTCTCGGTGATGATCTACCAGATGCTGGAAGGACGGCTGCCGTTTGAGGATATTCGTCCCGCTGACTTCCATCCGTCGGCGTCAGCGGGATTGAATGCGGCGCAGTGGAAGGTGCTGCAGTCTGGCTTTGCGTATGCGCAGGAGCGTCGTCCTGCTTCAGTCGCTGAGCTGTTGCAGGCGCTGCGCCGTGCCTCAGGTCCGAACGATGAAGAAGTCGCGGCGCAAGAGGACGCGCGCCGCCAGCAGGAAGAACAGCGCAAGGCTGAGAAGGCAGAACATGATCGCGCGGCGGCCGAGCAGGCGCGTTTCGCGGCGGAGCAGGCACGCGCAGCCGCCGAGCAGCGCCAGGCCGAAGCAGCAGCGTTGGCGCGGCAGCGGCATGCGGAGGCGCAGGCTGCGGCCGCAGAGAAGCTGAAGCAGGAAAGGCTGCGCAAGGAGCAGGAGGCCAAGGAACGCGCCGAAGCGGAAGCGGCGGCCAAGGTGCGCAAGCAGCAGCAACGCGAGAGCTTGCGCGAGCAGCTGGCCGCACGCCGCGAGGCCGATGCGCAGAAGGCGCGCGCGGAACGCGAAGAACAGCAGCGCAAGGCCCAGCAGCAGAAGGCGGAAGCAGCCTATCGCTCGGAGCAGGAACGTCACCGCAAGGTGATGGCGCAACGCGCCGCCGCCGAACTCAAAGCGCAGATGCCGACCGCAGGCAGCCCGGTGGCCGATGCCAGCGGCGTCCTGCGCGACCGCTTCCTGGACGGCACGGCGAAGGGGCCGGAACTGGTGCTGGTGCCGACCGGCCGCTTCCAGATGGGATCCCTGGAGCATGAACATGCCATCGCCATCAAGGCGGGGGCGCAGAAGCACTGGCTGGCGCGTGAGACGCCAGCGCACTGGGTCGGTATCGAGCATTCGTTTGCGCTGGGCCGGTTCCCTGTCACGGTGGGCGAGTGGAAGCTGTTCGTGCGCGCTACCGGCTGGGAGTCTCAGTCCGATACCGACTGGCGCTTACCCGGCTTTGCGCAGACCGATGAGCACCCGGTGGTTGGCGTTAGCTGGGCGGACGCGCAGCGCTACCTGGCCTGGCTGTCGCAGCAAACCGGCCAGACTTACCGCCTGCCCAGCGAGGCGGAATGGGAATACGCCTGCCGCGCAGGCAGCAAGACGGCCTTCAGCTTTGGTGATGAGATCAGCCCCGAGATGGCCAACTATGACGGCCACTTCACCTACAACAACAGCCCCAAAGGGGAGTTCGTGCAGGGCACCAGCAAGGTCGGGCGCTATCAGCCCAATCCCTGGGGCCTGTTCGACATGCACGGCAATGTGTGGGAATGGGTGCAGGACGTGGTTCACGATAACTACCAGGGCGCGCCGGCCGATGGCAGCGCATGGGAAGACGGCGGCGACCAGGTGCGGCGCGTACTGCGCGGCGGCTCGTGGCTGTATAACCCGCGCTATCTGCGCTCGGCGGCACGCAACGGCTTCTCGGCCGTGCTGGCGAACGATATCGTCGGCTTCCGCGTGGCGCGCAAGCTGGGCTGAGGTAGGGCGACTACCACCATTTGCCATAGGCGTAACTAAGCCAAAGGGTGTACATTGTGGCTTTACGATTTACCGCCACAGGACCAACACCATGACGATCAAAGTAATCCGCGACCAGTCCCTGCCCATGCGCCACATCGTACATGTGCGCAACCATATCCTGTCCGCCGACGGCACGCTGGAAGAAGGCGGCAATGACGCCGGTCCATCGCCGCACGATCTGTACGATGCCGCCGTCAGCGCTTGCAAGGCGCTGACCGTGGTGTGGTACGCCAAACGCAAAGGCATCCCGGTGGAAGACGTACAAGTCACCACTGAGCGGGATGCAAGCGAAGAGCGCCATGGCACCTATCGCCTGGCCGCCACCCTGCACCTGACCGGAGATCTGACCGACGCACAGCGCGAGGAACTGCTGGCGATTTCGCAGAAATGCCCGATCCACAAGCTGATGACGGCTGTGACCACTGAAATTACCACCGTACTGGGGTGAGCGATGAGCATTGCTAATCACATCAAAGGCCATGAAAAAGATCTGGGCGGCGGTTTCATGGTGCGCCGTTACCTACCTGCGGCGGTGAAGCAGGCGGTTGGCCCTTTCATCTTCTTCGACCATTTCGGCCCGGTGGATGTGCCGCTGGATGCGGACCACGATGTGCGGCCACACCCGCACATCGGCCTCGCCACCGTGACCTATCTGTTTGAAGGTGCGATGGACCACCGCGACAGCCTGGGCACCTTCCAGCGCATCGAGCCGGGCGCCATCAATTGGATGACGGCAGGGCGCGGCATCACCCATTCCGAACGCACCCCCAAGGATCTGGTGGGCAAGCCACATGTGACGCACGGCCTGCAGCTGTGGGCAGCGCTGCCCAAGGCGCACGAGGAGGTAGAGCCGGGCTTCTGCCACACGCCGTCCGAGGCAATCCCTGAATTCGATGCGGAAGGCGTTTGCGTGCGCGTGCTGATCGGCAGCGCCTTCGGCCTGACCTCGCCGGTGCAGACGTATATGGAGACACTGTACCTGGACGTGCATATGAAAGCGGGCCGGGAGGTCAAGCTGGACGGCCTGCCGGCGGAAGCGGCGATCTATCCGATCAGCGGCGAGCTCTCGACCGAGGGTGCGCCGCTGGCATTGCACGATATGGTGCTGCTGGATACGGCGGCCGGTGCTCAGGTGGTGACGGCGGCGACCGACGCGCGCTTCGTCGTTATCGGCGGCGAGCCTCTGGACGGCCACCGCTTCATGTACTGGAACTTTGTCTCGTCCAGCAAGGAGCGCATCCAGCAGGCGGCCGAGGATTGGGAAGCGCAGCGCTTCGACAAGGTGCCGGGAGAAACGGAGTGGATTCCGCTCCCCGCTAAAAAGCCAGCGTAATTATCATGGCTTGTGCTTGTCCAGCGCGGCGAGCGCCTGGTTGAGCACTTCACGCAGGGACTGGGCCGCTTCGCCATCGATGCGGCCCAGGTCCAGGTACAGATCGAGTCCGTCGCCGTGCTCGCTGAACACCTGCACCGTGTGGCCTTCTTCATCGATCAGGCCATCCACCGCATACGGCACCACTTCCCGCGCAATCCCTTTCATGCTGACCGGCGCCAGTGCGTGTCCGGCCACGATGTCGCGCACCAGCGCATAGGTTTCGTAGCTGACCACAATGCCGCCCGGTGGCGCCGAGGTTTGCAGGCGCGCCGCCAGATTGGCTTCCGCGCCAAGGATGGTGTAATCCATGCGGTCGCTGCTGCCGAAGTTCCCCACATTGCAGAAGCCCGTGTTGACGCCCATGCGCACGCGGAAGGGCGCTTCCACGCCCAGCTTACGCCAGCGCACGTTGAGCTGGGACAGCGCATGCTGCATTTCGATCGCCATGCGCAGGCAGGCCTTGGCGTCTTCCGCCGGGCCCTTGGTCTCCGGATCGCCGAAGAAGATCAGCAAAGCGTCGCCGATGAATTTGTCGATGGTGCCACCATGCTTGATGGCGATGGCCGACATCGATGTGAAGTATTCGTTGATCAGTTCCGTCAGCGCTTCCGGCTGCAGCGATTCGGTCAGCGCGGTGAAGTCCTTGATGTCGGAGAAGAAGATGGTCAGCTTTTTGCGCTGGGTGGTCAGCGCCACATCCATCTCGCCCTTGAAGATGCTCTTGTAGATCTGCGGCGACAGGTAATGCGAGATCTTCATCGACACGGTGGCGAGGAACTCGTTGGCGCCGGCCAGTTCCTGGTTCATGTTGCGGATGGTGGCGTTCTGGCGCCGCTGCAGGACGATGAAGCCCAGGCCCGCCGCCGCCACGAACAGGAAGTAGGCCACGCTGTATTTGAAGGACCACAGGCTGGTGCCGACGTCGTCATGGATTTCCAGTTCCTGCATGCCGCGCACGTCGCCAACCTTCCAGTCGCGGCGCGGACTATCCGGGTGGCTGTTGTGGCACTGGACGCAGGCAGTCTCCATCAGCACCGGCGAGATCAGGCGCACGCGGGTCTGGGCGCCGCTGCTGGAGATGTCGAGAATCGGCGGCTGGCCCGGCGCGGCGCGCAGCGAAGCCAGGGCCTGCTTTTCGAACGTATCCATCACGTGCGGCGCGCGGCCACGGAAAGGATAGTCGGAGACGAAGCGGTAGTTGACGTTGGTCTGTTTGTCGGCGATTACCCGGCCCAGCTCCAGCGACAGCGTGGCCGGAATCGGGATGGCGCCGTCGATGGCTTCGTAGTTGTGGGTGACCTGGGTATGGTCGCCATGCATGGCCAGTACACGGCCCACCACATTGCTGGCGTAGTAGCCGCGGATGCTGGTAATCATGGAGCTGAGGTCGCGCGCCTGGTTTTGCAGGCGTGCCGCCGTGATGTTCTGCATGTCCAGCCAGACGGCCAGCGGCAATCCGGCCAGCAGCAGGACCAGTACGGCCAGGGGAATCGCGAGGGAGCCCCGTTCGCGGGTGGGCTTCAGTGCGCTCACGCGGTGGTGAAGTCGTGCGCGGCGACGGTGCTGTGCAGGTCGCTGGCGCCGGTGCGGATGATCCAGTGTTCGGGATACGGGTCGCTGGCGAAGCGGTTGTGGCGGGCGATGCGGCTCAATTTGTCGAGCGAGGTGGTGGGCGCCAGCGCGGTTTCCTTGCCGGTCAGCGCGTCCAGGTGCCAGAAGCCGCCGTCGCGGTGCAGCAGCAGCGGCAGTCCGGCGGCTGCCGGTGCGGCGGCGTAGGACGGCATCGGGTAGCCGGGATGCGTTTCCGGCGCCATCAGGTAGAAGCATTCGGCGCGCACGCCATCGTCAATGCGGTGCAGGACGACGGCGTGTTTCATGATCGCCGTGACCGACAGCGTGACGATGCCCTTGATGCTGGCGCTCAGTTCAATACGCATGCCCAGGCGCAGCGCGGTGGGCTTGTGCTTGCCGGGCCAGACGCCGTCGATCAGGATGCCGTAGCGCGAGACGTCTTCGATTTCAAAACCCCGCGTGCTGCGGCGGATGATGGTGTGGCGGCCGGACAGGCGGCGCGTCAGGCCGCCGGTTTCCTGGCCGTCCGGCGTGTAATGGGTCAGCAGGGCGTCCGCTTCCGGATCGACCAGCTCAAAGCGGCCGAACGCGCACTCGTCCAGGGCAAACAGGCGGATCTGGCGCTGCGCACCGTTTTCCGGCGCGGCGTTGACCAGGCAGGCGGCGCGGCTTGGATGCGGATGGTGGGCGGCGGTGCCGGGCACGTCGATCTCGATCAGGTCTTCGTCCCAGGCGATGGTGCTGAAGCCCAGGTCGACCTTGCCCTGCGGCGCGTTCAGGTCAAGGTGGGCGATGCCGGCATTGCGGGCGGTGACGTCGATGTCCATGCTGTCGCCGCCTTGTGCGGTGACGCGGGCGATGGAGGCGTCATCGGCCATCACGCGCACGTTCTTGTGCGTGCTGAGGAAGATGCGGTGGATCTCGGTCAGGCTGGCGTCGTCGCGCGGGACCAGGATCACGAAGGTGCATACCCAGCGGCGCGAGGCCATCTGCGGGTGGCGGCTGAGCACTTCCACGCTGATCTGGTACTGGCCGTGCTCCTTGCCGCGCGAGGAAAACTCGACAAACGCGGGACGCCATTCGCCGCTGGTGGCGCGCACCAGCTGCTGGCGCGAAGCGCCGTTGGGGATCAGGTCCGACTGCAGATGCAGGCTCAGTTCGGGCGCGCATTGCTCGGGCATGCCGCGCAATTCGATCTTCAGGGTCTGGCGGCCACCGGCGGCGCGCGGGTCAAAGCCGCTGATGTGCAGCTGGGGGCGTTCGGCGCGGGCGCGCAGCATGGGATGCAGGTGGCCGTGGGCCGGGTCCGACGGCATAGGGGAGTGATGCGGGGCGTCATGCAGCACCGCTGCCGGCGCGGCGGAGCGGTTGGTGCGCATAGCACTCAGCAGGTCATAGCTGGAGCTGTCCTCTTGGGCGTGGCCGCCTTCACAAGCTGACGCTCCCGGCATGACCCAGTAGGTGCAGTGCGGGTGCTGCGGGTTACTGCATTTATTCATGGTTGTCGGACCGGGTGGATAACCATGAGTTTATGCGGTTTCCTCCTTGTTTGGCAATGCGCCGCGCACTCCGGCGGCGCATTTTTTTCGAGGGTGTCGCATGATGGATGCGTGCTTATCCAAACGACAGCGGCGCGAACGATGGAAGTGCCGTTTCGTCCATGTTTTCGTTGTCGTTTCGATCATGTTGCCTGACCCGGAAAGCAATCGCGGTGAGGTTGTCCAGCTGCTGGCCGCGCGGCGGGTGCTGGTTGAACTCGGCGAACAGGCGGGCGAGGGCGGTTTCGGCGTCGCCGGCATCGGCCAGCAGGGCGGGCCAGCGGGCGGTCCACTGGTCGGGACGGGCGCAGGCCCACAGTCCGTCGGTGGCCAGCAGGTACAGGGCGTCCGGACGCAGTGCCAGGGCGCGGCGGTCGGGCAGGTGGCGCAAGAATGGCGGCAGATTGCTGCTGTCGAGGACATGCAGGGCGTCGTCCAGCTGCTGCGGATTGGCGAAGGCGTTCCCGAGGATGAAGGCTTGGGTGATGTGGGCGCGATGTTCGCGGTGGACTTGCTGGCGCCAGCTGGCCTCGTCCAGCAGGCCGTGCAGGGCGAAGGCGGTGGCGGGGACGTGGTCGATGGTGAGCGCTTGTGCAGTCGTGACGCTGACTTCGTACAGGCGCGAGTCGCCAACGTGGTAAAGCAGCGGTGACTGATGTGGCGGGATTTCCACCAGCGTGAGCGTGGTGCCGGGGCGGCGGAAGCTGTCCTGGTCGCCGGGGCTGGCGAATTGCGGCTGCAGTTTTTGGTGCAGCTGGTCGAGGCTTGCGGAGAGCTGGTCCAGCGTCTGGCAGGCGGGCAGCTGCAGCAGGCTGGCGGCGACGGCGTCGGCGACTTGGCGTCCCTGGCCGTGGCCACCCATGCCGTCCAGGACGGCCATGCGGACGTGGCCTTGTGGCCAGTTTGGCACGCGGCGGTGGCATGCGTCCTGGTCGTACAGGTGCAGGGCGTGGCCGTTGGCGTCGATTAGGACCAGGTTGTCCTGGTTTTCCAGCGTGAGCAGCTGGTTGATACTGGGCTGGCTGCGCGCGGCGATGTCGAGCATCGGGCCGAAGTCCAGCAGGTGGGCCGCGAGGGGAGTGATGATCGTCATTCGCCGCTCCGGCGCAGCCACAGGCTGCTGGCCCAGCCGGTGCTGTCCTGGCCATCGATGCGGGCGGTGATCTGCCACCAGTCGCCGCTGCGCGCGCCGGTGGGGGTGACGGTTGCGCCGGCGGGGACGGTCAGCATCCGCGCGCCTTGCACACCGGGGGCGCTGCGCAGATTCAGGCTACGGTGGGTGAGGAAGGGCTGGCCGGAGATCAGCCTGGCGACGCGCTCGGCGTCGGCGCGGTTTGCTGCGTCAGCCAGCACGGCTGCCGCCGTTGCGGCGCCCGCATCGGTGACAAGGGGCGTCGCGCGCGTGACCAGCGTGCCCGGGGCGATGTGCCCAGCGGCGGCCAGCGGCACAAGCCACAGCAGCAGGCTGCCGAAGCCCCATGCGCCGCCGACTGCGATCAGCAGGGCGCGCAGGTTGGGACGGCGCCACCATTCGCGCGGCGTCAGGTAGCAGGCGAGGAAGAGGGTGATCGCCAGCCCCGCCGTAAAGGCGCAGGCGCCGAATAGTTTGCTGGTCTCCATGGCGGTCTTACGCGTCAAAACGCAGCACGTAGTGGCCTGCGACCAGGTGGTGCCCGGCTGGCAGCAGGTATGGCGCTTCCGCACTGGCCTCGCTGATGCTGGCGACGAAGGCCAGCTTGTCGTCCAGGTGATACAGCGCCTGGGTTGCGGCGAGACGGCCGATCTTCAGGCCCTGCGGCGTGGCTTCAAAGCTGAAGGCGTTGCGCGACAAGCCGATGCGGTCAGCACTCGATGCACCATCCGCGCGTTGCAGGAAGCGCGGGGAATCCAGCAGGCGCAAGGCGGCCAGCATGGGCGAGCTGCGGCCGAAGACGAAGCGCACGCCCGTCGCCACCGGCGCGCTGACAGGCTGCGGCAGGCACAGGGTGGCGCAGTAGCGGTCTGCCATCTGCGGCGCGGCGGGCAGCAGCGCGATGGCGCGGCCATCCACCGGCGTGAAGGCGGATGGGGTGCTGATGCGCTGGCGTCCCGCTGCGGTGCTGGCGTGCAGTTCGTCGGCGGCGTTGATGCTGAAGCTGATCGCACTTTGGCCGTCGGCGGACAAGGACAGGCTGCGGTTGAAGGGCAGCTCCAGCGCCTGCGCGCCGGTATCGCGGTAACGGCTCAGGCGCGGCAAGGCCAGGGCGACGAGGCTGATGCGCTGCTGCGCCAGCGGCGCATAGGTGGCGTCGCTTTCGCCGGGTTTGTTGGCGGGGCGTGCGGGCATCATTGGCAGCGCAGTCATGTCGGCTTGGTCGGCCCGGGCGATATGCGCGGTGCTGGTGGGGCGGCCGGCATGCGTCGTGCCGGAACGGGACTGCCATACCGCAGGTGCGGTGGCGGCGGCCGATTTTGGCGCCTGTTTGGTCACGCTGAGCTGGATGCCGGGTGCGGGATCGGCTGGCATTGGCGCCGGCATCGGTGCGCTGGCCGAGCGCGTGACCTTGAGCAGGAGCCTTGCAGTGGCGCCGGTTTCGTCGATACCGCCGCGTGCGGACTTGATGGTGTAGTAGCCGGTGCGGGGATCGAAGCGGCACTCGAAGGCATCTTTGGGACGCATCTGGACGATAGGCGGCGAATCAGGACCATCGTTGATGATCAGGATGGCGCCGTCGCCGCCGAAGAGCCAGCCGGGAGCGGCGAAACTGGCGTTGCCGTCATCGCCGCCAATCAAAGCCAGGCGCTGATTGGGATAGATCGGGCAGACCGGCTGCCAGATGGCGCTGTCGCGCGAGACGCTTACGTTGTACAGGATCTTTTCATCCGGCGCAGGCAGGTAGACGGCGTGGCCGAATTTGACTTCGATCTCGCCGGGCGCCAGCGAGGGCATGCCGATCACGTCATAGCGCACCTGGTCATTGCCCAGCAAGTCGCCGAAGTCCTTCTGGTGCAGCACGGTCAGCGTTTGGGCGAGGTCGCGGGCGCGGGCGCCGCGCGTGAGGTGGTAGTCGTCATCGACGTCTTCCTGCGGTAGCATCAGCGTCACGTGAGAGAAGCAGCGCGTGGCGGCGCGGCCCTTGTGTTCTCGCGGGCAGCGCTCCAGCAGATCGCGCAGCAGTGGGCGGCGCGAGAACAGCGACAGTCCCGGCGCCTGCCAGATTGCCTCGGCATTGAAGACATCGGGAATCCGGCCCAGGACTTCGTGTTGGACATAAATCGGCATGATGACTACTCCTCTAAAGATTGCGCGCTGACCGCACCAAACGTTAGCAGGGGGCAGAGGAAAAACAGCAGGTGGCTGCCGCCGGCGGACAGGAAGCTCATGGGCTGGCCCATGATGGGGAAGATGGCAAGATTGGTGCCCCACGAAAGCAGGAAGTGGCCCAGCGTGAAAGCGGCCCCGCCGCACAGGGCGAAGTAGCGGAAGCGTCCGGCCCAGGCGGCGCGGAAGTCGCGTGCGCTGGCGCCGGCGGCGTGGGCGCGGGCTGCGGTGCGGAACAGTCCAAACAGCAGGGCTGCCTGCAAGGTCCACAGCAGCAGCGCGCCAACGAGACCGTGGCGGTTGAGGAAGAAGGATGCGGCAAAGTCGTCCTGCACGGCAGGGATGCGCAGTGTGGCGCCGGCGGACTGGCCCAGCGTGCGCAGGCCGAGCCAGTGGTCGGCGCCCCACCAGCCGCCTTCTGCGATGGCGCGGGCGCCCAGCAGGAGCTGTTGGCCGGTGTGGGGATGTTCGGCGGGATTCAGCCAGACGAGGAAGCGGTCGGCGTAGAAGCCCCAGCGAATCAGGTCGTCTGTGCCGGTCATGCGCAGGTAGATGACGCCTGCGGCTGCGGCGGCGCAGGTGGCGATGACCACGCAGGCCAGCGCTCGGTGGCGGGTGGCGAGGGCGTAGGCAAAGGCCATCACGGTGCTCCAGACCAGCAGCAGGATCAAGGGCGAGAAGTCGTCGACCTGGATCAGGCTAATACCGAGCAGGGTGATGAACAGTAGGGCGGGCGCGATCAGGTGGAGCCAGCGCATGCTTTGCTGGGCCAGGGATTGCGGCTCGCTGCTCCAGCTGAGGCGCAGCGCCAGGCAGTGGGCGGCGAGGGCGGTCAGGGCGAACTTGGTCAGTTCGACGGGTTGCAGGTCGAAGACGCCCGTTTCGTCGCCCCACAGGACTTCTGCGGCCATCGCGGCCAGGGCGACGGCGGCCAGCAGGAGCAGGCTCCATTCGATGGTGAGCTGCTTCAGGCGTGCGCCGCGTGCGGCGTGGTGGATGGCCCAGACGCGGACGATGCCGCCAAGGCCTGTGCCAACGGCGAGCAGCGCGGCGCTCTTCTGGTAGTAGCGCAGCCAGGAGGATTCTGGTGCGCCGAGGCCAAGTTCCAGTTGGGTTAGCAGGCCGATGGCGAGCAGGATGACGCCTGCGGCGGTCAGCAATGAAAGGCGGCCTGGCAGGGCGAGCCAGAGCAACAGGGCGGTGGCGCCCAGCAGCATGGAGCTGACGGCGGATGGCGTGAGGCCGAGGCGCTGCATCACTAGCGCGGCGATACCACAGGCCAGCACGCAGCAGGAGGCCAGCAGGCCAGTGCCGAGCTGCCAGAGCGTTGTCGCGCTGGCGCCGACGCTGGCTGCGGCGCGGTGGGCGTTGAATGGCGGCTGCGTGGCGGTGCGAGTCCTGGCCGCCGTGGCTCTTGCTGCTCCTGCGGCGGCAGCGACTGCGGCGAGGCTAAGCGCGAGGGCGGCCCATGAGGCGTAGCTTGCGCGGCTGGCTGTGCCTGGCGCGGTGGCATTGCCGGTGTGGGGGATGTCCCACCGGTCGCGCTGCTGCCATTGCCATTCGATCTGCTCGGGCAGTTTGAGGTCGGGCGTGGCGGCGAGGGCGATGTGGCGGCTCGGTGTCAGCGTCACTTGCGCGGGATGGGCGTCGATCTGGAAGCGGGTGTGGCCGACGACGATGGCGCGGACGCCTTCCAGCGAAACTTCCTGGCGGCGCAGGTCGGCGTGTCCGGTGCTGTCGTGCAGCAGGACGGAGGCGCGTTCGCCATCCGGGGAGCCTGCGGAGAGTTCGATGCGGCCGTCGTGGCCGGCGATTTGCGCGGCGCCAGGTGTGACATTGGCCAGTCCGAGGCGGTTGTCGCAATGCAGATTGCCGCCAAAGCTCAGAGGCCGTTCGATCGCCAGCAGCGAAGGCATCCAGCGGTTCCAGCCGGCCAGCAGGCGTGACGAGATATGCGCTTCGGGGCAGGATTCCTGCTGGCGGCCGTCGTGATAGAGCACCGCGCCGTCGTAGCGCCAGGCGTGGCCGTCGCGGCCGAAGGCGATGCTGCGGTCGCTGGCGGCCAGCACCTCGAACAGGGCGCCATCGATCTGAAATTTCTGGCCCTGCGCCAGTGGCACGCTGCCCAGGCGCTGTTCGCTGCCCTCGCGCAGAAGGACGACTTGACGGGTGGGGCTGAGGTTTTGCAGCGTCCAGCCTTGCTGGGCGTCGCGGCGCAGCGAGAGGTGGGATCTGTCGGCCTGCGGGGCGGCCAGTTCGCGCTGGCCCAGTGCGATGCTTTCGCCAGCCTTCAGCCGGACCGTGATGGCGGCAGGCAGCCAGGCGGCTGGTGCGCGCCACAAGGCCAGGGCTTGCAGGGCGCACAGCAGGGCCAACGCCGCCAGGGTGGCGAGGACGGCCAGGCGGCGCCAGGACAGCGTGAACGCTGCAGCGACGTAGGCGTGGTGGCGCGAACCGCCTGACACGGCGCTAGCGTGGGGCGAATTTCGCGTGGCGCCCCAGGCGTTTGCGCTGCGGGCGGCGTTGGCTACGGTCGCTCGGCGGGCCGCCAGCAGCGCAGTGACTGTTGCGCCAAGGCGGGCGGGGAAGCGGGCGTTCATCGTGTCTCCCGGACGGTGAGCCAGCCGTTGCCGGCGGCGGGGCGGCGCAGGTTCTGGACCATGGCGGGCAGGCCGGGCATAACGCGCTCCGGCACGCTGCCCTGGATCGCCGCCAGCATGCGGCTGATCTGGATGGCGTGGCGTGGGCGCTGTGCCGGATCGGCATGTAGCAGGGCGCGCAGCATGGCCAGCGCGGCGTCCTGCGCGCGCGGGCGGCTGCGTGTGATGCAGGCGGCGAAGCGGGCTTCTTCATCTTCATGCAGTACCGTTGGCAGAACGCCGCCATTCTGCTGCAGCAGGACTTCCGCGCCGTAGGTGTGATGCGCGCGGTAAGCTTCGCCGCACTCGCCGCAGAAGCGCAGCGCCTGGCCTCCGGTAACGAGGAAGTAGAACAAGGCCCCCAGCGAAAAATAGTCGCTGTGTGTGCCGGTGGTGTAGCCGCCCCCGGCAGCCGGGAAGAACTGTTCCGGCGCCTGCCAATTGGCGGTGCCGGCATACGAGTGAGCGTGCAGTTGACTGAGCTGGCGGTTGGTGCCAAAGTCGGCCAGCTTGACCGCGTTCAGATGGCGGTCGAATAACAGATTGGCGGGCTTGAGGTCGAGATAGCGCCAGCCGTATTGGTGTACCTTTGCGAGCGCCTGGTTGATCTGGCCGATCCAGTCCAGCACAGAGGGGAAGTCCGGTGCTTCGCCGCGCGCCTTGAGCTGGCCGACATGTTTGCCAAGATCGCCCGTCATCAGCTCCAGCGCCAGCACCGGCAGGCCGTCATTCCAGCCGCTGTCCAGCAGGCGCACGATGTGGCGCTCGTCCCAGGGTTCCAGCGATTGGAGGAAGGTGATTTCGTTGGCGGCGCTGGCGATCCAGCGTTCGCGCAGCAGCGGATCGGCGCGATCCATCTGCGGCTGGTTGATCAGCTTGAGCGCGACATCGCGCGTGCCATGTGGTCCGCTGGCGCGCCAGATGACGCCGTAGGCCGATCCGCCGATCTGCTCGCGCAGCCGGTAGTGGCCCAGCTCCAAGGCGATGATTGTGTCTGCTGTCGTCATGATTCCCCCTCGGCCAGACGCCGTTATGGCGATCTAGCGGGGGGAGGTGAAAAACAGCCGGGGAGGGGAATTACGCGGTCAGGCGCAGGCGGGGTTCGGTGCGGGGAGCGTGGCCGGAGATGGCGGCGCGGCTGTCGTCCAGCTTGAAGATGCTGACCACCTGGGCCAGCGACGCGGCCTGGTCCTGCAGCGAGGCGGCGGCAGCGGCGGCTTCTTCCACCAAGGCGGCGTTCTGCTGGGTCACCGAATCCATCTGGCTGATGGCGTGGTTGACGTGTTCGATGCCCGAGCTTTGTTCCGAGCTGGCGGAGGTGATCTCGCCCATGATGTCGGTCACGCGCTGGATGCTGGTGACCACTTCGTCCATGGTGGCCCCGGCCTGCGAAACCAGGGTGCTGCCTGCGTCGACCTTGTCGACCGAATTGCCGATCAATTCCTTGATCTCCTTGGCGGCGGCTGCGGAGCGCTGCGCCAGGCTGCGTACTTCGGTGGCGACAACGGCAAAGCCCTTGCCCTGTTCACCGGCGCGCGCGGCTTCCACGGCGGCGTTCAGCGCCAGGATATTGGTCTGGAAGGCGATGCCGTCGATGACCGAGATGATGTCGACGATCTTGCGCGCCGAGGAGTTGATCTCGTCCATGGTGCTGACCACTTGGGCCACCACCGCGCCGCCGCGCTGCGCCACTTCCGAGGCGTTCATGGCCAGCTGGTTGGCCTGGCGGGCGTTGTCGGCGTTCTGGCGCACGGTGCTGGTCAGCTGTTCCATCGAGGATGCCGTTTCGGCCAGGCTGCTGGCCTGTTCTTCGGTGCGCGAGGACAGATCCAGGTTGCCGCTGGCGATTTCGGTCGAAGCGGCGGCGATGTTGTCGGTGCCGTGGCGGACTTCCGTCACGATGCTGACCAGGCCATCGTTCATGGTCTTCAGTGCTTGCAGCAGGCGGCCGGTTTCGCAGCTGGTTTCGACCACGATATCGTTGCGCAGGTTCTTGTCTGCCACGGCGACGGCCACGTCTACTGCACGGTTCAGCGGAATGACGATGCCACGGGTCAGCCACCACGAACACAGCGCGCCAAAGGCCAGCATGGCCAGCGCAAAGCCGATCATGAAGTGGCGGCTGCTCAGGTAGCGCTCTTCGATCTGCGCGGCCTGGTTGTCGATGGTCTTGCGCTGCATGGTCAGCAGCTGGTTGAGCGACTCCAGGTAGACTTTGGACATCGGCACAAAGGTGTCGTTCAGCATTGCTTCGGCTTCATCCAGCTTGCCTTCTTTTTTCAGCTTGGCGATGGTGTCGCGCGCGCCGAGGTAGCGCTTGCGCTGGTCCAGCATCTTGTCGTAGAGGGCTTTTTCATCGCCTTCCGCGATCAGCGGCACGACCTGCTTCTGCAGAGCTTCCACTTCCTTGGTGCCTTGCGCGGTGTCTTCAGCAAAGAAGGCGGCCAGGGTCGGATCGCTGCTCTTGACGATCGCGGTGGTGCGGCGCACGCCGGTGTGGATCACTCGATACCAGTCGCTGATCAGGCGTTCCTTGGCCAGCGGCTGCTGCATCATGTCGCGCGTGGCTTCCGCCACCGTTTGCATATGGCCGATGCCAATTGCCGTCACCACAGCCATAAACAGCAATATGAGGCCAAAGCCCACCGCCAGGCGGGTACCGATTTTCAAATTTTTCATGATTGAACGGCCCGGCGTTGACGGGCGGAGGGAGTTGCGAATTAGATAAGATGTATTGCGACAAATATTATTGCCCTACATAAAGAAGTTTACCATGAATAATAAATTGCTGTTGAGGAACGCTCACTTTCGGGATAAGTACTTTCCGATGGAGAAGTGATTTAGATCAAGTTATAGAATGCAATGAGCCCGCAGCGCTGACGGGCGCAAGAATAAAACGCACAAGGATGACACCATGAACGAGACCGCCCCCAAAAACGTCCCTCACAGCGCTGCCGCGCCCTCCGGCGAACCCGTGCCGTCGCGCCGCAGTTTTCTGAAAGCTTCCGGCCTGCTGGCCGCCGGCGCCGCCTCGGTGGGCGTGGCGGGCCAGGCTGCCGCTGCCGCCAAGGAAGCCGCCGGCCAGCCCTTGCCGCTGCCTCCGGCCTTTGGCATCGCCGCCAAAACCCCTCCGGAAGCGCCCAAACTGCCGATGAACGGCGCGACGCTGTTCGCCAAGGCTTGCCAGTCCGAGGGGCTGGCGGCGCTGTTCTGCTGCCCCGGCAACTACACCGTCACCCACGCGATGGCGGCCATTGGCATCCCGGTCTATACCGGCCGCGATGAGCGTTCCATGGCCCACGCGGCGGATGCCTTTACCCGCGTCACCGGCGAGGTATCGGCCACTTCCGGTACTGAAGGCCCGGGCTTTACCAATCTGATTTCCGGCCTGGCCAATGCCAAGGCGGCGCGTACGCCGGTGCTGTTCATGTCCTCGAATAAGAGCGTGCGTGAAGAAGACAC
>Ga0213872_10000355_pt1 | contig 38767 bp, 42 predicted proteins | sample VelepicomBERX_R2_FD_160071 | JGI IMG/M metagenome (GOLD analysis project Ga0213872, IMG submission 160071) | Rhizosphere microbial communities from Vellozia epidendroides in rupestrian grasslands, the National Park of Serra do Cipo, Brazil - RX_R2 | ecosystem: Host-associated > Plants > Roots >... | reverse complement strand
GCCGCAAGGTGAAGCTGCTGTTCCTGGCGCGCGACGGCTATCTGCCGATGCGCTTTTGGAATGCGAGCGGCGCCGGCGAAGCCGACTATGTCGAGATCAACCGGCGCATCGCCATGGTCGCGGGCTCGGGCGGGGCGGGCGGCATCGAGACGGTGCAGGGCCTGCTGGGCAGCATGGATTACCTCTATCCCGAAAGCGTCGAGGAATTCTTCAAGATCAAGCTCAACAAGAAGGCCAGGGATTTCTTCGCCACCTATCCCGACAAGCTGTGTCCGGGGCCTGATTTCGCCGCGCAGATGACCAGGCTTCTGGGCAAGAAGCAGCTCGACAATGTGTCGGACGCTTTGCGCGCCGCCCTGATGAACTATCTGGAAATCAAGCTCGGCACGCTCGAAGGCGTCACCGATATCGTGCTGGCCGACATCGGCTATACCGGCAATATCCAGAAGGGGCTGCGACGGGCCTTCGACGTGGAGGGGAAGAACATCACCCTGCATGGGATCTATCTGATGCCGCACGGCGAGGCCTTTGTCGATCTGCCGGGCGAGGATACGGTCAGCGGCTATTTCGACGACACCGTGATGACCCCCCAGGTCAAGCGCGCGGTGATGCGCGATGCGCCGCTGATCGAGGAATTCTGCTGCGCGCCGGTCGGTTCGGCGAAAGGCTATGTCGGCGGCAAGGAATTGCGCGAGCCCGAGGTGCGATTGCCCGAGGAGATCTCCTTCTGTCTCGAAATGCAGGACGAGGCGATCCGCTGGTATGACGCCTTCCGGGCCCAGATCAAGCGCTACGGCTTCGATCCGATGGCGGATTTCGCGTCGTACCGGGCTTGGAGCTCGGCAATCCTGGCGCGTTTCGTGATGATGCCGACGCCGCTCGAATGCCAGACCTTCGGCCCCCTGCTGCATGATGTCAGCCTCGGCTCGAAGGGGCTGATCGCCACCATCACCACCGCCGATATCCGCAATCTGATGGGCACCCTGCCGATGCCCACCGTCTGTTCGATCCATCATCCGCCGGTGTGGCTGGGCGGCAGTCTGGCCGCGCACAATGCCGCCTCCGGGTTGGCCTACGCGATGACCGGCTACGGTCTGCCCACCGACGATCTGCTGCGCGATGTCGAGATCGGCGACATGGAGGCCGTGCTGGTCAAGGAGGAACGGGTGGTGCCGCTGCCGGTGGCGCGCACCTTGACCCCGTTCGGCGATATCCGCCTGCGCCTGCCCGTGCTCAAGAAGGATGGCGAAAGCATCATCGCCGTTCCGCTGCGGGCGCCGATCCGGAAAGGGTTGATCCGTTCGCTCATGCTGCAGGGCGGGGAAGACATCGTCGAAGCGACCACCACCCGCTATGGCGAGGTGCTGCCGATCGAGGAAATCGAGGCCGCCAACGCGATTCTCGACGGCAAGTTTTTCCGGGCTCTCTCGGAAGAGGGGCTGCTGCTGATCAAAGTGCCGGAGTTCCGGCGCCCGGTCAGCGTCGTCACGCTGCTGCTCACGCCGCTGTTCGACGACTAAAAAGCCATGGCTGCGCGGTTCTTTCCGCTTCCCCGGCACTCGTGCCGGGGAAAAGCCAAGTCATGACTGGCTGATTTTTTCCATCTCCATTGTCTTCGATCGGTTTCGTCCGCGGCTTGCGCTGCGAGAGTCCCCGTGCAGCTGTGTAAATGTCGGTATTCATTCTGAATATGTCAGTAAATATTCTCGTTATTTGTAAGTAAAAACTGAAATTTAACTAGGCAAAATTGACATAGGCAAATTTTTCCCAGCAATAAGCATTTGCTAGGTAAATAATACCTATTGTTTTCGTGATTTTTTCCTGTTTTTTATTGTGGCGCATCCGGAGAGTGACTCGCATGGATGCCCTGCCGGGTGGGACCCGCAGGTAGCGAAAAATGGATAGACGCCATGAACAAGATGCTTGCAGTGGCCACACCGCCGTTGGCCGTCACGACCCCCGCCCGCACGGGAGACGACGCGCTTCTGGAGCGCATGCGCCTCGATGACGTCGACGCTTATCGGGCACTGGTGGAGCGCCATATCGACCACGCCTACGCGGTGGCGATGCGGGTTTTGAAGAATCCGGCCGATGCCGAGGACGTCACGCAGGACGCCTTCGTTAAGGCCTGGGTCAACCGCCATCGCTGGGACGCGGGACGGGCCAAATTCTCGACCTGGCTCTATCGCGTGATCGTCAATCGCTGCATCGATCTCCAGCGTCTGCCCAAGACGGAATGGATCGACGATGTCGACGAGCCGCAGGCCGAGAATATCGATGCGCTGACCGACATTCATCGCCGCCGGGTCTATGGCCGCCTCGATGACGCGCTGCATCGCCTGCCTACCCAGCAGCGGGTCGCCATCGTGCTGTCCTACTATGAGGACATGAGCAACATGGAAATTTCCGAAGTGATGGGAACCACCGTCTCGGCAGTCGAATCTTTGCTCAAGCGCGGCCGGAAAAAGCTAAGGGAACTGCTGCGTCGAGCCGAGGGGGACATCCGCGTCGGACTGGCTGAATGAAAAAGGGTAAAAAATTTTTGCGCCCGGATTCCCTTTGGCCTTCGTAGAAATGCTGAACACGGTGATCAGAGTCCCGTGTCCCTCCCTCCTCCGGGGGAGACCAAGCAAGGACCAATAGGAGGTCAGCATGCCCGTGATTTCGACCAACAACGCCGCCAACGCCGCGTTGAACTATTTGAACGTGAATTCCAGCACCGAGACCGAGAAGCTGTCTCAGCTGGCGTCTGGTTCGCGCATCGTTCAGGCGTCCGACGACGCCGCCGGCCTCGCCATCGGTACCCAGCTGCAGGCGAATTCGACCGTCTTCATGCAGGACCAGACCAACGTGTCCCAGGGCACCTCGATCCTGCAGTCGGCCGACGGCGCTCTGGCCCAGATCAGCAACGTTTTGCAGCGCATGATGGCACTGGCCACCGAGGCCGCTTCCGGCCAGGTGACCAACACCCAGCGCAGCCAGGACATCAACACGGAATATACCCAGCTGAAGGGCGAAATCACCTCGATCGTCAGCAGCACCACCTATGCGGGCCAGACCCTGCTGTCGGGTAACTTCCTGTCCAACGTGAAGTTCCTGGTCGGCACCCAGTCGTCGAACTTCCTGACCATTTCGGTCAAGAATGTCAGCACCAACACGCTGCTGGGTTCGGGTTCCGTGGGTGTGTCGACGTCGGCCACCGCGCTGAAGAGCATCAACGCGATCAACTCTGCGATCGCGACCATCACCCAGAACCGCGCCAAGATCGGTGCGTATGAATCGCAATTCAACTTCAGCAGCCAGGACATCGCGACGAACGTCCAGAACATCCAGGCCGCGACCTCGACCATCATGGATGCCGACGTGGCTTCGGTGAAGACCAGCTTGTCGTCGAACGACGTGAAGACCCAGGCCTCGGTCGCCGCTCTGACTCAGGCGTCCCAGCTCCCGCAGGAGCTGCTGCGGTTGATCCAGTCGTAAGGTCTCGCGTCTAAACGCAGGGCATGCTGGACCCGCCGAAAGGGGCGGGTCGGCAAAAACCGGCGGCATCGGAGGCTAGGCCGTCGGCCTTGAAAAGCAGGGGGTGCGGAACCCCGAGAAAAGGGGTTCCGCACTTCTTGCGAATTTCTCAAGGCCGAGGTAGTGGAGAGTAGGATGACCACAACTAGCAGCGTCAGTTCGAGCAGCTCGACCGCTCCGTCCGTCAATCTCGGCAACGCGCAGGACGTATCGGGCCTGACCAACAGCAGCGTCTCGTTGTCGCTGGCCGAAGCCGTGACCACCAAGGTGCAGCCCTATCTGGATCAGGCCAATGCGATCCAGACCGAGATCAATACCAACAATACCCAGATCGCCGCCTATCAGAATATGCAGAGCCTGCTGTCGGCGCTGCAGACGGCGGCGTCCAATCTGACCAGCGAATCCCTCTCGGGCAGCAACGTCTTTCAGAGCCGCGCCGCGGATTTGTCATCGAACAGCGCAACCCCCGCCGCCTCGATCCTGTCGGCCAGCGTCGCCAACGGCACCAATACCGGAACCCATACGATCGCCGTCAATGCGCTCGCCCAGTCGGAGGCCGACACCAGCAGCACCCTGGCGCTGAGTTCGACGGCTGCCATCGGCACCCTTGCGGGCTCGACTTTCAACGGCTCCATCACCATCGCGGAGTCCGGCAAAAGCTCGCCTCAGGCGGTGAATATCACCTCCGGCATGACCCTGTCGCAGGTCGCCGCGGCCATCAACGCCGCCTCCACCGCCAATGGCGTCAGCGCCTCGGTGGTGGCGGTCGACAGCGGCCACTCGGTCCTGGTTCTGTCGGCGCAGGATGCCAACCAGCCATTGAGCTTCACCGACAGCAATTCGATCCTCCAGGCGCTCGGCGTCATCGGGAACGTCTCGACCGGCAGCACCTCCTTCAGCAGCGCGACCGCCGCGCTGGGTTTCACCGGCGGCTTCACCATCGGCGCGGGCAGCGACTCGGCGACGGTGAGCGTGACCGCGACCAACACGCTGAACGACATCATCTCGCAGATCACCGCGGGCGGCCAATTCACCGCGAGCCAGGTCAATGGCAAGCTGCAGATCACCGATACCGCCGGCAATCCGATTTCCTATTCCGGGATTTCCGGGACCGTCTTCGCCGGGTTGGGCCTGCCGCAGAGCGGCGCGGCCCAGCAGGTGACGGCGCCGCAGGCGCTCAATCTGACGGTCGATGGCGTGCAGGGCATCACCCGCAACAGCAACACCGTGTCGGACGTGCTGTCCGGCGTCACCATGAACATGACCCAGGCGTCGCCCTCGACCACGGTCACCATGAAGATCAATCCCGACGCCAATACGGCAGCGAGCGCGGTGCAGAGCTTCGTCACCGCTTATAATAGCTGGGAAAGCTTCGTGCAGCAGAACGAGGCCACCGACAGCAGCGGCAACGCTTCGTCGAGTGCCGTTCTGTTCGGCAATTCCTCCCTGCGCGACGCCAGCCTGCAGATCGACCAGGCGATCACCGCCAATGTCAACGGCACTTCGCTCGGCGCGCTCGGCATCTCGTTGAATTCGGCGAACCAGATGGTGATCGACTCCACCACGCTGGACAATTCGCTGAACGATAATTTTCAGACGGTCGCCAATCTGTTCCAGGCGACCCTGACGACCAGCTCGGTCAATCTGCAGCCGTCGGGGAACAATCTGTCGACCTTCGCCGGCAGCTTTACCCTCGGCATTACCATGACCGGCTCGAACATTAGCGGCCTGACCCTGAACGGCAAGAGCGCCGCCGGCAGCTTCATCTTTGCCGGCAACACCATTCAGGGGCAGTATGGGACTCCCTATGCCGGGATGTATTTCACCTATGGCGGCACGGGTGAGACGGTGACGGTGAACTCGACGCAGGGCGTCGGCAACCAGGTCTACACGACCGCCAATAATTTCGCGAACACCTCCAGCGGTTCGCTGCAGACCCTGATCCAGGACGATCAGAACCAGAATTTGAACTATACGAGCCAGTATAATAACTGGGTGAATGAGGCGAACGCCTACACCAACTTCCTGCTCACGCAATATTCGGCTCTGACCACTCAGATCCAGACGGCAGGCCAGACCTTGAACACGTTGACGGCGCTGATGAACGCCAGCAACAACAGCAACGGATAGGAGAGCTGAGATGAACCAGCGCGGATATGCCATCAACGCCTATCAGGCGGCTCAGCGGACATTGCCACCTTTGAAGGTGGTGGTGATGCTTTATGACGGCATCCTGGTTCGGATCTCGCGCGCCGCCGACGCGGCCCGCCGCGGCGATTACCAGAAGCAGTTCGAATATGTGATGAGCGCGGCGCGCATCATCGACGGGCTGAACCGCCATCTCGACATGGAGCGTGGCGGCCAGGTGGCGGTCAATCTGCGTGATACTTACGAAGCGGTGGCCCGTTGCCTGTTCCGCTCGGTCGGCAAGGAAACCGCGGCTGAAGCCTGCGACCGGCTGGTGGTCGCGGTGCGCGAGCTGCGCGACGCCTGGGCCGAGATCGCCGGCATGCAGGGCTCGGCCGAACAGCAGGCGGAAGCGGCCAATGTCTTTACTCCGATGGGGACGGCATGAGCAGTCTGCCCCGAAAGGGGTTCCCGCAAAGCGCGAACTCGGTTATGGATTCGTCGGAACGAATGCTCGGCTTGGATATCATCGTGTCACCGGAAGAGCTACAGGATCTGGTCGACCGCTATGGCGAGGATATGACCGTCTGGCCCAACGAGCTCCGTGAGCCGGCGGAAGACCTGATCGACGAATGCGCCGAGGCCCGCGACATCATCGCCCAGGCCCGCCGCCTGCGCGCCCAGCTCCGCAATCTCGGCCCCAAAGCGCCGAGCTGCATCGTCGACCGCATCGTCGCCATCGCCGTCGATTGCGATCCGCCGATGGATGATGTCCTTCGTTTCAAGAATTAGGCGAAGGGTTCTTCTTTGAGCATGGCGGCGAGCTTCGTCGCCAATGCCGGCCAGCCGCCGGTGCCTGCGCGGAACAGACGGGCTTTCGGATACCACGGGGATCCGCCCCCGATTCCGCCCCAGCGATAATCGGCCTGTCCCGGCCCCAGCATCACCCAGAGCGGCACGCCCAGCGCCCCGGCCAGATGAGCCGGCGCGCTGTCGATGCTGATCATCAGATCGAGCTGCGACACCAGGACCGCGCTATCGGCGAAATCGCCCATCAGCGGCGACAGATCCTCGATCCGGTCCGGCATGGCGGCATCCAATTGCAGGCCGAACCAGCGGAAATCATCGAGTTCCCACAAGGGCGCCAGATCCTCGATGGGGCAGTTCCGCCGCTCCAGGGACTTGCGGATGAACAGCTCGCCCTCCGTGGCCTTCCGCCCCGACCAGGCCAGCCCGATGCGCGGCCGGCGATCAGGCGGCAGAGCAGGGCCCTCGGCCGGCACTCTTATATAAGGAATGGAATCGGCCAGCAGGTCGGCGCCGCTCTTCAACAGATGCGGCAGGCTGAGGAGCGGCGCCGCCGCGTCGATCTTCGGGATCTCGTCGCCTGGGCCGAGCACGCCGGCAAGGCCGGGCAGATCGGTGAACAGCCTTTTCATTTCGACGGGACATTCGAGCCAAACCTCGCGGGCGCGCCCCGTCAGCAGCGGCAGGAAGCGGGCGAATTGCAGGATGTCGCCAAAGCCTTGCTCGCTGGTGACCAGCAGACGCGGCGGCACCGGCCCGCCCTGCCAGCGCGGAAGGCCGGCGGGCGGATGGCGGACGCCGGGCAAAGCAAGGCGATGCTCATATTCGGCGAAGCCTTCCTCATAATGGCCCAAAGTCAGCAGAAGCGTAGCGAGATTGACCCGCGCCACCGGATTGGCGGGATCGAGGGCGACGGCGCGGCGATAATGGTAGAGCGCTTCGGCCGGCCGGCCGCCGGTCTGCAGCAGCACGCCGATGTTGGCGTGGATCAGCGGCTGCCCCGGCAGAAGGACCAGCAAGCTGCGAAGCTGGCTCAGAGCCGCGCCGGTCTCCAGCGCGGCGGCCAGTTCGGCGGCATAGAGGCCGCGCAATTCCAGATGATCGGGACGAGCCCGCAATCCCGCCGCCAGTACCTGGCGGGCCGCCTCATGCCGGCCGAGATCGCTGAGCAATTGCCCCAGCGCCAGGGCCAATGCCGGATCGCCGGCATGATATTGCGCGCCCTCCGCCAAGGTGATCACCGCTTGGTCGCCCTGCCCATCGGCGGCGAGCCGGCGGGCTTCGGCCAGTCGGGAGGCGAGATCGGGAAAAGGAGCGCTGTGATTACTCAAGGAATGGGGAACATTTCGCTTGCCGAAGGGGCCGCTGCATGGCGTAACAGACCCAGTCTACATTGGTTTGCCGGAGGACATCCATGCGCATTCTGGTCACCGGCGGCGCCGGCTTCATCGGGTCCCACACCGTATTGCGGCTGGCGGAACTCGGCCATGAATGCGTGGTGGTGGACAATCTCTCCAACGGCCATGACGACGCCGTGCTGCATGGCACGCTGGTCGAAGCCGATGTGCGCGACACCGACCGGCTGGCCGGCTTGCTGTCCGAGCATAGGATCGACGGGGTGATCCATTTCGCCGCCTTCATCGAAGCCGGCGTCTCGGTCAAGGATCCCCTGCGCTTCTGGGACAATAATATCGGCGGGACCTGGTCGGTGCTGTCGGCGATGCAGCGCGCGGGCGTCGACAAGCTTGTCTATTCCTCGACCGCCGCTTTGTTCGGCAATCCCGAGCGGCTGCCGATCGAGGAGGAGGACCCGCAACATCCCACCAATCCCTATGGCGACACAAAGCTGGCCGGCGAGAAGATGATCGCCAATGCCGGCATTTATGGAATCCGCTCGGTATGCTTGCGTTATTTTAACGCCGCCGGCGCCGATCCCGACGGGCGCCTGGGCGAGCGCCATGAGCCCGAAACCCACCTCATTCCCCTGGCGCTGGCCGCGGCGGCCGGGCGCGGCAAGGGTCTCACGCTGTTCGGCACCGACTATCCGACGCCGGACGGCACCTGCATCCGCGATTATATCCATGTCGCCGATCTGGCCGACGCCCATGTCCGCGCGATGGATTATCTCGCCGCCGGCAAGCCCTCGCGCGCCTTCAATCTCGGCAATGGCAATGGCTGGTCGGTGCGCCAGGTGATCGACGCGGTCGAGAAGGTGACGGGGAAAAAGGTTCCGCTCACTTTAGGGCCGCGCCGTGACGGCGACCCGGTGTCCCTGGTCGCCTCGAACAAGCGGGCTCAGGCCGAGCTGGGATGGCAGCCCCGCTATCCCGAGCTCGAGGATATGGTGGCGCACGCCTGGAGTTTCATGGATAGGGCCAATCGGTAACGTTTTCTTCAGTTATCCACAGTAAAGATCGTTCCACATCTTTCCGTATGGAGCGACTACCGATGAACGCCATTTCGACCAGCACGCCGCGCGCAACCGAACCTTCGCCGGTCGCAGTGGTGCAGCTCTATGACACCATCCTCCTGCATATCGGCCGCGCCGCCACCGCCGCCCGCGCCGGCGATTTCCAGAAGCAGTTCGACGAGGTAATGAACGCCACCCGCATCATCGACGGGCTGAACCGCCATCTCGACATGGAAGCCGGCGGCCAGGTCGCCGTCAATCTGCGCGACATGTATCAGGCGATCAGCAAAGCGCTGCTGCGCTCGGTCGGCAAGCTCGATGCTGGCGAAGCCTGCGACCGGCTGATCGAAGGGCTGCGCGACACGCGCGACGCCTGGGCCGAGATTTCCGGCATGCCGAAGCTCGCCGTCAAGTAATTCTCTTTTAAAAACAAGCTTTTGAAAACCGCCGGGAGGCCCTCCCGGCGGTTTTTTTATTGGCTCCGCCAAACTTGGCACGCTGCCTGCATCTATATCCTCCAGCAAAACGGGTCTTCCGCAGATTTCCTCGCAATTGCGTGGGCCCGAGACAGGATTTGATCAGTGCGGGGGAAAAATGTTCCTAGGCAGTTTTTGCCTAAGGACGTTGGGAGCTAGGACGAAATGACGACCGCGACTTCACCGACCGGCAGCAATCCTTTCGCTGCGTTGACGGCAGGCACCGCCAGTTCGAGCAACAACTCGACCTCGTCGAGCCAGGTCACGACCGCCTACAACACGTTCATCACGTTGTTGACGACCCAGCTTCAACATCAGGACCCGCTGAACCCGACCAATACCGACACTTTCACGCAAGAGCTGATCCAGCTGTCGGGCGTCGAGCAGCAATTGACCACCAACCAGACCCTGTCCTCGATGAACACCGATCTTTCCACCATCACCCAGGCCAACGGCTTGGGTTATGTCGGCAAGACGGTGACGGCCTCGGGCAGCACCTCGCCATTGCAGAACGGCTCGGCGCAATGGGACTACACGCTGAACTCTCCGGCCAAGGATGTGACGCTCACGGTGAAGGATTCGAGTGGCAACACCGTTTACTCCACCAGCGGCAATCCGGCTTCGGGCCAGCATTCATTCTCTTGGAATGGCACCAACTCTGACGGCACCACCGTCAGCAGCGGTGACTACACATTGGGCGTGTCCGCCACCGATACCAGCGGCAATCCGGTCTCCACCACCACCAGCATGGTGGGGAAGGTGACCGGGGTCGATACATCGGGCGGTGCCACGCAATTGGCGGTCGGCGACATCCAGGTCCCGATCGGCAACGTTACCGCGATCAACTGACAGAACCCTCAGAGCTAAAGATTTAGACGAAGGAGTGGACCATGGACGCAGCGATGAATTCGGCGGTTTCCGCCCTGCAGGCTCAGCAAGCCTCGCTGTCTACCGTGTCGGACAATCTGGCTAATTCCCAGACCACGGGCTACAAGGCTATCACCACCCAGTTCAACGACCTTCTGACCCAGGAAGGCGTCGGCATCAACTATCCGGCCGGGGGCGTTTCCGCCACCGCGCGCCAGAATGTGCTGGCCCAGGGCCTGGTGCAGCAGAATTCCAGCAATGCCACCACCGACATGGCGATTACCGGCAACGGCATGTTCGCCGTCAGCAACGGGCTGGGCGGCAAGCAGGATTTCTACACCCGCAACGGCGCCTTCAACACCGACGCCAGCGGCAATCTGGTCCTGGCCGGCACCAATTACTATCTGCTGGGCTGGCCGACCGACGCCAAGGGCAATGTCACGGTGACCAATCCCGACAACATCGCCTCCTTGCAGAACGTCAATATCAACAAATTCAACAATTCGGCGACGGCGACCACCAGCTACACCCTGCAGGCCAATCTGCCGGCCGAGGCGCAGAACCAGACTTTCAGCATGCCCTACACGACCAATGCCGTGCCGCCGACGACGCAGAGCATCAACATCTCCTATGCGCTGCAGAACACCAACGTCACCGTGGGCGGTGTTTCCACCACCGAATATCAGATGTCGGTGACCACCTCGGACCCCAATGCCGGCGGCTTGACCGACGGCACCAGCAGCAGCGCCGCCGGCCAGCCGCTGACCTACAATGTCTATGTCGATAGCAGCGGCAATGTGCAGCAGGTCATCAACACCGTGACCGGCGCCGCCAGCACCTCCATACCGACCTTCTCGACGGTATCGGGCGATATCGCGTCGAGCTCCGCCCAGGGCATCACGGGCTCCTCCAGCCCCAGCGCGGGTGTGCCGCTGACCTGGGCCCAGCTCGGCACGCCCTTCTCGCAGAAGAGCTCGATCTCGGTCTATGACAGCCTGGGCGTGCAGCAATCCTTCCCGGTCACCTGGGAAGCCGCCGGCAATAACAACTGGATCATGACGGTCCACACGCCGACCAACGCTTCAGGCACCGCGACCACCGGTACGCTCACCGATTCGGGCGGCAATACGGTGTCGAGCTATTCCTATCAGGTCTCCTTCAATTCGGACGGCACGCTGAACAACATCACCGGCCTGCAGACCTTCAAGGAGGACGACACCACCAGCCCGCCCACCATCACGGCCAACACCACCCCTTCGGGCGGTCCGGCCACGGCCCCGGTGAGCACCGGCGGCAATGTGGTCCTCTCGGCGACCTGGAATGACAAGGCCGCCTCCTCGCTGGTCGGTACCGCCGGGCAGATCGTCGTCAATCTCGGCACCGCCGGCGCGCTCGGCTTCGGCAAGACCGACGGGTTGTCGCAGTTCGACACCGGCGAGAGCACGCCGGCCATCGCGGTCAAATCGACCACCCAGAACGGCGTGCAATATGGCCAGCTGACCGGCGTGTCGGTGGACGGCACCACGGGCAATGTCATCGCCTCCTACGATAATGGCCAGAAGGTGCCGATCTACAAGGTGCCGGTGGTGACCTTCCCCAATGAGAACGGTCTATCGGCGCAGAATGACGGCGTCTATCAACAGAGCTCGCTGTCGGGTTCCTATACGCTGAACGCGGCCGGTACCAACGGCGCCGGCAGCATCACCGGCCAGGCGCTGGAGCAGTCGAACGTCAACACCTCGACCGAATTCTCCAACATGATCACCGCGCAGCAGGCCTATTCGGCGGCCAGCAAGGTGATCAGCACCGACAAGCAGATGATCGATTCTCTGCTCCAGGTCGTCCAGTAAGAGGAAGGGGTTAGGAAATGGCCGATAGCTACGACAAGGGCCTGCTCTCGCGCCTCAAGGGGCGGGTCGCGTGCAAGATGGCGGAGATCCACCAGATGCTGGCACCCGGCATCGTGGAGCCGGTCCGGGCCGAGGAGCTGCAGGAGCGCGCCGAGCGCCATATGGCGTCGCTGCCCCCGGCCGAACAGGAAAAGCTGCGCATGAAGGCCCTGGTGGCCTATGCCGAGCTGGAGCGTCTGTCCGCGGAAATGGCGGTCCAGCTCGACGCGCTGACCGACGAAATGAATAAGGCCGTCCGCAACCGACGGGCCGCCTTGGCTTATCAACTGGCTTCCGGCGCCGCCGGCGGCTCTTTGGCCCGTATGTGAGTGAGCAAGGAGACAGGATCATGGATCACAATTCCAACCGCGCCCTGGAAGATTTCGTCGGTGTGATGGGCAAGCTGAAGGCCATCATCGAGAACGAAAACGAGTTCCTGGAGCGCGGCCTGCCCGCCACCCTGCTCGCCACGACCAAGCGCAAGAGCGTTCTGTCGCGCGAATATGGCGCGCTATCCAATGAAGTGCTCGACACGTCCGTCGATCAGCTGCTCGCCGATCCCGATCTGCAGGTCAAGCTGGTCGCGGCGGGCGCCGAATTGCAGGCCATGAGCAAGGAAAACCGTACCTTGCTGGAGCGCGCCGTCAAAGCGTCGCGCCGCCGCGTCGATGCGGTGATGGAGGCCGTGCGCGCCAGCGCCGATGCCGCTCCCGAAGAGCTGAGCGGTCTGGGCATCCCGGCCGACGACGTCGCGGCCCGCGGCGACCGGTAAGCGCAAGGATCCGGGAGGCATCCCATGACCGATCTCGCTCTCTCTTCCGCCGTAAGCTCTCTTCTGCTTCTCCAAAAGCAGATGAGCGTGACGTCGAGCAATATCTCGAACGCCAATACCAAGGGCTATACGGCGGAGTCTGAGCAGGTCGTCGCGCAGGTGGTCAATGGCGTCGGCGGCGGCGTGCAGGATGTCGGCACGGTCAGCAATGTCGACCAGTTCCTGCAGGCGCAGATCACTTCGGTCAACAGCGTGACCACCCAGGCCTCGACCTACAACAGCTATTATCAGAGCCTGCAGCAGGCGATGGGCCAGATCAGCCAGTCGGATACCGGCGGCAACGACATCTCGTCCCAACTGGCCACCCTGCAGACCGATCTCTCCAAGCTGGCCGCCACCCCGACCAACACCTCGCTCGGCAATGCCGCCGTGGGTGCGCTCGACGACCTGACCTCGAACATGCGGGCGACCTCGACGAAGATCCAGGGCTTACGCACCCAGGCGGACCAGCAGATCACGGACACGGTGACCGACGCCAATACCCAGCTCGACACTATCAACGATCTCAACACGCAGATCGCCACCGCTCAGGCCAAGGGGCAGTCGACCGCGGCACTCGCCGATAAGCGCGCCACGGCCCTGCAGGCTCTCTCGGGCGATCTCGGCATCGGCTATTACACCAACCAGCAGGGAGCGGTGCAGATCTACACGACCTCCGGCCAATCGCTGCTCACCGGCAATGTGGTCATTCATCTGTCGCACAGTCCGGTCACCGTCTCGGGGACGATGAGCTACCCTTCGGGCGGCATCAACGGGATCATGGTCGGCGGCTCCGACATCACCGCCGATCTCGGCTCCGGCAACCTGGCCGCTCTGGTCCAACAGCGCGATAAGGAACTGCCCGCGGCGCAGAATTCGCTCGACTATCTGGCCCAGCAATTCTCTGCCGGCATGAACGCCATCAGCAATCTCGGCTCGGCCAGCCCGCCGCCTTCGAGCCTGACCAGCGCTTCGCCGGCCTCCTATCAGGGCACCGATCCGGTGAGCCCGTCGGTGGCCCCCAATCCCACCATTCTCAATGGCGACGGCCAGCCCGCCGGCAGTCTGGTGGTGCGCTTCGCGATGACCGACAGCAATGGCCAGGTCCAGAGCTATCAGGATGTCAACCTGTCCGGCGCGGCGACTGTCGGCGACGTGGTCAATGACATCAACACCCAATTCAATACGGCCGGGTTCGCCAATGTGGCCTCCCTCAATAGCAACGGCCAATTGGTGCTGACGTCGCCGACCGCCGGCCAGGGCATCGCCGTCAGCACCTTGGACGGGTCGCTCAACGGCACCGATTTCTCGAGCTTCTTCCACCTGAACGACGTGGTCACGGGCGGCAATTCGGCCACCACCATCAGCGTCAATCCGGCCATGCTGAACAATTCCAACCTGTTGCCGGTGGCCAAGCTCAACAGCACGATGCCGGCTCCGGCGGTTCCCTTCTCGGGCGTCGGCGCGGGCGACGGCTCGATCGCCCAAGCGATGGCGTCGCAGATGCTGAACAATCAGAGCTTCACCACCGGCGCCACCACCGGCACCGCCACTTTTCCCAGCGCCACCCAAGGCCTGAACATCGCGGGCTCCTTCACCATCGAAGGCGGCAGCACGCCGGTTGCCGTCCAGGTCACCAGCGGCATGACCCCGACCGACATCGCCAACGCCATCAATGCCGCCGCCATCGCCGCTGGCGCCCAGACCACCGATCCCCTCACCGGCAATCAGGTCGGCGTGGTGGCCCAGGTGACCGGAAACGGCATCTATCAGCTGAAGATCAGCAGCGGCGGCAATGCCATCAGCTTTTCCAATGTGAATGGCAATGTCCTGTCGTCCTTAGGCATCAGCAGCAGCTCGCCGACCGGCAATCTTGGCGCCGCCACCACCACCTATGGCGGCTTCGCCAGCAATCTGATCTCCGATGTGGCCAGCCGCTCTGCGACCGCCCAGTCGGTCAGCACGGAAAAGACCACCGCCTTATCGGCCTTGCAGACCACCTTCTCGAACCAGTCGGGGGTCAATGTCGACCAGCAGACGGCCAATCTGACCGAACTGCAAAATCTCTATGCCGCTTCGGCGCGCGTGATCACCACGGTCAACTCGATGTTCCAGTCGTTGATCCAGGCGGTCGGAACCTGATGGAGGGCTATCATGCAGGTTGTCTCGACCAATAATCTCTACACTTCGACCATCGGCGAGGCGCTCGGCGTCCAGCAGCAATGGGCGACGGCGGAAACCCAGCAGGCCTCGGGACTGAAGGCGCAGGATTTCGGCACTTTGGGCGGCGGCGACTCGCGCGAGACCCTCAATCTCGAGACGGATATCGCCCAGGCGACCAGCTGGTCGAGCGTGGCCAAAAGCGTCGGCACCACCACCCAGGCCATGTTCACCGCCGTCGGCACCATGCAGCAGGCGGTCAACAAGATGCAGGTGCTGATCTCCACCGCCATGTCCTCGCCCAACAATTCCGATCTGCTCGGCCAGGCCCAGTCGATAATGGGCACGCTTTTGACCCAGGTGAACCAGCAAGTCGGCGGCGTCTATCTGTTTTCGGGCGGCAATACGTCGGTGGCCCCGGTCAGCCTGACCCATTATCCGGCCCTGAACGCGGCGACCAACGCCTATGATCCGAACAGTTCGGATAGCAGCTATTACACCGGCGACAACCATATCCAGTCGGTTCAGGTCAATCTGCAGCAGACCATTTCCTATGGCGTGACCGCCAATAATCCGGCCTTCGAAGAAGCGATCCGCTCGGTCCAATCGGTAATCCAGGCGGCGCAGGTCAGCAGCTCCAGCACCGTCACCGCTACCAGCCCGACGGCTGCGAGCAGCGTCGCCGGCGGCACGCTCACCATCAATGGGCAGAATTTCACCATCGCCGCCGGCGCCAGCCTCGACCAGATCGCCGCTTCGATCAATTCCCAGGCCGCCACCCAAGGCAGCGGCATCTCGGCCGCGGTTCAGATCGACACCGCCGGCAATTATCACTTGGTGGTCAGCAACGGCGAGAACGCCATGACCGTCAGCGATGCCTCCGGTCTCGGCCTTTCGAGCGCCAGCCCGCAGTCTCAGGCGCAGTTGACCAGCTCGCTGCAAACCGCCCTGACCACCACCAATAAGGCGGTGGCGGATCTCGGCAATCTGCAGGAATCGATCGCCAACACCTCGAACGCGCTGAACAACGCCCAGCAGACCCAGACCAGTTTCGTCACCTTCCTGCAGAATTCGCTGTCCAGCGTGAAGGATGTCGACACCGCCCAGGCCGCGGCGCAGGTCCAGCAATACCAGACCCAGCTGCAGGCGTCGTTCCTGGCAGTCAGCACGCTCACCAAGCTGAGCTTGGCGAGCTTCCTGTAATCTCTCCGTGGATCCCCGCCTACGCGGGGATGACGACTAGGCAAAAAAAGCCGGGTGTATTTCCACACCCGGCTCTTGTGCCAGATACCCGGGCCGCGACTGCGGCCCCGCGCTGCCGCTGGCCGCTGTTACACAACAGGGATAGCTTGGCGCGGTAGCCCAGCGCGCATTCTGCGCGCCCGGCGCCTGAGGGACCTCAAAAAGGCGCGATCAGGTCGAAGACTTGTTGCCCATAGCGGGCCTGCTGGATGTCGGTGATGGTGCCGCGGCCGCCATAGACGATGCGGGCCTCGGCAATTTTGTCCGAGCTGATGGTGTTGAGCGTCGAGATGTCCTCGCCGCGGATGATACCCTGGACCGAGAGTTCGCTCAGATCGCCATTGACCCTGAGTTCCTGGCGGCCCGAGATCACCAAATTGCCGTTGGGCAGCTTCTGGGTGACGGTGGCGGCCAGATTGATCGTCACCTGCTCGGAACGGGCCGAGGTGCCGGTGCCGTTGATGCCGCTGGTGCTGCCGAAGCTCCACAGATCGGCCGGGTTGCCGCCGGTGATCTTCTTGATCGAGTTTTCCAGCCCGAAGAAGACGGTATTGGCGTTCGAGCCCTCGGAATTGGCGGTCGAGGTCTGGGTCTTGTTGGCGAGCGCCCCGCTTTCATTGATGTTCACGGTCACCGTGATCAGATCGCCGACATCGGAAGCCCGCTGATCCTTGAAGAAGGCGCGCGCACCCGGCCGCCACAGCGAATTGGCGCCGGCCTGCGGCTGGACCGGGGTCGGCATCGGCATGCTGACGGGGGTATAGCCGTGGCTCTTGGTCGGATCCTGGATGGACGACATTTTGGGCGGCTGGCCGACCTCGTCGAGGCGGTCGAGGAAATTGCCGCAGCCGCACAAGCTGGCGGCGGCCGAGGCGAGAAGGGCGAAACGGGTCAAAGAGCGCTTCATGATGGTCTTCCTCAGTTGGCCAAGGCGACGGGGCCCGAGATCAGCGAGACGCGCACCCGGTTGGTGCCGTCGATCACGCCCTCGACCGTCAGGTTGGAATGGGTGTTGGTGACGCGGATGGTGTCGCCCAAGGATCCCTGGTCGATGGCGCGCCCTTGAGCGGTCAGCGCCATGCCGTGATAATCGAGAACCAGCGTCACCAGGGCGCCGTGCGTGACCGCGAGCGGCTTCTGCAGATCGCCGCTGGCGAGCGGCTGGTTGGGACGCAAGGCCATCTTGGCCGCCATTCCGACAATGGCGCCGATATCGGTCACGGTGGCCGGGCGTATCATGTCCTCGCGCATCGGGATCATGGTGATGTCCTCGGCGATCACCGTGTCGCCGCGGCCGACCGGATGGGTCAGCACGGGCACCTGGATGGTGGCGTAGAGGCGGCCCGAAACCGGCAGGCGGGAGTCCCCGGCGGCGATGGTGGCCGAGAAGCGCTTGCCGGCGCGGTCATAAAAGAGGTCGCGCACGCTGACATTGGCGGCGTCGTCGGTGGCCACTATCATCTGCTGATTGCGGCTTTCCAGCTCGATGGTGAATTCGCCCTGCGCACCGCGGCCGAGCAGCGCGTCACGCAGATTGGCGACGATCTGGTCGCGTCCGATCACCTGGCCGGTGCGCTCGATGCTGGCCTCGTCGAACAGGTCGCGCGGCTTCCAGGACAGCCCATTGACCAGGGCGACATGGGCCAGCCAGTCGGTGTCGACCGTAATGTGCTGGCCGGGCGGCGGAGCGCGCAGGACCTGCACTTTGGCCCGCTCGCCGACATTGTCGAACAGATCGCCCAAGGTGACCATCGGTCCGTCGACCAGCACATGGCTGCGCAACAGGACGCCGGCCGCAAAGGCGGGCGCCGAGGCGGCGAGGCCGCCGATCAGGATGGTGGTGGCGAGGGCGATCCGCTTCAACATATCAGGCGCCCTTCAGCTGGGAGGTGGTCTGCAGCATCGAATCCGTCGTCTGGATCACCTTGGAGTTCATCTCATAGGCCCGCTGGGCGCTGATCAGATTGGTGATTTCCGAGACCACATTGACGTTGGACTGTTCGAGATAGCCCTGCAGCAGCGTGCCGAAGCCGGGGCTGCCGGCGGTCGAGACGATCGGGTTTCCCGAGGACTGGGTCTGCAGGAAGATGTTGTTGCCCTGCGCTTCCAGACCGGCATCGTTGGGGAAGGTGGCGAGCGTCAGCTGGCCGGCGATGGTCGGGTTAGTCTGCCCCGCGATATTGACCGAGACCTGGCCGGAATTGTTGATGGTGACGCCGATCGCATTGGACGGGATATTGATGCCCGGAAGCACCTGATAGCCCTCGGCCGTGACCACCTGCCCCTGTGGGCTGAGCTGGAAGGCGCCATCCCGCGTATAGCCGGTCTGGCCCGAGGGCAGCAGCACCTGGAAATAACCCTTGCCCTGGACGGCGAGGTCCAGCGTGTTGTTGGTCAGCTGTACCGGCCCCTGCTCGGTGACGCGATAGACCGAGGTGGTCTTCACGCCCAGGCCGAGCTGGATGCCCGACGGGGTGATGGTGTTGTTGTCCGAGGAGAAGGCGCCGACGCGCTGCTGGTTCTGATACAAAAGATCGGTGAACTCCGGCAGCCGCCGGTTATAGGCGGTGGTGTTCATGTTGGCGATGTTATTGGAGATCACTTCCACATTGGTCTGCATGGCCTGCATGCCGGTGGCCGCGATATTCATGGCTCGCATAATCTAAATCCTCCGCTTAAGCCTGCTGCTGGCTGCCCGACAGGATCGGCATCGCTTTCACGATGCGGTCCTGCTCGTTGTCCAGGATGTTTTGAACGCTTTGGTAATTGCGCATCACTGTCAGCATCTGGGTCATTTGCGAGATGGGCTCGACATTGCTGTCCTCCAGCATCCCCTGGGTCAGATAGGGCCGGGCCACGGTATTGGCCTGGGCGGTGGTGATGTAGGTGCCGTCGCCGGTCTTCTTGAGCTCCTGCTCATTGGCGAAATTGACGATGCGCATCTGGCCGATCTGGCCATTTTCGGTGGAAACCGTGCCGTCATTGGCGATATTGATCTGCGCCTCGTTGGGGGCGACGATGATCGGCTGATTGTTGGCCTGCATGACCGGAAGGCCGTTCTCGGAAACGATCATGCCGTTCTCGTCGAGACGGAAATGGCCGGCACGGGTGTAACGGGGGCCGGATGCGCCGTCCAAGGCGAAATAGCCCGAACCGTGAATGGCGACATCGAGCGGCGCTCCGGTCGAGTGCAGCGGGCCTTCCTTGGGGTCGCGCACCGTGCCGAGATCATGTACGAAGGCCACCTGGCGCCCGAAGGGGGTGGTGTCCGACTTGGTCTTGACGTCGGTCTCGGCGACCATCACTTCCTCGGCCTTGAAGCCGGCGGTGTTGAGGTTGGCCATGTTGTTGGCCACCACTTCCATCTGTTTCCAGAGGGCGGTTTGGCGCGACAGGGCGACGTAAGATGTATTGTCCATTTCACTCATTCCCGATTGGTTCGGTCGGCCCATCTCTCGCAAGCGCCGTGCCAATTCAGGAAAACCGCCAGATTTGGCGAGTTGGGCCGTTGAAGGCGGGCTGAGGGCGGCAGTTATTGCCCCCCGGCTCCGCGAGAGCTATCGTGGCCGCGAACAGGGAAGACGCTGCCTCAACCTGTTATTAACTCCCGCCGACTAGAGTTCATCCAAGGGCAGTGTGGCCGATGGGGATCGGCCGATAAAGCCGCGCGGGCAATTTCGGGGAAAAGATGGCCGAAGATCTCGAAGAGGATTTTGACGAGACCGAAATATCCGAGGATATGGAGGTCGGTTCCGAGGGCGGTGGCCCGTCGGGCGGCAATAAGAAGAAGCTGATCATGATCCTGATCCCGCTGCTGCTGGTGTTCGGCGCGGCGGGCGCGCTCTATTTCACCGGCATGGCCGACAAGATCATGGGCCTGTTCCACAAGAAGGAGGCGGCCCCCGCCGCCCAGGTGGAAGAGACCGGCAAGCCCGGTCAGCCGGCGCCGCAGGCGGTCTTCTATGATCTGCCCGAGATTCTGGTCAATTTGAACAGCAATGGCCGCAAGCAGAATTTCCTCAAGATCCGGGTCAGTCTCGAGCTGGAAAGCCCGCTCGACGTGCCGAAGATCGAAAGCGTGATGCCCCGCATCATCGATAATTTCCAAGTTTACCTGCGCGAGCTGCGGATCGAGGATCTGCAGGGCTCGGCCGGATTATTGCGTTTGCGCGAAGAATTGCTGACGCGCGTCAATTCCTCGGTCAAGCCGGCCAAGGTCAATGACGTGCTGTTCAAGGAAATGCTGGTCCAGTGATGAGCGACGAAAGCGTCATCGACGGCGGAGAGGGCCGCACCTCGGAAGACGAGGAAGCGCTGATGGCGGAGTGGGCCGCCATGGCCGGCGGCGATGACGACGGCGGTGGTGGCGGCGGCGGCGAGGGAGACGCGGTCGCGGCCGAATGGGAAGCCATGCTGGGCGCCGAGGATTCGGGCGGCGGCGGCGATATGGGCGGCGGCGCCGCGGCTTCGGCCCGCGTGCTCAATCAGGATGAAATCGATAGTCTGCTTGGCTTCGACGACGGCGCCGGCATGGGCGACGGCGACCGCTCGGGCATTCAGGCCATCCTCAATTCGGCGCTGGTGTCCTACGAACGCCTGCCGATGCTCGAGGTCGTGTTCGACCGCCTGGTCCGCATGATGTCGACCAGCATGCGCAATTTCACCTCGGATAACGTCGAAGTCTCGCTCGACAACATCCTGTCGCTTCGCTTCGGCGATTATCTGAATTCGATCCCGCTGCCCGCCATGCTCGGCGTGTTCAAGGCCGAGGAATGGGACAATTTCGGCCTGCTGACGGTGGATTCCTCGCTGATCTATTCGATCGTCGACGTGCTGCTGGGCGGCCGTCGCGGCACCGCCGCGATGCGCATCGAGGGCCGCCCCTACACCACTATCGAACGCAATCTGGTCGAGCGCATGGTGCATGTGGTGCTGTCGGATCTCTCGGCCGCCTTCGACCCGCTGTCGCCGGTGACCTTCCGCTTCGACCGCCTGGAGACCAACCCGCGCTTCGCCGCGATTTCGCGCCCCTCCAACGCCGCCATCGTCGCCAAGCTTCGCATCGACATGGAAGACCGCGGCGGCCGTCTCGAACTGATGCTGCCCTACGCCACCCTGGAACCGGTGCGCGAGCTGCTGCTGCAGATGTTCATGGGCGAAAAGTTCGGCCGCGACTCGATCTGGGAAACCCACTTGGCCGAAGAGCTGTGGCTGACCGAACTGGAAATGGAAGCCGTGCTCGACGAGCAGATCATGCCACTGCGCGACATCCTCCGCCTGCGCGTCGGTTCCAAGATCATGCTCAACGCCACCCCCGACAGCACCATCGAGCTGCGCTGCGGCGATGTCGCCATGTTCGGCGGCAAGATGGGCCGCAAAGGCAATCACATCGCCATCCGCGTCGAAGAAGCCGTGAAGAAGGAGAAGGTGTGATGGACGACAAGCTCAATCTGCTTCTCGACGTCATCATCATCGTGCTGCTGGCGGCGACCATCGTCTATGCGGTCATCCTGAATTCCCGCCTCGCCCAGCTGCGCGACAATCGCGACGATCTGGCGCGCCTCGTGGCTGCCTTCAACGACGCCACCGCTCGGGCCGAAAGCGGAATCCCGAAACTGCGCCGTGCCGCCGAGGATGCCGGCAACGCCCTGCAGGAGAGGGTCGAGAAGGCGCAGACCCTGCGCGACGACCTCGCTTTCATGATCGAGCGGGCCGATTCCATGGCCGGCAAGCTGGAGAATTCCGTGCGGCAGGCCCGCGAGGAAGCGCGTCCGATGGCGCCGCCGCCCGTCCTGCCGCAGGTCGCGCCGGCCCGCGGCTCCCGCGCCAAGGCGGTCGAGCCGCCGCCGGCCCTCGAGCCGGTAGAGCCGTCTCTCGCCGATCCGCTGGATGACGAGCGCTCCGAGGCCGAACGCGAGCTGTTGCGCGCCCTTCAGGCGGTGCGGTAAGACGCGATGAAAGCCCCGCCCCGCAATCCGACCAGCGCGGCGCCGCCGCGTGGCAAGGAAAAGGCCACCGCCGCGTCGGCCAAGCGCGCCGCCAAGAAGGCGGTTCTGCCCAATCTGCGCCTGCTGCCGGTCACCATTTTCGTCGCGGTGCTGATGCTTTCGGTACGCATCAACGATGTTTGGAAGGGCTTCTCGTCCTTAAGCTCCGCCAGCATCGAAATCAATCGGTCGGACGCCCAGCAGCCGCCGCCTCCGGGTGGGCGCAAGCCGGGCCAGAAGAGCCCGGCGGCGCCCGACGCCGCGCCAGCAGCCCCAAGCGCCGCCGGCAGCGGCGGGGTCAGTCCGGCGGCCGGCGCCAATTCGCCGGCGCCACCCGAAGAGGCCGGCGCCGGGGATGGCGAACCGCCGACCTTCACCCAAAATGAAATCGATGTGTTGCAGAAATTGTCGGTGCGCCGCGAGGCTTTGGACGGCCGCCAGAAGGAACTTGATCTGCGGGAGAATCTCGTCAAGGCCGCCGAGGCCCGCATCGACAAGAAAATCGCCGAGATGAAGGAATTACAGGCCAACATCGAAGGGATGCTGCAGCAGGTCGACCGTCAGGACGAAGAAAAACTAAAGAGTCTCGTGAAGATTTATGAAAACATGAAGCCGAAGGACGCGGCCAATATTCTCAGCACACTTGAACTGCCGGTTCAGCTCGGGGTGCTCGGACATATGAAGGAAGCCAAGGTGGCGCCCATCCTGTCGGCCATGGATATCCAGCAGGCCAAGCTGGTGACCGACGCCATGGCGGCGCGCCGCGCGGCCAAGGCCGAAGGGCAGAGCAACTGATGAAAATCGGGGCTTTCCATCGGCGCGGGCGGCATGAAAAACACTTGATCCTGTTTAATTTCCGGTCTTTAACTAACGTATGAAAACACCGAACATTGGGGCTGGCGTATGCCTGTTCGGTTAGTCATGGAGTGACTGATGGCTGTCGACAAGAATATGAACATTTTGATTGTTGATGATTACAAGACCATGTTGCGTATCATCCGCAATCTGTTGAGGCAGCTCGGCTTCGTCAATATCGAGGAAGCGACCGACGGCTCCATGGCCCTGCAGATGCTGCGCGGCGGCAATTTTGGTCTGGTCATCTCCGACTGGAACATGGAACCGATGACCGGCCTCCAGCTGCTGCGCGAAGTGCGGGCGGACGCCAAGCTGAAGGGCACCCCCTTCATCATGGTCACGGCGGAATCCAAGTCCGAGAATGTGATCGCCGCCAAGGAAGCCGGTGTTTCGAATTATATCGTCAAGCCGTTCAACGCCGAGACCCTGCAAGCCAAGATGGTTAGCGTCCTCGGCGAATTCTAACGGTTTTTTGAGGAGCAGGTTATGGCGGCGACCATAGACCGCGACCTTGATCTGCAATTGCAGGCGCTTCGCCAGCAGCGCGGTGACATGGTGCGGGTCGAGGATATCGGCGAGGTCGTTCGCTCCCTCTTGAGCACCCTGTCGGGCGAGATGTCAGCGGCGGATCTCAAGCTTTATCAAGAGCTCGAATCGCTGGCCGAGTATATTCACCGCGCCAAGGCCGAGCTGGCCCAGTTGCGCTCGGACGACATTCAGTCACGTTATATCGCCTCGGCCACCGACGAGCTCGACGCCATCGTCGGCGCCACCGAGAACGCCACCAACTCGATCCTCGACAATGCCGAAAAGCTCGAGGACATCGCCCGCGAACTGGACCCGGCGGTCGGGAGCAAGCTGACCGAGGCCACTACGGCGATCTTCGAGGCCTGCAATTTCCAGGACATTACCGGTCAGCGCATCACCAAGGTCGTGAAGGCGCTGAAGCATATCGAAGAGAGGATCGAGGCGCTGGTCAGCGCCTTCGGACCGGAAATCGCCGCCGCGCGGGCCGCGGAGGCCAAGCCGGCGGAGCCGACCAAGCCTTCGGACCAAGATCTGCTCAATGGGCCGCAATTGCCCGACGCGGCGCACGACCAGGCGGCCATCGACGCCCTGTTCAATAACGGCTGACATGGGAGACCCGGCCTCCGCACCCAATGGCGGTCGTGCCTGGGTGTGGATCGGCCTTTTTTTTCTTAATTTTCTGTTACTTCCCGCCGTCTGGGCGCAGCCCGCTCCGGCCGTGGACGTGCGTGCCGGCGATCATGGCAGTTTTGTCCGCCTGGTATTCGACTGGCCGGGTCCGGTCGGCTATTCCGCCGAAAAGCAGGGCGCGAAGGCCGTCATCACCTTCACCAAGCCGGCTCGCATCGATCTTACCGCCCTGAAAAGCGGCCTTCCCAGCGACATCACCGCAAGCTTGGGCGAGTCCGCCAGCAAGGGTCTGGCGGTGGCGTTGCAGGTGCCCGCCGACACCAGGCTGCGTCATTTCACCTCGGGCAATAAGGTGGTGGTCGATGTGGTGCGGGCCGCCGGCGCCGACGCTCCCGCCGACAGCGCCCAGGTGCCGCTTGCCCCCCCGCCGGGGGCGGATGTGGCCGCGCCCACCGTCAAGCCCCAGGAAGCCGAGGCGCCCAAGACGCCCGAAGAAATGCTGAAAAGCAAAGGGCCCTCGCCGGTCCATCCGACCCTCCTTCGCCAAGGCTCCGGAGGGCAGGCTCCCACTGCTCCCATAGTAGAGGCGACTGCGCCGCCGCCTCCTCCTCCCGCGGACAAGCCGCCGCCGGGTCCGGTCTATAGCCTCAGCGTGCCGATGAACAAGCCGGCGGCTGCGGCGGTATTCCAGCGCGCCGGCTATCTATGGATCGTGCTGGACCGCCGGACCGAGGTCGACACCTCCTTGCTGCGCCGACTGGGCGGCGAGGCGGTGCTGGCGGTCGAGCAGGTGCCCAACAAGGACGCCACGGTGCTGCGGCTGGTGATCAAGCCGGGCTTTTACCCCAGCATGCGCAAGGAAGGGTTGCTCTGGATCGTCGACCTGACCGACCAGCCCTCGCGCCCCCGGGACATCATCCCGGTGAAGGCGCCGGCCAATCTGCCGGGGGGCGTCGGCATGGCGGTGCAGGCCCCGGATTCCGGCGGCCTGATCTCGGTGACCGATCCCGAGGTGGGCGACGTCATGAAGGTGGTGCCGGTGATCCCGATCGGCCAAGGCGTCTATCCCGGCCGCGATACGCCCGACCTCGAGCTTCTCGACACCACCCAGGGCATCGTCATCATTCCCCATGTCGACGGGCTGGATTTCCGCTCGACCCGCAGCGGCGTCACCATCGGCACCTTTACCGGGGCCGGCCTGCGCTTCTCTTCGGAACTCGATATGGCGCCGCGCGATGCCGCCACCACCAGCTCCAATTCGCTGCTCGATATCGGCGCGTGGAAGAGGGGCGGTCCGGACAGTTTCGAGGCCAACCGCAAGATCGTGCTGTCCTCGCTCACCACCGTTTCAGCCTCGAAACGGGCGCTGGCCCATCTGCAGGCGGCGCGCTTCTTCCTCGCCAACGCCTACCCGGCGGAAACCATAGGCTATCTTCGCATGGCCGCGCTCGACCAGCCGGACCTGGCCGATACGCCCGGTTACAAGGTGGTCAAAGGCGGCGCCGAGGCTCTGCTGGCGCAATGGGATCTGGCGCAGGCCGATCTCGACGATCCGGGACTGGCCAATGATCCCGAAACCCAGATGTGGCGCGGTTACGCCCATATCGGCAATTCGGACACCCCCGGACAGTGGGACAAGCAGATGGCCGCCGGCCTGCCGTTGCTGAAGCCCTATCCGCACCGGCTGAAGTGGAAGATGGCGGCCGCCGCCGTCACCGCCGGCGTTGGGGCGGGAGACCAGCAGACCGCCAATGATGCGCTCGGCCTGCTCGACCGCGAGGAAGCGTCCAAGGCGGAAGACCCGGAGCGCTACTATCTGCACGGCACCTACGACCAGATGATCGGCCATTTCGACAAGGCCATCGACGAGTTCGACAATGCGACGGAGGGCGACAATCGCGAGTTCCGCGCGCTGGCCCGCTATGCCGAGACCGAACTCCAGCTTCGGACCCGCAAGATATCGCCGAAAGAGGCTGCCGAACGGCTCGACAAGCTGCGCTTCTCCTGGCGTGAACAGAGTTTCGAATTCAACCTTCTGCTACGCTACGCCACGCTGCAGCGCGATGCCGGCGACTATCCTTCCGCCTTGCGCGCCCTCCGTTCGCTGGTGAATTATTATCCCGATGACAAGGACACGCCGAAAGCGGTCCAGATGATGAAGGACATGTTCCACACCCTTTATCTCGAGGGCGGCGCCGATACGCTCTCGCCGATCACCGCGATCGGCCTGTTCGACGAATTCCGCGACCTGACGCCGACCGGCGCTGAAGGCGACGAGATGATCCGCAAGCTGGCCGATCGTCTGGCCAAGGTGGATCTTCTGGACCGGGCCGGCGAGCTGCTGAAACATCAGGTAACCTATCGCCTGCAGGGCGTCGACAAGGCCCGCGTCGGCACGCAGCTCGCTCTGCTCGATCTGATGAACCAGGCGCCGCAAGCCGCGCTTGACGGTCTGGCCGCCAGCGAAGTGCCGGGCGAACCGGACGAGCTGAAGGTCCAGCGCCGCCATGTCAAGGCGCGCGCTTTGTCCGATCTCGGCCAGAAGGACGAGGCGGTCCGCGCGCTTGAGGGCGACAATTCCGTCGAGGCCGCGCAATTGCGAACGGAAATCCATTGGAAGGCGCAGGACTGGCAAGCGGCGGCGGCCGACTTCGAGGCCTTGGTGCCGCGTCCCGAACGCGGCGCCAAATTGGACGATCAGCAGGCCAAGACCTGCCTCTCCTGGGCCACCGCCCTGGTACTGGCCAATGACGAGCGTGGCTTGGCCGGCCTCAGGCGCAATTACGGCGCCGCCATGTCGGGCAGTTCCTATGCCGAGGGTTTTTCCCTCTTGACCAGCGCGCTCGACCGCGAAGCCCCGAACATGCCGGAGATCGCGGCCAAGATCAAAGAAGTGGAAGGCTTCAAGAGCTTCCTCTCCGATTACCGCAAGCGGATGCAGGATAGCGGACTGTCCGGCATCAACTGAGGCGCTATTTCCTGGCCATCAATTCCTGCGCCGAACTCACCAGAGCGATCACCCCGGCCTTGATGGTCGGCTCGGCGACCGGCGCCCAGAAGGGTGAATGCGGGCCCGGCAGCGTATTGTGGTCGGCGGTCGTGGCCCAGATTTTGGGATCGACCGCGCCGATATCGAACATCACGGTGGGGATTTTCGGCTCGACCCGCTCGAATTGGGAGAAATCCTCCGAGGCCATGATCGGGCGGCCCGGCACCACCGCCGCGCCCAGCTCCTTCTGCATCGCCGGCACCAGCTTCGCCACCAGCGCCGGGTCATTGTAGAGCGAGGGGGCGAAATCGTCGCTCACCGTCACCACCGGCAGCTTGTCCTCGGGCAAGTCGAAGGCGCGGCCCTCATTCTCGGCGATGCGCTTGATGCCATCCAGGATCAGCTTGCGCGTTTCGTCCTTGAAGGTGCGCACGGTGAGCTGCAGGTGCACGGATGTGCCGATGATGTTGTGCTTGGTGCCGCCATGGATCGAGCCGACCGTCACCACCGCCGGATCGAAGGGATCCTTGTTGCGCGAGACCAGGGTCTGCAGGGCGACCACGATATAGGAAGCCAGTACCACCGGATCGCGGGTCACTTCGGGTGTCGCGCCATGGCCGCCGATGCCCCTCACTTCGATATCCACCGTATCCGCCGCCGCTTGCCTGAAACCGGAAACCCAGCCGACCTGGCCGGCCGGCAGATTGTTGGTGTCATGGATGGCCAGATTATAGTCGGGCCGCGGGAAGCGGGTGAACAGCCCGTCCTTGATCATCCTGCGCGCCCCGTCCACGGTCTCCTCGGCCGGCTGGGCCACCATCACCAGCGTGCCCGACCATTTGTCCTTTTCGGCCGCCATTCGCCGCGCGGCGCCGGTCCATACTGTCATATGGATGTCGTGGCCGCACGCATGCATGACGGGGACCTCTTCGCCTTTGGCGTTCTTCACCCTGACATGCGAGGCGAAGGGCAGGCCGGTCTGCTCCTCGACGGGCAGGGCGTCGAGTTCGGTGCGCAGCAGCACGGTCGGGCCGGCGCCGTTCTTCAGCACCGCCACCACGCCGGTGCCGCCGACATGCTCGGTGACCTCGAAACCGGCCTTGCGCGCTTCTTCGGCCAGACTCTTGGCGCTTTCGACCTCGAAGGCGGAGAGCTCGGGGTGGCTGTGCAGCGTGTGATAAAGGCTCTCCAGCGAGGGATAATCCTTGTCGAGCGCGGTCTTCAGATCCTCGGCGCGGGCGGCGCCGGCCAGCACCAGCAGTGAACAGGCCATCAGCAGACAAAGGTGTTTCATCGGTGAGTCCCCAAAATTCGACCGCAAGATGGTGCACCGAAGTAAACTATTTTTAAAGCCGGGCCTGTCATCGTGCGGACATGACAGATCGGCTCCAGCGAGACACCGCCGTCGCCCTCTCCTATCACCCTGAACAGGGTGACGAGGCACCCCGCGTGGTGGCGACGGGCAAGGGTGAGCTGGCGCGCCAGATCCTCGATCTGGCATTCGCCGCCGGCGTGAAAGTGCGCGAGGATGCCGATCTGGTAGAGATACTCGCGGCCGTCGATGTCGACAGCCAGGTCCCGTTGGAAGCGCTCATGGCCGTCGCCGAAATCCTTACCTACGTCTATATCGCCAACGGCCGCATGGCGGAGCTGACCAAATGACCGCCACTCCGCAGGACGAGGCCCGCGAAGAGCTCGCCAAAGTCTCCTCTCTGGTGCTGACCGCCCGCCGCCTGGTGGCGAGCGGGGCGCTGGTGGATCTTTCGGCGCTGGAGGAACGGGTCAAGCTGATCTGCGAAGCGGTGCAGCGCATGCCTCTCGAAGAGGGGCGGGGGCTTCTCGACGAGCTGCACGCCCTGATCAGCCGGCTCAATCAATTGGCGTCCGATCTCGAAGAGCGGCTGGCCCAGATGCCGAAGTCAGAGGACTGACATGGGCTGGGACGTGACGATCCGCGCGCTGCTGTCCCTGGTGCTGGTGCTCGGCCTGATCGCCGGGGCCGGCTATGTGGCGCGGCGCTACGGCCAAGGCGGGCTGATGCTGAAGAAAGGCGCGCGCCGCCGCTTGGCCTTGGTCGAGCAGCTGACGCTGGACAATCGCCGCCGGTTGGTGCTGATCCGCAAGGACGATACCGAGATGCTGCTGCTGGTGGGCGGGGGCAACGACCTCCAGCTCGACAGCCGGCCTGCCGAAACATTCAAACTGCCGGAAGGAGACGCGGCGTGAAGCGCCTGATGCTGATTTTGGGCGCGACGCTCGGTTCCCTGCTGGTGACTCTGCCGGCTTCGGCGCAGCAATTCACCCTCGATCTCGGCGAAGGCGGCTCGACCACCAGCCGCATGGTGCAGCTGATCGTCCTGATCACCGTGCTGTCGATCGCTCCGGCGATCCTGGTGACGGTGACTTCCTTCACCCGCATCGTCGTCGTACTGTCCTTCCTGCGCCAAGCCATGGGCGCCCAGACAGCGCCGCCCAATATGGTGATCGTCAGCCTTGCGCTGTTTCTCACCGCCTTCGTCATGTCGCCGACCCTGGACGCCGTCTACCAGGATGCGCTGCAGCCCTTGATGACCAGCCGCATCGACGAGATGGAGGCTTTCTCGCGCGCCACCAAGCCGATTTCCGCTTTCATGATGAAGCAGGTGCGCGACCAGGATCTGAAGCTGTTCTTCGATCTTTCCCACACGCCGCCGGTCGCCACGCCGGCCGAGACGCCTCTGCAGCTCCTGATACCCGCCTTCATGATCAGCGAACTCAGGAGAGCCTTCGAAATCGGCTTCCTGATCTATCTTCCTTTCCTGGTCATCGACATGCTGGTGGCTTCGGTGCTGATGAGCATGGGCATGATGATGCTGCCGCCGGCGACCTTCTCCCTGCCGTTCAAGCTGATCTTCTTCGTGCTTGTCGACGGCTGGTATCTGATCACCGGCAGCCTCGTGCAAAGCTTCAGCCAGTAAGCTTAGGCGGCGTTCGCCTTGGCGGCCCTGAGGAGCATGCCGAACAGATCGCGCGGCTCGTCCGGATCGGCCAGCAGGTCGAGCTCCTCATAGAAGCCGGTCGCGGCCAGCTGGTCGCGGACATAGCGCAGCGCCGAGAAATCCTCGATGGCGAAGCCGACCGAGTCGAACAGGGTGATCTGGCTCGGATCCTTGCGGCCCGGCTTCTTGCCGGCCATCACCTCCCACAATTCGACCACGGGGTGGTCGGCGGCGAGCTGCTGGATTTCACCCTCGATGCGGGTTTGCGGGGTGAATTCGACGAAGATGTCCGAGCGCAGCAGGATGTCCCGATGCAGCTCGGTCTTGCCGGGGCAGTCGCCGCCGATGGCGTTGAGATGCACGCCCGACCCGACCATGTTGTCGGTGAGAATCGTGGCGTACTTCTTGTCGGCGGTGACGGTGGTGATGACATGCGCGCCCTCGACGGCTTCCTGCGCGCTGCCGCAGGCGACCATCTCGAAGCCGAGGCCCTGGAGATTTCGCATGCATTTCTTGGTCGCGGCCTGGTCGATGTCGTAAAGGCGCAGCTTCCTGATGCCGAGCAGCGCCTTGAAGGCGATCGCCTGGAATTCCGACTGGGCGCCGTTGCCGATGATGGCCATGGTGGTCGAGCCCTTGGGCGCGAGATATTTGGCCGCCACGGCGGAGGTCGCCGCGGTGCGCAGCGCCGTCAGGATGGTCATCTCGGTCAGCAGGGTGGGATAGCCCGATCCGACATCGGCCAGCACGCCGAAGGCGGTGACGGTCTGACGGCCCGAGCGGGTGTTTTCCGGGTGGCCATTGACATATTTGAAGCCGTAAAGCTGCCCGTCGCTGGTCGGCATCAGCTCGATCACGCCGTCTTGGCTGTGCGCGGCGACGCGCGGGGTCTTGTCGAACAGGTCCCAGCGGCTGAAATCCTCTTCGATATAGCCCGCGAGCTCGGTCAGGAAGCGCTCGACGCCGATATGCAGCACCAGCTTCATCATGCGGTCGACGCTGACGAATGGCACGATATTGAGCTTGTGGTTCATGAATGCCCCCTCGCTTAAAGCGGATTTGTCCCTAAGATGGTCTGGCCGAACAGGCTGCCGGTCAGTTCGGCCAGCACGCGGGCGCTTTGGCCGCGATGGTCGAGAAACGGATTCAGCTCGACGATATCGAGCGAGCCGACCAGGCCGCTGCCATGCAGCAATTCCAGCATCAGATGCGCCTCGCGGTAGCTGAGGCCCCCGGGAACGGTGGTACCCACGCCCGGCGCCACCGACGGGTCGAGCGAATCGACATCGAGGCTGACATGCAGGTGCACATTCTGGCCGCCGATGCGGTACAGCACCTGCTCGACCAGGTTGGAGATGCCGAATTTGTCGATCATGCCCATATCGACGCATTGGATATTGGCTTCGCGCAGACGCCTTCTTTCCTCCTTGTCGATCGAGCGCAGGCCGAGCAGCACCAGATTGTCGCCCGACAGCGGCACGAAGGGGCGCTCGCCCAGCAGCGGCCGCAAGGTGGGTTCGCCGGTCAGGAAAGCCAGCGGCATGCCATGCATATTGCCCGAGAGCGACGTGGCCGGCGTATTGTAGTCGGCATGGGCGTCGATCCAGACGACCGCCAGCTTCTTGCCGATCTCGGCGCAATGGCGCGAGACGGCGCTGACCGTGCCCATCGATATGGCGTGGTCGCCGCCCAGAAAGATCGGCTTGCCGGGCTGGCGCAGCACTTCATAGGCGCCGTCATGGGCCGCGCGCGTCCAGGCTGCGATATGGCCCAGATGTTTGCAGCGCTCCGCCGCCTCGGGCGACAGGCCGGACTCGATCGGGTCGGGCGGGGCGATATCACCATGATCGGTAACGCGGTAGCCGAGATCGTCGAGCAATTCGGGAATGCCGGCGATGCGCAGGGCCGCCGGCCCCATCACGCTGCCGCGGTCGCCCGCGCCGAGATCGAGCGGAATGCCGAGCAGCGAAATCGCCGTTCTGCCGTCATCCATCGCCTGGTTACTCCGAATTTGCTGAAACACTCCCTCCAGTCTGCCCCGAAGAGGCGCTAACAAATAGAGAGAGAGGTGCTATATTGCAGGCGAATTGCAATCATAACGGCACCACAAATTGACGATTCGGCAAAATCTCGATGAAACGGACCGCGGCCTGATCGAAATGCTGCGCGACAATAGCCGCCTGCCGACCGCCACGCTGGCGCGCCGGCTCGGCGTGTCGCGCGGCACGGTGCAGAACCGCATCGACCGACTGACCGCGAACGGCGTGATCCAGGGTTTCACCATCCGTCTGCAGGGCGATATCGATACCGGCCTGATCACCGCCATCACAAGCTTGGAAATCCGATCGTCGGACCATAAGCCGGTGATCGCGCAGCTGAAACGCCTGCCCGAAGTGGCCCGCATCCACGCCACCAATGGCCGCTGGGATCTGGTCGTGGAGATTCGTACTCACGACCTCGCCTCGCTCGATCGCGTGCTGACCGCGATTCGCGCCATCAAGGCGGTGTCGGCTTCGGAGACGAGCATTCTGCTGGCCGAGGCGGGCTAAGGCGTGCGGCGGAATTGGGAGATGGGCTGGCTAACCGCAAAGACGCAAAGGACGCAAAGATAAGCGCAAAGAGGAATTGAAGGCCGCCTTTGGCGGCAATAAAAGCGGCGAAGCCTTTGCGCCTTCTTTGCGCCCTTTGCGTCTTTGCGGTGAATCAGCCGCCCCTAACCTCGATGGCCTAAGATATGGGCCGCGCCCGGTTACCACTTATTAAGCGCTGCCGTCTTAGGGTGATCCCCTGGAATAAGCCCGGAGACGGCGGATGTTCGAAGACCTGACTTTATTCGCGATGGCGCAGCGGCAGATCGATTATCTGGCGAAGCGTCAATCTGTGCTGTCCGAGAATGTCGCCAACGCCAACACTCCGGAATACAAGGTCAAGGATCTGGCCCCGGTCAATTTCAAGGATCTGATGGGGCCGCCCAAGCAGGCCGTACCGGTCGCAGTGACCAATCCCATGCACATTTCGCCCGAGATCGGCGCGATCTCGCCTCAGTTCGAGGAAGTCAATGTGCGCCGCCCCGAAGAATCCAAGCCCGACGGCAATCAGGTTCTGATCGAAGACCAGATGGAGAAGATCGGCGAGATCAAGGGCGACTATGAACTCGCGGTCAATCTGATGATGAAGAACATCTCGATGATCAAGACCGCCCTCGACAAGAACGGCTGAGGGATAGCAAGCCATGGACGATCTCAACAAATCCTCGCTGATCGCGGTCTCAGGCCTCAAGGCTCAGGCCGAGCGCATGCGCGTCGTTTCGGAAAATCTGGCCAATGCCGACAGCCTGCCGACCGCGCCCGACACGGCGCCCTATCGTCGCAAGGTCATCAGCTTCCGCAATGTTCTCGACCGGACCAACGGTGCCGACATGGTGAAGGTGAACAAGGTCGATGTCGACCGCTCGGACTTCCAGAAAAAGTACGATCCCAAGCATCCCGCCGCGGACGCCAACGGCTATGTGCTGGCTCCCAACGTCAATCCGCTGATCGAGTTGATGGACATGCGCGAGGCCCAGCGCTCCTACGAGGCCAATTTGAACGTGATCAGCGTCTCGAACAGCATGCTGTCGCAAACCGTCAACATGCTGAAGTAAGGAGGCCCTAAATGGCTCTCACCACCATCAACAACGCCATTTCCGCCTATAACAATGCGGCGCGTTCCTTCGCCAGCGGCGACTCCGAGGCCAAGACGGAATCCGTCTCTGGCTCGGGGATGGATTTCGCCAGCCTGCTGAAGGACGGCGTCAAGAGCGCCATCGACAGCAGCAGGAAGAGCGAAGAACTGTCCAAGCAGGCGATCGCCGGCAAGGCCGATGTGCGCGACGTGGTGGCCGCCGTCAATAATGCCGAACTGACCCTGCAGACCGTGGTCGCCGTGCGCGACAAGGTGATCGGCGCTTATAACGATATTCTGAAGATGCCGATTTAGAGCGCGATTCTATAATGAAGCTGCAATGCTCATCGCGCTCGGAGGAGCATCGCGACGACCCCGAGGGTGTGGGGGCCGGCCCCCACGGCAACGAGATGCGCCTCCAGCGCATCTCGCGACAGAGTCGGGTCCGGTGACGGAATCCGAACTCATCGAACTGGCCCGCTCGGGCATGCTGGTCATGGTGAAGGTGGCGGCGCCGCCTTTGCTGGCCGGCCTCGCCGTCGGCCTGATCGTCTCGATGTTCCAGGCTTTGACGCAGATCCAGGAAATGACCCTGACCTTCGTGCCGAAGGTGCTGACCGTGCTGCTGGTCCTGCTGATCTTCTTACCCTTCATGCTGCACACCCTGTTCGACTTCACCCATCTGGTGCTGGACCGCGCCATCGCCGGGGGATGATCGGCCATGCTGCGCGAGATGCTGGCCGCCGATCTGTTCCAGTGGATGCTGGTTTTCGCCCGGCTGGGCTCGGCGGTGATGTTCCTGCCCGGCTTCAACAGCACCATGGTCTCGGCCCGTGTCCGCCTGCTGTTCGCCTTGATCCTGAGTTTTCTGCTGTTGCCGGTGCTGGGGGGCAAGCTGCCGCCTTCCTCTCCCTCGGCGATAGGACTGTTCCTGCTGCTGGCGGCAGAGATCGGCTTCGGCATCTTCATCGGTTTGATGGTGCAGGTCATGATCTCGGCGCTCGATACCGCCGGCAACGCCATCGGCTATGCCACCGGCCTCACCAACATGTTCACCTTCGATCCGATCACCGAGCAGCAAAGCGCGCTGATGACCGGCTTTCTCAATCTGGTGGCGGTGACCCTGATCTTCGCCAGCAATTGCCATCATCTGATGCTGCGCGCCATCGTCGACAGCTACACGATCTACGGGCCGGGGCAGCCCCTGCCGTTCGGCGATCTGTCGCAGCTCCTGGTGCGCACGCTGGGCAATGCGGCGACCATGGGCCTGCGTCTGGCGGCGCCCTTCCTGGTCTTCTCCGTCACTTTCAATACCGGCCTCGGCCTCATCAACCGGCTGGTGCCGCAGATCCAGGTGTTCCTGGTCGGGCTGCCGATTCAGATCCTGGGCGGCCTCACCATCCTGATGATCACCCTGCCCGCCATCATGCTGCTGTTCATCAACAGTCTGAGCGAAGGCATTGGCTCATTTCTGAATTTCGGGTGAACCATGGCGGGTGAAGACCAGGACTCGAAAACAGAACAACCAACAGGCAAACGCCTCAACGAAGCGCGCGAGCAGGGCGACATCATCATGTCGCAGGAACTCAAGACCGCGGCGTCCTTGGCGGCGATCACGGTCCTGGTGTGGTGGGTTCTGCCCAAGGTCATGGCCAAGGCGCAGAGCTACCTCACCATCCTGATTTCCGAACCCCATGCCATTCGCGTCACCACCCCGGCCGAACTGGTCGATGTGCTGGGCGGGCTGGCGGCGCGGATGGCGCTGCTGATGGCGATTCCCTTTTCGGTGATGCTGGGAATGGGGCTCGCCATGGCCTATCTGCAGACCGGCTGGCTGATCACCTTTTCCAAGCTCGCGCCCAATTTCGCCAAGATCAATCCGTTGAGCGGCTTGAAGCGCATCTTCTCGGTGCATGGGCTGGTCGATTTCGCCAAAAGCCTCGCCAAGCTGACGGTGGTGGCGACGCTGTTCTATTTCGTGGTGCGCGACAAGGTAAAATTCCTGCCGCTGCTGCCCTCGATGGAATTGCCCGCGATCCTGTCCTTCCTGCATTCGGTGCTGATCCGCCTGCTGCTCACCGTGCTTGGTTTCGTTATCGTCGTCGCCGGCGCCGACTATGCCTGGCAGCGCTTCTCCTATTTCAAGAAGCTGCGCATGACCCGCCAGGAAGTGAAGGACGAGCACAAGCAGTCCGAAGGCGATCCGATGATCAAGGCGCGTATCCGGAACTTGCGCATCCAGCGCGCCCGCCAGCGCATGATGACGGCGGTGCCCAAGGCCGATGTGGTGGTGACCAACCCGACCCACTTCGCCTGCGCCCTGAAATATGATCCCGAGACCATGAACGCGCCGGTGCTGGTGGCCAAGGGCCAGGATCTGGTGGCCTTCAGAATCCGCGAGCTTGCGAAAGAGCATGATGTCATGATCGTCGAGAACCCCCCGCTGGCGCGTGCTCTCTATGCCGCGGTAGAGGTCGACCGCGAAGTTCCGCCCGAACATTACAAGGCCGTGGCCGAGGTGATTTCCTATGTCTTCCGCCTCAAAGGCAAACTCCGGCGGTAATCTCTTTTCACGCTGGTTCGGCCGGCGCCGGGCCGCTTCCGAAGCGCGCGCCCTGCAGGCCGCTTTCGCCGCCGATCCGCGCGGCCAGCTTCTGGTCGGCCAGGACGGAGAGGAACTGTTCCGCAATGCCGAGGCGGCGCGCCTCTTGGGCGGCGCCGCCGATCCCTGCGAAAAGCTGGCCGTCCGCGCCGAAGGCGACGAGCGCGCCATGGCCGAAATCGCCCGCCTGCGCCTCGCCGCCAGCCTGCACGGAACTCATCAAGCCGAACTCGCCTTGCCGGCGCCCGACCAGGGCCGCGAATGGCTGACCCTCTCGGTGCGGGGCTTGCCGGGCGGATTGCGCCATTGGGTGGTCGAGGACGTCTCGGCGCGGCGCGCCATCGACGAAACCTGGCGCCGCGAGCGCGAAATGCTGGCCGATTTCATCGATTTCCTCCCCGTCGGTTTCTATTCGGCCGACACTGAAGGCCGCTTCCGCTTCATCAATCAGCGCCTCGCCGAATGGATCGGCGTCTCGCCCGAGCGCCTGGTCGGAGCCCCCCTGGCCGATGTGCTGGGCGTCGAGCCCGACCCCGAGGAAGACCGCGCCGAGATGCGCCTCAAGGGCCGCAATGGCGACGTGTTCCAAGCCTTCGTGACCCACACCGTGTTCGATGAGGGCGGCGAGACCTTGACCCGCTCGGTGGTGGTGCGCGACCTGATGCCGGAACGCCACCGCGAGCGCGCGCTGAAAGTGGCGGAACGGCGCTTCCGCTGGCTGTTCGAGGAAAGCCCCGTCGCCATCGCCCTGGTCGATCCCGACGGCTCGATCTCCTCGGCCAACGAGACCTTGCTGGCCATGGTCGGCGGCGACGAGGAGGAAATTCTCGGCCTATCGGTGACCGATCTGCTGCTGCAGGACGACCGCGCCGCGGTGGCCGAGCAGATGTCGCGCGTGCTGCTGGGGGCCTCCCTGGGGGCCCGTCTACCGGTGCGGCTGTCGGGCGACACCCGCGAATTGGCGGCGACCCTGCATATCGGCCCGACCGACGAGGATGGCGCGGTCTCGGGCCTGATCCTGCATTTCATCGACACCACCGAGCACAAGAATCTGGAAATCCAGATCGCCCAGAATCAGAAGATGCAGGCGATGGGCCAGCTGGCCGGCGGCGTCGCGCATGATTTCAACAATCTGCTGACCGCCATGATCGGCTTTTGCGACCTCTTGCTGCAGCGGCACGGGCCGGGCGACATTTCCTTCGCCGACATCATGCAGATCAAGCACGACGCCAAACATGCCGCCTCCCTCGTGCGGCAATTGCTGGCCTTCTCGCGCCGTCAGGCCTTGCAGCCGAAATTGTTCGACGTCACCGACGCGCTGGCCGATCTGTCCAATCTATTGCGGCGTCTGCTGGGCGAGACCATCGAGCTATCCATCACCCATGGCCGCGGCCTCGGTCTGGTGCGTGTCGATCCCGGCCAGTTCGATCAGGTCATCATCAATCTTGCCGTCAATGCGCGCGACGCCATGCAGGGCGGCGGCCATCTTTCGGTCAGCACCCGCGCCGCCACGGTCGAGCGGCCCTATCAGCGCGGCGACGACATCATGCCGCCGGGTTCCTACGTGGCGATCGAGGTGTCGGACACCGGCACCGGCATCGCCGAGGAGCATCTGGGCCGCATCTTCGAACCCTTCTTCTCGACCAAGGAGGTCGGTGCCGGCACGGGTCTCGGCCTCTCGACCGTCTATGGCATCGTGCGTCAGACCGACGGCTTCATCTTTGTCGATTCGGTGATGGGCGAGGGGACGCGCTTCACCATCTATCTGCCGCGCTTCGAGCAAGGCGAAGCCGCGGCCCCCGCCGCTCCCGCCCCGACCGACGCGCCGGCCCGCAACGATCTGACCGGGGCCGGTACGGTGCTGCTGGTCGAAGATGAGGACGCGGTGCGGCTGTTCGGCTCGCGCGCTCTCAAAAATCAAGGCTACAACGTGATCGAGGCGCGCTCCGCGGAAACCGCGTTGGAAGCCTTGCGCGCCACGCCGCAGGTCGATGTGCTGGTCACCGACGTGGTGATGCCCGGCATGGACGGCGCGACGCTGGCCCGGCTGGTGCGCCAGGAGCGTCCCGCCATCCAGGTGATCCTGATGTCGGGCTATTCCGAGGATGTGGCCCCGGAAAAAGTGGCGGGGGAGGACGATATGTTCTTCCTGCCCAAACCCTTCTCGCTCAAGCAGCTCGCCTCCCTGGTCAAGGAGGCGATGCAGCGGCGGGTTTAGCAGTTTGCG